>Ga0209083_1000577_pt1 | contig 51888 bp, 23 predicted proteins | sample AM7aDNAmetaG_FD_184132 | JGI IMG/M metagenome (GOLD analysis project Ga0209083, IMG submission 184132) | Freshwater microbial communities from Finland to study Microbial Dark Matter (Phase II) - AM7a DNA metaG (SPAdes) (version 3) | ecosystem: Environmental > Aquatic > Freshwater > Lake ...
AAGTAAGCATTGAGAAAATATTACTGGCAACCATATCCATATAATTTGAAACTTTGTGGGGCTATCCAAAATTTTGAAGAATCTTCCATCTGGATTTGTTATCCCGAACCAAATAACAGTATATTAATGGGTTAGCACTTAATGAATTAGGACGCTCTCTCTCTATGAATTGTCATTTCGAACGAGCATATTGATTTTTAAAGGTTTGCAGTATCGAAATGCGAGCACGGCAATCCCATAATTTGAAGCACGGTCCAGAACAATGTTTTTGACCCAGTGCTTCTAAGAATGGGATTGCTTCTCAGATAAATCGGAACAAGTTGTCGCGCAGTTTATTCTGATTTCAAAAGGTGATCTGTTTCGTACTCCGCGCAATGACAAGTCCTGAGTGTGAAAGTGCTGTTAAGTTGTTTGCGACCTTCCCCCCAAATTTTGAAACTTTGCGGCGCATTGATCGTTCACTCTCCCAACAACTTTCTGATTGCGCCGCTGGCTGATAAATTAATCATTTGTTCTACAATACTATAACTCCTACGGAGTATTGATTAGTGCAAAGTGTATATATGGATTTCCGAAGCTTGGTACCCTTTGGAAATCGGTTTAAAATCCTTCCACGGTCAATCCCCTGAAAGGGGAAAAACATGAATAACCCTGGGTAAGCAGTCCTAGAGCAAATCCTTATCAGATCTCAAAAGCTGTCGGGACTGCGCCACCCAGGGTAAAATGGCAACACGAAAACCGTCCGCGCTCGAAGGTTGATAAAAGTGTAGTGCTCCCTTCGGACGGAACTGACAACTCTCTTAAAAGTCTGTGGCGTAATCCAGACAACGTTTTTGGTATAATGCTTCTTAATATGGGATTGCTTTGTCGTGCAGAAAATCATCTTTCAAATTTAGATTGTGCCATACTCCGCGCAATGACAGGTCCTGAGTGGGAAAGTGCTGTTATATTGTATGTTATCTTTGCAAACTTTTAAAACTTTGTGGCGCACTCCGCAATTTGATTGTCGATATGACTTTTGGTTTTACGGCGCATGGAACGTTCACTCTTTTAATGACTTACTGATTGCGCCGCTGGTTACTGGGTTAATCCTTTATTCTACAATACTTTAACTCCTACGGAGTATTGTTTAGTGCTAAAAGAATATTTTGATTTCCAGAACTTGATCTACTTTGTAATCCGTTCAAAATCCTATTACGGTCAATTCCCCTAAAAAGGACAAACATGAATAACCCAGGGTAAGCGGTCCCCAACCAAAGCCACGTTAAGGCTTAAAAGATCCTTGGACTCATCCAAAAATCGCGACTATTCCAGTTTGGTTCTTCCCTATAAAAATCGCGACAAGCTGCAAAAAGCAGTTCCTGATTATTCATGGTTTTTCTTTAACCCCTAATCAAATTGTTTTCCGGCAACTTTAACACCCGTCTTGCCAAAATCCTAGTCGCAAAAGTGGCAAATGCAACAACTGTAATCGAACTAATTGGCATCAGGACAGCTGCCACAACCGGTGAAAGGTGTCCCGTAAGGGCAATGACCAGGCCAATGATGTTGTAAAAAAACGAAATTGCAAAACTCATCTTTACAATATTGATCGACTTACTGGCAAAACGGATAAAATCGGGCAACCTGTGAAACTGGCCGGCCTCCACAATGGCATCCCCGGCAGGGGAAAAATGATAAATATCGTCGGCGATCGAAAGTGCCACATCACTTTGCATAAAAGCACCTGCATCGTTTAAACCATCTCCTGTCATCATCACATTGTGGCCTTGTCCCCTCAACTGGGCTATAAACTCCATCTTATTCTGCGGCAACTGATTAAAGAATATCTTATCCACGCCAAAATGGCTTTCAAGGTATTCCTGTTCCGCATCGTTATCGCCAGACAATAAATACAAACTGAATTGCTGATTTAGCTGCCGGATCACTACATCAAATCCCGCACGATATTGGTTGCAGATTCGATAAAAACCTTTATATTGCTCATTGATAGATATATATATTTTGGAGTCCGAACTTGTCTGTTGAACCGTAGTTTCTCCTGCAAATTCCATTGAACCAAGTTTGATTGCATCGCCGTCCACTGTTGCAAAAATCCCTTTACCTGACATTTCTACATATCCCTGGGTTGGCAAAGGTTGGATACCATCCATGTACCGGTCCAAAGCCTGACTTAAAGGATGGGTCGATTGCCTAATGATTGATTTGATTGCCTGTATTTCACGATGAGTTAATGGATTACCAATGAATTCCACATTATTCTCATCTGGCTTTGTCAATGTACCGGTCTTATCAAAAACAATCGTATCGATCCTGGCAAGCTTTTCGATCACCCTGATATTTTTGAGATACATCCCTTTCGTGCCCAAAATTCGCATCGCCGTACCCAACGTAAACGGTAACGACATCGCCAAAGCACAAGGGCAGGCAACAATTAGGACAGATGTAAGTACGAGTATTGCCGAGTGAAAATCCCCTTTGGTAAGCCAGAAACCAAATCCCAAAATGGCGATCACTATAATAATGATTGTAAAATAAACGCTTACCTTATCTGTCAGGCTTGTTAAAGAGCGGTGGTCCTCCTGCCTGTTCTCCTTTTGGTTCCAGAGCTGGGTCAGGTGGCTTTGTTTTACCTCACGTTCAACTTTAATCATTATCGCACCTCCGGTTTGTGTCCCACCTGCATAGATCAGGTCTCCTGGCATTTTTCGGATAGGGACGGATTCGCCGGTAACAAAGCTGTAATCGATCAATGCTGTTCCATCCAACAAAATACTGTCGGCTGGGATCAGCTCCTTGCTCCTGATCAGCAATGCATCGCCAACTACAATTTCTTCGAGCAGCTTGCTTTGCTGGATTCCATCTTCAATTTTGGTGACCGCTATGGGGAAATATGATTTGTAGTCCCTGTCGAATGAAAGCGATTGGTAGGTCTTGCCCTGATACCACTTCCCAAGCAAAAGGAAGAAAAGGAAACCTGAAAGGGTATCGGAATAACCCGGGCCACGCAAAGTCAAAACTTCAAAACCCGTCACAAAAAACAGAGCCAGAATACCAAGTGCAATAGGTAAATCAATGTTGATCAACCCTTTCCTTAGATTTTTCCAGGCTGAGATGATGTAATCGCTTCCACTGTAAAAAACCAAAGGAATGATCAGGATAAAGCCAAGATAATAGAGAAAGTTGCCCAATGAATCGCCCAAAGGCTTACCATTGAAATATTCGGGCAAACTATAAAGCATCACATTCCCAAAAATAAACCCAGCTACGCCGATTTTATACATCAACTTGCGGTCGATTGCCTGTATATCCTTCTTATCCAATGTTTTCAGGGAAATATCCGGAATATAATGGATTGAGGCCAACAATTCGACCACCTGCCGGATAGAGATTTTAGCAGGATCAAAACTGATTGTCAGTTCCTTTCTCACAAAATTTACAAACGATTGCTGGATCCCACTGTTCAACCGGTTCAGATGTTCAAGTAACCAGATGCACGAAGCACAATGGATAGACGGGATATAAAAAGTGGTCCTGGCAGTATCCCCTTCAATAAACTCATACATCTTTTGCCTGACCTCTTCCTTGTCAAGAAAGGCATATTTTGATTCGTACCCCTGTTCCTGGATCTTTATTCCTGGGGTAGTCTCGATTGAATAATATTGATAGAGCTTGTTTTCGTTGAGCAGTTGATAGACCTGTTTGCAACCCGAGCAGCAAAACAAATGCTGGTTATAGTTTATCGGACTCTTACCACAATCGGCACCACAATGTAAACAGGTATTCCCAGACATCAAATATTCGATATTAACTATTTATTTTTAATCTACTGTATTACAATATATTGCCCAAATATTTCAATGCATTTCCATTTATTTCTATAAACTTCAATGTATTTCCACATATTTCAATCTACATCAATGTTTTACTGTCACTTAACAATCAAAGTATCAGTCTGGCAACATGACCGTTTTACCGCTTCAGCAGGATTGGCCAACTCTGTCTTCATCATATGGGAAGATGGGGTCAGCTTCTCGGCAGGTGGGCTTAAGAACGGTATTCCCAGGCTTAGTCCCCTAAAAATAAAAATAATGCCAATGATAACAACCACATAAGGGACTACTTTTGACATTTTTTTACGGACTGCAAGGCTGATCATGTTCCCGATTCCCGACACAAGCAACATCATTGGAAGTGTTCCCAAACCAAAAAAGACCATAAACAGGATCCCAAGCAAGACACTTCCTGCACCAATCGCTCCGGCAATAGCCAAATAAACCAGACCGCATGGCAATAACCCATTTAACAATCCAATCAAAAAAAGCCCATTATATGACCTGACCCTGAATAACTGTTGGATTGACCTACGCAATGGTCCGGTAAAAAACTCAAAATTTATAGGAATCCTATTACGGAACAGAAATGGAAGTGTTACTGAAATGATCATCAAGCTACCCATAATGATCGAAACTGACTGTTGAAAACCGAGAAAATGAAATCCCTGTCCGATCAACCCAAAAAAGGCGCCCATAATACCATAGGTAAAAGTCCTCCCCAGATTGTAAAGCAAACCGCCAATTGTTTTCTGAAGAAAATTATGTCCACGTAATGGAAGGCTGATTGCAATAGGTCCGCACATTCCCACGCAATGAAAACTTCCCATTAAACCCAGCACAAAAGCGGTATATAAAATTTCCATTTCGACTGTTGTGAGATCCGTTATTCGACAAAGAATTCCTTTTCTACCATAAATATATCCTGATTATTGACCCATTGGAATTTAACTTTGTACCGACCTTTCTGTATTCCTGATTTTACGATTGGAATGGAATCCGATTTGAGGGTCATCTTGTATTCAAGGTCAAACCGTTTGTCGGAAGGCCTGAAAAAATAGATATTCATCGTATCTGTCATCATATCAATGGACTTAGAAAACCTGGCAATCAAAAGGTCATTCTGGTTCACAAGATGAATACTATCATTGTAAAGAATTGATCTGCTGTTAATTTCCATCTGATGGGTATAATCTGCCCCCTTCTCGTAATAATCGTTGGTTACCAGATCGTTGTTCTGCCTCAATGAAAAGATGACAAAAGAGATTCCCAACGAGACAAAAACCACGAAAAACAGAAATATGCCCTGTCCCCAATTCAGTTTCATTTGTTTGATATTTTGTTTTTGCAGTATCTAAATAAATTCATTGTTCAAAGTCGGATCATTTGACCGGACCGATAAAATTGGTGGAATAGACCTCAAGTAATGTTTCCCCCTCATAAATTCCGATTTCAATATTGGTGCTTTTCCCGGTTAAGTCATTCCGATTCAAATTGACGATCAATATACTTTCAAGCATCCCTTGTTTTTTAAGACTGGTTTGCCCGGTTGCCAATTGCAATCTGCCCGACTTTGGGGAAACCACCTTTAATACAAGATTTTTATCCGTCTCGGTCTTATTGATAATTTTAACCTGATAAAGATTTGAATAGGTAACCGAATCCACCTGCTGATAGATCGAGCCTGGAACACGCAACATGGTTGTTTCAAGTGGCTTTCGATTGGATACCGTAACGCCCAAAGCAACAATTAAGATCAACAAAACTGCTGAATAGGCATATGTCCTGCCATTAAAGATCGAACGTTTACCAGTTTCAACGCCTAGGACAGAATCAAACCTGATCAGATTTTCGGGTTTATGAATCTTCTTCATTACCAGGTTGCACTCATCGATACAAGCTGTACAGTTGATGCACTCCAACTGACTACCATTTTTTATATCAATACCTGTAGGACAAACAGTTATACATTGATGACAATTAATACAGTCGCCTGAATTTTTTGCTCCTCGTGGCTCACCCCTCTTGTAATCGTAAATAATCCCGATTGTCCGTGAATCGAGCAGGGCACCCTGAATCCTACCATAAGGACAAATCATCGTACAGACTTGCTCCCTGAAAAATGCATAAATCCAATAATAAAACAACGACAATGCAATCATGGCCACGAAACCAAACCAATTCTCCGAAATGGGAGACGTTACAATCTCATATAAACGTGCAGGCCCAACAATCCAATTCAGGAAGATATTGGTAATCAGAATGGAAACAAGTAAAAATGAGGCATGTTTGCCAATTTTCAGCCAAAAGTTGGATGATGCTTGTTCATTTTTAGGCTTGTGATTTCGATAGTTTCCTTCAAAAAGATATTCAATACGGCGATAAATCATTTCCAGGAATACCGTCTGAGGACATGCCCATCCACACCACAAACGACCATAGATAACCGTAAAAAGGACAATAAAGACAACCGTAACTGCCATGATCAAGGCGAGAAGGTAGGAATCCTGTGCCCAGATCATCTGACCGAAAATTGAAAATTTCCGGTTGGCGATATCAAACAACATCAATGGGTTTCCGTTGATTTTGATAAACGGAGCCAGTACTAGAAAAGAAATAGCCAACCAGCCGACTATGGTCCTACGGACATACCATTTCCCTTTCGGCTGTTTGGCATAAATCCACTTTCGCTTGCCGTCTTCATCAATATTGACCGGACGGTCGCGAAAACTGGATGGAGATTCAAGTTCCATAATAAAAAGTCTTAATGACAGAGCAGCGTTTATGGTTTACATTCAACACCTTGAGGTGCTTTTGCATTAGGTGGATTACTTCCTACCAAACCTTCTTTAACATAGAATGAAATATTCTTAATTTGTTCCGGGTTCATCATCGTTTTAAATGGTGTCATCCCTTTTTCAGGTTTGCCCTCAGTAATAATCGCAATCATATTTTCCTGGGTACAACCGTTTATCCAATAATTATCGGTTAAATTAGGTCCGATATTATTCCCTTCACCTTTCATGCCATGACAGGCAATACAACCCTTTTGAACAAATAGTTTTGCCCCGGCAGCCAGAATTTCTTCCTTAGTCAAAACGACAACCCCTCCGGCATTTTGGATTTTCTGCCTTCTGTCCATTTCGGCGGCAGCGACCTTGCTCTTGTATTCGCTTGTCTGGTCATTGCCATTGTTGGGATATCCAAAATAATGGATCGCATAGAAAAGCGAAAAACCGTAGGTCAACAATAAAACAAGCAAAATCCAATTTGGGGCAGGATTATTTAACTCTTTGATACCATCGGAATCGCTTCCATCGTGCAACAGTTCTTCATCAGAATGATCGGCGATATTTTTATTTTCTTCTGTCATAACAAAAAAGGTTATTGTTATTTAATTTCATTTGGTTCATTATTGTCGTCGTCAAGAATTGAGCTTTTATATTCGATCAGGTCCTTTCCAGGGATTTTAACAGCCCGATAAACCATCACTATAAACAGCCCGATAAATATAAATATACCAACGATATAAAAGTACTCGATACCCTCAACACCATTAAGTACATTGCTTACAAAATTCATGACCTATCTTTTAAATGATCATTTTTTCTGACCGGCTGGCGAAATATCCCTACCCAGTTTATGCAGGTAGGCAATTACCGCAATAATTTCCTTATCAGGTTCAACAACAACCCCGGAAACTTTTAATTCGTCCACAATCTTTTGTGCCTGAGTCTTATAATCTGCAATAGCTTTTTGATCATAACCTTCCGGATACGGAACACCGACCATTTGCATGACCCTGATTTTTACTGGAAGCTGAGTCAGGTCCACACTCTTCTTTGCAAACCAAGGGTAGGCTGGCATAATTGTTTGTGGATTGATTTCCAATGGTTTTGTAAAGTGGTTGTAATGCCAGATTGCTGTTTTATAAGTTGAGCTTCCAATATACCCGGCACGAGCTAAATCCGGTCCTGTACGGCGCGAGCCCCATTGGAATGGATGGTCGTAAACAAACTCACCGATTTTGGAATATTCACCATAACGGTCGGTTTCATATCTCAGAGGCCTAACCTGCTGCGAATGACAATTATAACATCCGTTGCTGATGTAGATGTCACGTCCGGACAACTCAAGTGGCGTATAAGGGGTAACAGAAGCGATTTTCGGTATATTGGATTCCACCTTTAACATAGGGATAATTTCGACTGCTCCACCAATGGCAAGGGCAATGAAAACCAAAACCGCAAATTGGACACCCCTTCTTTCGATCCAGCGGTGGAAAGATTCACCGGCTTTACGTGCAGAAGAATCGGTAAGAACCGGTGCTTCGGTTTCTTCATCAGCCACCATACTTCCGGCATTTACAGTTTTAATGATGTTATAGAAAAACAAGAGGAATCCCACAAGATATAGTGCTCCACCTACAATCCTGAAATGGTACATCGGAAGAATCTGTGTAGTCGTTTCAAGAAAATTTGGATAAGCCAGCAATCCATCAGGGGTATATTCGCGCAACATCAGCCATTGGGTAATACCTGCCCAATAAAGCGGTATAGCATACAACAAAATGCCAAGTGTGGCTAACCAGAAATGGGTATTCGACAGTTTTTTGGAATACAAGGGTACGCTGAAAAGTTTAGGAACCAGCCAATAGAACATACCAAAGATCAATCCTCCATTCCATGCCATCCCTGCGATGTGGGTATGGGCTATTGTCCAATCTGAAAAGTGGCTGATCGCATTGACACTTTTCAGCGACATCATTGGCCCCTCGAAAGTGGACATTCCATAAGCTGTTATGGCAATAACAATAAACTTCAGATCAGCATTATCACGAACTTTGTCCCATGCGCCACGAAGTGTCAGCAGTCCATTGATCATACCACCCCATGATGGGGCGATCAACATAACCGAAAAGGTTACTCCCAAAGCCTGAACCCAATCAGGTAATGCCTGATACAACAAATGGTGTGGACCCGACCACATGTAGAGAAAGATCAAAGTCCAGAAATGGACAATAGAAAGTTGATAAGAGTAAATGGGACGGTTGGCAGATTTTGGAAGATAATAATACATCAAGCCAAGCCATGGTGTTGTAAGGAAAAATGCCACTGCATTATGCCCATACCACCACTGAACAACGGCATCCTGTGCTCCTGCATAAACCGGATAACTTTTAAGCAGGGAGAAGGGAATCTCAATACTGTTCACAATATGCAAAACTGCAACACCCAAAAAAGTAGCCAGATACCACCAAACAGAAACGTAAATATGCTTCACCCTTCGTAGCAAAATGGTTCCGATCATATTTACACCAAAAGCCACCCATACAAGAGCGATCATAATGTCGATCGGCCACTCCAGTTCTGCATATTCCTTGCCAGTGGTATAACCACCTAATAAGGTCAACGCGGCACAAAGTATAATGAACTGCCATCCCCAGAAATGGAATTTACTTAACACATCATTAAAAAGCCTCGCTTTCAAAATCCTCTGCAGCGAATAATAGGTGCCTGCAAACATGGCATTCCCGATAAAAGCAAAGATAACTGCGTTGGTGTGCAATGGACGGGTCCTGCCAAAGGAAGTATATTCCAAACCAAAATTCAAAGCCGGAAATGCCATTTGCAAAGAGATTACTAAACCAACCAATATTGCAACAGCCCCCCATACCATTGTGGCCAATATAAAATACTTCACCGTTTTGTTGTCGTACCTGAAATGCTGAATTTCCATATTACGTGTGTTTGATTAGCTTGATACCTTCTGATTATATGATTATTATCGATTCATTGATTCTTGCATCTTTTTTCCTGCTTCAAAAGTATAAATTTCACAATAGTTTCAATACATTTTATGAATTTTTGATCACCTCTTTTGTATCGGATTTCAATTCTGATTGCTGCTGGTCGTTTGATAGGATTACATCGTCATCAAACAAGATTCTTACAGAGGGTGTATAAATATCGTCGTACTGCCCCTTTTTCACTGCCCATACAAACAAAAACAAGAACACTAGGGCAGCCAATAAACTCACTCCTATCAATAAAAACATGATATTCATTGCTTCCGACTTTTGTTTGTAAAGATAATTTTATGATTCAAATAGTGAATAGCTTTTACAAGATTACCATTAAAATTTCTTTTGACGCTTTTTACTAAGTACAACTTTTGGGGATTTTTGTTCAGAAAATTGGCGCAATCAACCAAATTTAGACAAATTCCAAATAATTGTCATCAGTCCAGAAAAATTACTATTTAGGTTAATATATCATCTAAAGAATGCTAAAATAGTATTAGTATTATTTCATTATTGATAGTAGATAAAACAAATTAATTTCATAATATCGTCCATTCAAATTGATTACAAAAACTAAACTATCAATATGTATAAAAATCAGTCTCTTTTTTTATGGTTATGTCTTTTGATGTCTTCCTTTGGAGCTGTTCATGCAAAAAATGGTTCGGCATTTGGCAAATATCACAACAACACAGAAGTTCAGCAGATATTAAAGGACATGCAGCAAAGCCATCCGGATTTGATCCGGTTGCACACGATTGCAACAAGTCCTGGTGGGGAATCCATCGTTGTTCTTGAAATTGGGAAGAATTCTGCCACATCCCCAGCCATTTTCGTAGGTGCAAATTTCGAGGGAAATATCCCATTGGCCACAGAAGGTGCCCTCTCTTTTGCCAAAATGGTGATCGATTCATCGAAATATACCCTGGGTTTAAAATGGTTTATTATGCCGCTGCCCAATCCTGATGCCTCAAAAGGTTATTTCTCAGACAAAAAATATGAACGGTCCGTCAATGATTTTTCCATCAACAACGATATGGATGAAGCAGTCAATGAGGATGGGTTCGAAGATCTCAACTGTGACGGATTGATTACGCAAATGCGGGTGAAAGACCTGACAGGCACTTATGTCATCTCCAAAATTGACCCTCGGATTATGGTTCAGGCAGATGCAAAAAAAGGTGAACGCGGTATTTACAAGATTTATTCAGAAGGCATCGACAATGATGGGGACGGTGAATACAACGAAGATGGAGAAGGTGGAATAAATGTTGGGATTGGTTTCCCGCACCTTTTCCCTAAAAATAAAAAAGAGGCAGGCTTATGGCCTGGGCAAACTCCTGAGGTTTATGGAATTATGAAATTTATTTACGACCATCCCAATATTACTATGGCCTATACCCTTGGAAGTTCAAATTTCTGTCTGAACCCACCCAAATCAGGTAGGAAAAGCAGTATAAATTCTGAGAGCATACAAATTCCGAACCGGTATGCCAACATGTTGGGTGCAGATCCGTCCAAAACTTACAAAATGGATGATATAATTGAAATGGTAAAAACACGTTTCCCAAATAACAAAGAGGTTACATCTTCATATGTTTCCAATTTGTTGGGTCTAGGACAAGCTGTAAATCCATTGGAAGATGACTTGAAGTTTTACTCAAAACTTTCTGAAGACTACAAAAAATACCTGAAAAACAAACATTTTTCAATTGAAAGGTTGGATCCACCTCAGGATAAGGATGGTTCATTTGAACTTTGGGCTTATTATCACCTTGGCATTCCATCCTTTAGTATGAACCTGTTCACAGTTCCCAAAGAAAAGGGAAAGGAGGAAAAGTCAAAAGAAGAAAGCAAAGCTGAAAAAGGGGATGTTTTAAATGAAAAGGAGAAAGCACTTCTTGCTTATTCCGATAAGGAATTTGGCGGCAAGGGGTTTGTTCAGTGGGGAAAATACAATCACCCTACACTTGGCGAAGTTGAAATTGGTGGTTTTGTCCCTTATCTGGAGTCAACACCAAAACCAGAAAGAATAGATTCGCTTTTAACAATACAATTGCCTTGGCTGCTTGAATTAAGTAAAAACTTACCCGACATTTCTCTCGCAGACCATAAAATTACAGATCTGGGATCAGGTATTTGCCGTCTTGAACTCTTTATTGAGAACAAAGGAACTTTTCCATATCCAATTGCAATTGGTGAACTTAACAAACAACCTGCGCCCATTGTGATCGTTTTGAATGGTGAAGTGGAATTGCTCCAGGGGTTAAAACGGACACCTTTGGGAACCATTGGCGGAAATCAGATAAAAAAATTGACATGGTTATTGAAAACAGAAAAGAAACCAACCATTTCGGTTACTTTGGAATCCATCGTTTTCGGTTCAAAAGTGAAGCAAATTAATATCGGAGGAAAATTATGAAACACATTATATTGCTATTTGGTTTGTTCTTAGTTGCCACAATTGCGTTTTCGGCAGATAAAGGGAAAATTGAAATCCCATTGCGTTTCGACAGGTATTACAATTACCAGGAGGTCATTGAAGCATTGAATGTTCTTCATAAAGCTTTTCCCGAATTGACAAAACTTCAATTGGTGGGAAAGAGTGAAGAGGGACGAGAAATTTATGCCCTGATTATCAATAATCCGAAAACCGGGGGTGAGCTTTCAAAACCAGGGGTCTATCTTGACGGAAACATTCATGGAAACGAAATCCAGGCAGGCGAGGTTTGCTTATATTATGCCAATATGTTGCTAACCAAATATGGTGAAAATGAACAAATAACCAAGGCAGTCGATAAAAACGTCCATTTTATCATTCCTGTCGTAAATGTGGATGGCAGGTACCATTTTTTTGTGGACGCCAATACCCCTAGCTCCGGCCGCAGTATCCGCGTTCCGAAAGATGATGACGGCGATGGCCTGATTGACGAAGACGGACCAGAGGATCTTGATGGTGATGGTAGTATAACCCAAATGAGGATCAAGGATACGCTTGGTATCTACAAATCAGATCCAATAGACAAACGGATCATGGTTAGGATCAAACCAGGCGAAAAAGGGGAATATTCGTTGCTTGGCTCAGAAGGTATTGACAATGACAACGATGGCCAATTAAATGAAGATGCCGAAGGGTATCTGGATGCAAATCGGAATTGGGGTTATAGCTGGATGCCAAACTATGTTCAAAGTGGTGCCGGTAATTTTCCCCTCTCGGGAGTTGGCATCAAGGCCATCAGCGATTTCGTTTATGCACACCCCAATATAATAGTTGGATTCGCGTTTCATAATTCGGGTGGGATGTGGCTTCGGGTCCCTTCCGAAAAATCAATTGTAGTTGATCCTGCCGATATTGCAGCTTATGATGTAATCGGAAAAGAAGCCTTAAAGATAACGCCGGGATATGTTTATCAACCATCCTATGATCTTTATGCTACATATGGTGATTTCGACTCACACTTATTTTTTATTAATGGTGTATTTTCCTTTACCGGAGAACTCTTTCAACGCGAACAGGAGACCTATCGGACCAACATAAATAAACCGACTCAAGTTTCAGAAGAAGGAGAATTTACAAGAGGATCACCCCCAGAAGTGTCACGTGAACAGCTCAAGTTTAACGACAATGTTGCTCAGGGAGAACTTTACAAAGATTGGAAAAAGTTTAAACATCCAACTTATGGGGATATCGAAATAGGAGGATGGGTAAAAATGTCATCACGCCTCCCGCACCCATTTATGTTGCCTGAATTGGTTCATCGAAATGCCTCAGTTGTCCTCCTTGCTGCAGGAAATACCCCGGATATTGCCATGGATGTATTTGATAAAAAGGAAATTGGTAAAAACCTTTATCAGGTCAGGGTTCGTCTTCAAAATAAAAAGGGGTTGCCTACAATGTCGGCGTATGCAGTTAAATCAAAACTCTATCCTCAGGATATTTTAAAAGTCACGGGTGGAAAAGTAGTAGCTGGTGGAGTATTAACAGACTATAGGTTGAATAAAGTCTCCTACAAAGAGAAAAAACCGGAGATTCAGTTTTTATCTGTCCCTGGTTACGGAATCGCAGAATTTCAGTTTCTGATTGAAGGAAAAGGAGAGGTTACTTTTATTTATGAATCTCAAAAAGCTCAGGGAAGGACCGTAAAAATTAATCTTTAGTCAATCATTGTAATATTGCCCGATAGTGTATTGAGCTTAAGTTAATTTGTCATCTATTTCACATACAATATGATACGCAAATTGTTGAGGATTTGGATTACAATTGTGATGGTTGTTTTGTGTGCATTGCCAAAAATTGATGCCCAAAACAATGTTATCTTTAAGTTCGATAGTAACAAGGAAGTTTCTGGAAAGAAAATAGCGATTAAAGATATTTCACAAGGCATCCCTCGGAATTGGGATACATACAATTATGTGGTTATTGAGTTCAAATCTTCTACTTCACAGCGTTTTCAATTGGGGTTTACGACAGAAAGCGGCTACAATGAACTTCGTATAATGAGCTATTGTCCAAATGGTTGGAATAAACTTGCGATCCCATTAAGATTTTTCAGGTCCTTACCTGATGCAGCCCTGGACCTGGCGGCCACTTATAATCAGGCACGTTATACTGGATGGATCAACCTCGGTGGCAAACGGGGACCTTTAAAGGGAATTGATACAATAGGGATCCGAATGAATTCTCCCATAAATAATCCGGTAATAGAACTTCGTTCCATTAAACTCTCAGTCGAAGATCCAGGAGATGTTTATTTGGGTGATCAACCTTTGGTTGATGAATTTGGACAATGGAACTTGGGCGATTTTGAAGGGAAAATAAAATCCATTGAGCAACTCCGTAAAGAATGGGACATTGAAGAGAAGGAAACCGTGTCGGTAAAAGATTATAACTACTCCAAATTCGGAGGTTACCTTCAGGCTAGGGTGAAATCGACCGGGTTTTTCAGGACAGAAAAGATCGACGGTCGCTGGTGGTTTGTCGATCCGGAAGGTTATCTGTTTCTTTCTGTTGGTGTTGACTGTATAAACCCGGGTGGTGGAGGTAATGCAATCAACATCGATAAACGGAGAAATTTATATAAAGAGTTACCTCCAATCGGACTCGGAAGCAATCCGGAACGGCCAAATGTGGCATCCTTCGGAACATGGAATCTTTTCAAGCGATACGGAAAGGAGTATCCTGAAAAATCAGGAAATCTCGTTATTAAACGAATGGACAAATGGGGGCTCAATACAATCGCCAACTGGTCCAGTCAGGATATAACCGGACTGAACAGAAAAGCCTTTATGCTTCAGCTAAAGGGGCTTGGGATCGAAGATGGGATTATGGGACTACCGGATGTGTATGCCAGCGATTTTATCAAAAAGGTTGATGCAGCATGTAAATCATTTGTGACACCTTACAAAGAAAATCCTTGGATTATCGGTTATTTTACCGGAAATGAACCTTCGTGGTTAGGGCAGGAAGAACGATTAAGTAAAATGATTCTTGACGGTCCAGACAAACCGATTAAAAACGAATTGAAAAAATTTTTAGCCAGCAGGGATACTCCTGAACGCCGGAAACAATTTATTTTTGATACGTTTCGGATCTTTCTGAAGACAGTGGACACATCTGTAAAGAAATATGACCCGAATCATCTGAATCTGGGGATGCGTTTTGGACATGTTCCTGGTAAGGAAATACTTGAAATCTGTAAAGACATCTTTGATGTATTCAGTTTTAATTGTTATGATTTATCTCCTAAAAAAGAGTTGATGGATGAAGTCCTTAATGGAACAGGGTTGCCAATGATCATTGGAGAATTCCATTTTGGAACCGTTGACCGTGGAATGGCTCAATCGTTATGGCAGGTCAATTCACAGCAAGAGAGAGGGATTGCTTATAGCTACTATACTGAACGTGCCTACTCACATCCCGGACTGATCGGTACAGCATATTTTCAGTGGACGGATCAGGACTTTACAGGTCGCCGTGATGGTGAGAATTACAATTGTGGCCTCGTAGATGTTACTGATCGACCATATCCTTACCAAGTAAATGCCATGATGGAATCAGCATCACGGTTATATGATATTCATCTTGGAAAAACTGAACCCACAGAATCAAAACCCATCAAACCTCGCGGTTATGGCGTATTTCCTGATTTATGGAAATAATCTGTGCGACCTTGATCTTCAGTCAGTCAGTTGTTTTTCATCAACCATTTTGCAATGCTTGATGAGATATTCGAACCTTCAATATCCTCAGTCCATTGGTACGGGCCAATTGGATTTAGTGCATCAAAAAACCATTCCTCATTTTTGGTAACAATGAAATCGAATATGCCATGTGTCAGATTTAATTCCGTCATTATTTCAATGGCTCTCTTTTTCATTGAAGCAGGAGGTTGAATAATTGGTGAATCTACCTGTTGCAATTCAGGATTCTTCCCTTCACTATTGCTATTAACTTTTATTTTCCCTACGAAGTACTCCTTTCCAACAATGGTACATCTCACTTGATAAGCGGCACCTGAAACGATACATTTCGAATCGGAAATTTCATTCGATAGGACTGTTTCAAACTTATCGCCACATTTTGAGCAACATTTGCCTTCCGATTTTACTGTACAATTTTGGCTCATTAACTTTAAAATCCGGTCGCGCTTATACTCAAAAAAACTATTGAGATAGTTAATGTCATTTGAACAGATGAATGACGGCCACTTTAAACCTACATTTTTCGAAATTGTAAATTGCCGAAAATGGTTATCTGTGTAAAATTCAGTATTGAAATTCAACCATTTTGTGGATTTCAGGGATGAAAAGAGTCCTTCCAGTGTCCGGTTACATTTCTCCTTCCAATTCACATAGTCATCATATAGTCTCCAATTATTTTTTTCAAATTGCTCTATTCTTGAACTCCTATTCCAAACAGCCTCAATTTCCTTAGTCGAAAAATGACAATTAGGTCCTTCAATTTTTAGTGAATCTTCCTCATATCTAACCAAAGTACAAAGCAAAGAATCGGCATCAAGGTTTAACCGTGAATAGGTAGCTGAATTTATTTGCAAAATAGATTCAACCTGATCAGCATGTTTATCATTGATGTCAGATATAATCAATATCATCTTTAAAAATCGGTTAAGATAAATGACTACTTCCGTAATTTACATATCACAGAATGCATGTGTTAGTAGGAAAGAATCACAGTTTGTTACCTGAATTTGGATGAATTTTTTAAATCACTTTGACTATTCGGCTTCCTTAAATTAAGATTTTAAAAAAAAATCCATTATAAAGTTCACAATTTAATTCCGTAAAAAAGATTTAATATTACTTCCCGTTATCAAAAAGTGCTTTTAAAGGATTGATGAGTCTTGTAATAAGTCTCATTTCTTTTGTTACAATTTCTGCTGTACCATCCATTTGTTGAATAAACTTCAGGTTCTCCCGATATGTAGAAGTCATCCCCCCGGTAAGTTCGATTTCAGCAATATACCCTTGTGCTACAGGCACTAAGGAAATAGATTTAATAGTACCTTTTAACATTCCAAACTCCATATATGGAAAACCATTTAACTTCAAATTTACTCTCTGACCCACCTCAACTTTCCCAAAACCAGATGGTGGAATTACAGCCTTTGCTATGATCGCTGAAGCTTCATTTGGAATGATTGTGGCTATAAGTTCACCAACCTTGACTTCCTGATTTACACTCCAAATCGAAGTGAAAGTCAACTTACCGTTTATTGGACTCGTAACCAAATATTTCTCTTCCCACTCATGAACTGCATTTTCGAGGTTCTGTTTTGATTCGTCAAGTGCAAGCCGAAATTCAGCCAGTTCTCGTTCATGCTGCATTTGCAACTCTACTCTAGTAGATTGTAATTGGAGTATTGCAGACTCCGTTTCCCGTAAAGTTGCTTCAAATCCTATAAATGCCGATTTTTTAGAAAGAAATAATTGCCTCGACTTTTCGTATTCAGACTCGCTTGTAGTTCGCTTTTGAAAAAGAAAGGAATCACGGGTAAAACTTTTTTCTGATAATATAAGGTCATTGTACATTATCTCCTTTTGGCTGATAAGGGTATGGTAATACTCTTGTTCCTTAATAATTTGTTTGTCAATTAGTCCAATTTTTTGAGGAATATAATTTTGCGTAAGGTAATGTTTAAAATTACTGCGACTCTTTAAAAACGGGCCATAACTCGATTGTAATTCACCTATGGTAAGATGATCCGACAAATCGTATGCAAAAACTTGTTCGTCCCATTCTGAAATATTCAAACCAAGAGCCAACTCCTTTTTAAGAATAAGATAATGATTGTAATCAGTTGGATTATTTATTAGGGCAATGCTTTCTTTTTCTACCACGACTTGTCCATCAACAGCAAAAAGGCGATCCAATTTACCAGTTGATTTACTTATCAATGAAACCGGTGGATTTTTAGTTGTCAGAAGCATAGTGGCCCGTATAATTTCAGGTGATTTAAATAAATAACTACCCACAAGGAGCATAATGAATAAAATAAACAGGATGGTTAATCCCCACCTTATTAAGGAATTCGGAATATAAGACATGATGTCTTGAACTTCTTCACTGTTTTTTTCCGAACTATTTAAATCTAACATGTTCATTATTATTAATTTCCAAGTTCAAGTTGGTCTTTAACCAGATTAAAATAAAAACCTTTCCGTCCGATCAGTTCAATATGCGTTCCTTTTTCCACTATCTCACCTGCCTCTAACACAATGATCTGATCGGCGTTTTTTACAGTACTCAAGCGGTGAGCAACTACAATTACAGTGTGATCCTTAAAATATTCATTAAGATTGTCCATAATTATCAACTCATTACGGGCATCTAAGGCATTGGTTGCTTCATCAAAAAAGATATATTCAGGTTGTTTGTAAATGGCACGAGCAATCAAAATGCGCTGTTTTTGTCCTGTGCTTAAACCGTGTCCTTCGCTTCCGATTTTAGTGTTTAGTCCCATTGGAAGATTATCAATAAATGTTTGAATATTTGCAAGTTTTATTGAATTGCTAAGTTTAAGCGTATCTGGATATTCATCACCAATCCCAATGTTTCCGGCAATTGAGTCAGAAAAGATAAACCCATCCTGCATGACGACCCCACAACTGTTACGCCACTGCATATTGCTGTACTTATCAATTGATGTCCCACCTAGGGTTATTGAGCCGGAAGTGGGCTTATAAAAACCCAGAAGAAGTTTGATAAGTGTACTTTTCCCACTTCCACTGGTTCCAACAATGGCTGTTATCTTATTTCCAGGTATTTCCAAATCAATATTTTTCAGTACTCTTGGTGAATTTGGCCCTTCGTAATGAAAATTGACATTTTTTAATATTATTTCCCTTCCTAAAGGAATATCATGAATTTTTTGTTGTTCCGGTTTCTCCTCATCCTCCTTATCATTAATTTCGCTCAATCGCTCCAGACTTATCTTGGCATCCTGCGCTGACATCATAAAGCCAATAAGTAAATGGATTGGAGCATTTAATTGTCCAATGATATATTGTACGGCCATCATCATCCCCATTGTCATTTCTCCAGTGACAACAGCCCTTGCCGTTAAAAATGAAATGAAGATATCTTTTGTTTGATTAATAAATGTTGCACCAATTGTTTGATTCTGACTAAGGATGAGTCCAGAAATATTTATCTTGTACAATTTTGCCTGTATTCTTTCCCACTCCCATCGTTTTTGTTTTTCACAATTGTTCAATTTTATTTCCTGCATACCAGTAATTAATTGAACAATATTGCTTTGATTAGCAGCTGCTTGCTGAAAATGTTTATAATCTAGGGTTCTCCTTTTTTTTAGAAAAAGCCATACCCACCCAATGTAAAAAACGCTGCCTGTAATAAATACTGCCAAAATTAAAGGATGATAAGTTGCCAGAATAACTGTATAGATAGCAAAAACAAATGTTGCAAAAAGAATATCAACAAGAGAAGTGGTTAAAAATGTTTGGATACGATTATGGTCACCGATTCGTTGCATAAGATCACCTACCATTCTGGACTCAAAAAATGAAATTGGCAAACGCATCAGTTTGATCAAAAAATCAGAGATCAAGGATATACTAACTCTTGTAGTAACATGCAACATGATCCAGTTCCGGATGATCTCATTCGCAGTCTGTCCGAAAGTAAGAACCAATTGGGCCACCAGGACCATACCAATGAAATTTAGATCATTGTTGCCTATTCCGAAATCAACGATCGATTGGGTTAAAAATGGAAAAATCATACTAACCAAACACCCGGTCAACATTCCGAGAATTATTTGGACAATGAATTTCCTGTATGGCCGCAAATACCCAAGTAAAAAGCTGAATTTTCGTGAATCAGAATTGTATTGCTCCTCATTATAAAAATGGGGAGTTGGCTCCAGTAATAAGGCAAAGCCTTCTTTACCCGAAGAAATCCAAAACTCTAAAAATTCAGCCGTATTGTACTCGAGGGGCCCGTATGCTGGATCAACAACTTTAATGGAGGCAACTTCATTTTCGTGTTTTAAAAAAAAAAGGAATTTGCTTTTTCGGACGATTTCCTGAACGATTACAAAATGATTTTGATTCCAATGAATGATGCAGGGAAGAGGAGCCTCGTCTCTCAATTGCTCCCAAGTTAGTCTCACACCTCTGCTCCTGAATCCAAGTGTTTCTGCAGCAACAGACAAACTAAGCAAAGAAACACCTTCACGAGTAGAAAAAGTCAAATTGCGGATATGCTGAAGGGAAAAATTGCGGCCAAAGTATTTGGCAACCATCCTTAGGCAGGTTGGTCCGCAATCCATGGAATCAAGTTGTTTAAAAAAGGGGAATTGCATAATAATATCCTGAATAATTGCCTATTAGCAAGAATATTTTACAGTTTTCAAAATATTTACAATAAAACAAAGAAGTCGATAAACTCTGACTCTAAAATTTCGTTAAAAATAGCTTTATTAGTCACTAATCCCAAATAACATTGTAACTTTTAATACAAACAAGTAAAAGCCATAGAGAATTTGAAAAAAATACTACCTTTGCTCCATTATTGAACAGTTAACTCAATAATATATTATTAAAATATTTAATGACTTGTAAAAATAATTGCTTAAATCAGGTAACAATTTGAAACATGTTCCTATTAATAGATAATTTACGCTAATAACGACAGAGATGAAAGTTAGATCATTTAGTTTCGCCGCATTTAATCGTTTTGATTGCAAATTTAAAGATCTCAATTGCAATGAGATGAATGCCCTCAGGGGTGGTTCGGATCCACCACTTCCTCCTACTGGTGGTGATGATTGGATCATTGATATTTCTTCACCTAAAAAAGTTAATTCTTCATATAACACTACTTTATTTACTGCGACAACACTTACCACAACGGTTACTGTTGATCCACTTAAGAAGAACAAAAAGAAGTAAATTAAGTTAGTCTCCATAGTGGGAGTAATTCAATTTCTTTTCAGAATATAATTGTTGTTGTGAACAAGTTGTTTATTATAGCCATGGCATTTATGCTGTGGCTATAGTTATTTGTGCCAATTTTTCGGATTCGCGATCCCTTTTTACACTCATTCCTGTTTTTGTTGTACCTGATATTGTCGGTGATAATGTGTCTATACGACAATTTCGTTGAAAAAGAATGGCCTATTCCGCGTTTTCAAGTCGAAATAATTAAATAAACTAACCTGAGAATATGGTCCACTAACTTTAACTAAATATTTCAACTTATTGCTATATTACCACCTGAAATACTTGAATTTTATATTATTAGTAATGAGGTATATAGCGTGTTTGTTTCTTTTTTTCTTTTCCTGTACCTTTGAATTAAGTGCACAAGGTTCAAATCATGATACTATGAGTTCCATTTTATCAGATTACAATAATAAGATGAGGGCAGGTAATTTATTGGGAGCTGTTGATTGCTTAACAGGTCTAATAGAGTCTAATATCGAATTCACACCCATTAAAAAGCTTGGCCTTAACAATAACCTTGGCGTGTTGCATAAAAATCTTGGCCAGTATGATATTGCTTTGAAGTATTACGATACAGCCGAAACCATCTTTCTTAGCAATAATTTTACAGATAATTCCCTATTGATAAGTATTTTTGGTAACAAGGTTAATATTTACACTTTTAAAGGAGAATATAACAAAGCTCTTGATTACATTGAAAAAGGGATTCGATCAGTAAAGATCAGCAATATGACTGAACTTGTAAAACAACAATCCTATTCTTCTTTTTTTCTTAGTGCTGGAATAATTTATACGCAATTAAATAATTTCGACGAAGCTTTAAATTCTTTTAAAAAAAGTATTAACATTAAAAACAAATTCAATTTTCCAGGCAAAAGTAATGTGTATCTGAATATTGCAAAAATTTATTCAAAATCCAAAAATTACCTTTTAGCTGATAAATACTTTAAACTAAGTCTGATCCAATCAGATACAGAAAATACTACTTTCTCGACACTTAAGGTAAATATATTATTGGAATACGGACATTTCTTAATCTCCATTCATCAAAATGAAAAGGCCCTTTTTCACATCAAAGAAGCCCTAAACTTAAATCAAAAAAATTCTGGTGAAAAGAATCAATTAACAGCCAATTGCTACCAGGTATTAGGCGATTATTATAAATTGGCAGAAAAGAATTATTCTGAGGCATTAACTTACTATCAAAAAGCATTAGTTTCAGGTTCAAGCGATTTTAACGAATCTTCCATTGAAGAAAATCCCATTCCTAATGACGTTTTCCCAAATTTCTGGCAACTACGGGTTTTAAGTAGAAAAGCTGAGGTATTATTGAGCCTCGCAAACGGGGAACCCAATAAGGAGTCCAAAATCCATTATCTTTCTTCATGCTTCAATACCATTAATCTTGCCATTGAAATGACCAATTCTATACGCCTTGAGTATCAGAATGAAGAAACCCGTTTAGATTTCACAGGTAAACAGAAGGATATTTTCGTCCTGGGTATTGAAACTGCGATAAAACAATACACATTAACTGGCGATAAAAAATACATAAACAATGCCTTCAAAACATCGCAACAATATAAGGCCAATGAATTAAAATTCGAAATTGCCAAAAATAGATTATTCTCAAGTAATCAAATTCCAGATTCACTACGAATTCAAGAAATCAAATATAAAAATAACATTGCAAGCTACAACTTGCTTATACAAAATGAGTTTTCAACTTTTAAGCCTGATACGGCAAAGATATCCTATTGGAAAGATCAAATTTTTTATTTGAACAGATCACTTGATAAAACAACAGAGTCGATAGAAAAAAAATATCCACAATTTATTGATAAATTTAAAAAAGGCAATATTGTTCCAACTGAAACGATTCAGGCAAATTTAAAACCGGATGAAAATTTAGTTGACTATGTTATTTCCGAAAAGGATGAGAACGGAGCAAGGAAAATTTTTGAGTTTGTTGTTACTAGAAATGATCTATTTTGCCATACAGAAGTAATAGACAATCTATTGTCCAATCAATTAGTGAACCTAAAAACCAAATTAATCAATCAGTTTAACGAAACGAACAATATTGAAAATTACAATCAATTAAACTATATGCTATATATTGCTTATAAAGCATTAATTCTACCCATTCGAAATCACTTTTCAGGCAATAAACTAATTATTATTCCAGATGAGGAGATTTCCTATTTTCCTTTTGATGCATTATTGACATCGTGTGGTAAAAAGACAATGATAAACTATGCAGAATTGCCTTATTTAATTTTCGACTATACCTTTTCATATGGTTACTCCACAAATACCGTATGGGCAAACCAAGCAGTAAAAACAAATTATCCTAAAATTATCGGATTTGCTCCTGACTATTCGGATCCCCTTTCTACCGATGGGAAAAAATACACAACATTAAAAACCAACGCCAATGAAATTGAAAAGATCTTAACAATTTTTGATGGAACTTTATTTAAAGGGGATCAGGCATCTTTGGTTCAATTTAGATCTATTTTGAGTCATGGATCCATTCTTCACCTGGCCATGCATGCTGAAGTCAATAACAAACTATCCGGTTCATCAAGTTTACTTTTTACTCCGGATCATAAAGAACCAAACAACTACCGTTTATACAATTACGAAATAGGTCAAATGAATATTAATTCTCCAATGGTTGTATTAAGTGCCTGTAATACCGGCAATGGTAAGTTATATAGTGGAGAAGGAGCCATGAGCATTGCAAGGAACTTTGTTCTCGCTGGAGTCCCGTCGGTGGTAGAAACACTTTGGCCGGTTGAGGATTTGGCAGGATCCCGAATTATGATAAATTTTTACAAATACTTATCAGAAGGAAAGGAAAAGAATACAGCCCTTAGATTGGCAAAATTGGATTATATCTCAACAACTTCCCCATCATTCGTAAATCCCAGATTCTGGGCAGCCTACACGCTCTTGGGAGATGTAACACCAATTAGGATATATTGGTGGAAGGAAAATCAGATTTTGTTTTATGCTATTTCGATTTTTTTACTTCTGATTCCGGCTACTATATATTATCGCCGAAGATCTTTGAGGATTAAATGAGCTTTAGTTTTATATAGACCTTCTGTCTGAGCCAAAGATTCCATTAAGGGCAATGCCTTCAGATTATCACCTGTTTTAAGATAACATAAACCCAAATACCATTGTATTTCAGGAACAAATAAATCTTGCTTTGTAAGAAGATCTTCAAATAAGCTAATGGCACCTGAATAATTACCTTGTTGCATTTTGCTAAGGCCGGAATACAACAGGATTTCTGATTGGTTCTCTTTGATGTTTTCTATTTGGCCAAACGCAGTTTCTGCCTTTGCATAATCCTTTGAAATATAAAGATCGATCCCCTCCTGTAACTTTTCCTGTCCATTCTGGGAACTACCCCTTAAACGATAGGTATTTGCTTCAAGCGGCTCATAGTATTTATCATAAATATTGCCGCCGCTATATGTGGTTGTTAATGACTTAATAGTTAAAAGAGATAAAAACAGAACAGCAGCAGCAACGCTATAACCAATTCTCCGGGTCAATTGATGAGTGAAAGTCGGAAGCGAAATAACGTGTTGATTCTGGGCAAGAGATTTACTAATATAATTGACGATCTTTTGGGCAGCGGCATCTTCTTCGAGAGATTTTCTGTTAAAATCAAAGTTTTTTACCCAAACCTCAGATATAACATCAACTCCTGATAAAAACATCTCGACTTCCGCCTTCGCAATTTTGTTTCTCATTTCAACTTCAACTTCAAGATCAAGATTGCCTTTTCTCTCCAAGGTAATTGATTTATTCAACCCCATAAACAAATCAATATCTCTTTGGGCAAGGATATCGGCCTTTATCAAATCAGGATCGTTCTCTATTGCATCAAGCAACATGCTATTTTTCAATATGTTGTCAAGTTTTTCCTGAAAAGAATATTCTTTCCTCAATTGTTCATTCAGAACAAGATTGCGCTTGAAATCTTCCCGCTCAGCTTTATTCATTTCACCCAAACGGTTTTTGAGTATAATATCTGTAAAGTTATTCATATTGCAGCTGTTAAGCTATTTTATATTAAGGTTACTTTCCAATTCTCTGTAATCCGGATGATTCATTATCCGGGTTTTTAGTTCTTTCATACATTCACTTTTCTTTTTCCGAACATAGCCGTAACTGTATCCCAATTTTTCAGCAATTTCAGTTGGTGTTATCTCCATCCAATACATTTTTAAAATTTTTTGAGAGACATCATCCATGGTATCAAAACATTGTCTGAATATTCTTTCAGAAAATGCCGTATCACCTCTTTCAGAAAAGTCACTTTCAAAAATATCCAAGGACCTCCGTTTTTCATAATTTCGAGCAGCTTTTTGCCTATCAAGTACCATCAGCCACAAATTTTTACAAATGGCAAATAAGTAAGTCGATAAAGTTACTTGAAGATTAAAATCATTACTGCTAATTTTATCAATCAGAATAAACAATGCATCCTGAAATATGTCTTTCGCATCTTCCTCGCTACCGTTATTTTTGGAAATGAAATACCGAATCATAGGAAGGTACTCCTTGGCAAGATAATTTACAGCAAATGATTCGCCGGATTTTAATCCAATAATAATTTCCTGATCATTATATTTTCTAATTTGTACCACAATATTCAAAGTTTTTGTCGCGTAAAATTTGTATCCTAAACAATCGGTAAAGAATAATTTTCAGTCCAAGTTTAATTTCAAAAGTAAGCGAATTAATAAGAATACAAAAATACACAAAACAGGGAATTTTGATTAAAGAAAATGCCAATTAGAGTCCGTGACTTCAAGAAATAATATATTAGTAAAATCCCACACTGTTCACATCTAGAAACTGATTGTAATCCACATTCAAAGAACGATATCGAAATATTTAAAAAGGAACATATGGGCTAATACACACATAAAGATATTTTCATTGCCTCCAGTACATTTTAAACATTATACAGCTTAGTTGGAATTGGGTTCAAATTGTTACCTGATTTAGGCATTTATTTTCTAATAAAAATGAAAAACTATCAATTATGAAAAAAGGGTACAACTGACTGAATTTTAAATCAGGACCTTTGAAGCATAAATATTAAACGGTATTAATGTGAAGTGGGTTGTACTGGATTCGAACCAGTGACCCCTACCCTGTCAAGGTAATGCTCTAAACCAACTGAGCTAACAACCCTTCATTCCGTGGACAAAGATAACTAAACGAGACTTACAAACCAAACCTAAATAACAATTGTTAATCTCAAAAAATAGTGATTATTGCGTGGATTTCAATATATGCTTACGCTTCAGTCAGAAAAATATACCTGACAACGACTAAAACAAATAATAGGTACATCATCCAATGCACGTTTTTGTATCTACCAGTCAAAACTTTTAAAATCGTGTAAAAAATAATTCCTGTTGCAACTCCGTTTGCAATACTGTAAGTAAATGGCATCATGATGAAAGTCATAAAAGCAGGAAATCCCTCTGTAAAATCCTCAAAATCTATCTCTTTGATACTAGATACCATTAACAGTCCTACAATAATTAATGCTGGGGCAGTGGCAGCATTTGGAATTAGGGTTGCTAGGGGTGCAAGTACAAGCGCAAACAGGAATAAAATACCTGTTGTTACAGCTGTTAAGCCGGTACGGCCTCCTTCGCTTATTCCAGCAGCACTTTCAACATATGCAGTTACAGTGCTTGTGCCCATAAACGCACCAAAGGAAACACCAAAGGCATCAACAAGCATTGCCTTTCCAATTTTTGGTGATTTCCCTTCTTTGTCAATTAGGCCCGCCTTATTCGCAGTTCCGACAAGCGTTCCGAATGTATCGAACAGTTCTACGAAAGTGAAAGTGAAAACAACAGTCCAAATCCCCATATTTAAAGCACCCTTTATATCCAGAGCACCAACTGCAAGATGTGAGAAATCAGGAAACGCTATGGGACTAAAACCAGCTGCAATCTTGGTCACTCCCATAGGAATTCCAATGATTGTTGAAATTATAATACCTATGAGTAACGAACCTTTAATCTTCAATGCCATCAAAGCGGCAGTAATCAGCAGACCGATCAGGCATAGCAACATTGCCGGGTTTTTTAGACTTCCAAAACCAATATTCCACTCAAAAAACATCAATCCTGCTTTACCACCGGTTTCCTGCATTTTCGCAAGCGTTGGTGAAATTACGCTTGCAGATGCAACCATAATTTCAGAGAGTTTCAGACCGATAACAGTAATAAACAATCCAATTCCAACTGTGATTGCGACCTTTAATGAACCAGGAACTGCGACAACCAATATTTGACGTACTTTGGTGACAGTTAAAAGGATAAAAATAACACCTGAAATGAAAACAGCGCCCAAAGCAACCTGCCATGGCATACCAACCCCTTGAAGTGCAACAGTTGCAAAGAATGCATTTAATCCCATACCCGGAGCTAGTGCAATAGGGAAATTAGCAACTAAACCCATTGAAATAGTGACAATTCCTGCAGCGACAGCGGTAGCAAAAAATACAGCACCTTTGTCCATACCAGTGGAAGATAATATGTTGGGATTCAGGAACAGGATATAAGCCATAGTCATAAAGGTGGTTATACCTGCAATAACCTCAGTTTTAACTGAAGATTTGTTTGCTGTTAATTTGAATAGTTTTTCGAACATTTTTTGCAATATTAAATTAGAATTTCCATTTTCCTGCCACAGTCGGATTAACCATCAATCCATCGTGACCTCCAAAATTAGAACTTAGTTCGATTTCGCTACCTACTGAGAAGTGCTCTGTACAATTAAACCAAAACTGTGGTTCGCTCAGAAATACGAAATTGGTATGTTTTGTTTTGCCATATGGGCCAACTTCATTGTCTTCTCTCCAGAAATCAGCAAAACCTGATAAAGTGACTTTGTTTTTTAAAAACTGTAGATTCCATACACCGGTTACCTGAAAGGACATATCATTTTTACCCCTAATATTCTTATACATTGCCTCTAAAGTAAATACCTTCGAAAAATCTGCTGTGTTCCAGGTATAATTTCCACCGAACAACCAAGAATCATTGATTTGATACGCCTGATTGTAAGTAGGATCAGCTTTGAACTGGCCAAATCCGCCATTATACTCCACATGTAACTCAAAGGGACTTTTCCAAAATTTCAACCCACGGGAAATTTCCCAATAACCTAAACTAACACCTTGTGTTCCTCCACTGCCATAGTCCATATCAATAAAAAAGAAGGTGCTCCCCCATTTGTCAGGTTTAAACATTTCCACAGTAGTTGTGAGATACTTACGATCTTTTCCCATATCGTAGTGTAATTGCAAATTTTGAGCTATGATCACTTGACCAGCCAAAAATAATACCAAAGAAATAACAGTTTTTTTCATGAGAATTAATTTGTCCGCAAAAATAGAAAATTTAAAATAATTTTACACTTCTGTAATATATTAAAATTGAGTTCGCTTTTTTTATTTACTTTTGCGTTTAATCTTTAACAGTTTCGACTACAACAAAACCATGTGAAGTACTGATTTAAGGATAAATATTAATGTTTCATGTACCTGATTAATCATGGAGAAAATTTTAGTTATAGATGATAACAAACTGATTCGTAAGACATTAAAAGAGACTTTAGTTAAGGTCGGATATACCATTATTGAGGCCGAAGATGGCCTTGAAGGTTTAAAGTTGGTGAGGTCAGAGTATCCTGATCTTGTAATTACCGATTTTCAAATGCCAGGAATGAATGGTCTTGAAGTTCTTGCAGAAATAAGGAAATTAAATCTTTCGCTTCCGGTTATCTTGCTTACAGCATTTGGGGATGTTGTACTTACGATCAAATCTATTCAACTCGGAGCTTTTGATTTTCTTGAAAAACCTATTGATCCACTATTGCTTAAATCTACCATATCAAATGCGCTTAATTCGATTAAAGTTAGTAATAGTCTGAATGAAGTATTGCATGAGGATGTTTCCAGCGAGAGTATGCTCGAAGATAATATTCTTGTTGGTAAGACCCCTTTAATGAAGGAAATCTTCAAGAACATTGGGCGGATTTCGCTAAATAAAGTCAATGTGTTGATTCAGGGTGAAACTGGAACTGGCAAAGAACTCATTGCCAGATTAGTACATTATGCTGGTATTACAAGCAATCAACCTCTTGTTATTGTAAATTGCAGTGCCTTAACTGAGACCCTCCTTGAAAGTGAGCTCTTCGGCCATGTAAAAGGTTCTTTTACCGGATCTATCCGCGATAAAAAGGGGAAGTTTGAACTTGCAGGTGAAGGGTCAATTTTTCTTGACGAAATTTCGGAAATATCCCTAAATACCCAGGTGAAATTATTAAGGGTTATTCAAGAACTTGAGTTTGAAAAGGTTGGTGGAGAAGAAGTAATTCCGATGAAAGCCCGAATTATTGCGGCTACCAACAGGAATCTTGAGACATTAATCAAAGAAGGAAAATTCAGGGAAGATCTTTATTATCGGTTAAAGGTTTTCACAATAGATCTTCCACCTTTGCGTGAAAGGAAAGAGGATATTCGTGACCTCATTATTCATTTTCTACATAAACTGAATAAACGGTTCAATAAAAATGTTGTAAAAATTGGGGATGGTGTAATTGAGATGTTACAGGCCCATGATTGGTTTGGAAATGTCCGCGAACTCGAAAATACAATACTACAAGCCATCGTAATGTCTAAAAGCGATGTTCTTGAAAAAGAGAATATCACCTTAAATACAAGACAACAGCAGCCAATCCAAGTCAAACAAGAACAACTTCCACGGTTCCGGTCTCTCGCCGATCTTGAGAAATATCATATAAAGAGAATTCTGGATGAAGTAAAATGGAATAAATTGGAGGCTTCACATATTCTTGAAATTACACGCCCAACATTGAATGCCAAGATTGAGAAATACAATCTTGTAAGGTGAAAAATCGTTGTTAGTCTTTCGTTTCCCTGGGTAAACTCTCTAAAAATGGCTTTCTTAAAACATTGGATTAAGAAAGCCATTTTTTATTTTACAACTTCATCCGACCCAAAGGTGTAATTTAATGCTGATACACTGGAGGAAAATCCGGTAATCAATACAGAATATCGATTCTCATTAAAGATGATTAGACAAGGTTTTCCAGTTTTCCTGGAAAACCCTTCTTTATAGCTCACTGCATCTTCCTTTTTTTCAAATTCTTCTGTACGAAGGCAGTATTTTGGTTTAATCGCTGGAATAAAATAAAGATCTGTACCAATTCCTTCCAATTTTGATGCGAACAAATTAGCCTCTTTTAAATTTGAAAAGCCTGAAACAGCAACCTTGTAAAACTCTCCTTGATATATTATCCAGGTCAACATACCTGTTAACTGCTCAATTTTCTTACGTGCAATAACCGCATAATCCCTGGTTTTATATGCACCAAACTGAATGAAGGTACCATGCATATCAACGAGGGACTTTTTTATTTTGGTCAAATCTATGATATTTTGCTTGTCTTTTACTGATGAACTTATACTATCTGTTGCCTTTATGGGCTTATTTTCAGGAATAGATGGAATTACCCGACCCTTTGCAGGAATGGTGATTGAGGGTAATGGCGGATTAGGAGCAACATTACGTGTTGTATCTGCCAACAAATTAAGTCTGAAATCAAGTCCATCAATAATGTCACCATCTATTGAACCTTTTATGGTTACAGGTATGAATTCGGGATTTGACGATATTTTTAATTTTGCAAGCTGACCAGGATCTACACGAACAGTATAATTACCCTGTTTAAGGCCTAAATAACTGTAATAACCATCTGTTTCAGTAAGGATCCGGGACACAAGGCTCATATCACTTCTGTAAATGCAAACCAAGATCCGCCCTTGTCCCTTTGAACCATTGTAAACTGTACCAGAAGCCTCACCCATAATTGATATTGGAACATCAATGACCTTAAACTGATTTGGATCGACCATAACTTTATAAGTCAAATGGTTAAGCTGCCATGAAATATTGTCAAAACTGTTCTTATCTAGCTCCAAAAGATAACTGGTGTAAGGTGTCAAATCAAGAACCTGGATTGTTGTATCACGATCCCTTCTCTCGATAGTCCCCCCATTAATCCTGAATTGAAGTCCTTTCACTTTGGGTTCGCCAATATCGTACTTGCCATTACCATTTGCATCAAGAAATGGTCGTACTGAAATCGCACCCTTGCCAACACTTGTCCGGTTGTTTGTTCCCAGATATTTTGTTTTCTGGTCGTATAACAAGCTTCCCCTTGCCGATTCAACCAATGAAGTCAAATCGTTTGAGTTCCTTACTGAATAACCGGCCTGGGCAAATGGAAGGTCATAGCGAAAACCGAATTCAAAATTTCGTGTGCTGCTTCTGAAATTCTGCTCATATGACATATTTAGAAATCCTTTTTTAAAAATAGGCTTTTCTATACTTCCCTTGATAGAAATGAACTCATTTTGGTTGTACTCGTATTGGGCTTGTGGTGTAAACGATGTCCGCCAGGGTAACTTGAAAGAAAGTGAAAGGTTGCTGTAGAGATAGGGCGCACTCACATCATTAAACAATCCATAAGTTGTTAAGTTGGTACTGACACCATAAACCGATCCAGACCATAACATTTCAGCATTTGTATTTTTCAAATTGGGGAGAACAATCTGATTTACCGTTAACCTTGAATAAGCTGCAAAATTCTTGCCCTTTAAGGGCAGCGAAACTGTCGCTTTTCGTTCCTCAAGATAATTGTAAATAATTGCCATTTGACCTTTATGGTATTTGGTATAATTTAGTTCAATTTGTAAATTGGAAGGCAACCGATAATTTAAAATCCCCTTGACCCTAACCCCATAAGTGTATTCACCAGTTAGAAGCAAACTGCTCATTAACCTTAAGGAAGAACTGAAATATGGCAAAGTGGTTCCTGTTTGAATAGAGGAAAGGTATTCAACGCCGCCACCGAATGTAAGTCGACGACTGACCCCATAATTAATGGCCAGTCGAGAAAACCTGCTTTTCAAAGTGTCTTCTACGATTCCGGCACTTAACGTATATTCCAGCTCCTTGGGTGGCAAGAAATTGAACGGGATGCTTAAATTCTCCTCTTTAACCCGTTCCTCTCCCCAAGGGCCATAAAATCTTAGCTTTACAGCCGAATTGCCATAAACCAAAGGCACTTCGAATTTATAAAAGCCAGATGCATCAGCTTTCATGTAATCCACAAGAACATTGTTGACGTAAAGTTCAACGATCCAATTGGGTTCCGTGATATCGCTTAATGTATAAGTGCCAAAAGAGCGCCGATAGGTGGTCGGTGAATTTGTAACCTGAAGACCCACAACCGGATCATAAAGGGAGGCAATTGATTGAGCCCCAATTTTCCCAACCAGTACCTGCCTTAAAGCTGGCCTTTCATTGTTGACCGAACGCCAATAGTATTGCTGCTGCTTCTCTGTAAAAGGGCTATTGTTGCTTATGTTCAAAAGGGCGTTCGCTTCACCACCTGCAATGACTGATCCTAAAGCAAGGTTTAACCGTGTATCAGTTTTCCCGCCCAATTGTTGGGAAGATATCAAAGACCAATCGGCCATACCGAAATGAAATAATGGATATTTTCTTTCAATGGTGGTGTCGGTCTTAACTTCGCCCTTTAACCTGCGAATATTGGACCTCATCTGCTCCTGGCGCAACTCCCTGATTACAGGAAGTTCAATTTTTGTATTCAGTGCCACAGATAAACTTCTAAAGCTAAAAATACAATCCAATCCAAATACCTGTCCAAAAAGGGGTGAACGAAGGTAAAGGTTGGTTTCTGTTTTTACAAGGTCGTCCTTTTTAAGGTCAAATGTTTTCCCCTGATAAGTGATCTTGTTATTAACTTTATCAATCACATAGGTAGCCTGTTGATTGATAAAAAACCCTGAAACTGAATCCATTTGAGATGATAAGGCGTTTTTGACTTTTAAGAAATTAAAAATTTCAACTATTGGCAGGTAAACTGTTTCATCCCGGATAACCGCCGTAATATCCTCCCCTCCAACTTGTTGAACGTTAAAAAAAACTGTAATCTCATCATAGATAGGTTGATCCTGGGCTTTCCCATTTAAAGAATTCAAACAAATAAAAACAAACAGACACAACAAACGCAACAAAAAACCGGAAATGCAGATAAATTTCCGGTTAATATTGTGCTTTGCCATAACTATTTGATACATAATGTATTGCTGATCTGTTATTGCTGAATAAAAGTAACCTGAAAAGTTCCGCTATACGACCCGGCAGGATTCGCTAAAAGAGAGCCTACTGTTAAAGTTCCACCAATAAAAACATCGGTAGTAGTTCCTGTAGTAATAAAAGGAGTTCTCGTACTAGCTTCCTCCAAATGAAGGGTTAAAAATCCGGAATTGCTCCCACTTAATTGTACATCAGGACCGTTAACAATCGTAATCAGCGTTCCGGGTTCAGCATCAATGATGAAAAGTGCAGGAGTAACGATTGAGCTCATATAAGGCAATATGACATTCCCTGTTGCTGTCCTGAATCCATTATAGGTTACAGTCACGGTTCCATAGTTGCCACTTTGAATAAACGCCCCAAAACTAAGGTGCTGTGCAGTACTTACTGTGACTGAAATAGGCCTTGGAGGTTTCTCCTGAGCCTTTGATGGTACACATACTACTAATATACAGAATATTGTAAAATATAACAAATACAGCTTTCTTAACAAAATATATAAAAATTTGTTACTCATAATCTTTTCGCATTAGAATTTTTTCTGATTCCTTTTTAACACCCGAAAATAATGTAATTATATAAACGCCGCTACTAAGGTTTACATTGAGTTCAACTGTTTCCATCTCAAAGACATTCTTTTGTATTAAAACCTGACCTTTCATATTGGTTACTATTAACGTTCCCCCGATATTAAAAGGTAGATCTACTTTAACGGAAAGATGATTTCCAGAATGGAGCAAGGTAAACATCTTTCTGCCATCATCAAGTTTGGACAAAAGGTCAGTTTTAGAGAACACCAGGCTAAACCGCTGATTGATCTCCCCTGATTTCAAGAAGAAGCGATAATACGGATTCTGATGTAAATCTTGTGTAAGCCCTGATTGTGCGTCTAAAAGGTACAAATGCAAACCGGATGGCAATTGGCTAATATCCTTGGCTTTGAAATTTATCCATCCGTCACTTAAAGTGCTAAATCCCAATGGAATTCTGGCAATGCTGTCACCAGGTGAAGGCATGCCGTTAATTGATAGTTGATTCGCTTTTGGCGTAATAGTGTATAAATTTGGGACAAGTAGATCCGTATTTTTCATTTTTAAAGCATCCAATTCTTTTTCGAAGTATTGGCTGGCTTTGTTGTCAAAATAGATTACTGCAACATCTTCAATCGCTTCCTTTGTTTCAAAATTCGCTGTAAAACTTAAAACTGGTCGATCTTCAATAATTGCATTTTTAAATAATGGATTGAGATCTTTTATGCGAACGGCATTAGTGGTTCCAAGCGTTGCACTCACCGGGAAACTACCATCAGTAACATGGACAAAGAAACCTTGCATTGAGGCAATCACATTGTTGGCATTCCCGGTTGAAACACCATTCACATAGCTACTGTAAACCCCGGAATATTGGCTGGTATTTCCTGCATTGAAAAAATAGATTGCATTGTCAATGTTTGTTTTGGTCCAGCCGGGATTATTCCAATCGATCGGTGAAGGATATGGGTTTCCTACAAGATTGAATCCCTTTGTATATCTCCTGTTGTGACTGAATAGAGTTATGTTTAGGTTTCTATTGCTTACGACACCTGTCAATTCTACCGTTTTCGGTGTTTGTAAAGCTCCGAAATTGACTGCATGTCCATTAAGTGGAACCAATGGATTAAGCTGATTCACATATTTTTCCCATCCTGAACTATAAATTGTTACGCCAGAAGAATCGATACTTTTATTCTCATCATATTTATATAATGTTGGGAAAGTCGCTGATAAGTCAACTTCGGTGGCAAATTCTCCTACAGTCGCTGCCTGAAAAGGAGAACTGAAATATTTATATCCAAAAGCTGAAGGAAGGTAGCGTTGCATATTCACATTGCCAAGAATTTCCCCATTCCCGACACCGCTTATCAGGGCACTCTGGGTTAAGGTCGAAACCAGGGTCAGATTTCCGGATGAGGATAAATTTCCATTGATTGCTTCAACGATTCCTGTAACATTTAGAGGGCCTTGAAGCGTTACGCCCGATACATTGTCAATGTTCAAATTCAATATCCTATTGCCTGAAAAGACATTCGCAGGTATCGTCTGAGGAGCAGAACCCTTCATTTCAATAGTTCCGGCTGTGGCTGTAAAGGTGCCGTTGTTGGTGATTGTTCCTGCAATCTGAAGCGTATTTGCCAAAACGGTCAGCGAAGATCCGGGATAGACCACAATATTTTTTGAAGTGCCAACCGGCCCAGTATTTAACACTGGTTGATTTGCTACATTGGGAATAAGAACTAAGGTGGTGAGTGTAGGGATAACTTCGCAAGACCAGTTTCTGGAATCATTCCAATCGGTGCTGATGGCACCTGTCCAAATGCGTTCGCTATTGACAGTGATGTCCATAGTCCGGATAGCACTGGTTCCACAGGCATTGGAAGCAGTAACTATTAGCTTACCACTGGTCGAAACCGAAGAGAAACTCATGGTAATATTGTTTCCGGAGCCCATTATTGTTGCTCCAGTTCCTACTGTATAGCTCCATGCATACGATGTAGCCAACGGATCATTTGGTACAGTATAGATTACATTGGTTTGTCCTTGACAAACAATTGCCGTACTTACTGTAAATGACTGCGGCTGATCAGGGACCTTATTCCATGAAATGGTTCTGGTGCCACTAACATTGCTACAGCCATTTGCCCCCGTAAGCGTAAGTGTTGCAGTTGTTGAACCTGATGGGGTTGAGGGAGTGAATGTAGCAAGGGCTGGATCAGGATTCTGGGTCCATGTACCACCGCTGCCCGACCAAATGGGTGAACCAGTATAGGAACCGCTAGCAGTTGCTCCCGTTAATTGGATAGGTGATAACCCAGTACAAATACCCAATGCATCTAACCCTGCATTGGCAATCGGTGCCTGGTTCAGGAATATGGTTGCAGATACTGTACCGTAGCATCCCATATTATCTGTTACTTTAAAGCTAAGATCATATGAGCCGCCGGTTCCATTACTGAATGTTGTTGCAGTACTTGTTGTACTACTTAATGAAGAAGCTCCTGACCCTGTCCAAAGATAGACATAAGGAGAAGTACCTCCTGATGGAGTGGCAGTAAGACTAATTGGGGTACTGCTGCAACCAGTTGAAGAAGCAGGAGTAATTGTTGCGGTTGGAGGAGCATTAATTGCTATCGCATAATTATCAGACAATGGCCCATCACCTAAAGGACATCCACTTATTCCCTGAACTGTAAGATTCCCGGATTGCGCAGTTGAGCTAAAGCTTAAAGTAATGCTATTTGTTCCCGTAGTAACCCCACCGACAACAGATAGATCTGTCCCTGAACTTAGTTCCTTAACACCTGAGTTACTGAAGAACCATCTGTACCCGGTTGCATTGGTGATCAATGGAACGGTATAAGTTGCAGCAGTTGATCCTTTGCAAACCGATGTTGCACCTGTCGAGATATTTTGCTTCTGACTAACGGCAGCCCCGCTAGAGACATTGATTGCCAAAGTTGAACTAATTCCATTTCCGCAGCTATTGTGCCCATAAACCGTTAAGTTCCCTGAAGTAGCATTATTAGTAAAGGTAAGCGTTACAGATGTGCCAACTCCCGAAATTGTGGTTCCACTCCCAGAATAGGACCAAATATAACTACTGGCATCTCCTATTGCAGGTATGCTGTAAGTTCCAGAAACAGCTTTACAGGTTGAAGGAGACCCTGTAATGGCCTGTGCAGAGGAAGGCAAAGGATTTACAGTTACAATTAGTGCACTACTGGTAGAGGAACAGCCCCCTGTGTTTGACCCTATTACATCAATTGATTGGATACCTACCGGGAGATTTGAAGTTGAATAAATGTTACTTGCACTGTTCTGAACAATTACTCCATTTAACCTGAATTTATAGTTGGCCAACCCTGCTGTTGCGTTGAACACAACACCTACTGATTGGCAGACAGTGTTGTCTGCATCATTGCTGGATATAACCACTGTCGGTATGGGACTTACATTAACGGTAACAGCTGTTGTTCCATTTACTGTTCCGGGAATGCCATTTGCTGTAATTCCTGTTAAGGTATAAGAAGTAGTGTAAGAAGGTGTTACAACAATGCTATAGGGACTGGATGTCAGTACAGGAGTGATGGTCGTTGTAGAGCCGACTTTATAAGTTAAAACCCAGGGAGCCAATCCAGAAAAGGCAACAACCAATGTTGTAGATGTCCCATTACACAAATTAACCATAGCCGGACTTGTAAAAGATGCCGAACTAAGGGACAGTGGGGTAATTGAGGCAAGGGTGAAGTAGCTGTAACTACCAAAGTTTACAGGTGATGTTGTTGTTACTGTTCCATTTGTATTAATGCCAGAAACAATAGCACTGTTCCCTACAATTTCCCAACGCGATGTTGCACCATTCCATCCCACCACCCTGAGGTTATTCAGATCCGGAATAGTACTGCCCACATCACTTGATCCATCAAGAATAATACTAATCGTTGCCTGTCCTCCGGTTGGGGCTTGTATTTTCCAATATTCAGATTTACTAACCGTACTTATAGGACTTAGAAAATTCGACATTGAATATCCTGCCAACTCGGCGTTAGCATAGAAATAGGTAGCCTTCCAATCATTTAGACCAGTAGGACCCGATACATTCAGAAGAGAAATAGGCCCATGCGCTTTTGTAAATACATAGTTACCTATTGGGAAAGTAAAACTATTCCCGGTAATCATCTCCTTTGTAAGTGTTCCATTTACGAATGAAAGCGGTGTTCCTAGAGCGGGAGTAACAAATGCTCCATAATTCAATCTGAACAGACTATTTGTTGGAATTGTGATTAATCCATTGTTTAGCTGAAGTTCACGGTCGATCTCGATATCATTGAGAACTGTCACATCATTGACATTGTTAATCTCAAGATTATTTAGGGCATTAACATCAGAAAATGAACCAGATATGCTTTGTGGTAGAGTTCCGGTCAAGGCAATTGTAGCTGTAGGCCCGTTGCCTGCATCATACCCTCCGCTTATGCGGCTAATATTTCCCTTTACGCTTAATTTCCTGTTATAATAATTGACAGAACTAAGACCAGTTCCCCCATTAAAAATAAGGTCTCCATTTAACACAAGGTTATTATTTGGGAATCGGCGTCCTCCATCCCCTGACAATTTTAAGTGATTAACTTCTATAATATTACCCAAAAATTCATAATCTTTGTTCGTACCCCCAAATTCAAGTGTACCTCCGGCTGCAGAGAAGAAGTAATCATAAACACCAGCAGGCAAATCCCCTATTTCTGAATAAATTGTTCCATTTCCATTAACAATTCCTAAGCGGTGACCAACTGTCGAATTGAGTTTTAGAGTGCCATATACTTCGGTCATATATCCTGAAATATAATCTGTTGTAACCGTAGTAATGTGTTGTGAATTAATTCTTGCTATAGCACCACGGGGACCACCAGCAATATTAGGAGTCCAAAAAGAACCGGTGTTCCAATTTCCCGATGTGTTTGTTTCGAATCTTGACACTTTGTTGGGTATAGCTCCATCAAGTGAAACATCACCCGCCCCAGCGGTATAATCACCACTAATTCCAAGATCATCTTTTAAATTGAACCTGAAAATGAGGTTTTTATTAATTTCATCAAAATCATCCTTGTTTGGAAACTTCGACCAGTTACCCAAACCATCGGACAATAAACTTGCTGTAAAATAATCAGCAACAGTATAGGGGGTAGTTACCTTTACATCTGAATCGATGTATCTCATTGCCGCAACACCACTAAATCCGGCTATACCATTGGCTTTGAGTGTCCAATAATATTGTAACGCATTGCTTTTATCCACTATTTGAGTACCGCTTTCAGAATCTTCATAAATGCTTGGATGAATCTCATTGGCAGGTTTAACGGTAATACTTCCGGTATTATTCCCATTTGCAGATATAGAGAGGGTTATAGGGGTATATTTTTGCGCGGAACCAACAGGGAAAATAAAATCTGGCTGTCCTCCTGCCGGGAAGGTTTTACAAACTCCGTTATCGGTAAATGAAATGTTGGTGGTAATCATATTTGTTACCGAGAAAGGTGAGGCCTGTTCTATGGTAGCATTTACACCAAGTGTTAAAAGGTTATTCCCGATATTAAAAACACCGGACAGCATTTTTAATGCATTTGTAATTTTAAACTGATTGGTGGTAGGAACATCAATACCATTGATATTATTGATTGTAAGCTTACCGAAAGTGCCATTACCTGTTAAGGTTTGCTGGACAGTACCATTTAATACTATTCCATCACCAGAACTACCGTAAACGTGAACAGCATCGTTCAATACATTGCCTTTTACACTGACCGTATTATTGCTTGTGGTAAAAGTGCCGGCACGAAGATCAAGCTCATTTGAAATCAATAATGGGGTATTAGTTCCATTCAAAATCAGGTTATTACTACCTGATTTATCCAGATTGAAGAAGTTGAGTGTAGATCCGTTTCCGGTAATGGTTTGGGTATTGGTTCCTGAAAAATAAGTCGTATTCCCATTTGGCGCAAAGGATCCATTACTCGTTAAGTCACCGTTTAAGATCAAATCTATTCCATTTGCGTTGAACGAAGCTCCAGCATCAATCAGCAATAAACTGGTAAATGTTGCCGGAACAACTTCCAATCTGGCTATTGGATTTTTACCACTTTGGTTATTGATCCTGATTTTTGGAAGTGGTTTTCCAGCATATATACCAATTGTCTGTGAAATCGGTGTTGAACTGTGTCCAATATGAATGTTGGCTAAGACACCTATATTATAGCTAGCAGGATTAAAGTAAAATGCAGCCAACTGAGGATTTGCCTGCGCTCTTGCAATGTACAAATCGCCAGCTGTCATGCTAAATGAACTTCCTGCATTAAGAATTTCGAAAACACCCCGATTATTTGCTGTTGCCCCATTCTGACCTGCCACTACCGTACCACCGGTCTGATTGTAAACAAGTATCCCGGCATCGGATGTGGGACTTCTTCGTATCTGTCCCCCTACAAAAAGATTACCGCTTGATATTGAGATTGTTGCATTGCCTGAAGCAGAGTATTCAATTGGGTTTTCATTGGAGTCATAGGCCATATCAAGTGTACCTCCGCTAATGGTCAGTTTTCCATCAAGTGAAAGACCAGAATTGCCACCCGCCCTAACATTTCCCTGCAAAATTGTGAGGCCTGCAGTGGACGGAATTTCAAAATAGTCATTCCCGGTTGTAAGGTTAAGATTCCGGGAAACATTGGAATTGTTAGAGATAAAAGTTCCGTTTTTAAGCTGTAATGCTTTTGGTACACCTACTCCTGAGGTCGGTCCGTTTAATACATAATCGGTATTAAACTGGGCAGTCGATGACTGGTTGGTCCCTTTATTCACGACCAATCGGTAAAGATCAGGAATGACACCATTCACACGGGTATAAGTCATGCTGTTTGCACCATCAAGGTAAAGTGTAATCCTATCGTTGCTTACACCACTCCACAAATCCAATCCATTCGACGAAATTGCGGATGTTCCCTGAATTATGTTGCCCTCCACATGTAGCTCATGGTCAACCAAAGGCAGTATGGCATCCGGATTTAATACCTGAATAATACTATTGGTATTTTTCATAATCAGATCCCCCTTTACATTGATCTTGCGCGCATTGCCACTGTTCCCAAAGTTAAGCTGTGCCCCACCGCCAGAATTTTGGCTTTCGAACATCACCAGATTACGGCCTACATTGATATCACCGGTTGTTCCGGTGGGAAGGATCAAATTTACATTGCCCAATAATTCAACATTCCCAGTGGTTGTCAAGGTATTGGCAAAAGTGAAATTCCAGTTATTTGCTCCCCAGATATCATTTGAAACATACAAATTAGGAAACAAAGCTGGGGTTTTGCTGATCACCCTGTTATCCGTAAAATTTTCGTAAATAACATAAGATGAATCCTGACGTGCAAAGTCGCCAATGTCCATAATCGTATAATCAGGATCCGATTGTCTATTCCAGAATAGTCCTTCTCCTTTTACTAACTTTGCCGTAAGGATTCCGTTGTCTGTATTTCCATTGGCATCATAATCATCTGTTCCATTAATAGTCAGTGTAGGTCTGAACTGAAAATTCGAACGATATACACGTGCTACAGGATTACCTGAAGCATCTGTCATTTTTGTAAATACAACTTCTGCAATCTGTCGGGTATCAGTCACCCAAATGCTATGCGGTTGGCCTCTTAGATTTGCAGCCCTGTTCGTGTCGGTCCATGGAATCCAGCCAATTACAGCCACATCTCCAGCCCCAGGAATTGTTCCTGCTACCGGTTGACGGCTATCATGAGGGCTGTATAATGGATTCAACAAGGTACTTTTGGTCCAGGAATTCGAATTGTTCCACATTGCTTCCTGTGTGTAATCCCGGGTATAATAGATGACCACACTACCCGTAAACCTTGCTGCTACCCCTGTTGTGTAATTGGCATTTTCGATAGGAATCCCGACCGAAGCTGGGGAGAAAAGTCCATTGGTACTTGTTCCATTGATCGTAATAAAACGGGAATTGCCTCCAGCACCAAAGGCCTTGATAACATCATTTTGTGCCAATGCTTCATATGACCGTGTGTAAGGGTTTTCATCCAACACTTTACCTGGGACATAATTTGCTTCGTTCACGGCAGCCGAAATTAAGTCAACATTCGCTACCCCTTTTTGGTTCCGATAATAGAAGCGATAGGCTACAGTGGGTGCTGTGGTAAAATCACTATGCGAAACACGCCAGTAATGTTGCAAGACTTCCCCACCGGTTTGATTGGTAGTTTGTAAGGAGCCAAGAACAGGACGTATGGTCACATAACCATCATCATTGTAATTCTTGACTACCATTTGCGCAGGGCGAAAATAAAGCGTTGTTCCTCCGTTAGTGGTAAATCCGATTGGATAGGTAACCGGTCCAAAATTATTAATAATGTTATTTTGATTCTCTGTTTGCGAATTTGCAGTTATTTTTAAAGTAAGACCTCCATCGCTTGCCTTCCCGTCGGTAAAAATCATCGAATTAGCAGTGTAACCATTATCAGCAACTGTTAAGTAACTATTCAATAAGCTATTATCAAACAGGCCATTTTCCAAATTCCAAAGGTTATCCACCTTCAGGTTGTAGCCTTTGAGGTAAATAAGTCCCTTAACATATTCCATGCGTTCGATATAGGTGTCGCTTGTCAGGGTTACTTTTGCCGGAGGGGTTACATTTACCTGCACATTACCAAAGACAGCGCCCTCACTTGTAGTAAGTGTAAAAGCTGGATTTTCGACCATTTGTATTTGGGCGCGGCTTGGTGTGACACCAGGAAACCAGGTGCCCATACGTCCATTATTCGTAATTGCTCCCCATGTTCGGATGGTATATAGATTCTGGTTGAGAATTCCTGAAAGCACGGATGCATCGCCATTTACATCTATTGCAACAGATTCATTTGCCCTGTCCGCCCCTGCTGTCAGTTTAATCTCATATCCCGCAGTTCTGTCTATTACCAATTTACCCAATTCTAAGGCTGTTGAGCTATCTCCATAATAAATAGTCTCTATAGCGTCAGTTCCCGCTGTTTTATTAAAATAGGTCGTGTTTCGGTCTGAAGGTTGGTTTGCAATCGCATCGTATGGATAGTTCCCTCCGCTAACCGCCTTGTAAGTTGCCCCTTTCTCAACAGTAAACGATCCCCCAATATATACGTCATTCGGAACAGTGGTGAATGGATCAAAAGTTATTGTCGGATAGGAAGATCCGCCTGATTCTTGTCCCCAAAGCTTAAAATCGTTCAGCACGTATAAAGGCTGGGTCGCCACGTTAATATTCGATGGGCCAATATTTGAAGCAGGGCCAAGCTTAAAAAATTTGGATGTCGGGCTACTGTTCCTAAATTCAAGATTCCAGAATGGTGAGCGTGATGTAATTAGAAAGTCCTGATTTGCAGATGTTTCCCCGATAACAGTTCCTCCAGTAATTTTGATGTTATCGGGGTCGGAATTTACTAAAATTGAGCCGTTACCCAGTGATGTATTGACTTTTAGCGTACCGCCACTCATATTGAATACACTGGCAGTGCTAATAAGGCTAAATACATAAAAATCAGTATTGGTCGTTCCCCCAAGTACATTTACCGATCCATTTGATTGAATATAAGCACCGTTATTGTTGTAAAAACTCACATCTGACGTTCTGATCTGGTTCGCATTGACTGTTCCTCCCTCAACATTCAATACCCCATTTTTGCAAAGTGTAATGCCATTGGGGATTTTTGCTTCAAGAACTCCGGTGGTTGTTTTAATCTTTCCATAGGTTGCAATTGTCTGACCGCTATTCTTCTGCACTGTTCCTTCATTGATCCAAAGTTGAGCAGCTTCAGAGATATTATAAGTATCTGCAATAGAGAGTACTGGAATAGCAACACTATTTCCGATCCTCACCGTTCCACTTACAAGGCCCAAAGCATTGGCGTTGTCGGAAAGTTGGGCAGCGATAGGGTGATTTTCATTGGCAAATCCCAGAAGATTGAAGTTTGCAATTGCTGTTGCATCAATATTAAGGATAAAAGTTGGGTCAAGTCCCTTGTTGATTTTAATTCGATAGAAATTGGTAACTCCCCTACAGAAAATATTTTGTGTGGCATCTGTATTTAAGAAGTTGGCATCTACAATTCCATCAACAGCTTCCTGAGCATAATTCGCAGTAACCCGGTTGGTAAATTTCACTTCTCCACTATTTGTAAAGTTCCCATAGATATTCAACTGGTGCCGCGCATTGGCCGATCCTGTTGCAATCTTTCCTGTTGTGGCTACGGTAATACTTCCATTTACATTGATAATTAAAGGATTCGTTGACGTATTATTGTTTATTTTAAAAGTCCCATTCGTCACAGTAAGGCTACCGTTGAGTGTGTAATTTGCCAACAGGGTCAGGATATTATCAGTCTGCATACTTACATAGACATTGAAAAAGGTTCGTGCCGTTGTTAAGTTTCGTGTAACACCATAATATTCAACGGTTCCTTCACCTTGTCCAGCAGAGATAAAATCTGTGGGATCCCCGGAAGGGAAATTATCACCTGCCAGGCGAATACGACCTGTGCCTGCAATGATGATAAAAGAGTGGCCAATTGTTAAACCAAAATCAAGTGTCCCGATTACAGTTAACCTGTTGTTTATTTTATTGTTCGTTGGAACAGTAACTGTTCTCCCCGACAATACAACAACTTCATCTAAAAGTGATGTGGGAGAGGTCGTAGGAGTCAGACCATCAGGGTTTAAGAGTTGAGAACCTGAAGGATCAAGTGTCCAGACTGAGGGATCATCCCAGTTGCCGCTTTTCATCGAGTAAAAAACCTTCTTATCGGGTACGGTTCCCGTGCATCCAGAACTAAGGACTGTTAATGAGGTGGATGCTGTCTGAATTGAACAACCGCTAGTGGCTGGTAAAGTATAAGTCACTAAATAAGTGCCTGCGGTACTGGTGCCCGGCGTTATATCCCCAGTTGAACTGCTAATTGTCAATCCAGCAGGAGTTGCTGAATAAGTACCACCTGAAGTTCCTGTTCGGGTAACTGGCTGAGGTGATCCAATTGTCTTGCAGAACGGAGTTCCAATATAGGAAATAGTCGCTGCCGGTACTGTGGCAATGGTTACTGAAGTATTTGCAGTTAGGACTCCGCAGCCGCTATTGATTGAATAGGTATAAGTTACCAAATAGGTTCCAGGTAAACTTGATATTGGAATGATCGCACCGGTACCTGAATCTAAAGTTAATCCGGGGGTTGAGCTAAAAATCCCACCAGTATAATTTGCCGTGCCAGTTAATGTAACTGCTTGTGAGGTTGAGAGATTGCTACAAAAGGGTGATGCGGAATATACAATTGTTGCTGTTGGTAAAGTGCTTATGGTAACCGTCGTAGTTGTTGTTTGCACCGGACAAGCGCCAGTTGCAGCCATTGTGTAGGTGACAGTATAGGTACCAGCCGAACTCGTAGAGGGTACGATTGCACCTGTCGAACTGTTAATGGTTAGCCCGGTAAGAGTTGCGGAAAAGATTCCTCCGGTTGTGCCAGAAAGAGTAACAGGCTGTGCAGTAGCAACTGTTTTGCAAAATGGATTTCCGGCATAGGAAATCGAAGCAGAAGGAATAGTTGTAACAGTTGCTGTATGTGATGCAGTTTTGGGTCCGTTACAACCAGCGGCACTTGCAGTAATTGTTGTCGTCCCACTCCATCCTGAAACATAGGTCACCTCACCGGTATTTGGGACGATCGAGTTTCCACCTGCCAAAGTTGTGGCATCTAAAGTGTAAGTTATTCCGGTTGTATTCGTTGCGTTTGCAGAATAAGTTACTGTTCCTGCCCCCTGACAACGTGAAGAAGTAGCCCCCAAAGTAAATACCGGAGTTCCAACAGTTGCATTACTTGTTACTGTATGTATTGAAGTTGCCGGACCATTACATCCTGTTGCACTTGCAGTTATTACAGAAGTTCCGGTCCAGGTGGCCAAATACGTTACTGCGCCGGTCGCGGCTACTATGGTATTTCCTGCAGTTCGGCTTGTTGCATCCAGAGAGTAAGTTAAACCTGTTGAATTTGTTGCAGTTGCTCCATAAGTAATTGTTTGGGCAGATTGGCAACGGGCTGAGGTGGTACCAAGTGTAAAAACCGGATTGCCAACAGTAGCTGTAACATTTATTGTACCTGTTGCAGTGATTGTCCCGCAACCTCCTGTCAATGTAACCGTATAAGTGAATGTTCCTGAGGCAGTTGGTGTACCACTAATTGTTACCGTATTTGAAGCCCAGTTTCCGGTTACTCCAGCTGGAAGCCCAGAAACAGATGCTCCCGTTGCGCCTGCGGTTGTGTAAGTGATATTTGTGATCGCCGAATTGATACATTTGGTCTGAGTGTTCGTTCCAGCTGCAGAACTTAGGGTTATGGTGCCGTTCGCCGTTACAGTAATCGTTCCAGTAGCGGTTATTTGGGTACAGGTTCCTGTGGTTGTAACTGAATAATTGAATGTGCCTGCAGCAGAGGGTGTTCCGCTTATGGTAAAAACACCTGCATTATAAGCTCCTGAAACCCCTGTTGGCAAACCGAATACACCTGCTCCTGTAGCACCGCCAGAAACAGCATATGTGATATTTGTGATCGGATTGTTGATGCAGGTTGTTTGCGCATTTGTTGCCACAGCCGATGTTAATGAAATCACTGCATTAGAGTTGACCACCTGTGTTTTGGAAGCTGTTGCTGCTCCACAAGTTCCGCCACTGGTTGTTAAAGTCAGGGTTGCTGTTCCGCTGTAGCCGACTGGTGGTGTCCAGGTAGCATTGAGGGTTGTGGCATTGGGACTAAAAGTTCCCCCGGCATTGCTAGACCACGTACCCCCTGTTGCTGAACCTCCAACCGAACCTCCAAGCGCTGCCGAGGTTCCCCCCTGGCAAATGGCTGCCAAAGCAGAACCTGCATTGGCAGTTGGCAATGGATTGACGGTAATTGTCCCTGTTGCAGAAACCGTTCCGCATCCACCTGTCAATGTGACGGTGTAATTGAAAGTGCCCGAAGCAGTTGGTGTGCCACTAATTGTTACAATATTCGAAGCCCAGTTGCCGGATACCCCTGTTGGCAGCCCAGAAACAGATGCACCAGTGGCACCTGTGGTTGCATAAGTGATATTTGTTATCGGCGAATTATTGCATTGGGACTGACTGTTTGTTCCTGCGGCAGAACTCAAGGTGATGGTGTTGTTGGCCGTTACAGTAATCGTTCCCATAGCAGTTATTTGGGTACAGGTTCCTGTTGTTGTTACTGTATAATTGAATATTCCAACAACTGATGGTGTTCCGCTGATCGTAAATATACCTGCATTGTAAGCCACTGAAACCCCTGTCGGTAAACCTGTTACCCCTGCACCGGTGCCACCGCCAGAAACAGCATAGGTAATATTAGTAATCGGATTATTGATACAAACCGTTTGTGCATTTGTGTTTGCAGCGGATGTTAATGAAATCACTGCACTAGGGTTGACCACTTGTGTCTTTGATGCAGTTGTTGTGCCACAGGTTCCGCCACTTGTTGTTAAAGTCAGGGTTGCTGTTCCGCTGTAGCCGACTGGTGGTGTCCATGTAGCATTGAGGGTTGTGGCATTGGGAGTAAAAGTTCCACCGGCACTACTTGACCATATTCCGCCTGTTGCAGAACCTCCAACCGAACCTCCAAGCGCTGCAGAGGTTCCCCCCTGGCAAATGGCGGTCAAAGCAGAACCTGCATTGGCCGTTGGCAATGGATTGACGGTAATTGTCCCTGTTGAAGTAACCGTTCCGCATCCACCTGTTAATGTGACCGTGTAATTAAAAGTGCCTGAAGCAGTTGGTGTGCCGCTAATTGTTCCAATATTCGATGTCCAGTTGCTGGTTACCCCTGCTGGCAGTCCGGTAACAGAAGCTCCTGTTGCTCCAGTTGTGGTGTAGGTAATATTTGTGACGGCAGTGTTGATGCATTTGGTCTGACTGTCCGTACCTGCAGCAGAACTTAAGGTGACCGTATTGTTAGGTGTTACTGTTATTGTGGCCGTATTTGCTAATTGGGCAGAACAACCTGTAATCGCTGGGGTTGCCAATACATTGAATGTTGTTGTGGTAGAAAGGGAACCTGTTGGTAATGCAATGGTTCCACCAGTACCTGATACTGCCGCTCCTATTGAAGTTGTTCCATTTCTTAACTGATAGTTTGTCCCAATCACAGATAATGCGATAGTCACATTTGTATTGGTTCCGAAACAGATTGTTCCTGTTCCACCAACTGCCAAACCAATGGCTGGCAGGGGATTTACAGTCAGTGTTGCTGCATTCGATTCATTGTTTGCAACATACGGATTGGGTGAGACATTATTTGTACTGGAAAGGATGGCTTTTCTAATGATATAGTAAGTGCCAGCAACATTAAATGGCGCAACGGTTGTCGTGGGGGTATAGGTTGTCGCACCAGCACCAGCGATATCTGTCCACGGGCCAGTAGGAGAAGAAGTACTATAAGCCCACTGATAACCCGTTCCGGATAGATTAATTCCTGTTGGCAACGTTCCATAGCTATCACCGCTAATGGCAGTCCCTGAATTTCCTAGACAAATATTTTGTATTGTATTGACAGTAAGGTTATTAGCTAATATTTGAGTCAAATTTTGGAAAACCACCCTGTTTTCTCCAAGATTTTCATAAAAATCGTAGATCAGAGAACTGGTACCATTAAGGCTCATCAATACTCCTGGTCTGGAGCTAAATGCCTGGTCGGTCCAATTATTGTATAAAAGTGTTCCATCAACAGTTAGCCTACCACCATCATCAGAACCAAGATCGACAATGTATAATCCTTTTTTAGTGGAATTCATTCTGTATCTGACAGAAAATTGTTCAGTATAAATCGATCTTGTTGTTGAATTAGAGGTAATGTTAAAACAATTTAGAGCACCACCAAAGTTTTGATCGAATATTTCAGCTTCAGTATAATTACCAAAATAAGTATTCAGATTTGTTCCATCATATACATGCCCAATCCAGGTATTTGTACCTGTTGCATTTTGATTGTCGGATGAAACCGTTGGGAAAGAAGCAGTAACCTGAGCACGCGAACTTTCACATCCTGCCACGCTTAGAATGGAAACCCAATAATTGGTTGTTGATCCAAGAACAGGAGTCACAAAATTATTATCAGCGTTATTGGTACTGGTTTTTAACAAATTTCCACCAGTTCCCGCATCATACCATTTGTATGTTTCACCTGTTAAAGCTCCAGATGCCAACAATGTAGCTGTCGATCCAATACAAATAGCTGATCCAGTCCCAACTGGTGCCGAAGGTGTTAGATTTATATTCATCGTAACAGTACCTGATGTTGCCGGATTACCTGTTGCGCAAGTTGCATTTGATGTTAAAACACAGGCAACCAAATCATTATTTAAAGGAGTATAAGAATAAGTTGCACTGTTGGTTCCCGCATTGCTACCATTTACTTTCCATTGATAAATTGGGGTTGTTCCGCCATTTGTTGGATTTGCTGTAAAAGTGACAGAAGTTCCGGAGCAAACTGGATTGGTTGAAGACGCTATATTTAAACTGACTGGAAGATTTGCATTAACAGTAACAGTATGTGTTGCAGATTTTGGCCCATTGCAGCCTACTGCAATCACAGTTATGATGCTTGAACCATTCCAGCTTGTTGTAAAGCTTACTGTTCCTGTAGCTGCATCAATGGTATTTCCACCTATTAAAGATGCCGCATCAAGACTATATGTTATTCCACTGTTGTTGGTAGCAGTAGCACTGTAAGTTACAGAACCGGATCCCTGACAGCGTGATGAAGTAGTTCCAAGTGCAAAAACAGGATCTCCAACTGTTGGCGTTACTTCTATTGTTGCAGTTCCTGTTATCGTATTTGGGCAGCCTGGTGTGGTCTGATAAACGACACTTACAAGATTATAGGCATAAATTCCTGATGCATTTGTTGAAGCGGTTAACGCTGACGAAGAACTTGCTCCGATGTTTATTGTGGTTTGGTTGGCACCATTGATATTGTAAGTAACAGTTATGGGCAAAGGTTGAGGGTTGATAAATGTAATACTAGGATTTGGTGAATTTTGACATACAGTGGTTGAGCCGCTGATTGATGCTGTTGGTAATGCCTTAATAACCAATGTTCCATTATTATATGTTATAATATAATTATTGAGACCTGATCCAGTTGCATTGGTAGCAATTATACCATAACTTCCTACTGTGGCAGTGGTTCCACTACCTGTACTTGATAAGGTGACATTTGTGATTATGTCGCCAGCAGCCAAACCAACCGAGGTATATTCAGACCCATTAAAACTAAATGTCTGACCATAGCATTTTGTCTGGTTCCCGGCGGTGATGGCCAAAACGGCCTTGTTGACCGTGAAGGGGAGGGCAGCGGAGGTCGCCGTGTTGTAGTTCGCATCGGAGGCAACAGTGGCAACGACCTGATACGTCCCCGCACCCGTTGGTGGTGTTGCAGTGGCGGCATAGGTGGTGCTTCCCGTCCCCGAGTAGCTGTAGGTCACCGCCCCCGTTGAACCGCCCACCGTTGAAGTTGAAGGCCCCTGTGCCAAACCGGTATATGTCAGGCTGGTAGTCCCTGTTGCTGTGATGGTTGAGCTGGCTTTTGTGATGGTGATGCTCCCTGTGGTAGGCGCAAAGGTGTAGTTTGACGCTGCAAGCCCTATAACCACAGGGGTGATGGTAATGCCTGAGGTCGCGGCGGCCGTCGTAGCGGTGTAGGTGGTGGTATAGGTGGCCGATCCGCTGACCACCGAGGCGGTCTCCGAGTTGACGAACCCCGTTGGCGTATAGCTCCCCGCCCCGGTCACCGTAGCAACTGCTGTACCATATGCCACGGACTGGTTCCCGGCGGTGATGGCCAAAACGGCCTTGTTGACCGTGAAGGGGAGGGCAGCGGAGGTCGCCGTGTTGTAGTTCGCATCGGCGGCAACGGTGGCAACGACCTGATAAGTCCCTGAGTTGGTCGGGCGTGTTGAACTGGCGGCATAGGTTGTGCTTCCCGTCCCCGAGTAGCTGTAGGTTACCGCCCCCGTTGAACCTGATACCGTAGCTGTTGCAGGCCCCTGTGCCAAACCGGTATAGGTGAAGCTGGTCGTGCCTGTGGCTGTGATGGTTGAGCTGGCTTTTGTGATGGTGATGGTCCCGTTGACGGGCGCAAAGGTGTAGTTTGATGCTGTGAGCCCTGTAACCACAGGGGTGATGGTAATGCCTGAGGTCGCGGCCGCGGTCGTAGCGGTGTAGGTGGTGGTATAGGTCACCGATCCTGTGACCACCGTGGCGGTCTCCGAGTTGACGAACCCCGTTGGCGTATAGCTCCCCGCCCCGGTCACCGTAGCAACTGCTGTACCATATGCCACGGACTGGTTCCCGGCGGCGATGGCCAAAACGGCCTTGTTGACCGTGAAGGGGAGGGCCGCGGAGGTCGCCGTGTTGTAGTTCGCATCTGCGGCAACAGTGGCAACGACCTGATACGTCCCTGAGTTGGTAGGGCGCGTTGCAGTGGCGGCATAGGTTGTGCTTCCCGTCCCAGAGTAGCTGTAGGTTACCGCCCCCGTTGAACCTGATACCGTAGCTGTTGAAGGCCCCTGTGCCAGGCCTGTATAGGTCAGGCTGGTCGTGCCTGTGGCTGTGATGGTTGAGCTGGCTTTTGTTATGGTGATGGTCCCGTTGACGGGCGCAAAGGTGTAGTTTGACGCTGTGAGCCCTGTAACCACAGGGGTGATGGTAATGCCTGCGGTAGCGGCCGCGGTCGTAGCGGTGTAGGTGGTGGTATAGGTGGCCGATCCTGTGACCACCGTGGCGGTCTCCGAGTTGACGAACCCCGTTGGCGTATAGCTCCCCGCGCCCGTTACCGTGGCCGCAAGCGTACCATATGCCACGGACTGGTTCCCGGCGG
>Ga0209083_1000578_pt1 | contig 51881 bp, 53 predicted proteins | sample AM7aDNAmetaG_FD_184132 | JGI IMG/M metagenome (GOLD analysis project Ga0209083, IMG submission 184132) | Freshwater microbial communities from Finland to study Microbial Dark Matter (Phase II) - AM7a DNA metaG (SPAdes) (version 3) | ecosystem: Environmental > Aquatic > Freshwater > Lake ...
ATGCCGTCAAGCAAGGATTAGATCCACAGGATTACCTCACGCGCAATGACTCCTATACTTTTTTCAAGACAATAAAAGGTCTAGTCATTACCGGACCCACGGGAACAAATGTAATGGATATACAACTGATACTCCTTGAGAATTAACCTTGTTTCAAGGCTGCATGCCTTACCTTTCTTTGCGTTTTGTGGTCAATATTTAATTGACATAGAAGACGGTTCTTCTTATACTATCTTCCATCAGAAACGATATCTTATCATAACAACCGAGTAAAGATCAGCGTAAACAGATATTTTAGGACCACAGTTTTTTTACGAAAGGAGTAAAAAAATGATATTACCGGAGTATGTAACAGCGAAAGAGGTCGCCAGAGTTTGTGCTGGGATGGGGATGAACGACTGGTCAAAACGAAAAGCAGCTATCGTCTCCAGGCAGGAAGCCGCCAAAATTCTCAAGATTGTCAATGTAGAGAAGATGAAGATTCCGCCGGAAGATTTTCGTATGGGGCTGGTGGTGGAACTGGAGCACGGAACGAGATTTAAAGACGCCAATGTCACGAATAATCATCCTCTGCTGACTGGAAAGATCGTTCTGGCACATCTCAAGGAAACCATGGACTACTACCGCAGAATCGATGTGGCCGAACTGGAAGGTGATCTGCTGAAAGCGGTTCTGTCCGGTAATGTGGCTAAAATAACATCCAAGTACAAAAAACTTATTGAAGCGCAAAAAGACTTAAATAAAGCCGTTGCAGACCAGTTGAAGTAGGTAGTGCTCCCAACCACTTAAACGTGGGGCCTTCCAGCTTCGGCGATGCCACCGAATCTAGGAATAGGATCGTCGAGAAAATTAGAGACATTTTTTGTTATATAGAACGTGACATGGGAAATAAAGTTATTCAAAAGGATTTTTTATGAAATACATCGGAGGAGATCCTAAAGAGCAAATTATCTCAAGGTTTTCAGAACATGTTTCGTCGGGGAAAGCCGAATTTTTCAAAAGTGTCGGAATTGACTTTGTCTTCGGAAAGCGAGAGGGGCCTTATGTCTGGGATGCCGCAGGCGAAAAAAGGTTGATCAACTGCCATTGCAACGGCGGCGTTTTCAATCTCGGACACAGAAATCCTCAAATCATTCAGGCACTGATCGAATCGCTCGGCGAACTCGACATCGGCAACCATCATTTTATCAGCGAGCAACGGGCAAGGCTGGCCCAGAGATTGGCGGAGCTCGCACCGGGAGCGTTGAGTTATACCGTTTTCGGGGTAGGTGGCGGTGAGGCTATCGATCTGGCCATAAAACTTGCCAAGGGTTATACCGGCCGGGCTAAAATTATCTCCGCGTCAGGCGGATATCACGGCCATACGGGGCTTGCGCTGGCAACAGGTGATGAACAGTACCGCGCGCCCTTCGGCCCCAATATGCCCGGCTTTGTACAGGTTCCCTTCGGCGACAAAGAAGCTCTTGCCAGTGTGCTTGATGAAACAACAGCCGCCGTCATCTTTGAAACAATCCCGGCAACCTACGGCATGCCCGTTCCTGAAAAAAGTTTTTACCCTTTTGCCAAAGAGTTGTGCGGCAAGAAGGGAGCGCTTCTGATCATTGACGAAGTACAGACAGGGCTTGGCCGTACAGGCAAACTATGGGGAATCGAACATTTTGACACGACGCCCGACATCATGGTCATCGGCAAGGGGCTTTCCGGCGGCATTTATCCGATGAGCGCGACGTGCTTTAACGATGCGTTACAGACATTTTTCCACAAAAATCCGTTTATACACATTTCCACCTTCGGCGGCGCGGAAGTCGGCTGCCCTGTGGCCATGAAAGTGCTAGAGATTACATCAAACGCGGCGTTTCTTGAACATGTAAAAGAACTTGCCGCCTTCTTCAAGAAAAGTTTTGAAGAGCTCCGGACAAAACACCCTGAAATCATTGTCGGCTTAAGACAGCTAGGGCTTATGATGGGCATCGAGATGGTCAATGACCTCTGCGGGCCAGTTCTTACCAAAACTGCATACGACCACGGCATCTTGAGCATTTATGCCAACAACAACAAAACGGTAAGCCAGCTCCTGCCGCCGCTTAACATCGAAAGATCCTTTGCCCAGGAGATTATCGAAAGACTTGATCTTGCCATAACAGACACGAAGAGGATGCTTGAATTATGCTAAAAGACAAAATTGATGCCGATCTTCTGGAAAGATTTGAAGCAGGTCTTAACCCGCTAAACCCCGATCTGAGCAAAATATCCGCAAAGATAATCGGTTACGGCGAGATGAGCACGATATTCGTCATCAGCCATCCCGGACAGGAAAATATTGCTTACAAGCGCATGCCGATCTTCCGGTCGCCTGATGAAATGGAAAACTATGAACGTCTGTTTGCAGAATATAGTACCGAACTGATGGATATCGGCATCAATGTCCCGGAATCCGCAGCGGCAAGGGTGATCCCTGACAAAGGCAACAGTGTCATCTATAATGCGCAGGAGCGGCTCCCATCGGCATCCATTGGCAATGCGCTGATTCACAAGCTTGATGAAAATTCTGTGCGACTGCTTTTTTTGTGCGTGCTTCGTGATCTTAAAAAAGTTTTTACATCTAATCGAGAGCGACCATCACTTACTTTCGGGATTGACGGCCAGATATCGAACTGGGCAATGAAAGATTATCAGGAAGGAAAACTGGTAACGGAAAAAACAGAGCTCTTCTATATTGATACTGGCACACCGCTGATCCGCAAAGATGGCATTGAACAGTTAAACCCGGAGCTTTTTCTACGTAGCACACCGTCTTTCCTGGTATGGTTGATTCGGCTGTTTTTCCTTGAAGAAGTCATGACCCGCTACTATGACTTCCGCAAGGTAACGATTGATCTTATCGCCAATTTTTACAAAGAGCAGCGCCCGGAATTCATTCCCATGCTCATTGAAACGGCAAATAGCTTCTTTGCCGGCGAGGAAGCGCAATCAGGGATTGCCCCGCTTACAGAAAAGGAGATTGTTTCATATTACAAGGAAGACGCCACCATCTGGAGGGTCTATCTGGCATTTCGAAAGATTGACCGTTTTCTGCATCTGAAAATACTGCGGAAACCCTATGTTTACATTCTGCCGGGGGAAATAAAACGATAATCGAGATAAAACTTAATTAGACACTGTCTGTCAAGTTTAGCATAGATCAGAACATCTTATTTCAATTCTAAATCAAAGTACTATCTTTGTTGGTCCCGCTTTTAGCGGGATTGTCTTCATCAATAACCTTCTCCTTTCCCCCTTGTTATCCTTTGAAAGCTAAATGGTACCAGGAGAATTTATTGAGCTGCCAGAATTTCCTTTATCTTTAGCGCAATAGCCTTTTCTTCAAATACTTTTTCGATGGAGTCGCCCAGCGCTATACTGGCCTGTTCTCCTAAACGTTCTTCAGAAAAGGATACATGTTCCTGTGAAATGACGCTTTCCACTATACTCTTATAAATTATTTTGTTATTAGCCAAATCGGCAATAATGATTTTCAGCTTGATTGTGGTCTTATAAGAGTTTGTAGGAAATCCACGCCGGCACGTTATCTCCATCTCCTCAATATTACCACCTACAAGAATTCTACTGTTGATTTTGGGCAAATTTTCTTCCTTTAAATCCCACTTTTCAAGTTTAGCGGTTACTTTATAGCCGGCCTTTCTTAAATATTCTTTGATACCTTGAGCCAGGGCTTGAGTTGGTTTTGTATATTGGGGGAGTACCAAAATTTTCATGCCGTCTTTTTCTACAACCTTGCCGATGACAAGCCGGTCTTCCATTTTCCGTGTGTCGGTAAATTCAGACACAGAAATGGTCTTTCCCTGAATTTTTTGGTCAGCAATAAGGTATGATGGAATAACGGCATTGGCTGCATCATAACGCAGGTTAACGCTATAAAGACTATTGGCAACGCAACTCAAAATACTGAAGACACAAACTATCATTACCAATTTTACCAGATAACACCATTTGTTTATTTTCATAATCCAATTATCCTTTATGCCAGACATACTTCGGCAAAGCTTTTCACATTTTCATCTTCACCCATGGCGATAAGCCTATCACCTTTGGCAATAATGTAGTTGGCCAGGGGGTTAAAGATCATCTTTCCGGAATCTTTTTTCACGGCAACTATGATCAATCCATAGCGCTGGCGTATTCCCGATTCTTCAAGTGTTTTGCCGATAATCGGAGAACCATCGCCTACGGCAAGTTCTTCCATCCGCAACTCCAGACTTTGCCGGCGTGTTGTTATTTCAATAAAATCAAGCATTGCCGGTCTTATAATGGCCATAGCCATCCTTGTACCACCCAACGTATAGGGCGACACGACTCGATTGGCTCCGGCCCGAAGGAGACGGTGTTCAGATTCCTCTTCTTCAGAACGGGAGAGAATAAAAATATCAGAATTAAGTTCTTTGGCTGTCAAAATAACGTAAAGATTTTCGGCATCGGAAGGCAGGACACAAACAATGCCTTTGGCCCGCTTGATTCCCGCTTCAATTAACACATTATCGTGTGTTGCATCTCCCTTGCAATAAATAATCCCCTCATCTTGGATCTTCTGAATTATTTCCGGAGAGTTATCAATCACCACAAACGGTATTTTCTCCGCAGCCAGTTCACGGCAGATCAGTAATCCGATACGACCGCAACCACAAATGATGTAATGATTATTCATCTTATCGATCATTTTTTCCAATTTACCCCTCCCCAATATTGTGCGTAAGCGCCCTTCAATGATGACCTCCGAAATCAGACCAAACGAATACAGCATCGTGCCTACGCCAAAAATAATTATAAAAACTGTAAATATTTTTCCTGCTGTTGTTTCAGGAGTGAAATCACCATAACCAACGGTGGCAAGTGTTATAACCGTGGTGTAAAATGAATCAACGACACTCCATCCTTCAATAAAATAAAAACCGACCGTGCCGATTATGAAAATAGTAAATAATATTAAAAGAGCAATTTTTAGCTTATTGGTAAGTATCAAAAATATAGCCTCCTTCTTATACTTTCCCGGCGTTTCTTAAAACATTTATCTCTCTTTATACCATAAATTGAAAGCACTTATTATATTTTTTATTGCAGAATATTATTGTAAAACAATATTTATATGTTACTATTACAGCGCAAGTGAATGTCTACCGAATAAACACAATTTTAATTTTAACATTTACCAGGAGGTTTTTATGACAGAAGCAACTGTGCAAGCTTTAAGCGGCCTGCGTGATCTTTCCATGATCAAATGGTATATCATTCCTCTCTTATCTCTGGTCATTTATATTTACGTTCGGGAAATCAAAGAAGCGCGTCAAACAAAAAACTGGAACGCGGTCCTCGCCGGTTTGACAATTTTCGGCGTGGATTTCTTTAATGAAACATGGAACGGCTGGATCATGCATTTAACCCAGCGTTCCGCTCTTTGGACAACACCGGGTGATACGGCTTTGCGGACAATGGTGGGTTGGAATATCGAAATCATGTTCATGTTTTTACTAGTGGGCATAATTTTCTATCATACGCTTTCAGATAGCAAGAAAGAGAAGATTCTGGGACTTCCAGAAAAGTGGTTCTGGGCTATAGGCTACAGTGTCTTTTGTGTGTTTGTCGAATGCCTGCTCAACATCGGCGGACACCTCGTCTGGGAATATCCTTTCTGGTATTTATCCTTTAAAGGCGTCTGGTTGATATTCTTCTTCGGCTATCTCCACTTTTTCTGTTTTGCCATTTTAGTTATCAGTCTGAAGACAATGAAGAACAAACTTATCACGTTGGGAATTATTTACGCCGTCCCGATTGTGATGAATATTCTTGCTTTCGGATTCTGGGGCTGGAGATACTAGGATTTTAGAAACAAAACATCCCCCCGCAGGTTACTGCGGAGGGGATGCTACCAAGCTTTTTTCTTTCTATTAAATGCTGAGTTTGCTGTATTCTTCGAAGACCTTATTGTATTTTTCGTGAATCATTTTGCGGTCGAATTCCCAGAATTCCGCCAGCATCTTTTCCTGCTCATCTTTGCTGAAGTATTCCTGACAAGGATAAAAGAAATGTTTATCCTCTTTCTCTATGTGCCTGGGATAAAAATTACCCAGTTCCCGTGCCAGGTCGATTATTTCGGTAAGTTTTCGTTCATCGCCCTTTAGATATTTATCTTTGGCGGCAACAAGCGCTGCTGTTGTCTTGCGTCCCCAGGCATGCTCGTCGAGCAGTTCCTGCATTGTTTTTTTCAGTTCTGGCGTGAGATTCTTTTTCGCCAAATCCCGAAATAGTATCTCTTCTTCTTTCCCGTGATGGGTTCGATCGGCATACATTCTGACAAAATCTACTGCTACATCAATTACAACGGGATTTACTTTTTTGCTTTTTTCAATTTTATCAACATGCTTCATCATTGCTACCAGCATTTTTTCAATTAACCTGTGTTCCCACATCAAAGGACCTACCGGTTTCATATAGCACCTCCTTTTCCTTTCAGATTAATAACATGATTTGGATCAATTACAAATATATTTAATTTAACTTTAGAGGCTTTACCTGAAACACCTTCAAATGATTACCGTTGCAACTTAGTCGCGTTTTTGTTAAATACACAATTAATGAATGCAAATGCAGCAGATGAAGATAGCCCGCATAATTGTTCGAATAATAGTCTAAAGGAAGTAATAATTATATGTCTGTAAAAAAACTGTTTCTTTGTTTTCTCGTCTTGTTTTTATTGTTTTGGGCCTGTCAGCCGGCGGAAGACCAAAGCGAATCTGACGGAAAATTAAAAGTAGTTGCCACAATTTTTCCCATCTATGATTTTGCCCGAAATATCGGCGGGGATAGAGTTAACGTAACCATGCTTTTACCACCGGCGACAGATGCTCATAATTATGAGTTAAAGCCCGAGGATATCGTAAAAGTAAGCAAAGCTGATATTTTTCTTTTCACCAATTTTGAAATGGAACAATGGGCATATAAAATAATTAAAGCTGCCGGTGAAAAAACCAATGTGCTGGCCGTCGAGACAGGAAGCGGCACTATTTTGCTGCCGCTAAATAAGGTTGATGAGCATGAAAAAGATGCCTCTAAATTTGATCCCCACATCTGGCTTGATCTGGATAACGCGCAAAAAATGGTTGATAATATTGCCAGTGCCTTTATCAAAAAAGATTCCCGTAACAGTGATTATTATCTGAAAAATGCTCAGAAATACAAACATAAGTTGATTGCGCTGGATCAAAGATACCGCACGGAATTAGTCAAATGTCAGACAAAAACCATTTTGCATGCGGGGCATTGGGCTTTCGCTTATCTGGCCCACAAATATGATTTAATATATATTGCGGCTTATAACGCTTCAGCTGATGCTGAGCCCTCACCACAAAACATATTCGCACTGGTTAAAAAAATAAAGGGGCAAAATGTCCCTTATATTTATTATGAAGATCTTGTTGCTCCCCGCTTAGCCCAGACGATCGCCCGGGAAACTGGTACCGGATTACTCAAGCTCAGCAACGGTCATGATATCAGCAAAAAAGACATGGAAAACGGTCTATCCTTTACCTCACTTATGGAAGCTAATTTGGAAACTTTAAAAAAGGGAATGCAATGCCGGTAAACCAAATCCGTGTTGATGATTTGACCTTCTGCTACAACGGGCTGGAAATACTAAGCGATATTTCTTTTACCGTGAATAAAGGCGATTACCTGGGCATCGTGGGGCCGAACGGTTCCGGGAAAAGCACCCTTATCAAAAATATTCTGGGCATTTTGAAACCGCAAAAAGGCGGTATCAATCTTTTCGGCCAACCGCTCCATATGTTTCGGACGTGGGATAAAATAGGTTATCTGCCCCAAAGGTTGAGCGCTTTGAATACTCATTTTCCCGGCACTGTGGAAGAGATAGTGCAATTGGGACTGCGCGGAAAAAAAACTCCATACTTAAAACAAACCCTTGAGCTTATGGAAATTGAACATCTATCTTCCCGCTTGATCGGTGAACTATCCTATGGCGAGCAACAGCTGACGATGCTGGCGTGCGCATTGGTTAGTCAACCTCAGTTGCTTATTTTCGATGAACCGACGACAGCTCTTGATCCTGAAACAAGAGAACATTTCTACACGCTTACCGAAAAACTGAATCGTGAATCCGGGACGACCATCATTCTTATTACTCATGACACGGGAGTCATCGGAAAATACGCCCATAATCTCCTCTATCTCGACAAGAAAATAATTTTTTCGGGTACTTTCAAAGATTTTTGCACTTCACCGGCTATGACGGGATTTTTCGGGCCAGACAGTCAGCATATGATTTGTCATCAGCATACTGAATCGGACGAGGTAATTTCCAATGGAACTAAGCGAAATATTTAATTATGGTTTTGTCCAGCGCGCCATCATTGCCGGAGTATTGATTGCCGCTATTTGTTCCCTACTGGGAGTATTTCTTGTCTTACGCCGTTTTTCCTTGATCGGTGACGGGCTGGCCCATATTACTTTCGGCAGTGTTGCCGTAGTCTTGCTTATAGGCATCAGCCCTTTTTATGTGACTTTGGCCGCGCTGCCTATAGTAATGATTTCTTCTCTTGTTATCCTTAAGCTGACGAGCACCAAACGTATTCAAGGTGACGCGGCCATCGGTATCGTTTCCTCTATAGGAATTGCCGCGGGTATTATTCTGACCAGTCTTTCCGGAGGCTATAATGTTGATTTGTTCAGCTACCTTTTCGGTAATATTCTTACCGTTAATCAAACTGAACTGATACTTTCCTTTATTGTTTTTTTAATTGTGGTGGCTACGGTAGTCTTTTTCTATCATGATTTATTTGCCATTACTTTCGACGAAGAACTGGCCCGGAGTATGGGCATTAAGACAAAGAAAATTAATATCATCCTTTTCCTTTTAACCGCTTTGGCTGCTGTTTTAGCGATGAAAGTTGCCGGTATCATGCTTGTTTCCGCCATGCTGATTCTGCCGCCGCTTACCGCGCTGCAGCTTTCCATAAGCTTTAGGATGACTCTAATCGCAGCTACGATTTTCTCTGTGTTATCGGTAATAAGCGGTGTAATAGTTTCTTTTCTGTTGAACTTACCGGCCGGAGGAACTATAGTAATTATGAATGTGGTTTTCCTCCTTTTAGTTTTTGGAGTTAAAAAAATACCTGCTTTGCAAAGGTAAAATAAGATGGCCCGAATTAAATTTATTTTTAGCCGGTTTCACATGCTTTTTTTACTGGCGATAGGAATAGGAATCCTTTTCCCCCAAGCATCAGAATTTGCCTCGCCTTTAACCTACCCTGCGTTGACTGTAATCCTGACTATTACACTACTGAGGTTTCCCCGCGGTTTCTTCCCCCGCCACAAACCACCTTTATCCGGCGCTCTTTGGGGCAATGTCATGAATTATCTGATTTTGGGAAACTTGATAATAATAGCCAGCATATTTCTGATTAGCGATGGCGGTATGATTTGGGTCGGTATGATTTTGGTTGCTGCCGCGCCACCGGCAACAACAATTATTCCGCTGGGGAATATATTGCGAATAGACAAGCAATCCATGTTCTCCGGTATGGCCGGCGCTTATATGGGCGCTTTGTTAATTGCTCCGTTGATTGGCTATGGCTTCCTGAAATTTATTCCCCTAGATGATCCGATGAGTTTGATTTTAGCTATCTTCATGTTAATTTTGCTACCGCTTCTTCTGTCACGTCATGCAGTGGATAAAGACTGGGATAAATTAATCGAAAATCACAAAGGTTATATCACCGATGGGTGCTTCTTTATCATATTTTACGCTCTTGCCTCTAGTACAAGATATGTGGTTATCCACAACCCTATGGATGTCGTCTTCATAATTGTAATTGCTGTTCTCAGTACCTTTTTGCTAAGATTTATCATTAATCTAATTGGTAATTATTATGGTATTTCTAAAGAAAAAACATCGGCGCTTGTCTTTTTAGGAACAATGAAAAATTACGCACTGGCCGGGGCAATCGCCCTAAATGTCTTTAACAAGCAAGCCGCATTACCCGCATTGGTGTTTTCAGTAGTTATGTTCATCTATACAATTTGGCTTAAATTTAGCATGGGTAATGTTAATGCCACTAATAAGGATGCAAAATCCAAATAAGATTTGACAAAACAAAGCTGCTACTTATAATAAATATGAAGTTCAGTTAAAAATTATTATCTATTTAATAAAAACTTTACATAAAAAATGAAGAAAGGAGAATAAATATGGCAATAACCTTACCGGATTTACCTTATCAGAAAGATGAACTGGCACCTTATATCAGCGCCAATACTTTAGAATTTCATTATGGCAAACATCACAAAACCTATGTTGACAACTTAACCAAACTGATTGCGGGGACGGATTTAGCGGATAAACGGCTTGAGGAAATCATCAAGATTACCGCCAAAGATGCCGCCAAAGCCGGTATTTTCAACAATGCCGCTCAGGTATGGAACCATTCTTTTTACTGGCAGTGCCTGAAAAAAAATGGCGGCGGCGAACCGCAAGGAGCAATTGCGGTAAAGATTAATTCCACTTGGGAAAACTACGACAAATTTGCCGAAGAATTGAAAAATGCCGGCATTACTCAGTTCGGCAGCGGCTGGGCCTGGTTGGTTCTGGAGGGAAATCAGTTAAAAATAACAAAAACAGCTAACGCGGATACACCTCTAGCGCATGGCCAAAAAGCTTTATTGACTATAGACGTCTGGGAACATGCTTACTATCTTGATTATCAAAATAAACGGGCTGATTACCTGGCCGCCGTTATTCAAAAATTGATTAACTGGGATTTTGTGAACGCTAATTTAGTATGATTACTGAATATTAATGAATAATAGAGAAAGGGGCTTAGAAATAAGCCCCTTTTTTATATTATTGTAAAAGGCAAAGTTTGTTATTTCTTTCTATCAACTCTATCCTTCAGTTCTTTCCCTACTTTGAAAAATGGCAACTTCTTTGGTTCAACCTTGATTTTGGTTCCTGTTTTAGGGTTTCTTCCCGTATAGGAGCCATATTTCTTTACCACAAAGCTGCCAAATCCTCGGATTTCAATGCGACCACCCTTTTTTAGTTCATTGGTAAAACCTTTGAACACAAGACTAACAACATCAATTGCCTTTTTTTCTGTCAAGTTTAGCTTCTTACTCAAAGCTTCGATAAGATCGGACTTGTTCATAGACCCTCCTTAAGACTAATTGCAACCCTGAACCATCAAATAATGACGCAGGTTTGTTCTCATATGTTGGCGACTATTATTCATTTTTAACCGCTTGTCAAGAAAATTTTACCTTTGTTCAATCACATGGCAATGGAGTAGCTGGTTTATTTCTTTATTGGTCAAATGACGCCAGGCACCCTCTTTCAAACCTTCCAATGTGAGACTGCCGATGGCTTCCCGCACCAAACGGGCAACCCGATGGCCGGCAACTTCAAAACCTCTTCGAATGATCCTGTTTTTTCCCTCGCGCAGAGTAAGCCTGATCCAACAGCTCTTATCATTGAACTTTTCTATTTGCATATTTTCCGGTTTAAAAATTCCATCGGGCAACTTCACGCCCTTAGTTACTTGTTTTAATTCATCTTTATTCAGACGTCCCTGAATCTTCACTCTGTAAACTTTGGGCGTTTGGAAGCGGGGATGCTGCATTTTTTGAGCAAAATCTCCATCATTAGTCAAAAGTAACAGACCTGAGGAATCATAATCCAACCTGCCCACGGGATAAACCCTTTCCGGTACATCGCGCAGCAAATCGATAACTGTCGGTCTTTTTTGCGGATCATCAAGCGTTGTAATATATCCAGCCGGTTTATTGAGGGCTATATAAACCATCGTCTTTTCGACGGAAATAGTAGTACCATCTATCCTGATGACATCTTTTTGCGCGTCGGCTTTTATTCCCAACTCGGTCACCACAACATTATTTATGCTGACCCGGCCGGCAGTTATTAGATTCTCCGCGTGGCGCCTTGAAGCCACACCGGCTGCAGATATTATTTTTTGCAAACGTTCTTTCATGAAGAAGGGATATCCTCAATATTCTCCTGTAAAGGAATAGTATCATCACTCTCCTGCGACTGATTAAGTTCTTTTAACTCACGCAAAGTCGGCAATTCCGAGAGGTCTTTAAGGTTAAATACTTCCAAGAACTTCCTGGTGGTTCCATAAATCATAGGTTTGCCGGGCACATCTTTGCGCCCTACAATCCGCACTAACTTCTTATCCAGAAGCCCCCTAAGCGGAGCGCTGACATCCACGCCACGAATGCTTTCAATTTCCGTCTTAACAATCGGCTGCCGGTAGGCGACAATTGCCAGAGTTTCCAGTGAAGCCGGAGATAAAGAAGCTGGTTTGTGACCTCTTAATTTTTTTACCCAATTTGCCAATTCCACTCGAGTGCGAAATTGATAACCACCGGCAACTTCCTGTAAACAAATCCCACTTTGGCGGTCTTCATATTCCGCGATTAGTTTGTCCAGGGCATCCTGAACTTGAGATTTTTCCACTTCCGCAAGAACAGCGCAGATTTTTTCCATCGACAGGGGCGTCTCGGAAACCAAAACTAAAGCTTCAATTATTGCCTGAATATTTTCCATTTACTACTCCACAGCCGGGAATACCCGAATTACGCCAAACGCTGAAGTTTGATAGGCTTTGATCATTTTCAGCTTGATTAATTCCAAAATAGCCAAAAACGTGTAGATAACGCTCCGGCGGCTTCTTTTTTCCCCGATTAACTCGTCAAAAGTCAGATTCTTTTCACGTGTCAATCGCTCCATCACATCGTTTATTATATCAGTAATCGACATCTTTTCCAGATCAATTTCTAATAGTTCATTTTTATCAATGCGAGAAACAAGATGGTGAAATGCTTCGATAAGTTCAAAGATACTTACTTCAATTAATTCTTCTTCCTCCTCCGTATCCGGTTTTTCAATCTCCGCAGGAAGTGGTGCCGACCGCACAAAAACATCTCTTTCTAAAAGAGGCCTTTTCCCCAAATCGGCGGCCGCTTCCTTAAAAGTCTGATATTCCAGAAGTTGTTTGATCAGTTCAAATCGAGGATCATCTTCAGATTGTTCATCAGAGGGTTCTTCCGGCACAGGTAAAAGCATCCTCGATTTGATATGAATAAGAGTCGCGGCCATTACCAGATACTCACCGGCTAAATCCAGATTGAGCGATTTGATTATGTTGAGATAATGAAGATACTGCTCAGTAACCAAAGCTATGGGAATATTGTAAATATCAATTTCATTTTTCTTAATCAGATACAGCAACAGGTCGAGCGGACCTTCAAAGATATCCAGCTTAATGGCATAGTCCGTTGTTTGTTCTTCACTCATATTAAATCTTAACCGCCGCGCGTACTTCATCCATAGTTTGACGTGCTATCTTTGTTGCTTTGGCGTTGCCCTCTTCTATGATTGCTTCAATTTCCGTAAGGTGGCTTAAGTAGTAGTCCATGCGCTCATGAACCGGGCTCAGAGTTGAAGAGATATACTGGGCTAACATTTTTTTGCAATCAGTACAACCGATACCGGCTTTTCGGCAATCTCCATCTATTTGTTTCACCTTATCCTTGGGAGAATATAAGCCATGAAAAGTGAAAACATTGCATATTTGCGGGTTTCCCGGATCGTTTTTTCTCACACGCTGCGGATCGGTAAACATAGAGGCAACCTTTTGCTGCAATTCCTTCCCCCGATCACTTATAAAGATTGAGTTATCATAAGACTTGCTCATCTTTCTTCCATCGGTACCCAGCAACTTGGGCACACTTGTTAAAAGCGGCTCGGGAACAGGAAATATTTCTTTGTACAGAAAATTAAAGCGGCGGGCGATTTCGCGGGTAAGTTCAACATGCGGAAGCTGATCAACACCTACCGGTACGCCATAAGCCTTGTACATAATAATGTCGGCAGCCTGAAGTACCGGATATCCCAAGAAACCGAAAGTGGATAAATCCTTACTGGCAAGCTCGGCCTGCATTTCCTTATATGTAGGATTGCGCGTAAGCCATGCCAGGGGTGTAATCATGGAAAGCAATAAAAACAGCTCGGCATGTTCCTTGATGGCTGATTGCAAAAAAAGAGTGCTCTTTTGCGGATCAAGACCGACACTAAGCCAATCGATTACCATGCTGATCGAGTTATCCTTAATACCTTCTGTGGAGCTGTATTCACTGGTAATGGCATGCCAATCAGCAACAAAATAGAAACAATCGTACTTGCCGCTTTCTTGTAATTCCACCCAATTGCCCAAAGCCCCATGTAAATTACCAAGATGTAATTTCCCTGTTGGTCTCATTCCACTGAGAATTCTTTTGCGTGTCAAAGCAATAACTCCTTATAAATTATTCGTGAAAATCCAATTGCTAAAGAAAAGCGTATCGGAATTGGTAGATTGAACAATCCCGCCAAGCTCCGCTTGCGGGATAATTCGACTAGCAAATTCCAGGGCACTTCACTTCTGAAATTTGAGTCTCATTAATGCACTAAGGCCTCCGATTGTAATATCAAAATGCGGAGGCCTTAGTTGAACAATACCTTAAAATAAAATTATACTATCTTACTTTATCGGCTAGAGTCTTGCCAGCCTTGAATTTTACTACTTTTTTTGCCGGAATCTTAATGGCTTTGCCAGTCTGAGGATTCCTGCCTGCTCTTGCTTTTCTTTTTACTACGGAAAAGGTACCAAATCCGACAAGTCCCAGTCTGCCGCTTTTCTTGAGTTCTTTGGTAACTGCTGCAATGTATGCATCCAATGTGAGCGCTGCTGATGCTTTGGTAATACCTGCGTCGTTTGCCATAACCCCTATCAATTCTGCTTTCGTCATTTTTTAAAACCCCCCTTTCATAAAATAAAATGTTTAATTTTATAATCAACCGCTGCGGCGGTTATAAATATTTTTCTTTTGTTTAAATCCCTGCGACTCTTCCGTTTATTATCAAACCAAGACTGCTGTCTTTAGCACCCATCAAGGATTAGCTGAACCAAACTCTCTAACCCCCGCACATTGACTCGTTTCACAATGTGTGTTTTCCTTAAAACTTGTGCTAGCCGTAACACAAAAAAAACCAACTATCAAGAAAAAAGTTATTTTTCACCTTTTTGCATTTTACCGTAATCCATCCTTTATATATAGAAAATCTGCCGCCGCTTTGACAAGAGCTTAACCTTGTGCTAGTAATCCGCAATCATACAAGACAGAACAGGGCAACAATAAAGCTGCTGTAGTAAAAAGGAAGATGAATACTATGCGCAATTCAATCAAAGAAACAATACTGGGCTGGTTTATTCTTTCCCGGCCTCCCTTTCATATTGTCGGCATTTTACCATTCATTTTAGGATCATTCCTGGCTTACAGATTAACCTCCGTTTTCAATCTGGAGGTATTCATTCTTGGCGTATCAGGAGTAATCATGATTATGCTCTCCACTTATCATGCCGGTGAATACTTTGATTACAGGGGAGATATTTTATCCAACCAATTGCACAAAAACCAGTTTGCGGGCGGCAGCAGAATGCTTCCTTCCGGAAAAATAAATCCTGCCATACCTCTTTGGACCAGCGTTATTGCTTTTTTCGTTGCGGCGACTATCGGAATTATCCTACAATTTGTTTATAAAACAGGTTCCTACACACTCGTCCTTGGCTCACTTGGGGCTTTCCCCGGCTTCTTTTACTCTACCCCGCCGGCCAGACTTGTCAAAAGAGGCGTCGGTGAAGTATTCATCGGTTTTTGCTATGGCTGGCTGCCGGTAGCTTCAGCTTACTATATCCAGACCGCAACAATTGCCCCGATTATCCACTTAATGGGGATTCCCATTGGTCTTTCGATCTTTAATGTAATATTCCTCAATGAATTTCCCGACTACGAAGCGGACAGGGCAACAGACAAAAAGAATTTACTTTATCGAATAGGCAAACAAAAAGGATTGGTGCTTTATGTGGCCTTTTCCTTATTGACGTCGCTGACCATGTTTATATCCCCATTATGGGGAATTCCTTTTAAGGTTGTTTATTTTTATCTGCCCTTCTTCATTATATCCTTATATATCATTGCCATGATAATGCAGAAAAAGCATGAAGATGGGAAAATACTGGAAATATTATGCGGGCTGAACATTGCCGTCAATCTGGGGACTTCCCTTTCCTTCATTCTGGCTTACATTTAAAACACCATGAGAAAAACAAAAAACAAAGTAAAAGCATTTTATAATCCACCTTCCCTATTGCTTAAACAAATGGGCAGCTCCCTGCTTATGGGGTATTTAAACCGGTGGCGGAATTTCCCCGGATGGCTTTTTAAGTACGGTTTTAAATCCATACCGGTAGCCAACGGTGCCTGGGGTATGGGCTGTATCGGTTACCCGGGGCACCCTGTCTGGGAAGTCACCGGCGCCTGCAACTTAAGATGCATTCATTGTCACGCCGTCAGTGGTAAGGCCGCTTCCGATGAACTCACTACAGATGAAGGTAAAAAACTCATTGACATACTTGCCGCCAACAGCGAATTCCGCACATTGATTTACACAGGCGGCGAACCGCTGGTAAGGCCGGATATTTTTGAATTGCTCAAGCATTCGCAGCAGGCTGGACTGGCCAACATTATCGCCACTAACGGGACACTAATTGACGAAGAAATGGCTTTTAAACTGAAGGATCACGGCGTTGTTTGTAATGCCATCAGCATTGACGCCGCTAATCCCGATATTCACGATATGGTGCGTAATAAACCGGGATCCTTTGATCTGGCGCTGCGGGCAATTGAAGCTACAAAAAAGGCGGGTATCCTTTTACAAATCAATACAACGGCGATGGAATACAATATGCCGCATTTACCCGAACTGATCGATTTTGCCGACGGCTGCGGAGCCGGTATCATGCTCATGTACCAACTTGTTGCTGTCGGCCGCGGGGAAAAGATTGAAAAAGCCACATTAAAGAAAACCGCCAATAAATATTTAAGTGAACTTATCGCGCTCAAACAAAAGACCGCTCATACAATGATCGAACCGGTCGCCGGCCCTCAGTACTGGCCATATATTTTAGAAAAAAACGGTATTCGTGACGGACTGATGCTTAAGCTGGCAGGTAAAGTATTCCATGGCTGCGCGGCGGGCCGGGGTTTTGTATACGTCAAAGCCAACGGCGACGTCTGGCCCTGTCCTTTTGTCGAAATCAGCGCCGGCAATGTGAAAGAAATGGATTTTAATAAGATTTACTATGAATCACCCGTTTTCCGGAATTTACGCAAGCGGGAAGAAAATTTAAAAGGTATCTGCGGTGATTGCAATTACAAAACCGTCTGCGGCGGTTGCCGCGGACGAGCCCTTGCGTATAGCGGCGATTATATGGCAGAAGATCCCCGCTGCTTTGTAAGAGAAAAACAAAAAATTAATGATGAGTGATATAATTTTGCATCAACAATATTGAATAGATGCAAACCACCCCTTGACAAGCAAAAACAGCTCTCCTATACTTTGGATATGAAAAAGAGCTGAAAGAATATTGAGAGGGAAAGTATCATGCGCGGATTTGGCCGATTATTACTTCCATTGTTACTTGGTTTGATATTTATCGTCAGTTGTGTAACAACTTCAAACAGCCCGGCAGAAAACAATATTCAGCCGCAGGTAGTCAAGCAAAACATGGCGCAGCTTATCATCAAGTTTCGTCAAACCGATTTTGACCCGTCACAAGGCGATTATCTGCAAAAACTTTCTCTCGATATCAAAGCAACATTAATTTATCTTCGCCCCATGCTCGGTGGAGCGCATGTTTTTCGTGTAGTCGATATTTCCAATGATGTACAACTTTCAAAATTAGTCCGGCGCTTGTCCACAAGACCGGAAATTTTATATGTAGAGCAGGATAGAATAATGCAGCCCCAGAAAATGCAATGAAGATACCAAATTATAAAAAGAGGTGATCCAAATGAAAAAGAAATGGATCTACTTTATATATTCTTGCGCATTGATGACGGTGATCGGATGGGGAATATTACAGACTTCCTTATCTCAGGCCGGTGGACCGAGAGATAACATCCATCTACAATCACTAGCGGCTTATGATTATACCGATCAATTGATCGTTAAGTACCGTGATCTTTCTTTAGCGCGGGTAGCGGCAACCAATAATAACAACGCCAACGAGATGATTAATGAACGTGTCAATGCTTTGAGTTCATTAGCCAGTGTGGCGCTAACACATTTTCGTTTCATGTCCGGCGATGGCCATGTACTGAAATTGCCGCAGAGGATTACACTGGCAGAAGCAACTGCTGTTGCCCGGAAATTAGCTTCTGATCCCAGCGTGGAATACGCTGAACCGGATCGGCGCATGTACCCGATGGCGACTCCCAATGATCCGCAATATACCAATCAATGGCATTACATGGCTCCGGCAACTGAGATTGGCGGCGTCAACCTGCCTGCGGCATGGGACATCACCACAGGCTCCAGCAGTATCGTTGTAGCCGTAATTGATACCGGCATTCGGTATGACCACGCCGATCTTGCCGGACGTACTGTTACGGGATACAACTTTATCAGTGATGCTTGGATGGCGGGCAATGGCAGTGCCGGTAGTCCCGGCCGCAGCGCCGATGCTTCCGACCTTGGTGATTGGGTTGCCGCAAACGATTGTGGTAAAGGTTCAGCAGCCAGTAACAGCTCCTGGCATGGCACGCATGTTGCCGGGACTATTGGTGCAGCAACAAATAATAGCACTGGTGTGGCCGGTATCAACTGGACATCTAAAATACTACCGGTACGCGTGCTGGGCAAGTGCGGCGGATTTACATCAGATATCGTTGATGGCATGAGCTGGGCCGCTGGACTTTCCGTTTCGGGTGTTCCGGCAAACCCCAATCCCGCCAAAGTTATGAACCTGAGCCTGGGAGGTTCTGGTGCCTGTAGTTCAACTTGGCAGACTGCCATTAATAATATCACTGCGGCAGGCGCTACTGTCGTTGTCGCAGCAGGCAATTCTGCTGCTAATGCCTCTGGTTTCAGTCCGGCAAGCTGCACTGGTGTAATCAGCGTAGCTGCTACCAACCGCTCAGGCGGACGGGCGTGGTACAGTAACTATGGCCCTATAGTAAAAATAGCCGCACCAGGAGGAGAGACATCTACAACTGTTAATGGTGTCTTGTCCACATTAAACACCGGTACGACTACGCCCATAGCTAGCCCCAGCGGCGATACTTACATTTATTATCAGGGTACCAGCATGGCGGCACCACATGTGACAGGAATCGCGTCACTTATGTTATCAGCGAATTCAACACTCACTCCAGCACAGGTACTTACAACCATACAGAATACTGCCCGTACTTTTCCGACGAGCACAGGAGGAACAGATTGCACTACGTCAACCTGCGGGTCGGGTATTATTAACGCAGCGGCGGCAGTTGCAAGCGTTGCATCAACAGACATGAGTATCACGAATGCCGACTCGCCCGCTACTTCTGTAATCATTGGAGATAATATCACTTACACCATCACGGCCACAAATAACGGGCCTTTTGGAACATCGATGACAACGGTGACTGACATCCTGCCGGCTGGCGTCACTTATGTTTCGGCTTCGACTACTCAGGGTTCGTGCAGCGGCACCAACACTGTCACCTGTACTCTGGGTGCGCTTGCCAGTGGTTCCCATGCAACGATAACCTTAACTGTCACAACAACGGCAGCAAACGCAGCGCTTAGCAATACCGCCACTGTTATTAGCAATTTAGATGATCAGGATATGACGAACAATACCGCAACAGCCATCACGTCAGTAAACAATCCGGTGCCGGCAATCAGCTCCTTAAGCCCTTCCTGGAAAGCTCCGGTTACGGGAGCGTTTACTCTGACTGTTAACGGCAGTAATTTTGTCAGCAATTCAGTGGTTCGCTGGAATGGCGTTGCTCGCACAACCACCTTTGTCAACTCAACACAGGTAACAGCAGCAATTCTAGCAGGGGATATTGCCACTGCCGGTACGGCCGCGGTAACTGTATTAAATCCTACGCCTGGTGGCGGAACTACTTCAGCATTAACTTTTACAATTAGTAACACAGCACCAGTCGCCCCTGCTGCCGCAGGCGGTGGCGGCGGATGTTTTATTGCCACGGCGGCTTTCGGCTCGCCTATGGAAAAACATGTCCAAATCCTGCGCGATTTCCGGGATCGCGTTTTGCTTAATTACTCAGTAGGAAAAGCGTTTGTGCAATTCTATTACCGTAACAGCCCGGCTATTGCCGATAAAATTGCCCCGAGTGAAGGTTTGCGCTTGATTACCCGCTTAATGTTAATGCCGGTAATCGGTGTTGCCTATTTAATAGTTCACTTGGGAATGTTAATGACAATGCTGCTTTTCACCATCTTTGCCTTAGCAGTTATCTTTACAATTCGAACATTAAGGAAGAAGATGAGGAAATCGGCGCGGGCAGAAGAAGCCGCGTAAAGCGGAATGGTATTGTTTTATTTTTTTATGAGGAAATACAGGTCGCCCTTTTCTTTGAGGCTACCAGCGGTGGACTGAGCGTTCGCGCCAAAGCCGCAGAAAAGATCAACACGGCCGGGCCCCTTGATTGCCGAGCCTTTATCCTGGCTGAGAACAAAACGGGAGAAAGGAGCTCTTTGACTTATATTTCCTTCGGCATCAAATACCGGCTTGCGCAGGCGGATGAAAGCCAGAGCTCCTTGCGGAAAGTAATCCGGATCAGTAGCAATGGATCGCTCCGGTGTTACCGGCTGCCCCAAAGAACCAATCGGTTCTTCCACAAAACGGAAAAATATGTACCTTTCATTATAGCTTAAGATATCATACATCTCTTGTTCTTCCTTCCCTCTTAAAAAAACATGCTGATAAGAAGCATCCCGGCTGCTTATTTTACCACTGTCGAGCATGAATTTGGTTATACTGCGGAAAGGCCTTCCATTATCTTGCGCGTAACCAACTGTTAAAAGTGTTCCGTTTTCCAGTTTAATTTTGCCGGAACCCTGTATATGCAAGGAAAATAAATCCACAGGATCAGACACCCAAACAAGCTCTAAATTTTTCCCCTTTAAAACTCCCTCAACATCAATTTCCCGGCGGGTATAATAAGGGACTGCTTCACCGTTTTTCATCCGGTTGATATTTGTTCCATTATTAGACATTGCTTTCATCACCAGATCAGGCGGCGGTTTGTATAGAGGATATTTATATTTATCCGTCGGGGTTAAAGAACCCTCCAGCAACGGTTCATAATAACCGGTAAAAAGCACGCCACCGTATTCCTCATCGCCTGCCGCCCGGTATATATCAAATTCCTGTCTGATCTGGTTTTTCTTTTCTTCAATGCTTGCGTCACTTTTGATGATCTTTCGAAATGCAAGTAAAGAATCTTTCATCTGCTTGGCCCCGATCACTTTATCCGCCATCCGGCAAACGCTGTTCCGACCGGATCCTTCATAATACTTAACAGAGCGGTCAATCGCCAGTTCCAGTGACGCGAAATCAAGGTCATCGTCTAAATCTATCTGTTCACCGGGCACGAGAATAAATGTATCCGCGGAAGGAGCAGTCATTCGCACAACTCCCCGCGTGCAACCGGCCAGAGATAAAAAAATTAAACCAAGCAAAAGATAATTAACGGCGTGTTTCATAATTCAATAATCATCGCAACTTCATCGCAGTAGTCCGGATATTTGGAACAGCGGAAACAGTCCGCCCAGATTTTTTCCGGCAGAGTGGAGCGGTCAACTTCCTTAAAACCAAGCTGGACAAAGAATTCGCGCTTGTAGGTCAGCGAAAATATTCGAAAGAGTTCCAGCGTAATCGCCTCCGAAATACAAAACTCGACAAGCTTCCTGCCAATTCCCTGCCCGCGGTAATTTTCGTCCACATAAAGGGACCGGATTTCAGCAAGATTTTCCCAAATGATGTTCATTGCGCAAATACCGATAACCTGTGAATCTTCTTCATCGCAGTAAACGATAAAGTCTCTTAAAGAATTATATATATCCATCAGAGAGCGGGACAGCATTTCACCTTTGCCTGCCGAAAGATTAATCGTCCGGTGAATAGTCTTGACATCACCGATGCGCGCTTTTCTTAGCATTCTTCTTCCCCTCCAAATTATCACCTGCTCCGGTCGTTTGGGCGCCACTAATCATCTCGCGGGCATGCTCCCTTGTTGTTTGTGTCAGATCAACTCCGCCCAACATCCGGCTGATTTCTTCAATTTTCTGCTCATCGGTTAGCATCTCCACAGTGGTGGCAGTTCTGCCGTCTGTGACTTTTTTGTCCACGCGAAAATGGCTGTCCCCGAAACAGGCTATCTGAGGCAGATGAGTGATGCAAACAACTTGATGGTTAGCGGATACATCTTTTAATTTCCGTCCTACTATTTCGGCTGTCGCGCCGCCGATGCCACTATCCACTTCATCAAAGACAACAGTGCCCACGGAACCGGTGACCGACAAAACATTTTTCAACCCCAGAACAATGCGCGATAATTCACCACCCGAAGCAATCTTGTTTAATGGTTTAGGCGCTTCCCCGACATTGGCTGTCAGATAAAATTCAATCTCATCCGCGCCTTTGGGACTAAAGCTAACCGCGTCTTTATTCTCCGTGGCAAAGTTTTTTTTGAAATTAACGTGAAAAGCGGCGTGGGGCATATTTAACGCGTGGATTTCATCATCCACGGCTTGTGTTAGTTTTGCCGCCGCCGTCGCTCTTGCCTTCGAAAGATCAAGAGCCTTTTGCGTAAGCCCGACTTTGACCGCTTCTTCTTCTTTTGTCAATTTTTCCAGTTCTTCTTCCACGGAAAAAACCCGCCGAAGCTCTTCTTCCATTTCCAGCTTCTTTACTAAAACACTTTCGAGAGAGCCGCCGTGTTTGCGCTTCAACCTACCGATCATTTCAAGGCGCTCATCAATGGCCAAAAGTCTTGCGGGATCAAAGAAAAGATTTTTCCCATAATCGCGCAGCGCCAAAGCCGCTTCCTGCAACGCGATAAAATTGCCTTCAATATCCGCTTCGGCAAGCTTTAAGCTCTCGTCAATTATTTTTATTTCCTTTATCTGATTGCGGACATCTTTGAGCTTTTCACAAACGGAATTCTGTTCTCCATAAAGCAAATCATAAGCACGGTTGGCGTTATCGGTAAGTTTTTGAGCATTGGCCAGCACTTTTTTTTCATTGGCAAAAGTGACATCTTCCGCTGCCTGCGGATCAATATCCACAATCTCTTTTAACTGAAATTTAATTAATTGTGTTTTTTCTTCACGGTTGCGACGCAGTTCCTGAAGCTGCGAAATCTTCGCTTTCAGTTGCTGATGTTGATTGTACACTTCCGTATAAGACGCCCGCAGAGGCAGACAGCCGCCAAACTCATCCAGAACGTCAACATGGTTTTCAGCATTGAGAATCAATTGATGTTCGTGCTGGCCGCAAATATTAATCAGTGATTCACTGATTGCCGACAAATTGGCCAGCGTTGCCATTTGCCCGTTGATGAGCGCTTTGTTTTTCCCGGTACGAGAAATTACGCGCCGGATAATCAGTTCATCGCCCGCGGTAAAACCCATTGAGGCGATTTTTTCCTGCAGGACATCGTTGTTTGAGATATCAAAAAGAGCTTCGACTGTTGCGGAATCGGCCTGGGTTCGAATCATATCCGCTGTGGCTCTATCACCCAGAAGCAAACTTACCGCGCCGATAATGATCGACTTTCCCGCGCCGGTTTCGCCGGAAATAACATTGAGCCCTTCATCGAAAACAACGTGAAGTTCGTCAATAATCGCAAAGTTTTTAATGCTCAGGTCATTCAGCATTTTATTTTTTTCTGGCTCCTGAAGGTAGTGCGCCCCAGCCAAGTTTGGAGCGTAAAATTCCCCCGTAACTGCGATGCGGTGATAAAACTAAATTGGTCACATACTTTGACTTCTTTATGTTTATTACATCGCCGGATTTGATCTGAAAGGCTTCCTGCCCGTCCAGTGTCACTGTGGCGCCTTTTCCCTTAGACCAAAGGGTTAAATGCAAACTGGAATCTTCCGGAAAAATAATCGGCCTGTTGGTCAGGGTATGCGGACAAATTGGATTGATAATGATTAAATCTTTCCCGGGAAAAACAATCGGGCCACCCGCAGAAAGTGAATAAGCGGTAGAACCGGTGGGAGTAGAAACAATAAGCCCATCCGCTTTATAGGTTGTCAGATATTTCTTGTTGATCACCGTTTCCAGTTCAATAATACGGGAAAGATTGCCCCGGTTAATCACCACATCATTTAAAACAATACCTTTGCCAATATTGGTTTTACCGCGGCTGATAATAGCCTCCAGCATCATTCTTTTTTCTGTTATAAACTTACCTGACAAAATTAATTCGAGCGCCGCGAACATTTCGTTTAAATTAACTTCCGTAAGATAACCGAAGCTTCCCATATTAATCCCCACAATGGGAACATTATGTCTGGCCACATGGCGCGCCGTATGAAGCATAGTGCCATCGCCACCTAACACAGCGATTAAATCAACTTTTCGAGGCAAATCATCTCTGGAGTATCCGCCTTTAATGCCTAACGCAGCGGCAGTCTCAGCTTCCAGAAAGACTTCCACGCCCCTTTCCTCCAACCATTTTTTTAATGATCGTGAGTACTGCGCGCTGCTTTCTTTTTCGACATTGGCAACGATGCCTATTTTCTTGATTTTCATGGCAATAAACTCCAAAATATCAAAAGCGATAACATAAAAAAAAGCTACTGTCCACGGATAAATAATATTTACATATAGATAGAAACTCTTTGAATTTGCAAGGCAATTTTCATATTTAAATTCTTGACAGATTTGGTTCTAATAATATACGATGCACCCTGTGAGGTTATTATTTATGGGTTTACTTAAAGGCAATTTCAGTTTTGCTCAGTTTCATGTCGATGGAAAACTACCGCAGGCTTTTTTAGACTTTGTGAGTAGCCGGATTAAAGCCAATTCGTTTCGAGAAACAGCCAAATCAACAGAAGAAAAATGTCTGGGATGGGTTTCACTCACAGACGTATTGGATGCCGATTTTGAAAATGCTAACTACGCGTTGGGAGATTACCTTATTTTTTCCCTTCGGATTGACCGTAAGTTGATTCCTCCTAAATTAATGAGGATCAAGTTGATGGAAGAAGAAAGACGCTTTCTTATCGAAAGCGGGAAAACCCGAATCAATAAATCAATGGCCGCAGGCTTTAAAGAAAAGGTGCAATTGGAACTTATGACCAGACTTGATCCGGTGCCTTCTTTTTATGATGTTTGCTGGGCTGTGGGTCAAAATAAAATTTATTTTTCTTCACTCGCCGACAAAGTCGCCGATGATTTTGCTGATTTGTTCAAAAAAACTTTTTCGTTAAACATCCGACGCTTTTTGCCGCAGGAAAATCCGCTGATAGTCAGTAAACCTGACGGGGCAAAGGAGACTCCTGCGGAAAGTTCTCTTATCGGCCGGGAATTTTTAACGTGGCTCTGGTATAAATCGGAGGAACGCAACGGCAGAATAACAATAGCGCCAGACGAAGAAGTGGAATTGCACTTCTTAAAACGGATTGTTCTTGAGGCCGGTGAGGGTGAATATTCCCAGGGCGTCGTCTGCCATGGAATTCACGCTGAACTCAAAGAAGGCAAAGAAGCAATCCGTCAGGGGAAAAAAGTAAAAGAAGCGGGAATTAAATTAATCTATAATCAAAATGAATGGGAATTCAACTTCAAGGCCGACTCTTTTCATTTTCAATCGTTGAAACTTCCGGTAATGGAATGGCAGGAAACGCCGGAAGATCCTTCCGGCCACCTTCTGGAGCGTATCTATCTCATCGAAAACGCGGTTAAAACAATGAGCAATCTTTATGAATCATTTTTACGTATTCGGTTTTCAGCCCAGTGGGAAGAAAAAGAGCTGAAATCTTTGGCCGGATGGTTAAAGCGGTAATTGACTCCGCCAATTGTAATACCTATTCCCCCGTTTTCTTGATTATCACTCCCCAACCAACGACGGTTTCATGATCTGCTCCAAAAATAACCGCCAACCTTCGAAATCAAGTTCCTTATACTCCTCCGCATGAAAATTGATCATGGGGCCAAAGCGCAAAGTCACGCGGGCAAATGGTTTGGGCAGCATGAAGCGGTCCCAGCTGTTGAAAAACCACGCATGGTCAGCGGATGTATAGACGGGAACGATAACGGCGTTCGTCACATCGGCCATACGGACGACACCGGCCTTGATAATGCCGGCAGGGCCCCTTGGCCCATCCAAAATGTGAAAGGCCAGGCGGTAACGTTTCAGATTAGTGATCATCTTTTCCAAGGACTCACGCCCGTTCTTCGAAGAAGAGCCACGAACGGTACTCCAGCCGGACTTGTTTGCAATGGCAGCAATAATATCACCGTCGTTACTCTGACTGATCATGAGACTCGGATTCAGATGAGCATAGGTCTTGAAATGATAAACGATAGGAAAAAATTGTTGATGCCATCCGCACAGAAGAACGGTTCCCCCACCCTTCAGATAATCCATCCAGGCATCTTCGTTCTCTATTTTAAGCCGAAATGTCCAGGAATAGATGCGGATAAACCGATAGAGAAACGCTAAAAAGGGTTTGGATTTTACCACAACGAAATATTTTTTTGACATCTTCCAATCCTCTCGACGGCCACCCCTTGATAGTAGAATTGCAGGATATCCGGGGATCCTGATACTCCACCATAGACTTGGTAATCCGCCGATGCAGACATATCGCACCCCCTTGTCCCGATTCTTTTCCTTATGGTGTACGGCGAAACTCAGGGCATGGTAGTTGAAACTATTGTTTTAGGGATACTTTTTGTTTTTCTTTAGCTTTCTTCTTCCCTTCTTTAGCTTTTTCTTTGGCTTCCTCATCCTTCTTTAATTTTTCTTCTTCAGCTATTTTAATTTTAGTTTCACTGATTAAGTATTCCACCTTGTAATCAAGGCCAATATTAGGGAAATCTCGCGCTATTGTTTCAAGACGTGTCAGGGCCGCCTTATATTTTTTCTGCACAAAATAAAACTTACCAACATAAAATTCATGCTCTGCCTGCTTTTGTTTGCATTCCAGAATAAATCTCTCGGCCATTGTAGCAAATTTGCTCTCCGGATAACGCGCGATCAGCTTTTCAAATTCTTTCCTTGCTTTGACTGTTTCTGTCTGATCGCGATCGATTGCCTCAATCTGGTTGTAATGACACATTCCCAGCTGATATATGGCATATGGAATATTTTCATTGGTCGGATGGAGGTTGATAAAATCGCTGTACGCATTTTCCGCTTCTATGTATCCTTTATCGTTAAACAATCCTCTATCGCTAAAATAAGAATCAGCTATTCCCATATCAGCTAAAACAGCCAGATTATGCAGGGGGTACTCTTCCCTGAGCCGTGTAAAATATTCACGTGCTTTTGTGTAGTTGCCATCCTGATATTCAAGGGAACCGCGCGAATATAGCCCCTCCGGCGTCCCTTTTACCATTTCATCCTTCTTTAAAAATGACAACTGACAACCGGCAACACAAAACAACATTATAATTGTCAAAATAAATATTTTTGTTTTCACTATTAACCCTGCCCTCATTTAATTCATTAAAATACTATAAACCCTTTTTAGCAAAAGCTTCCAACTTCTCTTTCGGGACAAGCCCGATCAAGGTATCTAAAACCTTCCCGTCTTTAAACAGAATAAGTGTGGGAATACTGCGCACACCGTAATTAATTGCCGTTTTCTGGCTTTCATCAACATTTAATTTCATCATCTTGACACTGTCTTTTAACTGAGCGGCAAGCTCTTCAACAATAGGGCCGATAGCTTTACATGGCCCGCACCACGGCGCCCAAAAATCGATCAGCACCGGCTTTTCACTTTTCAGAACTTCAACTTCAAAATTATCATCGGTGGCGACACCTACAAATTCATTACTCATATATCGCAACCTCCTTAATCTCTTTCATTTGGAAGTTGTATATGTCACAGCGAGCTGAAAAAAGTCAAATGCTATTTACCTGCAACAAAGTTAGCCGAAGACCAGAAGCGCATCCCGCAGGGGAGCGCATAGTAAATAAATCTTACCTTACCGGTAAGTTACCGCCTTCAAGGTGGTAACTTACAAGCAAAATAGTGTCATCATTTCTTTGACTGTTGAATACTAATCTGTTATTAATCCAAATATATAAGGAGGATTTATGGGACTGTTAGGAATCATTTCCGGCACAATAATTATGGAAAAAAGTAATCTGGTAAAGAACAGTAAATTCAAGCTTATGAAGAATGAATTCGGCCAGGCATTGGTACTGTTGTCGGATAAAATTGCTTTGATTCTCCGGCACGGCAATGATCTCGATAGCCACATTTTACCGCACAGAATTAATCATGCGGCCAATCTGCGGGCACTCAAAGATCTGGGCGTAACCGAAGTTGTGGGAATTAACTCCACCGGTTCATTAAAAAAAGATCTATACCCGGGAATGATTGTTATTCCCGATGATTTCATTACGCTGACCGCTGCCCCGACCATTCATGAAAATAGCGCTGTACATATCACTCCATCATTAAATAAAAAAGTGCGTCAAAAGCTGATCAAAGCGGCGCAAAACTGCAAAATTTCAGCCCTCGAAAAAGGAACTTACTGGCAAGTGCCCGGCCCACGGTTGGAAACAAAAGCGGAAATTAAAATGATGTCTAATTTCGCCGATATTGTGGGCATGACCATGGCCAGCGAAGCGGTAGTCGCGCTGGAACTTGACATTCCCTATGCCTCTGCCTGTTCCATTGATAATTTCGGCAATGGCTTGACGGAAAAACCTTTGAGCATGGAAGAGATAACAGCCGGAATCCGCAAAAACGCCGACTTGATGATTAGCCTGCTCCAAAGTTATTTAAAATATCCTCTTAAAAAGCACCCAACTGGCAAGGCTTAATCTTAATTTTTAGAGCTTCACAGGCAGCGGATACTTTCATGCGCGGCAGATTAAGCTGTTTGGCTATCGCCCAGGCCACGGCACAGGGCAGACGGCCGTCGCTCAAAGCATCATTAATAGATTGTTTTAATTCAGAAGCAATTTCCTTGGCGGGCTGAACAATCTTCTTTTGCGGACTGTAACCAAAAAGTCCCAATTGACATTCGATAATATTGATATTTAAAAGATCAAGGGCTATACCAACCTCGCCTAAAGCTACTGCTTTTCGCCCTGCAATTTCTTCTGCATCCGAGCAGGCAACATTATTTTCTTTTGCGGCTTGCAGAACTTCCTGTTTTAGATAATCTTCAACTTTGGTCGCGCTTGAGTGCTTTTGAAAATACTTACCTTTATCTGAATGTGCCATAATTTTTCCCCTATTTTACACTATGACTTGGTTCAATCGCCGAGAGCGCCAGCGTATCGAGTGTCTTGAACCCCTTCTCTTCCAGCATTTTTTCTGTTTTTTCGGTCTGGTCAACATCAACGACAAATACTGCTTTTTTCGAACTCTCCAGGACAAAGCCATAGGCATTGTTGATGTTGATGCCCTCCTGATAAAGCAACTGCATAAGATTATCCAGCCCGCCGGGCTTATCGTCAATGAGCACGGCCAGCACACTGCGCAGATGTACGGTTACCCCCGCTTTTGTCAGAGCGGCTTCTGCTCGTTTGGGATCATCCACAATCAGATTAATAATGCCGAACGTATCCGCTGTGGATATGGTTGTCGCCCGAATATTGATCTTTTCCTTACCCAGAACGCTGGTTAGATGAGCAATTTTGCCGGGTTTATCTTCCGCGAAAATTGAAAGCTGATATGCAATCATATTCTTCTCCTTAGCTGACTATCATTGATATTGGACTACAAAATTCCTTACGCTTCCCTACGTGATATTTAATGATGACTAAAAAGATCCAGAGGCAAGGCGCGCGAGTATCGCGGAGTGAGGCCTAATTTTGCGTAGGCCGCAGCGACACGAGACGAAGCGCAACACAGCCTATGGACTTTTTAGCGCGTCATTAATCTTTGCGGTTGTCAATGACTCGTATGGCCTTCCCCTCCCCCTTAGGAATACTGTCCGGCTCAACCAAATCAACTTTTGGTGTAATCAGAATCTCTCCCTTTAACTCCTCGGCAATTTTCTTTCTTAAACTCTCCAGTTGCTTGATATTCCCGGCAAAATATTTTTTATTTACTTCCACTTTCACCGTCATGGTATCATTGAATTCATGGCGGTCGAGAATAATCAGGAAGTTTGTGCCTACATCAGGTATTTCCATCAGCTTCTTCTCAATCTGCATGGGGAAAATATTAACCCCTTTGAGAATCAGCATATCGTCAGAACGTCCCTTGATCCTTTCGATACGGCGGTGGGTTCGGCCGCAGGGACAGGTTCCGGGAATAATTCTGGTTAAATCTTTAGTCCGGTAACGCAACAGCGGCATGCCTTCTTTTTGAAGTGAAGTCATCACCAACTCACCTTCCTCACCATCGGCAACCGGCTCCAGAGTTTTGGGATCGATAATCTCCACCAGAAAACTATCTTCCCAGATATGCATGCCATTCTGCTGTGGACATTCAAAAGCCACACCCGGCCCGTTCATTTCGGAAAGGCCATAGGAATTGAAAGCTTTATAGCCGTACATTTCCTCAATCTTACGCCGCATTTTTTCCGTGTGCGGCTCCGCGCCAAGAAAAGCAATCTTTACTTTCGTATCTTTCCGCGGATCAATTTTAAGCTCGGTAAATACTGTCGAGAGGTGCAAAGCATAGCTGGGAATAACATGGACAACCGTTGTTTCAAAATCCATCATCAGTTGAATCTGGCGTTTGGAGTTGCCGGCGCCAGCGGGAATAACCAGCGCGCCGATCTTTTCCGCGCCGTAATGGAAGCCGAGACCACCGGTAAAAAGGCCATAAGTCATCATGTTTTGAAAAACATCGCTTTTACGCATCCCGACCATGAACATGCAACGCGCCAGAAGATTTGACCAGATGGCAATATCGCTTGCTGTATGGAAAACTACCGTGGCTCGTCCGGTTGTTCCTGAAGATGAATGCATCCGGACCAGTTCATCTTTCGGCACTGCGATAAAACCGTAAGGCCAGTGTTCGCGCAAATCATCTTTCGTGGTAAAGGGGAACTTTTGAATATCTTCAAGAGATTTAAGCAAATTGACGCTAAGGTTTTTCTCTTTGAATAGTTTGCTGTAATAATAAGACTTTTCTACTCTTGTAACTGTATCTTTGAGTTCGGCCAGTTGCAATGCTTCCAATTTCTTCCGGTTGATTGTTTCTACATCCTTTTCCCAGTACATTTAATCCTCCGCCGAATCGGCATTTCTTTCTTTTTTACAACCGTGCGGATGTTTTATCAAGTTTAATCTTAAGGCTTTATTTGTGAAGCTCCAATTACGAAAGCGCAGCGGAATGGAGTTTCACAAATAAAACTGACCGGCTGCCCTGTTGGGCGCTAACCTTAAATCCCGCCTGCAAGGCTAGATTTACTGTTTTTGCAAAGTTGGCTTTTGTCACATGAAAAGGGGGTTCCACAAGTAAAAAAGTCCCGTTATCTTTGAGCACAGAAAACAGTTCATTCAAAAACCGCTTCCTGTCCGGGACTTCATGCACCATCCAGAACGCCAGAATGAAATCAACTTGCTCTTTAATTCCCAGCGAATCGGGCGAGCTCAAATGTCCGATAACACGCTTTTCCACACCAGCTTGTTGTACCCGCTTTTGAAGAGCAAGGAGCATCCTCTCCTGAATATCCGCCGCAATGATCCGGCCTTTAGCACCTACCATCTCCGCCATAGGGATTGTAAAATAACCCATCCCCGGCCCGACATCCAAAACTGTATCTCCTGCTTTTATATACTGGCTCAGGATTTTATAAGGATTATGGATAAGCTTCCGGAAAATGTTATCAAACGTAAAGCATAACCACCACGGACAGACATGCTTATCGCGAACAAAAATCAGGTCTGATATTTTACTCATATTCCCATCCTTTCATTCATGGATAACCAGATTAGTCACGATCATATTTTTTAAGAGCAGGAAAGTCAAACGTATTTACACACGTTTTTTATTTGGAAAATACAAAAAGTTATGCAATACTAATTCAAACAGCACAATCATCTCTATCCTGACAGCGGGGGTACAAACATGACGAAAAAATATATCTTAGCCCTTGATCAGGGCACCACCAGTTCCCGTGCCATTATTTACAATTTTGATGGACAGATCGTAAAGGTAGCTCAGAAAGAATTTACCCAAATCTATCCCAAAGCAGGCTGGGTTGAACATGATCCGATGGAGATTTGGGGATCGCAAAGCGGCGTTGTGAGTGAAATTCTGGCAATGACGGGTATAACAGCGGAACAGATAGCGGCCATCGGCATAACCAATCAGCGCGAAACAACTGTTGTATGGGAAAGAAAAACGGGGAAGCCCGTTTATAATGCGATTGTCTGGCAGTGCAGGCGAACCTCTGCCATCTGCGATGAGCTCAAAGCCCGGGGTCTGGAAAGTTACATAAGAGAGAATACAGGATTGGTGTTGGACGCTTATTTTTCCGCGACTAAAGTAAAATGGATACTCGATAATGTGGAAGGCGCCAGAAAACAGGCAAAAAACGGTGAACTGCTTTTTGGCACTATCGACACCTGGTTAATCTGGAATCTGACACGGGGGAAAGTGCATGTAACAGATTACAGCAACGCCTCCCGCACGATGCTTTACAATATCAAAGATCTTAAATGGGATGAGAGAATTTTAAAAGAACTCGACATACCAGCTTCGATGCTGCCGGAAGTAAAACCATCCAGCGCGGTTTACGGCAATACGGATGCCCGGATATTTGGCGCGGAGATACCCATTGCCGGAGACGCGGGCGATCAACAGGCGGCGCTGTTCGGACAGGCCTGCTACAGCCCGGGAATGGTTAAAAATACTTACGGCACCGGCTGTTTCATGCTGATGCTGACCGGTGAAAAGATGGTGCATTCGGGAAACGGCCTTTTGACCACCATCGCATGGGGTATAAATAATAAAGTTGAATATGCCCTGGAGGGAAGTATTTTTATCGGCGGCGCGGCTATTCAGTGGTTGCGCGACAGCCTGAAAATTATCTACGATGCCAAAGACAGCGAATACTTTGCCACGAAGGTTGAAGATTCTCTTGGCGTTTATGTTGTTCCTGCTTTTGTGGGATTGGGCGCTCCTTACTGGGATATGTACGCCCGGGGCGCAATTCTGGGATTGACCAGGGGGACAACGAGAAACCACATTATACGCGCCACACTGGAATCTATTGCCTATCAGACTAGGGATGTTCTGGAGCTGATGCGCAACGAATGTGGCATTGATCTTTGTGATCTGCGCGTGGATGGCGGGGCCTGCGCCAATAACTTCCTGATGCAATTCCAGGCTGACATACTTGGAGTTCCTGTGGAGCGGCCGGAGATAATTGAAACAACAGCGTTGGGTGCGGCCTATCTTGCCGGCCTTTCCGTTGGTTTTTGGAAAGATCAATCGATGATTGCCGAGCGGCGGAAGGTCAATCGAAAATTCAAACCGGACATGAACGAAGATAAAAAAGAAAAACTCTATGCCGGTTGGAAAAAAGCAGTGAAACGCTCCATGCATTGGGAAGATGAGACGTAGAATCAGATGATTAAAACTGATGTGATCATTATCGGCGGAGGAGCTACCGGCTGCGGTATTGCCCGGGATCTGGCGCTGCGCGGCATTCCCCACTGCCTCATCGAAAAAGGCGACTTCGCGGCGGGAGCCACCGGCGCCTGCCATGGTCTGCTGCACAGCGGCGGCAGGTATGTAGTTACTGATCCGATAGCCGCCAAGGAGTGTTACGACGAAAATCTGATCCTCAGAAGGATCGGCGAAAAATGCGTCGAGCAAACCGGAGGCCTTTTCGTGCGCCTGCCCGGTGATTCCAAGCGTTTCCGGGAATTATTTCTTCGAGGCTGTGAAGATGTAGGCATCCCTACTGAAGTCATTTCCTCAACCAAAGCTCTCGATCTAGTTCCTAACCTCAATCCCGAACTCGAAGAAGCGATTAAGGTTCCCGATTGTTCCATTGATCCGTTCCGCCTGTGTATGCTTAATATTCGAACTTCGCAGCTGCGTGACGGCATTATCTTCACCCGACATAAAGTTACGGAAATCGTCCAATCACATGGCCGTTGCATCGGCATCAAAGCCACCGATCAGGCCACCGGTGAAGTAAGGGAAATCCGCGGTAACATCATCGTCAATGCCACCGGCGCGTGGGCCAATATGATCGCCTCTCTTGCTGGTTGTGAGGTACCCATGACCCTGGCCAAAGGCTCTTTGGTCATTACCAATCACCGCTTGACCAATATGGTAATCAACAGATTGAGGCCACCATCAGATGGTGACATAATAGTGCCCAATGAAGCCGTGTGTCTGGCCGGAACAACATCGCTCGCGGTGGAAAACCCGGATAAAATAGGCATCGAGTCCACAGAGGTAGATACCATTATCAGTGAGGCGGGACGGATGATTCCGCATTTTAATCATACCCGCATTATCCGCGCTTTTTCGGGTGTCCGGCCGCTACTCAAATCAAAAAAAATGGACGCGCATGAAATTTCCCGTGGCTTCCAGATTATCGATCACGGAAACGGCATGTATAGTATCGCGGGAGGCAAATTGACAACTTTTCGTCTGATGGCGGAAAAGATGGTCGATACCATAATGGTTTCTTTTAAGCTCAAAAGAGCCTGCGAAACAGCGGAAATACCGCTGGACGGACAGGAGGAATTGAGCGGTTATCCGCTTTCCAAACGGCTTGCGGATATGAAAGACGTCGTCTGCGAATGTGAACTGGTCAGCAGAAAAGAAGTGGAGCGGATTATTAACCAAACCGGAACACGAAATGTCGGCGACATCCAGCACAGGACGCGTCTGGGCATGGGGCCATGCCAGGGCGGTTTCTGCACTTTTCGCGCACTGGGCATTATGAATGATATGAGTGTCATCTCGCCCGAGCAATCTATGGAGATGCTGCGGGGATTTCTCCAGCGCCGGTTTCGAGGAATAAGATACGCTCTCTGGGGTGATCAACTCCGGGAAGAACAGCTTGTGGAATATATCTATCTAGGCATTCTGGCCATGGAGAAACCGCAATGAGCGTTACCGAATACGATGCCATTATTCTCGGAGCGGGAGTAGCAGGCCTGACAGCGGGATCGTTTCTTGCCGAACGCGGTTTTAAAGTCGCCCTCGTCACCAGCGGGGAACCGACGGTTTGTCTTTCCACCGGCTGCATTGACGTTTGCTCACGCGATCACAATCCTCTTACCGGCATTAAGGGATTAGCTCCTGAGCACCCCTTTCACCTTGTCCCCGAAAAAACGATCAGGGAATCGCTTAATAATTTTCAGACGGCCATGATGGATATGGGATTTCCCTATACAGGCACTGCCGAAGAAAATCGCCTTATTCTTTCCGCTTTGGGCACGTTTAAGACTTCCTGCCTTGTTCCTTCAACAATGAAAGCTGCGCCGCAAGACACTAAGGACAGTATACACATCATCACCTTTGCAGGGCTCAAGGATTTTTATCCCAGCTATATTCTCTCGCGACGCAAGAATACTAAATTTTCAGTTTATGATGCCGGCGTTTCCAGCACCATGGGTATCGCATCACTTTTCGAGGAAAAAGATTTTCTGGAATCCTTTATTGACTGGCTTAAAGGTCAAAACATCGGCGAAGACAAGATCGCCTTCCCCGCCGTTCTCGGTCTGGAATCGGCAGCCGAAATTGTTCAAAAAATAGCAGCACATATAGGAAAGCCCGTCTTTGAAATCCCGACCATTCCGCCATCAATGCCCGGCCGAAGGCTGTTCAACGCGATGAAAGACTATTTCCGGAAAAAGGGCGGTGATATTTACTGGGAGTGGCCGGTTATCGGCGTGGAAAAATCTGGCAGGATCATTGAAGCTGTAATGACAGCATCCAAGGGAAGGCCCAATAGTCTTAACGGGAAGGCTTTCATCCTGGCTACCGGATCATTTGTCGGTGGTGGCATTACAGCAGGGCGGGAAACAATTACCGAAAATATTTTCAATCTACAGGTGTTCGCGCCCAGTCCGCGCGAAACCTGGTTTGAAAATGATTATTTTTCTTTCAACCACGGCATTGGCCGGGCGGGAATAAAAGTAGATTCGTCTTTGCGACCAGAAGGATCGCGCTGGGAAAACATTTTTGTGTGCGGCGGCATCCTTGCTGATACAGAAATATTAAAAAACGGCTGCGGTCACGGACTTGCACTGGCAACAGCCCATTTGGCGGCGCAATCCTGTATGGAGCATATTCGATGAATTTCGAACACTGCATACGCTGTACTATCTGTGTGGAAAATTGTCCCGTAATGCTGGTCAACCCGGATTTTCCCGGGCCCAAGCAGGCGGGACCCGATGCTCAGCGTTTCCGGTCGGACAGGGAAAAAGCGGAGGACGAATGGGTGCTTTTATGCAGCCAGTGCAAGCGCTGTGAAATGGCCTGCCCCTGCGGTGTAGAACCAGCCAGAATCATACTGAAAGCGCAGCAGAGATACGGACTGGAACATACCCATTCGCTGGCGCACTTGCTGTTTGCCAATAACTATTATTTGAGCGCACTTGGCTCTTTAACCGCACCGATTGCCAACAGGTTTGCCGCGACGAAAATCGGCAAGAAGATATTCGCTGCCATAAGAATCGCCACCTATATCCCCTTCCCGAAATTCCGTTTCCGTAAATTGAGTTGGAATAAAAAGACGCCCAACCGAAGATCCAGAAAAGTTGCCTTTTTTTACGGCTGTTTCATTAATTTTTACCGGCCGGATATCGGCAAAAAAATTATTCAACTGCTCAAATCATTTAACGTGGATGTTGTCTTGCCGCCGCAGTGGTGCTGCGGACTGCCGGCTCTGGGAAACGGAAATCTGCAGCTTGCGAGAAGTTTTGCCCTGAAAAACACCGCGTCACTATCCAACTATATCGATGCCGGATATGATATCCTTTATTCATGCACATCGTGCGGCCTTTGCCTGTTGCATGACTATCAGGACATTATGGATATACCAAAGGCCAAAAAGATTGCCGAAAACACCTATGACCTCCATGAATACATTCTGAAACTGGTGGATGATAATTATATTAAGCCGCAGTTTCAGGAAGTGCGCAAAAAGCTTGCTTATCACATCCCCTGCCATCTTCGGGCACTGGGCATCGGTTACCCGGCGGCAAAGTTGATGTCTATGATTCCCGGTTTGGAATGTGAAATTATTGATGACAACTGCTGCGGGCTTTCCGGCAGTTACGGATTTAAAAAGAGTAATGAGGCAACCGCCATTCAAATCGGTAATCGTGCGGTAGCTCGTATCAAAAAAACCGGCGCAGAGGCGATTGTCGCGGATTGCGGATCATGCCGAATGCAATTGGGAGGCATCTCCGGCCTTGCCACTATTGATCCGGCGGAAGTTCTCAGCGAAGCATTGGGGATTACGCTGACAAAGAAAAAATCATCACGGGTATGAACACAAAAATCAAACTTTAGAAACATTTCGCGGCAAACTGCTGGGTATTATTATAATCCCAATTATACCCTCCGCTTCGCGGGATTTTTCAACTTACCAATTCCGCTGCGTTGCACTTTCGGAATTGGAGTTTCAATAATAAGACAGAGCAAGCTTCTTTTACGAACGCCATTTCACAACCGGCGCGTTGCGCTTCGGAATTCGTGAATACTTGTATTGCGGATAGCCAAGCATCATGGCGCCAAAACATTTGTGCCCCTTAAGCAGGCCCAAAGCCTGTGCAAGAGGTTCATGGTAATTGGCCGCCGCGGTCAGGTAGCCAGCCCAGCATGTCCCCAGTCCTTTTGCGTAGGCATAAAGCTCTAAATAAGACAAGGCAATCACACAGTCGGCTTCGGCAAAGGGTAAATCAGATTGGGAATGGACTACTATTAAATGCGGTGCGCCACGCAGAATCGAATCTGTTCCTTTATCCCAGGCCGTAATCCTGCGCTCCATTTTTTTGACCATTGACTCGTCCGGCATCAGCGGGAGCATTAATCTTGCCCAGTCGATCACCATTGACGCAAGGCGATTTACCTCAGTCGGGTTTTCAAAGACTGTCCATTGCACCTGCTGTTTATTGCTCCCTGTGGGGGCATACCGCGCCGTATCGATCAGCTCTTCCAGAAGATCATGGGTAACAATCCGGTTTTTGTAAAAGCGTATGGAGCGCCTGGCCATCAAAAGCTGTTTTATCTGACCAGCATCGGGGATGAGATTTTTTTGTATCCTTGGACATTCAGCCAGAGGCATCGTGTTGATCGTAAAAGCCCCGTGAGGACAAACAGCTACACAGTGACCGCAGTTGATACAGTATTCCTCACCATTTTCCAGCAGAGTCGGGAAAGTGTCTTTATCGGCTAGAACGATAATCTGCGACGGGCATTCCTTCGCGCACATGCCATCACGTTTGCATTTCTTCTGGTCAATGGTAAAAAGACTCATCTCAATTTCCTTTGCGGTATAATTTATTATTGAAACTACAATTCCAAAAGCGAACGGTTTAAGTTACCTGCCGCCATAAGCGGCAGGTAACCATCAAATTAGCATAATTACTTAAGTCTAAACCATTGCGCGGATCTCCCGAACAAACTAATACCAATGAAACCACGGACTGTCAACACGTCGTCCTTGACCCACATTTTACATTTATAGGTATCATTTTCGTCAGGATCAAAGATAGTTCCACCCGCGTATTCCGATCCCAACTCCTTATCCACATCCCCGGTTTTTTTCATGTCTTTTAAAATGATCATGCCAACGAGCGGCTTATTTTTTAAATCTCCCGTGCATTTATCACAGACCTTATCCGGGGGATCAAGCAATAGTTTAGTAATCTTACCGAAATATACGCCATTCTTCTCAAATATTCCGATATAGGATGCCGCCTTCCCCTTGTCCACACCTTGATCCGCTATCTGCTTCCATGTTCCAACAACTGTACTCTCCGCTTTTGCGGTAGCACTCAAAAAAACAACGACAAACATAAGACTCATAACAACTGCTAAAATTTTCTTCATAATTTTATACCTCCTGTGAAAATGCTTTGTTTAAAAACGAGTTAACTTCTTACAATATACGACTCATCATGCTTTTCCGGGCCGCCGCTTAACCCTGGTTTTTGTCCGCTCCTCAGCCTTTTGCTTGAGCATGGGAACCACGAAAAATGTATAAAACGTCAAGAGCAGAAAAAACGCGCCCATGACCACGGCGACCCAGTAATTCTTAAAAAGCTCGTTGCCGGCGTAATCCCTGCTGACATCGGAAAAAATGCCGAGAAGCAGGCCGGTAAAGACTATAATCACGATTATGGGAATGGTGTAGCCCATCGGAATTTTAAACGAACGTTCCTTTTCCGGGTATTTTTTCCGAAGCCTGATCACGCAGACGGCGGCCACGACATAAATGAAGCACTCGAGCGCCGCAGCCATCATGATGAGGAAGAGATATTTCCCCGTATAAAGCGTCGCCAGACTTATCGCAACCGCGAAAATGCCGAGAGCGAGGATAGCGACCCATGGCGTCGCGTATTTCGGGTGCAGTTTGCTGAATATCCTCGGAAGGACGTTGTCCCGCCCCATGGCGTATGAGAACCGCGACGTGTTGAGCAGACCCGAATTGAACGACGTGACCGATGCCAGTATGCTCATCCCTATGAAAGTGACAGTGCCCGCTGTGCCGAAGAGGTTCGTGCCGAAGAGAATGTGCGGGATCGGCGTGCCGCTGGCCAGCTGCTCGTGCGTGAGGCCCGCGTACATGGCGACGATAAACATGGCGTAGGTGATAGACAGAAGGCCAACTCCCCACAGCATTCCTTTTCCGATGAGACGGTAATCCGTTGTCTCCTCGGCTAGGGGAGCCACCCATTCAAAGCCGACGTAGAGGAACACGCCCACACCGGCCGCCTGAATGATGTTTCCCAGGGTGAACTTAGCGCTCTGCGCGGCAAGGCTGAAGTTAATGTCGTGTGTGGCAAAGGTATAAATCGACACCCCGATCATGAAGGCGACCATGACGTAGGTCATAATGTCCTGCAACAGACCGGTTATGAAGACACCCCTGAAATTGATGAATGCCACAAGGAGAAGGAAAAAGAGCATCCATATCACTTTATCATAATAAGGGTTGATGATCTGAAAGGAGCTGGAAAGCACGCTCGACAGGAGGAAACTTTCGGCGCCCACCATCGCTACCCCGAGTACAACGTAAAACATGCTGATGATGATGGACGTTCGCTCGTTGAAAGCGTGCTGGATGTAGAGCTTGATCCCCGCCGCCGTCGGGTACAGAGAAGTGAGTTCAGAGAAACACATTGCTGAAAGCAGGCAGAGAAAACCAGCCAATAATATGGAAATCCACGCGAGCTCGCCCACCACAATAGTGGCCACCTGAATGCCCGCGAGGTAGCACGATGTCGCAATGGCCATACCCGTAGCCGTTGAAATGATGGTGCGAAGTTTTAATACTTTTTTTAATTCAGTCATAATCTTCTCCTTATGTATCCGGCCATATGATCATAGTTATGGCATCAAGCCTGACGATGTCCTCCTGGCTTGCCTTCACGCGTATTTCCCCCTGAAGATATTTCTGGGAAGGATTGAGGTCACCCCAGAACATGTCGCAGAGGTACTCGCTTTTCGCGCTCACGATGATATCGGGAGCTCCCACAGCTCCTGCCTCGAAGGAGACGATTTCGCCATTCACGCAGCTCATGGTGAACTTGTCCTCAGTGTCATCCGCATTAAAGTGAATGAGCTTTGACCAGTCCCGCTGCATTTTCCGAAGCCTCTTGTTGCCGTTACACTGGACCTGATAGTCCGCCAGCGCGTCAAGAATATCCTGTTTTGTCGCCATTAGTATCCTCCCCTTTGATTGCTATATTGTTAATCGTTCTTGCCCAGACCCGCTTCTTTGGAAAGCTCCTTCATGGAGTCCTCGAGCGCGTTCAGCACATAATCGACTTCTGCGGGCGTAATCACCAGCGGCGGCATAAGCCGGCATATACTGGGATCGTTCCCCGTGTAGATGGCGATGACGCCCCGTTCCGCCATTTTTTTTGTCAGCCGGGGCCCGATGGATTCGTTGGTATATTGGAGCCCCATCATGAGGCCCTTCTGGCGAACTTCCAGAAGAAGCGTGGGAAAATCTTTTACAAAACGGTCGAAGCCGCTCCTGAAGCGCTTGCCCATTGCATCTGCATGGGCCGGCAGATCGTTTTTTTGAATGTAATCGATCACCGCCATTCCGACCATGCATCCGAGATCAGACCCGCCGAAAGTGGAGAGATGGATGAAGGGATGGGGAATGAAAAAATCCTGTATCTCTTCCTTAAAAATTGTCGCCGCGATGGGATAAAGGCCACCGCTGAGCGACTTGGCCACGGTCATGATATCGGGAATAACTCCCCAATGTTCACTAGCGAACATCTTTCCCGTCCGTCCGAAGCCGGTTTGAACTTCGTCGAAAATAAGCAGAATCTCATGTTCATCGCATATTTTACGTACTGCAGGCAAATATTCGTTGGGAGGGATATTGATGCCACCCTCGCCTTGAATCGGCTCGAGAATGACGGCGGCGGTATCACCGGTGACGGCTTTTTTAAACGCTTCGATATCGCCGAACGGAACCATCTTGAATCCCGGCATAAGCGGCTCAAAGGGCTCTTTGTAGGACTCGCGACCGATAGCCGAAAGGGCGAATCCGGTATGGCCGTGATAGGCTTTCTCTGTGTAGATGATCTCTTTTTTCATCGTGTAGCCCCGGGCTATTTTAATGGCCGCGTCATTGGCCTCTCCGCCGCCAACGCCGAAGATTGTGCACGCAAGGTCTCCGGGTGTGATCTCGGCTAGTTTTTTGGCCAGGTCCGCCTTCGGTTTCGAACAGAGGAGGAAAACGCCGATGTCATACTTGTCGAGGGCATTTTTCAATGCTGCGACGATTTCATTATTGCGCCTTCCGACATTCATGATACCGGAACCTGTCTGGCAATCGATGTATTTTTTCCCGGTAATATCCCAGACAGAGGCGCCTTCCCTTTTGTCCTCAATGATATCCAGCCCGGCTGCTTTCATCGTGCGCACCTTCATCGGGCTGATGTACCTGGAAAAATCCGATAATGCATTTTCTTTTACTTTTTTCAAGTCATGTTCCATTAGACGCCTCCTGTGAAAAAAGATATTATCCAACTTTCATTTCGGTGTAATCTATGTTTAACGCTTCTGCGACGTTTTTGTTTGTTAACTTGCCCTTATAAACATTCAAACCACTAGCCAGTACCCGGTTCTCCGTCACCGCTTTATCAAAACCTTTGTCCGCAAGCTCCAGCGCGTAGGGCAGGGTTGCGTTGGTAAGGGCATAAGTCGACGTCCGAGGTACCGCCCCCGGCATGTTGGCGACACAATAATGTACAATCCCCTGTTTGATAAAAATCGGATCGTCATGCGTGGTCGGTTTGCTTGTTTCCGCGCACCCACCCTGATCGATCGCAACGTCCACCAGAACTGATCCTGGCTTCATGCGCGAAAGGAGATCTGTCGATATCAGTTTCGGCGCCTTCGCCCCGGGGATCAACACCGATCCTATCACCAGATCCGCTTCTGAAACGCATTCCATAACAGTATCGGCATTTGACATAAGGGTGATGACACGGGAATGGAATATATCTTCGAGATACCTGAGACGGTTGAGATTGACGTCCAGTATGGTCACGGCCGCGCCCATTCCGACCGCAACATGGGCTGCGTTCAGCCCTGAAATGCCTCCACCGAGTATGCAAACGTTCGCCGGATGTACTCCGGGGACACCGCTCAAGAGTATGCCCCTGCCTCCGTTTTTTGCCTCCAGGCAAAAACAACCAATCTGGATCGAAAGCCGGCCGGCCACTTCGCTCATGGGCGCGAGAAGGGGAAGTCTTCCGTCGTTTTCTTGGATGGCCTCATACGCGATTCCTATCACCTTTTTTTCCAGCAGTTTCTTTGCAAGCGTTTCGTTCGCAGCCAGGTGCAGAAACGTGAAGAGTATCTGGCCATCCTTCAGCCGGTCAAACTCCACGCTGATCGGCTCCTTGACCTTGATGATCATGTCAGCCGCTGACCACACGGAATCGGCAGAATCGAGAATCGTTGCCCCGACCCTGACGTATTGTTCGTCATTGATGCCCGAGGCCTTGCCGGCATCTTTTTCGATGTAAACAAAGTGGCCGTGGTCAGTCAGGCGTTGAACACCGGCGGGGGTCACGGCGACCCTTGCCTCCCTGATTTTTATCTCTTTTGGAATTCCGATCTTCATAGTGGACTCTCGCTTTACAGCACTAGTAATGGAATTCGCGCTTTTAGTAACAAATTTTTTTGACTAGTGTGATGTCCATGGAAATCCGCACCCATCTTCGCTTGCACTGAAGAACAACCCGGCAAGCGAAGACGGGATGGAAAATTATCTGCCTAAATCGCGGGCAATGGCCCTGAACATCTCGATTGATTCTATTTCCATATCATCTCCGTCTTTGTTATAGTCGGCATAGGCGGAGGTTTTTGCGATCACTATGTTATACCGCGGATATACATATATGGCCTGACCGTAAATGCCGATGGCCAGGTAGTCACCATCCGGGTTCTCGGGTATCCACCATTGATATCCATAACCAAGTACCCATTTTGCATTGGCCCTTTTCCCCGGCATTAGGTGCGGCGCGTCGGGAGTCACCGATGCTTTGACCCATGCCTCTGGGACTATTTGCTTACCGTTCCAGTTGCCCTTCTTTAAATATAGCCTTCCGAAACGAGCGTAATCCCTCAGAGTCACATTTAATCCGGCGAATGCCGCCTCCATCCCGCTGCTATCGATGAGCCAGTATGCGTCTGATTCCATACCAAGCGGCTTCCAGAGTTTCTCCTGGGCATACTCGGAAAGGTTTTTTCCGGTGGCTTCACGAAGGATCATTCCCAGTACCTGCGTATCCATACTCACATAGTGATGGAATGTCCCTTGTTTTTTTTCAGCTTTCAGGGAAGCCACGAAGTCGGCCAGGGGCATATTAAGACCGAAGTATCTTCCCATTTTATTGATATCGGAATTGAAATCGGCATAGTCCTCATTGAAGCGTATTCCCGAAGACATCTGCAGCACATTTTTGATGGACACGCCATTGTAACCGGATTTCTTTAATAACGGTAAATAATCGGTCACCGGCTGATTGATATCTTTTATGCTACCTTCGGAAACGGCGATTCCGAACAGGGCCGACACGAAAGACTTCGCCACCGACCAGGAGATGGATTTCGATGTTTCAGTATTTCCCCGATAGTAGTTTTCGAAAAGAATAGTGTCGTCCTTGATCACTATGAGACCGGTGGTACCTGTATGGTCGATGAATGAACTCACACTTTTTGTTTTGCCATTGAAGGTGTATTTCTCAGGTAGTTTCTTAATATCATGTTTGAATGTAAAAACATCGGGCCCATGGGAAATGGTCCGGGAATTGAATTTATCACCCATGGTTCGGAAATTTTCGACGATCACATCTGAATTAAAAAGGTTTATGACCCGGTACAATCGCTGAAGCCGGTCAAAATTAAAAATCATCGCGATTAAAATAATGCCAAGGATAACACCGAATACTATTAATATCTTTTTGACAATTTTCTTGCTTTTGATTTTCTCCATCAGAATTCACCTCTAATTTTAATTGTGCAGCGCTCTTTGCTGCGTTAGTTGAATTAGTTGACCTGTCACCAAACTATCATAACATAACAACTTTTGCCTTTGGTAAGACATCGCTTGTTCATGGTTAAATTATAAGAAACTCACTCTTGCATGTCAAGAAAATCTTGACCACAAAAGGTGAGGCCTGTTTTACTGACGGAAAAAGGGACTGAAAATCATTCTACCAGTGTGGCTGGTTGCCGATGCGGTGACCAATCACCTCTGTCGTATCGCTGACGACAACAAAGGCATCGGGATCGATACGGGTAATCAACCTCTTCAGGCGTGACAGCTCGCGAAAGGTGATCACTGTATAAATGATTTCACTTACTTCACCGGTATAGCCTCCCCGCCCCTTAATGACGGTAACTCCTCGATTCAGAGTTTTCATGATTGTCCTGACGATCTCTTCCTGAGATCTGGAGATGATCATGACGGATTTCCTCTGGCTGAGTCCTGTTACAACAAGATCCAAAAAGTGGGCCGTTACATAGATAAAGATAAGGGTGTACAAGGCGCTCTCCAGTGAAAAAATAAGGGCCGTTATAATCAGAATTGCAGTATTAAATGCAATCACCGTATTTCCCATACGGATGGCAAATCTGGTCAGGACCATAACCGAGAGGATGTCCGTTCCACCCGAGGAACCGTCAGAGCGAAGGATAATTCCCGTTCCCACACCCATGATAATTCCCGCAAGTATTGCGCACAGGAACTTGTCCGAAACAGGGATGGGAATGTAAATCCATTGCACCGCAGAAGAAAAGATAAAGGTGCCAACAATACTGTAGAGAAAAAAGCGACGGCCCACGTATTTCCATCCCAGGGCAAACAGGGGTATGTTAAATATCAAATATAGGATGCTTACCGGTAAATTAGGCATGACGTGATGGACAATCAGGGCCAGGCCGGCAACCCCGCCGCTGACAAAGCCATTCGGGATGAGAATCCCGTTTAGAGCAACAGCGCAGATACAGCTTCCGACGATGATGAGACCAAGGTTCCATAGAACCTGCCCCACGGTTTTCAAGTGTATCCGCATAGATTTAGTCCTGTCACCAACTCAAGTACGGCAATTGTTTTCAGTCCTTTTATTTCATCTTCAAAAAAAGTACTAACCCAAAAACAACGCACCAAATATTGATAAAGGCGTTCAAAATCAAATCCGTGTTTGATATCCTGTAGACGCCGTTCTGGATGTTGAAGCTGAAATCGAGAATACCCAGGAAGATAAGACCACCTGAGCAGACAAGAGCGAGAGTCCTTCCCGCTTCCATATTGTTTAACAGGAGGATGCCTGAAGCAATTAAGGCGATTGACAGGATAGTATCGGGCAGAGGGAAAGAATGCTCATAGGCAAAATAGCATGGCGGAGGATTTGCCGGCGCAAGGCCTATGGTAAAAAAGCCTATCCAGAACAGTATGACCCCGACGCCTGTCACCAACTCAAGTACGGCAATGGTTTTCAGTCCTTCTATTACAATCATTTCAGCACCCTCCTTAACTTTTTTGTGTTTTCTTTATGGCCGAGTTCATGACCATATCAATTATAAAAGGCATATGCCTCTTCAAGAAATAGGTTAGTTTGCCGTCAAACCCCGGAATTATCATGAAGGTGTTTTTCCTGATGCCGTCAATAAGCTCTTTTGCAACAGCATCGCTGCTCATGGCCTTGGCACTTTCAGAGATGGCCTTGGTTTCGGCAGGCTTGGTCAGGTTTTCAGTGGCAAAGCCTGGTGTATCGGTGTCGGGCGGGCAAAGCACCTGAACGGAGATATTGTATTTTTTAAGCTCGCTCTTGAGGCTTTCCGAAAATCCCACAATAGCAAATTTTGAAGCCGCATAATCGCAGTAACCGAAAACACCCAGAAAACCAACCATAGATGAAGTATTGACAATTACGCCGCCTTTAATCTTCATGTGCGGCACAAGAACCGAACATGCATTCCATATGCCGTAGAGGTTTGTCTTCATGGTGTCATCGAACTGCTCGAAGGAGATATCCTCGAAATAGTGCGGATAAGCCCTTCCGGCACAGTTTATCAACACATCAGGTACCCCGAATTCAGCCATTACCGATGAAAGCACGGCTTCGACGCGATCTCTTTTAGAAACATCCAGGGATCTGCCGGCAAACTTTTGCTGTGCAGATACGCCGCAGGACTTTATTTGCTTTAAGGCTTCATCCAGAATCTGTTGCCGCCTGCTGAAGATAATTATACTGGCTCCATTGTTCGCCAATAATTTGGCTGTCGCCAGACCGATACCGGATGAACCACCGGTTATGTAAACTAATTTGTCCTTGAAATCTTTCATTTCCACATCCCCCCTATTTTTGTTTTAGCGAAGCGATATCAAGCGTCTTCAGCCATTCCATGGTTTTCCGGAACCCTTCCCGGTAGGTAATGCGGGGCTTCCAACCCAACTCCCGCTCAGCTTTGTCAATAGAGAACCTGAATCTCGAACCCAGGTTAGTAACAGTATAGGTGGTAAGCAAAGGACGCATCTTGATGCGGAACAGCTTCCAGATGAATTCCATCACCCTCGCCGCTGTCATGGCTAACCAATATGGGATGTAAGTCTTGATGGGTGGCACACCCATCGCTTCGGCTATTCCCGTGCAGAATTCCTCCAGGGTTGTCGACTCGCCATCATGCACAAGGTAGCCATTGCCTATAGCCCTTTCATCCTCAGAAATCAGCATGAGCAGGTCGACCAGGTTATCGATATAAGTGGGCCACACGATGGCGCCCTTACGCCAGAAGATCAAGTCCTTTTTGATAATTGCATCGGCAAGCAGTGGCACAAAGGTCTGGTCGCCCTCGCCGAACACCCACAGTGGATAGACCATGGTCAGTGGCAGTCCCTGCTTCTCGTGGTACTTGCGCATGACCTTCTCGGCATCTATCTTGGAATCAGCGTAGGGTTCGCCCCAGTATTGCAGCGGCAAACTTTCATCCATCACCACCGATTCGCTCGTGCCGAACACGTCGCAGGTGCTGATATCCACCAAGCGTGACACCTTCGCGTCAACGGCCGCCCGACAAATATTCTCGGCACCGCCCACCGTGACGTCCCAGAATAACTTCTTCTGCGCCCAGTCGGTAACTATCGCCGCAGTATGGAAGATGATCTCCACGTCCCCAACCGCGCGCCTGACCGCTTCGTAATCACGGATGTCGCCGTTGACGACCTCCACACCCTGTTGCCTCAACCCGGCCTCACCGACATCGCCCGGCAGCACAAACGCGCGCACCCTGTTGCCCTTTGCCAGGTTCGCTTTCACTACATGGCGTCCGATGAATCCGGTAGCTCCAGTTATTAAAACCTTTTTCATGTCTCAACCTCTCGCTATTATTATTGTACACATATTATATAAAGAAAATGTAAGAAAACAGATAATTATTATTCATGCGCGATTTATTGAAAGTATAGGGTGGCATTTTTTGCTTGTCAATAGATATTATACATACAAAAAAATTTATTGACTTTATAATTTAATATACTAAGTTAATACCATTAAATTAACAAAACACAGGAGGGCAGTCAAATGGAACAATCAGGCATTAAGGTTTACGGGTACAGATGGGTTGTGCTTCTGGTATTCTTTATCATCAACGCGTTGATGCAGTTGCAATGGATCACCTTTGCACCTATTACCAGCGAGGCGGTCGCATTTTACAAGGTAGATGCTTTCCATATTGACCTCCTTTCCCTGATCTTTATGATCGTCTATATTTTTGTATCAATCCCGGCATCATATATCATCGACACATGGGGCATCCGGATCGGGATCGGGATTGGCGCCGCGCTTATGGGAGTTTTCGGATTCATGAAAGGATTTTACAGTGCAAGCTATGATATGATCCTCATCGCCCAGATCGGGCTTGCCGTGGGGCAACCCTTTGTCATGAACGCCGTTACCAAAGTGGGCGTGCGGTGGTTTCCTCTTCATGAGCGGGCAACCCAAGCGGGTATCTCCGTCCTAGCCCAGTTCGTGGGCATCATCATCGCGATGGCGGCCACACCGTACCTATTCACGAGTTGCGGCATGGAAAAAATGTTGATGATCTACGGGATTGCCACACTTGCCGGCGCCGTTATCTTTATCCTGTTAAACAAAGAACATCCCCCCACACCACCCTGTCCTCCAGGCCATGATGAGCGCATAGGGGTCTTCGCTGGAATGAAACACATCTTTAAGCAGAGGGATATGATATATCTCCTCATCATATTCTTCATAGCGTTAGGAATCTTCAACGCGGTCACGACTTGGATTGAGCAAATTATCGGCCCGCGCGGCTTCACTATAACACAAGCCGGGATCACCGGTGCACTTATGATGGTCGGCGGCATCGTCGGTGCTTCCATAATTCCAGCCCTTTCCGATAAGATGCGCAAGAGAAAGCCCTTCCTCGTCCTTGCGATGATCGGCATAGTCCCGGGTCTGGTGGGACTTGCCGTCGCCGGCAATTACTGGCTTCTCATGGCATCGAGTTTTATTTTCGGCTTTTTTGTCATGGCGGGCGGTCCGGTGGGCTTCCAGTACGGCGCTGAAATATGCTATCCAGCACCTGAGGCCACCTCGCAGGGTCTGCTCCTGATGGCGGGACAGATTTCCGGCATCCTCTTTATCTTCGGCATGGATATCGCAAGCGAGGGGGGGGCATCAAAAACGCCAGCGATGGTCGTTTTCATCGCGCTCGCGTTGGCGTGTATTTTTATCGCCATGAAACTCAAGGAGTCTAAACTCGTCAAAACGGATGATATTTAAAAATCATATTTTGTTAAACTAGATTATATGGTTATTAGTGTGACCCTCCCGCAATAAATACCGTCTCGGGCAACCGGGACGGTTAAAAATTGATGAAAAAATTTCTTGACTTTATAATTTAACGATATTAAGTTAATGTCATTAAATTAATATTCAGAAGAGATTCTTAACCATGCCCAAAATAACAAGAAGCGTTAAAGAAGTTGACGCGGTTCGTGAACGTATACTTGATTGTGCCCTGAAAATCCTCGTAAAAAACGGATACGAAAGTCTCTCCATGGCCAAGCTTGGTTCCAAAATGAATATGACCGCAGCAAATATCTATAATTACTATTCCAACAAGGATGAACTCCTTATCGCCATACATAAAAAAACATATGCAATGCTGTACAATAAGATCAGTAGCGCTGTGGAAACAGCAGATACACCTTTGCAGCGATTTTGGAATATGATGAATGCTTTTGTGGAATTCGGCATTTCGAACATCAATATTTATGATGTTATGTTTAACAGGCCTATAAAGCAATATAGTGATTATATCGGTACACCCCTGGAAGATTTGTCCAGCGATGAATTTCGTAACTCAATTAAAACTCTGGCCTTTGCCGATAAGGTAATTCGGGATTATATTGAAACAAGGCCGGACTTAAATCCGGATGACGCGAAATCTCTGACGATTCAAAACATCAGCGCGCTGCATGGCATAATTTCACTGCACAACAGCGGAGTTCTGCATCAAATTGTTGATGACCCGGAAATCGTTCTGAAAAATATCGTCAATAATATAATGCGTTCGATCACGGATGAACGCCCTGTTGAGACTGCAGGCTTCCAGAAAGCAGCATGTGACATATAAAATGAACTTTTACATCATTCACCGATATAATCAAGGAGGTTAGGTCATGGGAAATAAAGATAAGTATATTCTGGCAATTGATTTGGGCACATCCGGCCCCAAAACTGCTTTAGTCTCAGTTTATGGAGAAGTTATTGGCAGTGAATTTATGGATACACCCATCATTCTGCTTCCCGGCGGTGGAGCGGAACAGGATCCAGAAGGCTGGTGGAACGCAATTATGTCCACCTCCAAAAAATTGCTTAGCAAAAATCTTGTCCCGCCTGAAGATATTGTTGCGGTGAGTGCAACCTCCCAATGGTCCGGAACCGTGCCTGTGGATCAGGATGGCAAACACTTAATGAACGCCATCATCTGGATGGACTGCAGGGGCTCTGAGGAAGTAAAGGAAATACTCAAGGGACTCATTAAAATTGAAGGTTACCCTCTTCTTAAATTTTTGTCCTGGCTAAAACTGACAGGAGGTGCTCCGGCACAATCCGGTAAGGATTCGCTGTGTCATATTCTGTGGTTGAAGAAAAACTACCCAGACTTATATCGTAAAACATATAAATTTCTCGAGCCTAAAGATTATTTAAACTTACGTCTTACAGGCAAATTCGCCGCTACATACGATTCGATCCTGTTGCACTGGGTAACTGATAACCGTGATCCGCTCAACATCGTTTATTCTGAAAAACTATTGAAAATGGCCGGCATCGAACGAGATAAGCTGCCTGACCTGATCCAGGCCATGGACATACTAGGCCCGTTGAAAAAAGAAGTAGCTGCCCAACTGGGTTTGAACCCCGACACGCCTGTAATCGGCGGGACAGCGGATGTACCATCAGCAGGGGTTGGTTCAGGCGCTGTCAGAGACTATGAAGGCCACCTTTATATCGGGACTTCATCCTGGATTTCCGCCCATGTTCCTTTCAAGAAGACTGATATCTTCCACAATATGGGGAGTTTCCCCAGCCCAATTCCCGGCCGTTATCTCATCCTTTGCGAACAGGAATGCGCCGGCAAATGCCTGACCTGGCTGAGAGACAATTTTCTGTATCACAAAGATGAACTGATGATGGAGGAAAATGCTCCGGATATTTTCAAGGTACTCGATAAAATTGTGGGGAGAGTGCCGCCCGGTGCCAATAACATCATCTTCACCCCCTGGCTTTACGGAGAACGCTCGCCTGTGGACGATTGTAATATCCGCGCTTCCCTGTTCAATCTTTCACTGCAAAATACACGGGGAGACATTCTTAGAGCTGTTTTTGAAGGCGTAGCTTTCAACTCCAAATGGCTGCTCGAACCTGTAGAAAAATTAATGGGGAGACCTTTCCAGCACATCAACTTTATCGGCGGCGGCGCCAATTCGGATGTCTGGTCGCAAATAATTGCCGATATTCTCGACAGGAAAATC
>Ga0209083_1000579_pt1 | contig 51794 bp, 67 predicted proteins | sample AM7aDNAmetaG_FD_184132 | JGI IMG/M metagenome (GOLD analysis project Ga0209083, IMG submission 184132) | Freshwater microbial communities from Finland to study Microbial Dark Matter (Phase II) - AM7a DNA metaG (SPAdes) (version 3) | ecosystem: Environmental > Aquatic > Freshwater > Lake ...
GATGGCGAGCTGGAGTTTCTTGGTTGAGGCGGCGTCCGCGATTACGAGGCAGTCAGTGGCTTTCTGGACTTCCGTGATTAAACGTTGGTCGAGGTGGTCATAGTGTTCATGGGTTATCAAGATGGCGTCTACGTTCTGGAGGCTTTTGGGTTTAACATCCACGGGGTCGATGACAAGCGTTTTAGACGGCGTTTTCAGGAGTATTCCAGCGTAGCTGTTGAGCCAAACGAAGAGTATGCTGTTTTTCTCCGGCGTTTTCTGGATGGACAAAGACTTGATTCCTCAAGAAACACTATGCAGGGGCATTTTAAAGAAGTTATGCATCGCGTAATTTTCAAAATGTTAATGGCTTGGAAAATTGCCAATACTAACCTACACCCTAAGTTGCTGCCTACCCCTCTATGGTTTGTGCATAGAACCTCTAATAGGATCCAAATAGGTCCGTTCGCCACCTACCCTCTATAGGTTTCTGCATCGATATGATATTTGGATCCTAATAGGTTGGTAAACAGCAAGACGTGCATAAAAAATCTGGTGATTCCGTTTGGCTAAGAATTTTTCTCTGGACGCTTCGGATTTGGCTTGATTTGGGCAGCGGATTGGTGTTTCTAATTAACTTTAAATATTTGCAAATACTTCGCTATTTACAGAGACTTATGGCACCAAACTGCACAGTATCCTCACCGCTAAGCCAAAGCCAAAAAGACATCTGGCAACTAATCAGCACAGGCCTCTCCATAACAAAAATCGCCGAAAAACTCAAAACCACCCGTCAATACGTCAACCAAACCCGAATGATGGCAGAAGCCAAACTCTCAACCACACTCCTCGACGTCGCACAAGTCAACGATTTGCAAGTAACCAAACTCAACCCCAAACAAGCCATCCTCCTCGGCTACCACCCAGCCCTAAAGAAGAAAGCCATCATCACTTACACCACCAGCCACGGACTCAAAGTCTGGTATTGGCACGACAACCCCGAAGAAGTAACCGACAACGCCTACCTAAACCAAACACGCCAATACCTCATAGACATCGCCAAAGAAAGAGGCATAGAAATCCCAGACGCCGACAAAATTCACCCAGCTAAACTGGCACACATGATTTTCACCAAACTAATCCCCGAGCTGAAAGTATGACTGTGAAAAGAACCCTGCAAAGTCGAATTCGAGGTTGGTTCCCACAGGAACCGCACATGATGAGCACGAGATTTAAAGCGGAATACGAGAACAAACGGCAACCTCCGATAATTCCGCCAGAATACAACGTAAGCGCAACAAAAACTAATGCAGCAATTGGAATTTTCTTGATAATCTTCTTTGGGTATATGACTTATGCTTCATATAGTATTGCAAGAAACCCGACTTTAACACTCCAAGTTTTTGCTTGGATAATTGCTAGCTTAGCAGTTGGCGCGATTTCAAGCATAATGTTTGCACAAAACCAATTTAATCGGCTTTCAAAAGATTACCAAGTCCGTACAAATAGAAAAGACATAGCTTTATTGGTTATTCCAACATTTTTGCTCTTTGTTTTTTGTTTTGCTTTAGGAGCGTCCACGTTTTCGATTTCAGCTCTTACCTGAGGAATTTCCCTTGAAATATCAAGAATTGTTTTGTTCGTGGCTTTTGAAAAAAGAGTAAATATGCGGGTAATGCAGAGTTGGTCTGGAAATGGTTATTTTCTTATTCCAAAAGCGCCAGAAAGCAACGTTAACCGCACAGTAATTAACATCAAAAGAAAGATGGACCCGAAATCTCCCGATTTGAAAACATGAACGAAAAGAATAGTTTAGAATCGCGTATTAGAGGTTGGCTCCCAAAAAACCCAGCGCTCCCTATGGTGCCATCCAACGTCAATTTTGAAGTAGACCAGCGAAACTTGCCGCTCAGAAAGAAAACAGACTCGTTAGGCTGGGCGATGGTTTTTCTTGCATTACTTTTCTTGTTTATTCCAATTGTTTATTCAATTTTGTATTTTCCAGGAGGATATTCCATTTGGATTAGTGCTACAGGGATTTTAGGCGCGTCTTTATTTTTTATTTTCGTTTTCTATCAGAATCGCAGACTAAACCGAATGAGAAACAAGATAAATTTCAATTAAGCTGCGCCAGATTTCTGAAATGCTTTTAATTTTTAGTCCACATTTGATAAGGCTTAATAGTTTCTTGCGCCGACTACATGGATAATCAGTGATTTGGCATGGTTGATGTTTGGTTACCCTACGGAAAAACCGACGTATGCGTCCGAGTTCCAGCCCGAAACCTGCTGGGCACCATAGAGCCTAAAGAGCAGCCTGCCGCAGCAGATGCGAAAGCTGAGGTTGAACGGGCGCTAAAGGAACCCTTCGGCTCCAAACGCCTATGCGAACTTGTTAAGCCAGAGTGCAAGGTTGCAGTCGTTGTGGATGTCGCGACGCATAAAACGCCAAGCGAAATCATGCTTTTGCCGCTTCTTGCCGAACTCAACGGTGCAGGCGCCAAAGACGAGCAGGTCACGGTTATTTTCGGCTGCGGAACCTATGGCGCAGTTAAACCCGAAGAAGCAGTCAAACTCATCGGCGAAGAAGCCTGTAAACGCGTCAAAACGGTCAGCCATGATTCCCATGCCGCAGATTTGGTGAATGCGGGCACGACCAAGACCCATGGCAACAAGGTTTTGGTGAACCGTGTATTCATGGAATCAGACGTGAAAGTGCTTCTGGGCGATGTTGACCTTAACTATTACGCTGGTTACAGCGGCGGAAGAAAAAGCGTTCTGCCGGGGATTTGCGGTGAAGAAACCATAAAGCAGAACCACGGCATGCTCGTGAGCGCCAACGCAAGATCAGGCAATCTCGAAGATAACCCCGTGCATGTAGACATGACTGAGACGGCGAGGCTTGCCAAAGTCGATTTTATCGTTAACGTTGTCGCGAACAGGAAAGGCGAAGTCGTCAAAGCGTTTGCAGGCGATTTGGAAGCAGCGTTCTTGGAAGCGGTGAAGCTCTACGATGAAATGTACCGTGTAACCTTGGATCGCCGAGCAGACATCATCGTGGTAAGCGCAGGCGGGCACCCCTCAGACATCAGCCTTTATGAAGCATACAAAGGCTTAGACAACGCGCTTGACGCTGTGAAGCGGGGCGGAGTAATAATCCTGGTAGCTGAGTGCCCAGATGGACATGGGAACCAGGTGTTCTACGAATGGATGAGCCGTTTAGCAGACATCAAAAACGTGGAACGAGAAATAAAACGCAACTTTGTTTTGGGCGGATACAAAACCTATTATTTGCTGAAAGCGTTGCAGAACCATCAGATAATCCTGGTTTCGTCGCTGCCAGACTATTATGCAACGAGCATTTTTAAGTTGAAAACTGCGCGGGCAGTCAACGATGCGTTGGCGGAAGCATTCAAGGTTGCAGGTTCAGCCTCCAGGGTTTGGGCGGTGCCGTGGGGCAGCTACACTCTGCCAGTGTTTAAGGCGCCTGAAGAAAACAAAACCTAAAACCCTCTGCCAACCCAAGCGCCAAGTAGAATGCTAAGCCGTAAAGCGTAACCTTTAAGTTTCAACTTGAAATGAGGTTTAGAAGGCGAAACAATGCAACAACCTTTCACGCTGCGAAAATTCGTTCCCGACGACCTGCAGGCCGTAATGCAAATCAACCGAGTCTGCCTCCCGGAAAACTACACAGACTTCTTCTTTGTGGACCTGCACCAGCGGTTCCCAGAAACCTTCATCGTAGCCGAAGAAGACAGCAAAGTCTCAGGGTACATCATGTGCCGTATCGAAGTGGGATTGTCAAACTATGGTTTTGGCGGCTTAATACGCAAGGGACACGTGGTTTCCATCGCGGTGATGCCGCAGAGCAGACGCAAAGGTATGGCTTCAGCGTTAATCAACAGGGCAATGGAAGGCATGGCTTACTACAAGGCGAAGCAGTGTTTTTTGGAAGTGCGAGTAACTAACGAATTGGGAATAACGCTCTACAAGAAACTGGGCTTTGAAGTTACAAGAACCATCAACGGCTACTACTCCGACGGCGAAGACGCATACGTCATGACTAAAAAACTAGCCTAAATCAATTATTTCCAAAGTTTGTAACCAACAAGCAAAGAAGCGGCAGTTGAGCAAGTCTGCATATTAAGGAGAAGGGAGGAAATGCAAAAACCTCACCTTCGTAAGCAGCAGGGCTTGCTCAACTTTTTGAGCGCTCCATTTAGATTATGAAGTATATTTTAGATATAAGAGAGTGTGGTCACAGTCCTGTAACAACAACTGCAAGCCTTTAGAGCATTTTCATCTTTTTCAAGCTCAACGGAACTACCAAGTTCACAGCCACAATCAACCCCAGAAAAATATATTACATCACCGCAGCTATGGAAGTGGTGTCGACGAAAACTTGGAAGTTTTGGGCTCCAGCAAACAAATTCATCGCGCCCATCCCAAGCGTCACCAACGTTAACGGCACCACAGCGTACAGGGCGACCTTTTCTTTCTTTTTAAACAATAGAATGTACGAGAAAACCAAGTTTGGACCGTAAAAAGCGAATGCGCCCAGAATGCCCCATGGCCAACCCAGCGGGTTTAGTTCGTATGATGTGCGGACTATGTTTATGGCGTAGAAGGTTGTGGCGATGTCGAAGAGCCAGAAAGCTAAAACTGCGCCTTGGAAAGAGAACAGCAGGCTGCGGCATTTATCTGAGCCCTCGCCCATGGAACGCTGCGCGCTCTTCAGTTTGAGCAGGGTTATGCTGGATACGGGGATTAGCAATATGAGCAGGTACAATGCGCCCAGCCAAGCGTCGCCGCTTATGATAAGCAAAGCTGCGTTGAAAAACCAAATTAAACTCGCCGAAGCCAAAAAGCCCTGGGCTAAACTCTTCAAAGAACCCATGAACGCTACTCCCACTTCGACCAAAAGCAACTTTATCTAAATAACCTTTATTCCCAAAGCCCAACGTCAACGCCATATTTCATAAGCGGAACAATTATAGCCATCCAACCAAACGCTTCTAAACAGAGGAACCCACATGCCAAAAACAGCCCTTTTAAGACGCAGAAAAAAAATCGCATTAATCGCCCACGACAACAAAAAAGAAGACATGATGGAATGGGCAAAATTCAACATAGGAACCCTCCAGCAGCACACGCTCTACGCAACTGGAACTACTGGCAGGCTTCTTGAGAGGGAACTGGGCTTGGAAATCACGGTTTTGGAGTCAGGTCCACTTGGCGGGGACCTTCAAATCGGGGCATGCATATCGAAGGGAGAAATAGATTTCTTGATTTTCTTTTGGGACCCCCTTGCACAGTTGCCCCATGACCCTGATGTTAAAGCGCTCTTGCGGGTGGCGGCGGTTTGGAATATTCCCATCGCATGCAACCGCGCTTCAGCAGATTTCCTTATTTCTTCGCCGTTGATGTGCCAGGAGTACGAGCGGATTCTGCCGGATTACGACAGTTACAGGCAGCGGTTCAACCAAGAAAAATAACCGACAATTTTTATTTTTGCTTCTGCACAGGAACTTACAGAGCGAGAGCTAATGTTCAAAAAAATTAAAAGTTCATTTTAAAAAATAAAATGAAAAATTTGTGTTTAAGCGGCTTTGGGCTTTGCTTTGTCGACTGCGCCGCTTAGGCTTGTCATTTCTGAGTTTGCTTTGCGGATGATGTCTGCGATTGTTTCTTTTGTGGGTATGGCTGCGCTTACGGATAGTGCGACTGCTTTCTGATGGGCTCGCTGCAGGAGTGGTTTGATGGTGTCTTTGCTTATGAATCCTATTTCAAGTGCTAATGCCATTGATTCTGAGCTGCTTGCTTGGACGCTTTTGCGTGTTGCATCGACGTCTACGACTAGTCGGTCGCCGGTGATAATCATGCCGTCGTCGAAGACTGCGCGCATGGATATGCCCAGTTCAACTGCTTTGATGCCGAGTTTTGCGAGTGTGCCTGCGAGGCGTTCGTTGATTACTTCGCCTTTGCGAACGACTAAGGTGTCTTTGCTGATCCAGACGCTGCCTGACTCGATTCTTGTCGGTAACCCAACGGCGTTGAGTTGGCTGATGACTGGTCCTGGAGGTTGACCTGTGTTCCCCGCTGGAATAACCACGTCCATCGCGGCTATGTCGCCGGATTTAGCGGTTGTTTTTACTTTTCCGCGTTCGAGCAGCAATGCCAGTTTGAAAGGGTTAAGGTCGGTGAATAAGTAAACGTTTGAGCCGTCCAAGTACGCTTCAAGCTTTTTGAGTTCTTCGTTTTCCATTTCTTCAAGGGCTATTTTGATGAGTGTGTTCTTTAGGACGCGGAGGTAAACTTTGCCAGCCATGCTTTTCTTGAGTTCTTGAAGTTGGGAAGCGCGGACCTTCTTGAGGCTGGCGATGCCGATGGATTTGTACTCTTTAAGTATGTCCTTTATTGAATCGACTTCGGTTGATTTTGCTTCTAATACTTGTTGGGACGGCATGGTTCTTCTTCCTGTTTAAGCTTTAATTTTGACTGGTTCACCCATGGATGTCTTGATGAAGGCGTACTTTACGTTTTTCAATCCGCGCTTCAATTTTCCGTCTAAAACACGGAGAACAGCCATTGTGTTATCGACTAGTTCTTCATCTTTCATCTGTTCGGATCCGATGGATACTTGGATGATTGGTTGAGTGCGCATGCGTACAACCACGGTTTTGCGGTGTTTGTTTATGAGTGCTGTTATGTCAGCGTTTGGTGGAACTGGAATTGGCATCTTGCCTCTTGGACCTAAAACTGGACCGAGAGTTCTGCCTACGAGCGGCATTAAGGGTGCTTCGCATATGAACACGTCATATTCAGTGGCGAGTTTGCGTAGTTCTTTTTTCTTGCCGGTTAGGGCATCTAAGTCTGCTCGTTCCAGAACTTTGTCAGCTGAAGAGCTCTTCGCTTTCATAACGAAGTCTCCTCCAGAAGCAACAACACATACTTTGTTGGGTTTTCCCGTTACGTGAGGAAGCTCTACAATCTCCTGGATTTTGCCTTCGGGCGACTTCATGTCAATCTCGACGATGTCGAGAATCAAATCTACAGTCTGGTTGAATTTTTTCTTTCCAGACTTTGCCTTTGCCTGTTTAATTCCTTCTGCTATAGTCTTGTTGTCTAGGGGCATTTTTAAGCCTCGTGCCATTGAGAGATTTGAAACCCATTATAAAAATATTCGCTTATCATTGTTCAGTACCGAATAGCTGTTCGTAGTTTCCAGCGTCGATGTCTTTCTGGACTTCTCGGGGGTCTTTGCCTTCTACTGTAACGCCTAAGCTCACACAGGTGCCGAGCAATTCTTTAGTTGCTTTCTTAACGGTTGGGCTTAGAAGTTGAGGACCTTTAATCTTTGCGATTTTGAGGATCTGCTCCATGGTCAAGTCACCGATTTTAACGGTGTTTGGTGTACCTGAGCCTTTCTCAACTTTAAGTTCAGCAACTATAAGTGCGGAAGCTGTGGGTGTACCGACGGTTACCTCGAAGGTTTTGTCTTCGGTATCAACGCTGATTTTCACTGGAACCTTCATTCCAGCGTATTCTTTTGTGATTTCGTTGATTTTGTTGACAATAGCCACTATGTTTACGCCAAGTGGACCAAGAGCGGGACCTAATGGTGGACCTGCGTTAGCTTGTCCGCCGCTTACGATTAATTCTACAACTTTTTTCTCTGACATTTTATTTCACCGTTTATTTTCCTTTTTCAACCAGTTTTACATAGTCTGAATGTACTGTGATGGGCAAAGTGAATGTTGCCTCAAGCAGTTCGAGGGTAACTTCGCCTTTTGACTTGTCGAGTCTTGTGATTTTAGCGCGCATACCTTTGAATGGTCCGCCAGTGATTTCTACGACGTCTTCTTCGTCGAGGTCTTCCATGACTGGTTTACGCACTATATAACGTTCAATTTCTGCAAAGCTTACAAGACCAGGAATTCTGGAGCGCACGTGCCTAACGCCCGTGATTGCTTCCTCAACCAGATGGGGTCCGTCTGCTTCAACGAACACGTAGCCTTTAAGTGTGTCGGGTACAAGGAGAGACTTTATCGGAATATGAGCCATCTCCACTTTGGAAGCCATTAAACGTGCTACGTTACGTTCTTGACCGGTCGTTGTTTTGACGACGAATATTTTTACTTGGTTAAACTCTTCTTTCTTATCCATAATTCAGGCTTCCTTTAGCTTGACGCGCCGCCGACTGCGTACGATAACAGTTTAATCACGAACCCGATTAAGCCGACCGCGCCTATACCCAGGAGACTGATTTTTACTGAGAGCCATAGCTCTTCGCGTCCTGGTTTAACAGCTAGCTTTAGGGTTCTTGCAGCTTGTGATAGCCAATCTTTTACGCCCATATTTACCGCACACTCAAAGATTTCACTGATATATAATAAACGTTACTGTAACTTTTTAGTTTAAAAACTACTGTAGCTGGTCTTTTAAACGTTGCTAAACGGGATGGATTAAACTTTTTTATACGGCAGCCCGACAGCTTCCAGCGCTTGGAGCAGGTTTGGTTTGTCTTCACCCTTGATGCCTTTCCAATCAAGAATTGCTAATGGAACCTTCTCCAAAGTTTTATCGACGCATTGCGACAGCATTTGGGAATCTACAAGGTGGATGGCGTACTTTGGAATCATGTGTCCGAAAGCAGCTTCACCGATCAAAGCCATGGTCGTGAACCGTTGGTTGTAGTGGGTTCCGCCTATTCCAAGAACCGCAGAGCTTGTGGGCACCTTAAAGTTTTCGATGGCTGACATTGCGGAGCAGGCAACGGCTTGTGCAGCCTTCAAATCACTCCACTGTTTGGGGGAACTGCCAAGTTCGACGAACATGGTGGGAACGTTGAGGCTTGGCCCATGATGGGTGCACTCGAAAGATACTTCATAGGCAAATAGGTTTAAGGTTTCTTTGTAGTGCAGAAGGGCTTTTAGCGCATTTTGCATGGCTTGGGCGGGGGAAACTGAGAGGGTTTTGGGTAAACCGCCGAGTTCTGCGTCGCCAAAGTTTCCAGGCGCATGCACGGACAGGGTGGGTTTGCCGTTTTGGCTGCTGTGCCTTGAGAGAAAAACGACGAGTTTAGCGTTGGGATAGTCTTCTTGGAGGTACTGTGCGTTGACGGCTTCTTGCTCGAGTGTTAGGAAACTGACGTGTTTGCCGTTGATTTCCGAGGTGTAAACTGGGTTTTTCTGGTAGGTCTGAGCGGTTTTTGTGAAGGAATAGTTCTCAAGTACGCTGTTGGCGATGTTTACGCCTGCTGTGTCAAGGTTTGAATGGACAAGTAGAATCATGCTGTGGCACTTCCAAATAACTGTGTTAGTTAACTTTAAAATGTGTTGTTTTATTTCATACAAATAGTTTCCATAAAGCTTATAATTGCATGCTTGGTTCAGCCTACCGAAGGCGCACAAGATGCATCTGATTAATTTCAAAGAACTCTCCGGTCGAGACCTCAACGGCATGGTTGATTTAGGCATCGAAGTTAAAAGCAGCCCCAAAAAATACCTCAAAACCTTCGAAGGCAAATCTGCCGCGCTGATTTTCCAGAAGACATCCACTCGCACTCGGGTTTCGTTTGAGGTTGCCATGACCCAGCTTGGCGGTCACGCTTTGTATATTGATTGGCGAACAACCAATTTTGCGCTTGCAGACATATCCGATGAGCTGCAGTATTTGTCGCGCAACGTAGATTGCATCATGGCGCGGCTTCTTTGCGATACAGACTTACTCAAGATGGCGGCTGCTTCGCGTGTTCCCGTCATAAACGGCTGCGACGAAAAGTACCATCCCAGCCAAGCGTTAGCGGACTTAATCACCATAAAAGAAAAACACGGCAAACTCAAGGGCGCCAAACTCGTTTACATCGGCGTCCACAACAACGTCACCAACTCACTCATCGAAGGCTGCACCAAAACAGGCGTCAAACTGACGACGGTTACGCCGATTTTCAACGAAGCAGCAAGAGACGACGAGTTGTTGACGGAAGCCAACAAAACTGGGCTTTGGCAATCCACCTTAGACGTTAAGAAGGCGGTTGCAGACGCAGACTTTGTCTACACCGACACGTGGGTTGACATGGAGTTCTTCACCGACCCCAAATTCGCTGCAGAAAAAGAAAAACGGATCAAACTCATGATGCCCTACCAAATCAACGCCCAACTGCTCAAAGGCAGCAACGCATACATCATGCATGACATGCCCATCCACCGCGGCTACGAAATCACCGCAGAAGACATCGAAAACTCGAAGTCAGCGATTTATGAGCAGGCGGAAAACAGGTTATACTCAGCTAAAGCAATTTATCTAAAGCTGATGGGTGCTTAAACTCCAGTTTTCTTTTCTATGTAGCCGCATGTGTAGCATTTTTTGTCATGCACACTGACCACGCCGCCGCAGCTGGGGCACCGGTATTTCTGGGTTTGTTCAGCAAGAAACCCATCCATGCCTTTCGCGTTTATTGTTTTGAGGTTTTCAACCATACTCATGCTGTAGCGTTCGCGGTAGCGTTTGTCGAGGTGGGCGAAGTTTTTGCAGGGTGCCGTGTCGCATTGGCTGCATGATTTGAGTTGGTGTTTGGAGAGTTTTGGGCAGCCTCGTTTGATGTAGCAGTTTTTGGCTCTTGGAACGCAGCCTTTGCAGTGGGAGACTTTGCCCCGCTTCGTAGGTACCCCATGCGTGTAAGATAGGTAGTTTTTGCATATGGCGCAGTTCATGCCGCAGGGCGCAATAAGGTCAGGGGCAAATTTCGGGTCCATACATAGTAGTATGTGGTTTTTCCTTATCAAATTTTTCGCGCCCCAAAAGTTATTTACTAAACATCAACATTGTTCCAATGCTCTCGCAAGGTCTATAAAATGCCTAAAGCCAAAAACACACAAAATAAAACGACCAATCAAAAGAAACCAGTTAGCGACAAAAACGTCACTCTTCTGGGAATCCTGGGCATCTTGGGATTAATCTTCATAATTTCCGGCGTTATCGCAGTATTCGCGGTTTCGCTGTTTTTGGGTGTTACGTTAATAGTCGTTGGGATCATCAGCTATGTTCTCTTTGTTTTTATAGAAAAAAAGTTAAAGCTGATCTAAAAGGGCAATTTCGCTAAGCACTTGGTTTTTTTTAAAGGCAACTTGAGGGTTTTACGGCAAAATTCTTAATTACTGCGCCCGCCAAAGAGTCTGACTTGAGGAAACAAAAAATGGTAAAGTTGGATTTCGGCGGCGTCACAGAAGACGTCATCACTCGAAAAGAGTTCACAGTGGCACAAGCCCAAAAAATCCTAAAAGACGAAGTCGTCGCCACACTCGGCTACGGCATTCAGGGACGCTCTCAAGCGTTGAACATGCGTGATAACGGAGTCAAAACCATCGTAGGTCAACGCAAAGGCTCCAAAACATGGGATTTAGCAGTGAAAGACGGCTGGATTCCAGACAAAACCCTCTTCACAGTTGAGGAAGCATCGAAACGTGGTACCATCAAAATGGTGCTTTTAACTGATGCTGCTCAGAAAGAAGAGTGGCCAAACATCAAAAAAGGCCTCAAGAAAGGCGACGCCCTCTACTTCAGCCACGGCTTTAGCATCGTTTTCAAGGATCAAACAGGCGTCATCCCACCAAAAGACATAGACGTCATTTTAGTTGCGCCAAAAGGCTCAGGCACATCGGTTCGCCGCAACTTCGTGGACGGCAGCGGCATAAACAGCAGCTTCGCCATATTCCAAGACGCCACAGGCAAAGCGGACCAACGCGTCAAAGCCATGGGAATCGCCATCGGCAGCGGATACCTGTTCCCAACCACGTTCGAAAAAGAAACTTACAGTGACTTAACTGGTGAACGCGGCACCTTGATGGGCGCCTTAGCAGGCATCATCGAAGCCCAGTACAGCACCCTACGTGAGCACGGTCATGGACCAAGTGAAGCCTTCAACGAAACCGTCGAAGAACTCACCCAGAGCCTGATTCGCCTCGTAGACGAGAATGGCATGGACTGGATGTACACCAACTGCAGCGAAACCGCAAGAATCGGCGCACTACGCTGGAAGGAACGGTTCCGCTCAGCAACCAAACCAGTGTTCGACTCACTCTACGAGTTGACAGCGGCAGGCGAAGAAACCCGCATCGTCTTGGAAAAGAGCAAAGAACCAAATTACAAGCAGAAGCTTGCAGACGAGCTCAAAGCGATGGGCAACAGCGAGCTGTGGCGTGCAGGCGCAACCGTGCGTTCTCTGCGGCCAAGCAAACAAAAGAAAGAGTAAACCACTCTTTTTTTCTTTAGTTTTTAAAAATTTTTATTTACATCAGAAGGTAATTCTGCCCAGCATTAGTTGTGCCCATGAAGTCTGTTAAAGCTCGGTTTTCACAGGTCAAATCAGCAACGCCTAGCATGTAGGACGGATGCTTTTCCAATTCGACTTCTCTGGTGTATGGAGTTTTAGTGAATCTCAGCACGGTGCTTGCTTTTGCGGTGGTTATTTCTTGCAGAACATTGTTCCGTTTGCTTCTTTCGTGTGAGAGGTAGGTTGCGACTATGATGATGTGGTGTTTTTTTGCGAAGTTTGCGAGGTAACTCATGATTTGGCTGTAGACTGTTCTTGCTTCTTGGTCGTTCACGTTGTCGTAGAGGAATGGGCAGGCTATGTCGGAGATTACTACGAGTTTGGCATCTTGGTTTTCTACGGCGTCCTGCAGCTTTTCCATGATGAGTGATGTCAATCGGTAGGCAGTGTACACGCGCATGTTGAGGACGCGTTCAAGTGGGTCTTTAGCGTCTAACTGTACATTTGTTAAGGAAGAGCTGTTTGCACAGTCGATGAAGACAACGTTGCTTTCCAGTCCGCCCTGCTGTGTTGGCAGTTGGGCGCGGGTGCAAAGATGAGAGGTTAATGAATTAAGCGACTGGGGGCCATAGAGGATGGCGAAGTCCCCTGCCTTGAACCCTGGAAAAAGCCCATCGATATCGGGTATGTTAAAAGTCAACCGCGTTATAGCAGTCTGGTAAGTCTTTTCTTTTGTCGATAACTGCTTTTGTATTATTGATGGCTTAATTATTAGGCTTTGTTGCATAGCTTTTCCACGCAAACTCGTTACGCCCGATTAGCCTATTTAAACTATCAGCGAACCGACATAGCTGAACGGGGGAGGGGTGGGTGAAAGTGAAACTGAAACTTTACTTCCCACCGATTGGCAAGCTAATCTTTTATACCCAACCCATCGCTTGCTAACAACTGAGGCACCCCCTTGGAGTACATTGCCGTTGCAGCAATCGCCGTGTTCGCCGTGACGCTTTTCTTGATGATTAAGCGTCCGCGGGGTCTCCGATTGGGTTACGCGGCGGGCATCGGCGCTGTCGCTTCGCTTCTTTTGGGTACGGTGAGTTTGGGGCAGGCTGCAACATCGTTCTTGACCATTTGGGATGCCGCGCTGGCGTTCCTTGGCATCGTGGCGCTATCGGTGGTTTTGGATGCTATGGGCTTCTTCAAGTGGGCGGCGCTGCGAGTCGTGAAGATGGCGCGGGGAAGCGGATTGCGACTATACTTCTACGTTACATTGCTAACGGCGGCGGTAAGCATCCTATTCGCCAACGACAGCGCCGTCCTAATCCTAATCCCCATCGTCCTTGAAATCGTAACCTGCCTCAACATCGACTCAAAAGGCAAACTCGCTTACCTGTTCAGCGCGGGCTTAATCGCTGACACCGCCGCCATGCCACTCATCACCAGCAATCCCATCAACATCTTAAGCGCCGACTTCTTTCACTACACCTTCGTTGACCACCTTATCTTCATGGGACCCATCGCCATAGCGACGATAACCAGCAGCCTGCTCATCGTGTACCTGTTCTTCCGCAAGAAAATCCCAAAAGCCTACAACATGGAGGCAGCCGACGAGTTAACTCAGGGAAAACCCGTGATTTCGCCGGTTTTGCTGCGAGTCTGCTTTGCCACGCTTGCGGCGGTTGATGTGGGCTATGTTTTGACGTCTCTTAACAGGTTTCCAGTTTCCATCGTGATTTGCAGCGGCGCCCTACTCCTTGGGGCAGTGTATGGGTTCACTTTGAAGCGTGACGACTCCGTGAGCGGGCAGAAAAAAGGGCTCACTGGTCTGGCACGGGATATCAACTGGGATATTCTGCTGTTTATGTTGAGCATCTTCATCGTTGTGCAGGGCTTGGAGACGGTGGGCATCACCAACCTCCTCGCTTCAGCCCTTGACGCATCCAGCAAGCTGCCATCGGCGCTGGGAATTTTCGCTCCAAGCATGGTTGTGACGGTTGGCGCGAGCTTCATGAACAACTGGCCAATGACTATCCTTGGATTACTCAGCATCCAACACATCGGCGCCACCGGAACACAGTTGACAAGCTTGATTTTCAGCAACATCATCGGCAACAATTTAGGCCCCCACTTTTTCCCGCTCGGGTCATTAGCGATTTTGATGTGGATGGAAACCATGCGGCGCAAAGGCGTCAACATCAGCTTAAAACAGTACCTCAAAGTCGGCGCGGTCGTATCCATCGCGGAAGTAGCCGTGGCGTCGCTGGTGCTTTATGCGGAGTTAAGCGCGGGGTTCAAGCTTTTTTAGAATCTCGCGGTAGACGGATAGGGCTGTCTTTTCGTCGGTTACGCCTTTTATTAGCATGCGTCCGCCGTTGAAGAGGCTGACCTCACAGCTTTTGTAATCGAACATCAACGCCAGCCGCGACTTCAAACGCACGTTGAATTGTTTTCTGACTTTTGGGTAGACTTCGTCAAGGTTTAGTTTTAATGGTTTTTCGGGGTTGATATTGGCGGTTTCTTTACCGCAGAGCCAAACCAGCCGTTCGCCCCCCGCAACCAAGGCTGCGTCGCCATGGCAAACTGGGCAATGGGTGCTTTTTGAGATGTCGATGACTGTGAAGTCCATGTCGCTGAAGTCGCAAACCATCAATTTGCCCTTCAACGTCGAGCCAACTCCCGCCAACAGTTTTATTGTTTCCATGGCTTGCAATGCGCCGATTATCCCAGTTGTGGCGCCTAAGACGCCTCGGGTGTTGCATGTGAGCAAGTCTGAATCGGAAAGGTTTGGCATCAGGCACTCCAAACACCCCGTTTCAGGCGGCGCAAACACGGACAGGTTGCCTTCGATGCCGATGGCTGCCCCGAAAACATAAGGGATTTTCAGTTTTACGCAGGCGCGGTTAACAAGGTACCGCGTCACCATGTTGTCTAACCCATCAACCACACAATCCACGCCCTTCAAGAGCCGCTCAACGTTCCCTGCATGTACGTTTTCAGGGACTGCTTCAACCGATACGAGCGGGTTCTGTTTTTCCAAGCGTTTTGCAGCAACCTCGGTCTTGGGGTAGTGGAGGTCATCTGGGTTGTAGAGAATTTGGCGGTGGAGGTTGTGGACTTCGACGGTATCTTGGTCGATTAACCGGATATAGCCAACGCCAGCTAGTGTGAGGTAAAGTGAAGACATTGTGCCAAGTCCGCCTGCTCCGACAACTGCAACCTTGGATTTCGCAAGTTTCTGCTGCCCCCTCTCTCCCAGTTCCTTGAGAATAGTCTGGCGGCTATAGAACGATTCTGAAAACTCTTTCATCTTTGCCTTATCCACCTTAACCGCCACCCGTTACTCGCCACTGTATTTTCCTTATTGCGGAACTGCCTATCATATATTTCCCTAACCTGACCAATCGTGCGGGCTTCCTCGGGCGATTTGTCGTCTCTTATACGGGTGATTCTTGCGAACCGCAGCGCCATCTGGCTTGGGTATCTTGGGCTCTGTTGGATTTCGTTGTAGGCGACTTCAACCACGATTTTTGGAGTTACAACTACGCGGTGCCCGTCCTGTTCGACAGCGGATTCTTTGAGGCGCTTGGTCAAATCTATGATTTCGAGCCATTTTTTGGTTGCCTCAACTTTTTCGAGTAGTTCGCTGAGGGATTGAAATAAAGTGGACATGTTCGTTACCGAAAATTGAATCTGCTAGAAATACCGTGTTTGTGGCTTATTTAATTAATTGAGGTTTGGCATACATATTGGGACCTGAAATGCAATTCTTGTGAAGAAAAAAAACAATCGATATGCACATTCACAACCACACCGAGGCGGTTTCAACATGGAGCCATGTAGTGCATGTGAAGAAAAAGGATTATCTCACATTGAAACAGGCAAAGAAAACCATTGCAACAACCCGCAGGGCTTGTTTCTCTTGCAGTCTTGTGTCACCCTTAAAACTGCCCCGCCCACATAAAGAGAAAAACAAAGTTTAGCCCTAATAAGGGAAGGATCAAGAGCAACAAAACCTTGCACTATATAGATTTTGATTTTAAAAAATAATAAGAAAAGAAAGGTTTAGGAGAACACTGAGAACGAAGATTCGCCCTCGGGTTCTTTCTGTTTATCGTTGAGTGCCTTGATTTTCTTCTCCAGTTCCTCAACTTCTTTGTTTTTGCCAAGTGCCTTTTGGCTTTCGCGTGCCTGCTCAAGTCCACTGACGCCATACCTGTCAAATCCCTTGCTTAAGGCAATGTCGGCGGATTTTGTGAAAAGCTCCGCAGCTTTCTCGTAATCGTCCAGTTTGAAGCTGCATTCGGCTGCTTTATAATTCATTTCTGAAGCGCCAAAATAGTTCTGTCCCTTAAAGTAGAGGTCTGCTACTTTGATAAAGAGGTCACGTGCAGCAACAAACTTGCCATTTTCCATCAACGCATTAGCATCTTTATGCCATTTAATCGGGTCGTCTCTAACTGTGCTCATTTCATTTGCAACTCTTCTTGGTTCTGTATTATTCTTTGGAGAAGTCACATTTAGATTTTCCTCTTCCGCAGCTTGCTGCGTCTTAGCCGCACTTGGACATTGAGCCATCCAAACATTTGGTAAGTGTATGAGGTACAAATCGAAATATTCCAAAGTGACATAGGGCAAGCAACGACCCTTTTATAATGCGCAACAAATAAAGTTCCAATTATAACGCTGTGAAACCCATGACTCAAGACAAAGAGCAAGAAACCCAAGCGACTGCCAAATCCTACGTTTCGGTGGCCTTCAAAATAGCTGTTGCAGCCATATTCGCCGCTTTAGTCGCAGTGGCCACGTTGCTCTTTGTAGTTCCAATTCCCGCCACCAGCGGATACTTCAACTTGGGTGAGACACTCATCTACGTTGCCGCGTTACTCTTCGGTCCCTGGGTAGGGTTGGTTGCGGGTGCAGGCGCATCCATATCCGACGCACTCGTAGCAGCTCAATATGCACCTGGCACATTCGCCATAAAAGCGATAGAAGGGTTCTTCGTCGGTTTCTTAACCAAAAAACTCAACCGAAAAATCAAAAGCCTCAGCCTCTGCGCGTCCATAGCCATCGTGGTCGGCGGCTTCGAAATGGTCGCAGGATACTTCCTCTACGAAACACTCGCATTGGGCTATCCCACTGCTTTGGCGCTGCTTGAAGTGCCCTTCAACATTGTACAGATGCTCGTCGGCTTAGTAATCGCCATACCTGTCATGCATGCGGTTCTACGCGTTTTCCCACAGCTTAAAAGCTACCTTTAACAGAGGAATACACATGAAGCTTCCGCCTGGAAAAATCCCCATAGACATCCTCAAAGACATCGTCTTCAAAAACTTAGGCGCCGCCCGCAGCGAAGTCACCATAGGACCATCCGCAGGTGTAGATGGGGCGGTGCTGGATTTCGGAAACAAAAACGCAATCGTCTCCATGGACCCCATCACAGGCGCAGTGGAGCGCATCGGCTGGGAAGCCATAAACATCAATGCCAACGACGTCGCCACCTTCGGCGTGGAACCAGCGTTCTTCTTCTCATGCATAATGCTTCCAGAGGGCGCGGACAGCAAAATCATCGAAACCATAAGCACCCAAATGCACAATGCCGCAAAAACCCTCGGGATAGCCATCGTGGGCGGACACTGCGAAGTCACCCCTGGCTTGGCAAACCCGATTGTGGTGGGCTGCATCATGGGCTTGACTGAAAAAGGCAAATACGTTACCTCCGCAGGCGCCAAAGCAGGCGACAAACTCATCTTAACCAAGAGCGCGGGAATTGAAGGTACCGCAATTTTAGCTTCAGACCGCGAAGCGCAACTCGCAAAAATCTTTAATTCAACCCTTCTGGAGACCGCCAAAGGCTTCTATAAACAAATCAGCGTCGTAAAAGACGCCTTAACCGCCTACAGATGCGGCGGAGTCCACGCCATGCATGACCCAACTGAAGGCGGCATCCTAAACGGCATCCACGAAATGGCGGACGCCGCAGGCTTGGGCGCACGGATTTTTGAGGAGAAAATTACTGTGGAGCCAGAGACAGCGAAGATATGCAGGTTCTACGAAATCGACCCGTTGCAACTCATCAGTTCAGGCGCATTGCTCATAGCCGCCCAGCCTGAAGCGACAGACAAAATAATCGATGCCCTATGCAAAGAACACATTTACGCGGATGTCATCGGTGAATTTAACCCGAACCCAGAAAAACGCCTACTTGTACACAAGGATGACTCGGGGGAGATGCTGCCAAGACCAGTCTCAGATCACTTATGGATTGCACTGTCGCGTTAGACTCTCAGCTTAATTGAGGTAAAATAATCTAAATCCAGATTGTTTCGGGCAGAAACTTGAAGTGCTCATCGCCAGTTAAAACAAATGCTTCAAGCCGCTTGCCTGTAGCTAATACAATGGCGTCGAAGAGGCTGGGCGTATTCAGCTTTGTTTTCTTTGCATTCTCAGCTAACTCAAGGAAGCATTTAGCTGATTGCAAAGCGAGCTTAGCATCTAAACAAGTAATGTTTGAAGCACCCATCATTTGCTCTAACCGTTTATTGACCATTCTTTCGTCTACGCCTTCTCGGATATATTTGCGGGCAATTTCCGCTAAAACAATGTCTGGAGTGCAAATTTCATCGGCGTTTTCCAGTATTTCTTTCACTTTGCATCCTTTTGCGCTTCCAAGGAAGAGTTCTATCCAGGCATAGGAGTCAACTACGATCTTCACCACGATCTTCCTCTGAAAAAGGCTTTATTTTTCCGCGGTCGATGCCGAATGTTTGTTCTAAAAATGATTTGCGTTGTTTCTTGATTAGTGATTGGATTGCTTCGTCGAGGCTTGCCGCATTTAGGTTTTCTCTGAGGTGTTCAAGTGCTTGTGCTGTTTTCTTTGTGACTCTTATGGTTGTTGTTTCGCTCAAGCAGACACCAAAATTGTATATGTGCATACAAGTAGATAAATACACCATAGTTCCATTTAAGAAAAACACTAACAAAGAATAAATCACAAAAAAAGACCACAAAACCACCTGACACTGGAAAAAGTCAACATGTAATAATGGTTTTTATAGTTCCACCATGAGATAAGTAATAACAATTAATCGGCTAGTGACAATTATTTGACCACAGGTTTCAAGAAAGCAGCATCCATAGCAGCACGTTCACTAGCATCAGGCAAACCACACCACGCCCAGTGGCTTGTGACAAGAAAATGCAACTACCAATGCCTCAGCTGCAACGTCTGGAAAGAACAAGACCAAAGAGAACTTTCAGTTGACGAAATAAAGAAAGGTTTAGACATTTTAAAAGACCTCGGCATCGTGGAACTTGTGATTTCAGGCGGAGACCCATTGCTTAGAGAGGACATCGGAGAAATAGTTGATTACGCCTCAAAACGTTTCGTCACGACGGTCTATGACAACGGAAGTTTGGCGCTGCAGAAAATCGATGTTCTGCGGAAAGCGGATTTTGTAGCTATTTCAATCGACAGTTTAGATGAAGCAAAGAACGATTACATCAAATCCGTGCCGGGCGCCTGGAAGAGTGCTATTCAAGCCGTAGAAACCCTCCACAGGGAAGGAATCGAAGTCAGCGTTACCCCGACTATTTCGCAAAAGAACATCTACGAAATCGTGGATATAACGAACTATTTCACTGGAAAAGGAATTCCTGTCTGGTACTGCCTCTACTCGTTTGACACTTCTGTCGACATTAACCAGTTGTTCAGGATTGGAAAAGCAAACGAGGAGTTTGTGATAACGGACAAGAAAGCAATGGTTAACTTGTGCAACCAGCTTATGGAGATAAAGAAGAAAAATAAGAAAATCCTCATGACCGATAAACTTCTTTTAGCGTTGCGGGGCCTCTATGAAGAAGAAAAGAAAAGAACCTGGAAATGTCAAGCACTAAACAACTTCTTAGTAATTGACCATATAGGCAGGGTTGCGGGATGTCACAGCCACAATTTTGCAGCTTCAATCTTCGATTTACCCAAGAAATGGAAAAGTCAAGAATTCAAGGATTTACGCCGAACATACAATGAATGTACCAAATGCAACTACCTATGCTACGTGTTCTACTCGATCTATGGAAGCCCGAGCGGCCACTTAGCTTTGGCTAAGGACCAATGGAGAAACGCAAAGTTACTGTTCAAGTAAAGCCAACGCTATGTTTTAAGCTCCCTCTGGATCTAATTATTAATAAAAAGTTCTATTTCCCCAAGCTAAACGCCGGGAACAGAAATGACCACAGTATCGATTACTCTGCAAAGGACCACAAAAACTTCTTCAGCGCTCAAGTTATCGGTGTCCAAAACAAAGTCAAACGGCTTAAAATCTTCGCCTAAAACAAAACCATACAGCGCCTTGTAAATGGCTTTGGTACGTGCCTCTTTTTCCTTGAGTACCTCGACTGCCTGCGCTGCAGTCATACCATCTCTTACAGCTACTCTTGCCGCTCGCCTCTCAAACGACGCTTCCAACCAGATTTTGAAGCCAGCCTCCAAAAGCCAAGGCATAGTCCAACTGTCCAAAAGAACATTGCCCTGTTGCGCATATTCTAAGAGTTTATCGTCGACTTCCTTGTCAAATTTAGGGTCATTTACCCGTTCGTTGAGGAATTTAAGTCCCTGAGGACTCTCCCACCAACCTTGAACAGAAACGTCGTATCCTTCCTGCTTTGCCAACTCTTTCAGCACGTCGCCGCCAGAATAGTATCGCAGGCGATATTTTTTCGCTAGTTTCTTTGAAAGAGTACTTTTTCCTGTTCCCGCCAAACCTGATATGCAGATAACGGTTTTTTTGGGGGTAGTGCAGGTTTTTTCTTGTTTGGCCATTTGGCGTCACCGGGTTTTCTACATTATATTGCGCCTTGTTCGATGGGCATTATTCCTATAATTCGTGATGATAGGAGCCCGAAGAATAGTGAGCATATTGGGTACCAGTAGAACACTGGAATTGCATTAGCTGATACCACAGATACGCCTGCGACGATGTGGTGTGCATTGGCGATGTTTCCGATGCCAGGTATGAAAGCCATCTGGGTGCTTCCAAACACTGGGGTTAACACTAAAAACCAGACAATGAGGTACACGAAGGATATACCGAATTGAACCATCTGGGGCTTCATCATTTTTGCTTGCATGTTCTTTATCTGTGAATCTTTCTTTTTGAGTTTCTCAACCTGTTTTTTATCGTTAGCACGTACAGCAGCCATGGTTTCGGAGCGGTATTCCGCCATTTCTTTCTGCATTACGCGGTATTGTTCCCAGCCGACGAAGTAGTTGATTAAAACTCTGTTTATTCCAGAGTTTAAGAAAGCAATTCCAGCTGCAATAGCCATGATGATTAATGTTGCCAGAGGCAACGAAGTAACTACAGACATAATGCTTTTCCTCTTGCCGCTTTAAGTCTATGCCTACATGTTTCCTGTTAATAACCGTTTTCACTTAATTAAAGTTTAAATGGGTTATAAAACCGAAGTTTAAACGTAGAGGTCAAACTGCTGCTTTCACGATTTCACGTGCCCAAACTTCTATGGCAGCCCAATTTCGAGTGTCGAGCAATTTGGTCGTGTCTAAACCATTCTTGCGCAGACTCCGCCTGTTAACCCTGACCATAACATCCACGATTAAACCGTGGCTCTTGTTAAAATCCAAATATCCGCCGAAGAACCCAAAAGCGACAGGCTTCAACCCGTACTGCTCAGCCATCTTTTCAAGGTAAAGCTTCTTTGCTTTATCTTTAACTTCCTGCTCGCTTCTGTCAGCCATCTGGCAGCTAACAAACAGGGCGGTCTTCTTGGACCTGAGGGCAACCACATTTTCTTTGAGAAACTCGATTGTTTCGTTGGTCCATTTGTCGGCTCTCATTCCGCTGCCCACTATGACGAGGTCGTAGGAATCGATTGTTTGTGGGCTCTGTTTTGCGTCGATAACGTCGACTGTGCAGCCTTCGGTTTTCAGGGTGTCCCCGATTTTTTTGGCTACGTCGACAGTGCCGCCCCATCTGGTGCCATAGATTACAAGAGCCTTCATAATTCTTCCTCTCTTTACTTGTTGTTAGTTAATAGGTTCTCTGTGAAGGGATTTATTAAGAATTTATCGGCTTCATAAATAATCTATCATGGGAGGGCGTTTTTAAAAAAATAAAAAGGGAAGTTATTTTTGAGTTGGCGTTTTTTTATGGGCGCTTTCTTACCAGCAGTAATGCTAGTATGACTCCGACGACGATTATGGCGACTATTATGCCCACTATACCGGGCAGTATGTACGTGTCAGCTACAGATACAGGCGTGGGTGTTGGGGGGACTGTTGCTTGAGGTTGAGCGTTGACAACAAATGATGTTTCAGCGGTAGATTGCCAGTAAGAGTTTGTTCCGGCGAATGTTGCAACCACTGTATATGGACCTGTAATGTCTGGTGTCCAAGCATAGTTGAACATGCCGCTTGTATCGGTTGTGGTTGAGCCAATTGGTCTGTAGTTGTTGTTTGCGTCAACTACGTCGAGGGTGACTGTAACGCCGGTGACATTGGTTGGCTTTGGTTTTTGTTGGTACACGTATGCCATCCATGCGCTTTGACTTGCGTCAGAAACTGCTGGAACACCGTTCGGGAAACGTGTCGCCTGAGCGCTCTGCTGTGTGCCTGCAGAAATATCGGTAACTGTGCCGCGTATTACTACAGGTGTTCCGAATGGAGCGCCTAAGTCAGGTGCAGAAACAGTTAATGCGCTGGGTCCTTTGCCGACAACGTAAACCTGGCCGTCGTATGCGTTAGCGAATGCCATGTAGCCGTCAGCGATAGCAACTGGTGCAACTGATGTTCCTAGTCCTGAAGCAGACCAATCTGGTAGTGTCCACAGTTCTTTTCCTGTGAAGGCGTCAACAGCGCGTACTTGGTATCCTTTGTATAATGGAGTGTTGGGTGAATGTTCACCAGACATCACGTAGATTATACCGTTAGCAAAGGCAGCTGCATGAGTTGGGTAGTTTCCCCAAGGAGTCTCATCACCACTGTTTGTGCTATTGCCTACTCCTCCGTTGCCATAACTCCATAGTAAAGTTCCGTTCTTCATTGAGTAGCAGTAGATTATTCCTCCGTAGCCTGTTACGTAGAGGTTGCCGTAAGCTGGCAAGCCTTCACGTGAGCTGTAGTATTGGAATCCTGTTTGAGCGCCGAGTGGACCCCAAACCAAGCTACCGTCGGCAAGACTGTATGCGAGTCGCTGTCCTGTTTCAAAGTCTGTCATTGTCCATTCTCGGTTTACTTGATCTATTGGTTGCCAAGCTAACATTTGGGTTATGTTGTTTGCGGGTGCTGCGTACTGCTTAATCCAAGTCAAGTTGCCTCTTGTCGCTGGGTTGTCGCTGAGGGCCCACATAGTCCAAGGGTTAGCATTAGGGTTTGGTAGCGAACTTAGCCCAACGCTGCTGCTACTTCCGAGTATAACGTCACCTGGGATAATGCCCACCATGCTTGGGTTTGCGCTTCCCGTTAAGTCAGCTCTTATCGTTACGTTCCATGAATAGGAAGCGTTAGCGTTGATTACCACTGCAGAGCCGGTGTTTGGCCATCCAGGTCCTGCGTATAATGGATATGCATCTGAGATTGCTTTGCTGTCATTCCATAGTGCAAGCCAACCGCTTTTGGTTGTTGTGCTATAGCTGAATTGGTATCTGCATATTGCGCCGTCATTGGTGTATACTTCGGTCCCTGTTGGAACGTTAGTGAGGTTAAAGACTGGTTGTTGGTTGAATGCGTTGTAGCCAATCCAGGTGGTACCTGAGACCATCCATAGAATGGCGCCCACGACTCCGTGTTGATTGGGGGTTTGCAGGTCGTAGAGCTGTGCTTTGCTAGGTATGAATGTTGTGCTGGACCATACTTGTTGGCCTGTGCGCAGGTCTACCGCGAATTCTCCTCCGCCAGTCCCAGATTCACCCAGGGGTGCTTGATAGTAGAGCAAGCCGTTGACAATCAATGGGCTGCCAAAGCGTGTATTGTATGAGAATCCTTGATAGTAGGTTGCTATCGAATCATTTGAGTATCCTTGAGTATATGGTGCATTGGGATCAGTGCTGATTTGGTTTATCTGGGAAACTACGTCTCCAGTTAAGCCACCGTATTCAAGAGGTTTGGTCCACATAACGTGTGCGCTTGTTGGTGAATCGCCATTCTTTTGCCAGATATCAGACACAGCTGCTCCGCCTAACCAGTTGGATGCAATTGAGCTCCAAGCTTGATTATCTCCTTCTATTGGCCGAGTCCAATACTCAGTTGGAAATGGTGGTTCAGCTACTTTTGATGCTGGACTTTGTTGAACAGTTAAGTTCATTGATGCAGTGCTACGTGTATAAGTGTCATTTTCGTAAGCTGCGTCTCCCGTTGTAAGTCCAACTGTATTAGCTTGATTATAAGTATAGGTTTGTCCAGGGAACACGAAGGTTAGTTGGTAAGTGCCAACTTGACCAGGAGTATAGGTGTAATATTGAGATGATGTTGGGTCAGTAACGGTATCGAATGTTTTAGTTTCGTTTACCCCATTAGGGGCAGTTATTGTAAGTTGGTAGTTGTGGAATCTAATAGCTGTGTTATCGGGATTTCCCTGAATTGTATTGTCTAACCACATGAAAATTAAAACTTGTTGACCTACACCAACTGGATTAGGTGAGGCATAGATGTAGGCGTAAGTTGTAAATTGCCATGCAGGTGTGTGTGCGTCAGCTTTAGGTAAATCGACGAGTGTTATAGCTGTAGATGTTACGAGAATTAAAGCAATAATTATAGCCATAGTTTTATTTTTTATCATTTGCATTTTTTCTTGTCTCCTAAATTTTTTGTGTAGAGGAAAAAAATAAATGTTCTCGCTCTACCCATTATTGATTTAGTTGACGATTCATTAATAAGTTTTATGGAAAAACCTGCTGTCAGAAAAACAAAAGCTGTACTATGGGAAATGCTTTGCAAAAAGAGTCAGGCAGCAAAATCATCTTTGATAAGCAAACCATGAATAAATTCCCTCGAAAAACGCCAATCTAAAACAACAATAAGGCCGCAGACTGACATGAATAATAGTAAACACAAAGAGCTTAACTATTTTTTAAAAAAAGATAAACCCAAAAGAAGGGGAAATTTGGGGGAGTTTATGCTATTCGCCCAAGATTCTTCTGAACGCTGGGAACATTTCTGCGGCGCGTTCGCGCATCAGTAGCTCGTAGTACTGGTAGATGATGCCGACAGAGAGCAAGATGCCTGTTCCTGATCCGAAGGCTCCTAGGAAGTCGGAGAATCCGGCCACAAGCCCAACGATTATACCGCCTAGCACTGTGACTACGGGTATGTAGCGTTTGAGTATGGCTTCGATGGGTCGTCCTGAGCGTCTGTATCCTGGAATCTGCATGCCACTGTCCATGAGTTGCTTTGCGACTTTTGAGGGTCCTAAACCGCCTACTTCAAGCCAAATTAGCGAGAAGACAGCGCAGAACACTATGATGATACCGAGGTATGCGAATGCCTGTATTGGTGCGTGGATGACTCCTTGGATGTTGCGGGGTGGTGTTACGTAGTATGCTAAGCCGCCTACGGTTTGGACGCTTGTACTTTGAACCCCTGTACTTGAGGTGGTGGTTGTTTGGTTGTAGTCGCCTAGTATTTGGAAGAGCAGGTTCGTGCCTGGTTTAGGTCTCCCCATTTGGCTCCATAGGAGTTGACTGAAGAAGTAAACGTTGGCGAACAGTGCTGAGGCGAAAATGACGGGTAAGTTTGAGACGTAGAGCAGTTTAATTGGGTATCTGCTGCGGAATCCTTTGTATCCTGCGTAGCTCATTGGCAACTCGATTCTTATGCCCTGCAGGTAAATGACTATTAGGAAAACCGCGATTGTTGCGATGAAGCCCAGTACTGAGGGGTAGACTCCTCCTTGTGAACCAAACACGTAGGTTAATCCTGCGTTTCCAGAGTCGAAGGGAGAGTTGTGAGCGAGGTACTGTGAAAGTGTGCCGACGAATAAGCCTGTGGGAGGCGAGAACATTGACCAGAGTATGTTTTGGGCGACTCCAGCCATGATGAACAAGCTGATGCCGCTTCCAAGACCCCAGCCTTTCTGGACGAGTTCATCCATTAACATCACAATTATTCCCGTAACTACCAATTGTATGAAGATAATCAGTATCGTTGGCCCAGCCAGGCTTGTGCCGTACATGCCGCTGAGGATGTATGCGGATGCTTGGATTGCGGTTAATATGATTGTGAAAACTTTGCTTGCAGAGGTAAAGAGTCCTCTGTCTTCAGAATTTGACATGTCGCATTTGATGATTGATGAACCTGCGAGCAACTGAAGAATTAAGCCCGCCGTGACGATGGGACCAATACCCAGTTCCATGAGGGTGCCGCGGTTGGATGCAAAAATAACTCTTAACTGACCAAAACTGTCAGATGCTGACTTTTCAACCCCGTAAAGCGGGATTTCAGTCATGACGAGGAAAATAATTAGGACAAGTGCTGTCCAGAAGAGTTTTTCGTTGAAGCTGACTTTGCGTTCAGGCTTCTTTATTTCAGGTAGAACTCTGCCGATTGGTTTAAAGAGGCTGAGGAATCTTCCGGGCATCTATCAACTTTACTCTCCGTGGGCTTGGGGAGCTATGATTTTTCCGCCTGCTTGGGTGACTTTTTCCTGTGCGGATTTTGAGTAAGCTGCTACTTTGATTGTCAATGGCTTGGTGATTTTTCCTGTGCCCAATAGTTTGGTGTAGCCGAGTTCGGTTAAATCGATTTCTGAGCCTTTTGCGAGCAAGTCGAGTTTAATCAGGTTGATTGGGTTGACTTTGGTGTGTAGGCTTTGGGGTGATGTGAAGCCGTGTTTTCCGAAGTAGTTTGGTTCAGATGTAACGACTAAGCTCCAGAGGTGTTTGTGGCGTCCGACTTTTCGGTGGCCTTTGCTACCACTGTCTCGGTGTTGACCGATTCTTCCGTAACCCTGTGTTCTTGAGCCTCTTGTTTTTCGGATTTTTCTTAGTTTATGTGGCATTTTGATCCGCTTCTTTATCTAGTGTTTCTGCTTTTTTAAGCTTGATTTCCAGCACGCCATTCTTGAATTTGGTGTGCATTGCGTTTGGAATCACTACCGTCGGAAGATTTAAACTTTTATAGTATCTTCGATCTTTTGATTTTGCCGACAGCGTAAGTTTCTGGTCTTTCACACTTATCTTGAGAGATTCCTTATTAAAGCCTACTATTTCAGCCACGATTGTTACCGTGTTGTTTTCTTGGAATATGTCGATTAAGGGTTTCTGTTCTTCGAATTTGCGTTTTGCGAAGCTTTTGGATGGACGAAAGTTCGAGTGAGCAGCCATCGATTTTACGTGGCGAATCGGCTGGGACTTCATAGTTCTCTCGGTTCCTCTCAGGCTGTTAAAATCCAGCCACCTACGGTTTTTACTTGTTCTTCTCCATCTTGCACTCATAGGTTGTTCTTTCCCCCTCCAATTAACTAACGCATCTCTCTGATGCCATTATAAAACATATCGCACATAAAGGGTGACAAAATACCTGAACAACAAACAACAAATTAACCATCAAAACAGCGATTGCACTCTACTTTAGCGGCGAAAAGCAGGGCATTTGACTGAAAAGAGCCAATCAGTTGATTTTCAACATGCTAATGACAGCGGAAAACGTCAATAGCACCTACCCTCTTAGGGACTTATGCGGTTTCGACCCCTCCCCTCTATCGTTTCTGCAATGATTAACTATTTGGATCCAAATAGGCTCCTAATATGCCGCTGGAATTTCAATTGAATTGAGGCTCAAAAAAATAACCCACAATAGGAATAGGCTATGTCTGTTTTTCACCTCAAACACCAAAAACCTTGGTTTCTTATGAACCCTCACGAAATTTACAAAGTTACAAAGAAACCGTACAAATCAAACGGCTTGGAGATTACGCGCATGAAAAAGGGTAATAAATGTACCTAAGAAGTAAGACCTAATAGAGTTACTTGGAAAAACACTCTATTGTCCCTAATTTTGTTTTCTAATTGGTTAAAAAAAATATCGCGCAGGTCTACCAATGGATTGAATAAACTATCAAAAGCCTTATGTGAGTGTCTTTTTTTATTTGAATTTAGGAGAACTGGTTTTTTGGATTTTTTGGTCATAAAGCGCAGCCTAAAGTTATGTTGAATTATGATGTGATAACGAAGTGCCAATGCGTAAATTGTCCAGTTCAGGCAAGCAGTGAATGCACTAAACCAAAGATAGCGGCTAGAAAAGATATGATGGATAACGTGAACTCGGGAAACTTGCAGAATATTATGGGCGCGGGAATGTTGAAGAACGCGGAGATGATGAAGAATACGTCGGGTGAAAGCGCGCCGAAGATGCCTAAGCCTGAGGTTTTGCCTGGACCCTACTGCGCAAATGGCGCGGCAGGCTGCAAGGGCTTGGATTTTAGCAAGATGCGCATTTGCAGCGGATGCCAAGTTTTCAAGACTTAGCACTCTCGAAAGCTAAGCCGAACATTTACGTCTGCAAAGACGGCAAAGCCATGCAATAAAATCTTTTGGAAAACAGCAAAAGATTCTTGAAACAAAATAGATAGGTTAAACCATTAAAAAATTAAATAAAACAAAAAATGATGGAAAAACGCTGGTTTAAACCATGCGTTGGACAAGTTGGTTGATTGCTTCTGCGCGGTAGCCTGCTTCGCCGCCTGCGTTGTATCCTTTCTTGGTTTTGCCTTTGTAGCCTTTGCTTGGCGGATGTAGTCGGAAGCGTGTTTGCACGTCTGGCAGTTTGTTGTATTCTACTTTGCATGTGACTATGGCTTCTGCGAGGTCGTCGAATGATTTGTACCCGATTTTTGTGAGGTATTCTTCGGTTAGTTTTTTGTCGCCTGCTAAGAGCGCGCGTTTCTGCAGCATCATTGTGATGGTTTCTTTTGTGGGTTCACCGTAGGTGACGTAGCTGTTTACGCGTTGCAGCATGCCTTTGTATGAGGGGCGGTTGTCGACGATTACTGCGTGGTTAGTGTGGCTTAAGCTGAGTAAGTTGAGGGTTTCTCTGGCTTCGCGTTGTGCGCTGACGACTCCTCGGATGCGTACTACGACGAGGGGTTTGACTGATTCGGTTTTCTGTGCCATTTTACTTCACCCAGTCCGTTACGGTAATCAAGTTATAAGTCTTCTTTAGTCCATCGAAGATTGCGCATGCATAAGATGGCACTGTACGTGTTGATCCGAAGCTTCTCATCCAGAGGTCTTTGACGCCTGCTAAGCCCAAGATGACTTTTGCGACTTCGCTTGAAACTAAGCCTAAGCCTCTTGGTCCTGGAACGATGATTACTCGGACTCCGCCGCATTTGCCTTCAACTTCGAACGGCACTGAATGTGGTTTGCCGCAGCCGCATTCCCAACTTCCGCATCCGCGTTTAACGGGGATTATGTTTAATCGGGCGTTTACTGCTGCTTTTTCGATGGCGTTTCGTACTTGGCTGGCTTTTCCGCTGCCAAGGCCGATGTAGCCGTCTCGGTTTCCCACTGCAACGATGGCTTTGAACCGTGATTTTTCGCCTGCGTCGGTTTGTTTCTGGACTAAGTTAACGTTGATGACTTCTTCTTGCAAGTCAGGAAGGAGGGAGTCGACGATTTGTGATTCAGAAATTTTTATGCCGCTTAGGAAGACGTCTTCGATGCTTGTTATTTTGCCTGCCTGAATCATCTTGCCCAGCCTAGTCTTTGGAATCCAAGCTTCTAAGTTAGTTACTCGTTTTTCTCTTTCGTTTCTGTTTCGACTCATTCTTTCTTTCCACCTTTCTTAGCGACCTTTGCTTTGGGCGCTTTTTCTTTGGGGGCTTTGGCTTCTTCTTTAGCGGGTGCCTTGGCGGCTTTTGCTTTGGCTGGAGCTTTCTCCTTCACGACCTCGGCTTTAGGAGCTTTTTCTTTGGCTGCTTTAGCTTTAGGAGCTTTCACTTCGGCTGCTTTAGCGGGTGCTTTTTCTTTGACAGGCGCGACTTCTGCTGGTTTTTCTTCTTTAGCCTTGGCTGGAGCCTTTTCTTTTGGTGCTTCAACCGCTGCTTTTGGAGCCTTCGCTTTTGCGACTGGTTTCGGTTCAGGGGCCACTTCGGACAGTTTGCCGCCTTTAGATACGGTTACGATGTCAGCTTTAACTTTGGCGAAGTGCTCGGGGATTTTTTCTGGAGCAACCCCTTTAGCGGTGTACTGGGTGAATTTCGCGTTGTATTCTTCTGAGCCTGCGCCTAAGGTTTTAGCGTATTTAGCGATGTGTTCGCCTTTCATGCGTTCTTTAACGATTTTGTCTTCGCTGTGGGGAACTTCTACGCCTGCGTCGACGACTCCGCTTAGGACAGCAAAGATTTTTGAGCCTTTAGTGGGAGAAACCAATCCGATATCGAGGATTGCTTCTTTGATACCTGCTGCTTTGGCTTTGACGCCGCATAAGAACCCCGTCAAGTAGGCTGCGGGGATGTTGCCTGTTGGAGCTCTCCAACCGTAGGATTTGATGAGTTCGCGGCTGTTGGCTGAGACCAATACTTCGTCTCCGTGGGGTTTCGCGATGATTATTTGTACTTCAGCGTTCTTGTTTGATGCACGGGTCACGAGCCTTGGTTTTCTAGATGCAACCAGTGCTTTGCGTGCTTGGTAATCGGTTTTTCCTTCGCGTCTGCGTCTTAATTTTACGCGGTAAGTGCTATTTTTTGCCATTTAACGTTTCCTCCATAAATCATGAGCTTTCAAATTGCGCTCTAAATCAGCGATAGACTCAAACCTGCCGCTGCCCGCCATCCTGTAGTATTGGGTGTAGGTGGTTTCAGCTATGACTTTTCTTGCTTTCAAATCTCTAAGTTTGCGTCTTAGAGAACGGATTTTTATCATCCAAGCTTCTTTCTTGGTGACTTTTGCGTGGGCGGCTCCTTTTATGCTGCCGGGTCCACTGCGTCTGCCCTTTAGTTTTTTAGCTCGGATAACCTTCGCTCGGGATCTGCTTACGCCTTGTTCAGGCAGTGAAACGATGATTTTCTCGTGAATTAGCTTTCGCACTTCTTCACGTGTAATCGCGCCTTCAACATCATCCATGCGTTCAGGATTAATCCAAACACGGTTTTTACCAATCTTTAAGATTCGAGCAGCTAAACGTCTTTGTCCAGCTAAGTCAGTCATTGTTTCTTGTCTCCCTTCTTGGGTTTAGGTGTGGGTTTTTTTGGGGCTTTCTTCTTGGTTTCTTTCTTCGGCTTCTTTTCTTCCTTGGGTGCTTCGGCTTCTGTTTCTGGTGCTTCTTCTTCGCCCTCTGCTGCTTCCTCAGTTTTCTCTTCGGTTTCTTTTGAAACTTTGAGGTTTAAGATTTTGATGTTGAGTTTTTTGGCTTCTGCGATGATTAGGGCGCGTTTGCGTTTGCCGACGGTGTGTGAGATGCGTGCTGCTTGGATGCTAGGGTCGATTGTCGATAAGGTCTGTACGTTGAAAACTATGACTTCGCGGTATCCTGATGGGTGAAGGAACCTGGCGACTTTGGGGCCTTTGTAGCCTACGCTGACGCCTGCTGGCCAACCCTTGATTTTTCGGCGGATCTTGTTGTCTAAGCCGCGTGGTCTTCTCCAGCTGAGGCTGAAGCGGTCGTATTTCCAGCTTTCTGCCCGTATAAATTTGGGTTTCTTGTTCTTAGCGCGCGCTCTAAGTTTGAGTGCTTCGCGTGATAGGGAGGGTTTTTTTTCGGTCATTATGCCATTCCTTCGTTTCTTTCATACACGTATAAGCCGTCGAGGAAAACACGCGGGTCTTTGTTTCGAACTCGTGTTGACTGCTCGATGTTGGCGGCGGTTTGGCTGACTTCTTCCAAGTTTGCGCCTTCAACGATGATGTCGTCAGGTTCAACTTTGACTTTGACGCTGCCAATTATTTTTATTCTGCGGGGTCTGCGTTCACCCGTAAAGTTTTCGATCAAGACGAATTTGTCTTGGACTTTCACGGAGATCGGGAAGTGGGAGAACACAATTTTGAGTTTGTACTGGTAGCCTTTTGTTACGCCAGTCATCATGTTCTGGATGTGCGAGTAGATTGTGCCTACGAGAGCAGCTTCCTTTTTGCGTGGCCATTTTGCCCATATGCGGACGCTTTTGCCGTCGCCTTCTATGGCTATTGGAGCAAAAGAGAAGTCGCGTGTCAAGGAGCCTTTTGCGCCTTTAACGTTGATTGTTTTGCCTACTAGGCTTAATGTTACGTCGTCTGGAACTTTGATGGTTTTAGATACTTCTGGAAGCCGCATAGATTACACTCCTTAATACACGAAGGCTAAGAGCCTTCCTCCGAGGTTTTTTTCTTCAGCGTCTTTGTGGGCTATTACGCCTTGTGAAGTTGAAACAACCATGATGCCTACGTCTCTTGATGGCAGGAATTTCTTTTCCCAGTCCTCGAACTCGGTTGATTTGACGGCGAAGCGTGGTTTAACTGGGCCGCACTTGTTAATTCTTCCGAGCAGTTGGACTTTGAATTTTCCCTGACGTCCATCGTCGATGAATTCGAATTCTCCGATGTAACCGTTAAGCTGCATGATGCGTAGAACGCGTCCCAAAAGTTTAGAGGCGGGGCTAATTATGCATTCGCGTTTGTTGCGTGTTTCGTTGTTTTTGATGGTTATCAAACCATTAGTTAAGGTATCCATTTTTCTTTAGCTCCTACTCGTATTTCTTGAACCCTAATTTTGGGGCTGCTTCTCTAAAACAGCATCTACATAGATATAAATTATAACGTCTTATGACTGGTCCATAAGCGCCGCATCTGACACATGGTCGTGAACCTTTGCCGTATTTTCTTACTTTTTTAACTTGCTGTTTTCCCATACATCCACTCTCGTTTAGACGATTTCGACTCCTAAAGTTTGTTTTACGAAGACGACTGATTCTTCAGGTGTTAACACGTGTTTTGGACCTATCGACTGCTTTTGTTTTCTTCGAATCTTTATTCTTTGTCCAGGACGGTTGACGGCGACGCATATGTCCATTCCGAAGATGCCGATTTCAGGGTCGTATTTGATGCCTGGAATTTCAATGTGTTCTTTTAAGCCGAATGCAAAGTTGCCGCGTTCGTCGAAGGAAGATTTAGAAAGCTTGTTATCGACAACGGGGAATATTTTTTTAAGGAAGTCAATGGCTTTTTGTTTTCGCAAAGTCACGACGACAGCGATTGATTCGCCTTCGCGTATGCCAAACTCCCTGATGGTTTTCTTGGCTTTTCGCTTTACGGGTGTTTGACCGGTGATTTCTTTAAGGACAGTGTTGGCTTTTTCGAGTGGTTCGCCTGATTTCCCAACGTTTAGGTTAACGACGACTTTATCGATTCGTGGCCGCAGCATCGGATGCTGTTCCCAATTTTTAATCATTGCTTCTTCAGACAAGTGCTGGTGCCTCCGTTGTTATGAATGGTTCAGTTTCTCCTATCGAGAAAATGAACTCTAAGATTGTTTGGTAGCGTTTACCTTCGGAGTCTTCAACAACTACCAGGGCTTGGCGGCGTTTTTTAGCGACTGTTTTTTCGATTTCAACGATTTTGCCTTGTTTGCCGATGTTTTTTCCGCCAGTGATTATTGCCAAGTTTCCTTCTTTTGTTTTCAAGGTTTGAACTACTTCTTTTTCTGGATAGGTTACTTTGAGTATGTCGAATGTTTCGTATGTTACTTCGACTGGGTGTTTTGGATCTGCGACTTTTATGAGCATGTTTGTGCCGTCGTGGAGTGCGATTTGGACGCCGTTGTGAACGGTGGATTTGTTTTCGACTCTGACCAGTTTGGTTTTGGATTGGTCTTTGCTGATTGGAGCTAAAACTAATCCTTTGTGTGAGGGCATTATGCGGTAGTATTTGTCTGAGTCAGGCATTGAGATGACGTCCATTAAGCCGACTGGGGTATCGTCTTTTTTCACGATTTTTCCGTCAACTAGGACTTTGCCTTGAGCGAGGATGAATTGGCCTTCTTTACGTGTTTGCGCTACGTTCAAGATGTCTCTTAGAACGAGCGTTAAAGGTAGGCATTTTGCGAGTGAATGTGAACCTGACGAGGGCTTTGCTACCCACGGCAATTCTTTTCTGTGAATTGGCCAGAATGCTGGCGCTGGCTTACGTTTCAGCCTTGCGGTTTTTCCTTTTTTACCCATTTTATTGTCCTCCTTTAGTTTTCTCAGAGGTTTTAGCCTTTGCTTTTGGCGCGGCTTCTTTTTCCTCTTTCTTTTTTGCGGCTGGTGCCTTTTTTGTTACTTCTTTTTTGGCAGGAGCTTCTTCTTTGGTTGCGGCGGGCTTCTTTGCGGGTGCTTTCTTTGCTGTGGGCGCTTCTTCTTTGAATGTTTCTTCTATGGCTTTTTCTTCTTCAACTGCCGTTTTGGATTTAGCTGGAGCCTTTTCAACTTTCGTTGCTGGCTTAGCTTTTGGTTTTTCTGTTACAACCTTGCGGTCAAGGATCTTCTTTCGCCATTTATCGTCCAAGTTGAGGCTTCTTATTTCAACCTTGGATGGATGAACTGGAAGGAAAATGTTTGTTCCATCTACTTTTTCCCGTGTTAAACCTTCTACGTAGATGCGGAAGGCTTTCAAGTCAACGCGTGAAATTTTGCCTTCGAATCCCTTGTGGTCTCCGCGTTTAATGAGTATGGTGTCGCCTCTTCTAACTGGAAGAGTCTTTGCGCCTTTTGAGGCAGTTAACTCATGTGACAGCGGTGCTGACATGAGTTTGTGGCGTAAGTGAGCTGGAGCGTTGAACATTCTTTTTCGTTGTTTCTTAGGGTTCTTTACACGTTTTGTATCTTGCATTACTTTTACACCTACACTATTATGCTGGAGGCACTTGCGATTCTTGGCCATCTCTCAGCTGCTTCTCTTGCTACTGGACCGCGGATTTCTGAACCCTTCATTTCACCGTCTGGAGTGATTATTACTGCGGCGTTATCTTCAAATTGAACCCAAACGCCGTCTACCCGCCTATAGGTTTTTCTTTGGCGGACGATGACTGCTTGGAAGATTTTTTTGCGCATGTCGGGTGATCCTTGGCGTACTGAAACTGTGACTTTGTCGCCTACTGTTGCTGATGGGTAACGTCTTAGTCTTCCTTTATAACCCATGGCTTGGATGAGGCGGAGTACTCGTGCGCCTGTGTTATCTGTGCATCGTAGTTCGGAGCCTGCTAAGAGTCCACGGCTGATTTTTTGTCCGTGTGAAAGCATACCTTTTGCTGTTAGGGCTCTTTGCTTTGCCTTCGCTGCGCACATATTATCTTTCCTCTCCTAATTTTTCTACCACGACAAACGAGACTGTTTTGCTGACTGGTCGGCACTCTGCGATTTTTACACGGTCGCCTTCCTTAACGTCGATGCATGGTGGATTGTGTGATGGGATGTGGCCGTGGCGTCTTTCGTAACGTACGAATTTTGTGGAGAACTGTGTGAATTCTCTGTCAACGATAACGGTTTTATCCATTTTTGATGTGTGAACGACGCCTTCGAGTATACGTCCTCTGACGGCTAATTCGCCGTGGAATGGACAGTTGCGGTCGTCACAGGTCTTTTTTGGTTTCTTGAAAGTCATAGACATATTACCATAGCCTCTTTACGCTTTTCTTTAATCTGTCTTCAGATCTGCCGACTAAGAGTTTACCGTCAATGTTTACTGTTGTGCCGTCGTTGAAGGCGAAGTCGAATGACGCCAGGTCTTTTATGACGCTTTTTGGTTGACCCTGATGAATTAGGGTCAGGGTATTTCTTGTTTCAGCCACTACTGGACCAGCTAATCCAAGGTAGCTTATGTGTGGGCTCTGTGCGATTCGTGCTTGAGTGCCGATTAACTCGTAGCGGATAATATCTGGAGTTATCTTCATTTGGGAACGGTCTCCTTAGCTTCTTTCTTAGCTTTGGGGGCTTTGGCTGGTTTTGCAGCAACAGTTTTCTTTGCGGGTTTTTCCTCTTTCTCTTCAACTGGCTGGTGGATGCCCAGTTTCTTTTCGTTGTCAACGGTTAGTATCTGAGCAATGGTTCTGCGCAGATCTCTAATTCTTGAGGGGTTTTCAACGGCGCCGCCTGCGTTAACCATGGTTCTGACGCGGGCGAGTTCTATACGTAAATCTGCCAGTTTGCTTGCACGGTCCTCAACTGAGAGGGCATTAATTTCTTTTATTCGCATTATTCTTTTGTCTCCTCAGGTTTGGATTCAGGTTTTGGTTCGTCAACAACCTCTTTTGCTTGCACTTCTGGCTCCGGTTCTGCTTCGGCTGTTTCTTCTTCCACTGGTTCTGTTTTTACCGGTGCTACTGGAGCGGGTGCTTGTGGAACCACTACTTTTTCTTCTTCTGATGCTGGTTCTACGATTGTTACTTTGTCTGGGAAGTATGCGTCCGGAGGCATGATTTTTACGCGTACACCGATGATGCCTGGTTTTAGTTGAACGTGTGCTTCAGCGGTTTTCATGGCGCGTAATGCTGGTTCTCCGACGATTGGAAAGTGGCCTGCTTTGAATTTTTCGAAGCGTGCTCGTTCAGTTGTTAGTTTGCCGCTAATAACGATTTCAGCGCCAAGAGCACCTGCTTCCATAACTTGGTTTAGTGCCCAAAAGCCAGCGCGTCTGAAGTGTACTCCTCGCTCGAGGGCTGAGGCAACGCGGTTTGCGACTACGTGGGCGTTAAATTCTGGTACTTCGATTTCTGAAACAGAAATTTGTGGATTACCAACTTTGAAGTTTTGTTCGAGTGCTGAGGCAAGTTCCTTGATAGTTTCTCCGCCTCTGCCAATGACTAAGCCTGGGCGCATCGCGTAGATTACCACGTGGGTTCCGAGTGGTGTCTTGGACAGGTTTACTCCGCCGTATCCTGCGCGTTCAAGCTTTTTCTGTAAAAACTCGTCTATTTCGGTTCGTTTAATCGATTCTGTGATGAAACGTTTGACTATGCTCATTTATTGCTCTCCTTGAGTCGGTTTCTCTTCTAGAACGATTTCGACGTGTGTGGTTGTGTCGAATTTCGGTGATGCTCTGCCGTGTGCTCTTGGCATGAAACGCTTAAGTTTTATGCCTTGGTATGCGGCTGCATGCATTATTTTGAGGCGGTCAACGTCTAAGCCTTTGTTTTCTGCGTTAGCTTGTGCGGCTTCTATGACGTGGAGGATTTGCTCGGCGCATTTAATTGGGAACCTGCCTACGCAGTGATTGACTAATCCGCCTTTATGTCCCAGTTTCTTGGTGTACCTAGAATATGGAACTGCTTTTTTCTTTATCATTACGTCGCGTAGAAAATCTTTGGATTGAACAAGGTCCATGCCCTTAACAGCTCTACAGACTTCCCGTGCGGCTTTATGGGATACCTTAAGTTCTCTACCGCTGGCTTTCGCTGTTTTTTCTGGATTGAGCATTTCTTCGATTATTGAGTATCCCCATTTTGGCATACAATATTTCTCCAGTGCGCATTCAAAGACGTAAAAGCAATTTATATGGCTTTCCGTATCACAACTAAGATTTTACTCTTAACTGACTAAGTGGGTGTTCCTGCGAGGAACTATTCGAACGCGTGAGGTGTACTATTTTTGGATAACGTTTAGGCTTTTATAGTTTGCTCAAAAACAGGTTAGACAACTCGAATTTACCCCTAAACTAATACCTGCCCTACTGGAAACTGCGGGAAAAAGACCTTGCTGAGTATGAAGAAAAGATAGAAAGAAAACAGATTTTAAAAAAAGATGGAGCTTGAATCCTTCAACTTACTTTTTTCAGTTGCTTTTGCGCTGAACGCCGCAACCTTTCTTTGCGCCGTCTATCTCTTTCTTTCGCTTCAACCCTAACCAGAGAGACCATAATTAACGCTGTAAGATTCCACTCGACTTTCTTAGCAAAATTCATAAATTTTTTTTCTCCTCTTAAACTTCTGCTTAACTCAAAAACAAATTTAGAAAAACTAACTTATACCTACAATTAATTAGGCGAATCTATTAAAACCAATGTGATTGCAAGCGAGCAATAACAAGCCATTTGTCACGGCAAAACTCGTTTTTTGAGCCTATCTCCCCATTTCGCCCATGAGGTACAAATAGAGATAGTCGTTGACTTTTGCGATGCGTTTATTTTGTGCATTTAGGGTAATCTATTCCAGTTAGAACCCCTAGGAGACATCAAATTCATGGATAAAAAAGAGAAAATCACTATGCTGCATGGCGCGGGCGGCTCAGTTATGCATGACCTTGTCAAGAACTACGTCGTCAAAGCCTTCGGCGGAATTGGCAACGTTGCTGAGGTGCCGTTGGAAGCCATGGATGACGCCGCGGTTATAGGTGACATAGTTTTCAAAAGTGATTCCCATGCGGTGAAGCCGATTTTCTTCCCGGGCGGCGACATTGGGCGCCTGTCGATTTCGGGCACAGTTAACGACATTTCATGTTTGGGCGCGGAGCCTTATGCGTTGGCTTGCGGGCTCATTTTGGAGGAGGGATTGTTGCTGTCGGATTTGGAGCGAATCCTCGCCAGCATGAGGCAGGCGTGCATCGAAGCGGGCGTGGGCATAGTTACGGGCGACACGAAAGTTGTCGAAAAAGGCAGCCTCGGCGGCTGCGTCATGAACGTTTCAGGAATCGGCAAACGCACAGCGGCGCTTGACAGTGACCTCCAAGTTGTAAAGCAGTATAGGGAACTGAAAACCCGCTGGGCGCTGGATTCCAACCTTGCAGTCGGCGATAAAATCATTTTGTCAGGCACCATCGGCGACCACGGACTCGCGGTGCTTTCAGCTCAGCAGGGCCTAAAGTTCGGCAGCGAAATAAAATCCGATGTCAAACCGCTTAACCGCATGATTCAGAGTTTACTGGGCAAAGTCGGCGGAGTCGTCGCCATGAAAGACCCGACCCGAGGTGGCTTAGCCGATGCAACTAACGAGTGGGCAGAAAAATCCAAAATAGGCATCCTACTATACGAAGACAAAGTTCCCATCCACAGAGACGTACAGACAGCATGTGAAATGCTCGGACTCGACCCCTTAGAAGTAGGCAACGAAGGCAAAATAATAATAGGCGTCGTACCGCAGAAGGCGCAAGAAGTGGTGGAGTTTTTGCAGAAAACAGTCGAAGGCAAAGATGCGCAGATAATCGGGGAAACCACAACTCAGTTCAAGGGCGTTGCGATGCAGACGCTGGTGGGTGGCAAAAGAATAATTGCAAAGCCAGTAGGCGACCCTGTCCCAAGAATCTGCTAGGCTTGGGCGGCAACGTTTTTTGCCCAGACGCGGCAGGTGCCTTCGCTGCTGACCATGCAGGCGCCGACGGGTTTAGCGGGCGTGCAGGCTTTCATGAACAATGGGCACTTGTCGGGCTTGATTTTTCCGATTATGACAAGGTGGCATTCACAGCCGAAATTGATGTCTTTTCCTTCTGTAACGTGAACGTCAAATTTTTCTCGGGCATCAAACTGGGCAAGCGACGGACGCAACTGCAACGCCGAATCGGGTAATCTGCCGATGCCGCGCCAGTTCCCAGCGGTAACCGTGAAGGCCTTTTTCATCATTTCAATCGCTTTGGGGTTGCCCTCGGGCTTCACTACACGCGAATACTCGTTCTCCAGCTGGGCGTCGTGTTCGCTGACTTGTTTTAGGAGCATGTAAATGGACATTAACACGTCGTTGGGTTCAAACCCCGCCACGACCGTGGGCATGCGGTAGACTCTTGTGAAGAGTTCGTAGGGTTTGAGGCCGATTATGGCGCTTACGTGTCCGGGCGCGATGAAACCGTCGATTTGCAGGTCGCCGACGCCTAGCAGTAGCTCCATGGCTGGCGGAATCAAGCGGTGGGAAACTAGGAAACTAAAGTTTTTTGGCAAGTCACCCAGGGCTTCAACGGCTGTGATGGGTGCGGTGGTTTCGAAGCCGACAGCGTGAAAAACAAATTGTTTGGTTGGTTCATGTTTAGCCATTTCAACAGCGTCTGAAACCGCGTATACGATTCGGACGTCTGCACCTGCCGCTTTGGCTTCTAGAAGCGAAGATTGGCTGCCTGGAACACGCAACACATCACCAAAACAAGTTATCACAACCCCTTTCTGCGCCAGTTGCACGGCTTCATCGATTTCCGCTGCGGGCACAATGCATACGGGACATCCTGGTCCAGCGATGACTTCGACGTTTTCAGGCAAAAGGCTGCGTAAGCCGTAGTGGGTTATGGTCCATTCGTGGGTTCCGCAGACATGGCAAAACTTCACCATCCCCTTCTTGGGCGCTACGGTCTTGATTTTTTCGGCTATGCTGTGTGCCAGTTCAGGGTTTCGGAACCGCAAATTATCAGACATAGCTTAATGCCTCTATTCTTGCCCAGCGGCTAAAACATCGTTCCAAAGACTCAGTGTTTCTAAGGCTTCTTTCTCCTCTAAAACCTGAATGGCGTAGCCAGCGTGAACCAAAACGTATTCGCCGACTTTAGCCTCAACAAGCGACACATTGACCTCACGCAATACGCCTTGACCGAAATCCACATGTGCTTTGGCGCCGTCTAGGCTCATTATTTTTGCTGGAATTGCTAAACACATAACAATCAGTTATTAAAGACGCATTAAACGGCGATAAAAACAGATTGGTCTAAAACCGTGAAAACCCAGCGACAACTGCTTGACCAAACGAGATTCCGCCGTCCCCCGCTGGAACCTGTTCGTGAACGAAAAACCGCAAACCCGCAGACTCAACGGTTTCCCGCATCAGTTCCGCGAGGATTTGGTTGCAGGCTGCGCCACCTGAAAAACCGATATTCTTGACGTTTTTTGCGTTTGCGCCTTGAGTTGCCAGCACCGCCAAGCCCTTTGCCAAGTAAGAGTGGACACTGTAGGCTAAACTTGCAGTAGAAACCCTACCCAAATTGCGATAAACCTCTTCTATCAGGCAGGCAGTATCCAGGACATCTCCGTGTAGCATGGGCTTAAGCTCTAAAATGTCCTTTCCAGCCAGTGCAGCGGATTCCAGCTTCATGGCGGGTTCACCCTCGTAGCTGCGCTCGAAACAGACTCCTAAAACCGCCGCAGCCGCATCTAAAACCCTGCCGCAACTCGTCGTCTCCACGGTTTCTGCGCCTTTTTTGAGTTGGCTCAGGATTAGTTGGGCTTCTGTTTCGCCGTGGGGCAGGTGTTGGCTGTTTTTTGCGAGCCATCCTTCAACGTCTACCCCAGATTTGGAGAGCATTCCAGCTGCGACGCGGACGGGGTAGCGGCTTGCTAAGTCGCCGCCTAACAGCCGCTGAGCTTCCAAGTGCCCAAGGCGTCTAAATTCTGGTGATTCGCGTGTACAGAAAAGGACTTCGCCGCCCCATGCTTCGCCGCCGGTGCCGTAGCCGTATCCATCGCAGACAACGGTGACAGCTTCATCTAAACCGTGCTCCGCCATCAAAGCCGCCGCGTGCGCGTGGTGATGCTGCACCTGAATCAGCGGCGAACCATCCATCTCAGCCATCGCCTTAGCCAAGTTGGTAGTGGTGAATTTGGGATGCAAATCGCATGCAACCGTCTCCCCGTGGCAGTTGATTAAGCGCTGCAGATGAGCGGTGGCTTTTTGGAGGAAACTGCGGGTTTCCACGTTTTCGACGTCGCCGATGTGTTGGCTGATGAAGGCTTTATCGTCGAGTAGCACGCAGGAGGCGTTATTTAGTTCGCCGCCCAATGCCACTACGCAGCGTTTAGATTTTTGCTTGAGCCTGATGGGGGCGGGTGCGTATCCTCGGCTTCTGCGGAGGAACACTTGGCGGTTTCCGTGGACGCGCATGACTGAGTCGTCGCAGCGATGGGCGATTTCGCGGTTGTGGAACAGGAAATAATCCACTGTGCCGCCCAGAATTTTCAGTGCTGCCTCGTTGTCCTTCACTATGGGTTGGTTTGGCGGGTTCGCGCTCGTCATCACAAACGCTGGGTCGCTGACTTGGTCGAAGAGCATGTAGTGCAAGCCAGTGTAGGGAAGCATGACGCCGACGTTGTGCAGGTGTGGCGCAACTAGCGGTGAGAGATTGTAGCTTGGACTTTTGTTGAGTAAGACAACTGGGCGTGCGGGCGAAGCCAGCAGTTCCTGCTCCTTTGAAGAGATTTCGGCGAACTCTTTGGTGGCATCGAGGTTTCTTGCCATGATGGCGAATGGTTTCTCGCGCCTATGCTTTGCGCTTCGAAGCCGCTCTAAGGGCTTTTCTTTGAGGGCTGAGGCTGCAATGTGGAAGCCCCCGTAGCCTTTTACCGCAAGAACACTACCTTCGGACAACAGCTTTCCCGCCAGCCGCACAGGGTCTTCGGTTTGGACTAGTTCACCTGTGTTAGTTGTCAAATACGCTTTGGGTCCACATGTTGGGCACGCAACGGTCTGCGCGTGAAAACGCCTGTTCGCAGGGTCCTCATACTCTTTTAGGCAGAACCCACACAATGGAAACTCGCGCATGGTGGTGTTTTCTCGATCATACGGGGGGCGCTCGATGATGGTGAAGCGCGGTCCACAATTGGTACAGGTGATGAAGAAATATTTGTAGCGAGGGTCTTTGGGGTCACGTAGTTCGGCAAGGCATTGGTTGCAGATGGCGATGTCTGGCGGGATGATTGAGCCCGAATTTTCGGCTTCATCGGAGCTTTTGTAAATAGTAAATTTGCCAAATTCATTTTTGCCTGAGAGCTCGGTTGATTTTAATTGGTCTATTTGTGCTAACGGCGGTTTCTCAGCGTTCAAACTATTCTTAAAACTCTCGATGTTCTCCGCGGTACCCTCAAGCAGGATTTCAACGCCGGCATCGCCCCTGTTGCGAACATACCCCGCCAACCTGTTCCGCACAGCTAAACGATAGACAAAAGGGCGGAAACCCACGCCTTGAACAATCCCTGAAACATTAATTTTTACACGCAAAGGTGGAGCCTTAGCTAATTGAAGTCGAGGTTTTCTCTTATACATTTCGAGGGGTTTTCTGGCAACCTTTAAAACAAACAAGCATCAATCAAAACACGTTTGATGGCTATGAAGGGCGTAACTTTCGCGGTGGCATTCGTTTTGACGGCTGTTTTAGTCATAGCGGGCATTATGCTCTACCCCGACGTTTTGGGGAAAGCCGCAACAGCCAACAACGACTTTGTTTTCGCGCTCTTCTTGGGTCCGTTTGTGGTTGTGCTGTTTTTTGCTTGGGTTGGCGAAAAAGTTGTGCTAAAAGTACTGAAGAAAGAGTAGTTTAGTCGGTCCTCAGGTCGTCAACTGTTTTTCTGTTGAGTCATCCTGATTCTCTTCTTGTTGTCCCACATTTTATGCATCTGAAGAAGGTGATTGTGGAATGGATGGTTTCATCTGCTGCCTCCACGTTCCAAATTTCGCTTTCTGTGTGGCCGCATATTAGGCAAACCACTTTAACCGTCGGCAGTTGTCTAAGCGATGCTGTTTTTTTATCTATAACTGCGATTTCCGCTGATTTGCCGTGAGAAATATGTATTTTTTGTTTTGTTTCTTCTTGTTCAATTGGCTTTCGGTATTTGCATTTTGGGCATCTGAGTGAAGCCTCTCCCTTTTTGACTACTTGGAGCAGTGCCCCGCATTGTGGACAGAAGTTCATTTTGGTTAACCCTATAGAGGAACCTTTTCTAATTGAAATAATTTTTGTATATTCGATTACCAAGATGGAGCCATCCAAGAAACGCACTATGTTCCTTTAAGTTGTCGTTTTAGGACTTTGCCTGCCGAGCTTATCGGTAGATCCATTCTGAATTCGACTTCGCGGATTGCTTTGTATGAGGCTACTTTGTCGTTGACAAAATTCATAATTTTCTCTTTCGAGACAGTTGCTCCATCATTGAGCACGATGTAGGCTTTAGGAACCTCGCCCGCCATCGGGTCAGGTTTGCCAACGACCGCGCACAATTTGACGGCTGGGTGTTCGTATAGGATATCTTCGAGTTCGTGGGGGTAGACGCTGTAGTCTTTGGTTTTGATGAGATCTTTTTTGCGGTCGGTTATGTAGAAGTACCCGTCTTGGTCCATGCGTGCGATGTCGCCTGTGAAAAGCCACCCGCCACGCAGAACCAAAGCGGTTTCCTCGGGTCTTTGCCAGTAACCCTTCATAACCTGCGGTCCCTTCACGGCTAATTCGCCCGTCTCGCCTGCTTCAAGTGTTTTTTCGCCTGTTTCTAAATCCACGATTTTTGCTTCTGTATCTGGCAGCGGCAGCCCTATTGAACTCACTTTCATCGTCCGCATCGACAAATCTACAGGCATGCAATGCGTAACTGGCGAAGCCTCAGTCAAACCATACCCTTCTGCGAGGAAACCCCTCGTGACTTCGATGAATTTCTTCTGGACCAGCGGCGGCAAAGACGAAGCACCAGAGATGCATACGCGGATAGATGTTAAATCGTATTTGCCCAGTTCAGGGTTGGCTATGAGCGCCGAATACATGGTTGGGACACCACAAAACACCGTGACCCTGTGCGTCTGTATGGTTTCTAAAACCTTTGCTGGTTCAAATTTGGGCATCAACACCATTTTTGCGGCTAAACTTATGGGCACGGTCATGCTGGTGGTTAAGCCGTAGATGTGGAACAGAGGCAGCGCCGTCAGGAAGACATCCTTCGATGTTCCCTTTATCGTTGCGGCGAATGCAAGAGTGTTTGAAACGAGGTTTCGGTGTGTTAACATGGCGCCTTTGGCTGTTCCCGTTGTACCGCCCGTGTATTGGAGAGCCGCTAAATCTTCATGTGGATTACATTTTATTTTTGGGGTTGTTTTTGAGTTGTTTTCCAGTAACTGGCTGAAATTTATGGCGATTTGAGAACATGGAGGACCCGTGTTTTCTTCCAAGTCCGCAATTATCACGTGTTTAATCTGGGTCTTTTCCCAAACTTTATCCACAATCGGAAAGAGCGAATCCAGCGCAACGATGGTTTGGGCTCCAGAATCCCGGAGTTGATACTCCACTTCGCGTTCGCGGTGCAGGGGACTGATAGCTGTTACAACCGCGCCTGCCTTGAGGGCTCCAAAAAAACCAATTACAAACGGAGGAATGTTGGGTAGATACAGTGCCACGCGGTCGCCTTTTTCGACGCCCATATTGAGCAATGCATTGGCAAACTGATTAGACAGCGCATCCAACTGGCCATAGGTTATTTTCTGCCCATCATAAACAACAGCGATTTTTTCTGGGAAATTCTCGGCACTTTGATGAAGGAGTTCTTGAAGAGGAACATGCGGATAATTCATTTCGACGCATCCTGACAAGTTTTTGCTAAATAAAGCACACTGCCTTTAGCGGCTTCAAATCGGTGTCACTAGTGTAAAGGTTAGCTTTCCAGTGGCGTGCAGTGGCGTAAACGATTGCATCTGAGAAGTGCAGGTTATACTCAAGGCTGAAATCTGCTGCTTCAAGGGATAATGTTTGGTCAAGGGGCACAATTGTGGTTTGACTTAGGGCGGCAACTACCAGCAGCGCTTCTTCCTCGCCTTTGAGCTTCTTTATTTTCTTGTAAACTTCATAGAGAACTACGATTGATGTGAGTATCTCTTTAGGAGGAGTTGATTCAATGACCTGCTTGTACTGAGGCGCCTTTGGTCCCTTTGTGAACCGTTCAATCCAGCCGAAACTGTCTATGCTAATCAATTCTGTCAGACTCGTCGCGGAGGTCGTCTGTGTCTAACCCTGAAATAAAGCCTTCAGTGTCTTTTAGGGGGCGCACGGGTATGTACTGGAGGATTCCATGCTTGGTTATTGCCACCATTTTGTCGCCGGGTTTAATTCCAGCGCTCTTGCGCAGTTTTTCTGGAATGACTATTTGGTATTTTTTTGAAACTGTAACAGTTTCCATCGTTAACCTCAGAGTACAACGGTTCACCTATCGATATAAAATTTGTGCCTAAACACAATAAAACCAAATGTCCCAGAAAAAACAGAAGGAGCTGTTAAAAAAATATTTTAAAAGTGGTGCCGGGGGCGGGATTCGAGCCCGCGACTTCTGGTTGCAGGCGCTTGGCCCTTCAAACTCCAGATTATGAGTCTGGCGATATGATGTTAACAATGTTGAATTTGCTTTTCTTCCATTGATAACAAAAACTTGAGATTCATTGATAACATTATTGATAACAATTTGAGGGTTAACTTTCTGTAGTTCTTCAATGGTTGTACTGTGCCAATCGACTAGTCTAGATTCTCCTTTGAAACCTCTATAATGTGCAATTCTTGCGTATTGTTTTCTAATTTGGGTATAACCCATAATTCCACATTCGGGACAAATCATTTTCATATTTTTTTAGGTCTCCAAATTTTTTGTTTTTCATAATTTCTAACATTCAAACAAACTTGAGAATTTACCATAAATCGTCTTCCTCTTCTAGAAGTGCGTTATCTTCCTCTAAAGCGTCCTCTTCACTTTCTTGTTTGTTCTCAGTGTCGTAAGTATTCGGGTCTAGGTTTATGCTTTCGGTCATTGGTTCGGTTCCGAATGGATTGAATTTATTTACGAATTTCATATACCTTAAAACCAAAGACTCTTTTGGTTTTGGCTCTGTTCTTTTTGGGTTCGGCTCAGGTTTTAAATATTTTACACTTCCTTCTTTCTTATACTCTGAAATTACTAGTTCGGGATTCGTTGACCCGTTTAAATAAATCCAATGTCGTTTAGGCAAACATTGAATTCTCTTCTTAGTCTCTTCATTCGGCATCATGGCTTTTAATTTCCTTAAACTATTTTCGCCTAGCGTAAGACCACAAAAAACTCTTAGGCGTTCAACAATTTTACAGCTAATATCGTTTAGTCGTTGACCTAAAACTAGGTAGTGAATGAAGGCATCCGAACGGGAAATTGTAAAAAGTGAAAATAGCTCTAGTGAATCATCTGAATTCATTGAATAAGTTCCAAAACTTGTTTGTGCTTCCTCTAGAACTATCAAATAATGATGTTTGTATGTTGGGTCTTTATCAATTGCTGATTTTTGCATTTTAAAGATGTATTCAAGAACTACCGATTCAAAATATTTTATGCGTCTACCGTTCAAATAGTGAATATCAAAAAGCAAAGATGCCTTAGAACGTAAAAGGTCTTCTAGCCATTGAGATTTAATGTAGCTGTATTTTTTGTCTAAGTTTATATGAATCGTGTCTCTGAGAAATTGAACGTTTTCGATGTCGGTCTTATCTATTGCCACAATGGGGTTAAACTCTGAGGTTCCAACCTGAACACAATTGATAAAGCCATAATTTCTTTTCCAAATAGAGCTAGGGCTAAGTATTATCACTGTCATGTTTTGGTCTTTTAGTGCTTCTTTAACTATGCTAAACGCTGTAAAACTTTTACCGTGTCCCGATTCAGCGACTAGAATTAAACCTAAATGTTGCTTTATGTCGGTTAAGATGTTGCTTAAATCGCTATGAATCCCTTCATTGTTTTGGTTTTGGTTGTTTTCCGTGCTTTCACCTTCTAAATGTGGTGAATGATGAACTAGATTGACAAATATATAGCAAATCTTCGAAATATTTCGCTTTTTTTGTGCCATTTTTCGACTTTTTTGAAGCAAAAAAGCCATAAAATCGTACATAGGAACCTATTAGCATTAAAAGGTTTAGCAATTTTGCTTTTCTATTAACGCCAAACTTGGAATTATCAGGTTATTGGAATGCAGAAACGAATCTTAACTACAAATTAAGAACCATTAAAAATAGTAAATATAAATCTCAAATAAACAGAAAGTTAAACATAACTTCAATTTACTTTTGGCAATCCCTATTTTTCAGACTACTTTTCCAAAAGTCAATATTTCTGTACTGGTAGGGGCTATTTCAGAGGTTTTTGTCTTTCGACCTAATTAGTCCACATATATCGCACACAAAATATGCTGTGTCCTCACGAATTTCAAGAACGGTCACATTACATTTTTTGCATCTATGACACAAATCATCATTTTTCATTATTTAATCAAATCCAAGCTAAACCGTCTTATAATATTCAATTGACCCGTTAGCAGAAACTTCGACACGACCATAGCCATAGTTCCATTGATTTAGAAATGCGATTGCTTGAATTTGCGAAATTAAGTAAGGCTCTGAAATGTTAACAATTAATTCGGGATTGCTCTCTAAAACTGCTTTAAGCGTTTTTCCTAGTGGAGTTAAATCTGAAATATAATAGCACTTGTCAGAACCGAATTTCAATACAATGTTTTCGCTTACATCCTCTCTTAATTCCATGTGTACATCTTGACAGAAAAACCTAGATATTCTTGAATTAAATTTAGTTGGGTCAGGGTCAGTTTTTACAAACACAATTTTAAAATCTGCTTCTCTGCTTATGCCGATTAAATCAAGTGGGTCAAAATCCTTAAAGTTATCACCGAACGTTGAAAGAAATTCACGCCATATTACCTTTCCACTTGGAAGTTGCTTCCATTGACCCGAAATTGGCTTATGATGTGTTCTAGGCAAACTCATTAATTCACTCTCCAATTTTCAGTGCGATTCTTACGTAACTTTTCATTATAATTCGCTACAGCTTTCTTTCTTTCATCTGAATCAAATTCGCTTATAGGAAGTGGGGTTTTCCATAGAAGCTTAGAATCTCCATGAAATTCAAAATCTAGCGGTTTAGTGTTGTGAATTATTTTTTTGGTCAAATCATTCAGAATACGTTTTGAATCCAAATTTCCCCGTTTAGCATTCACACTAAGGAAATTTATAACCTCAGAAATGCTTTCACCTTTAAGGGTTCTTGGAACATCGCATTCGGGGTCTAGCTCATATGTCTGCTTTTGGGGTTCAGGGGTCTCTAATCGTGCGGTCTCTTCACTTTCTCTTTTAATATAATGTTTTGATTCTGTACTTTTTTCTTCAATCTTTCGTTTTTCGAATTCGGCAGTTTGAGCCATGAATGTCTTCAGTAATTCGTCTTTTTTTCCGATTTCTTGATTCAGCTTTTCAATTTGGTCGTTAGCGTTCTTAAGTTGTGGACTAGCATCCAGAATCACACGAATGTTATTTTCTTTCTTAATTGGTATAATTGGTTGCTCTGTCATCTCAATCACTCTCTAATCAATTTCTGTCTATCTTGAGGTTGACGACTTTTACAGAATGGTTCCATCTCTGGAAAAATTTCGGGTTCGGTTTCTGTATGTTTAGAAAAATCTCTGTCATCAATGCCATGCGTAAAATCGCTAGGCTTGTTTTCTAAATCTTTTATAATTTTTTTAGACATATCTAATCGTCTCCGTTTGGCATGGGTTGGTTTTGACCAAAAGTTACATAGGCTTGTTTTGGGTAAAGCTGAAAAACTATCTGTGCCCGTGAAGCTAACGGATACGATTCTAATTTTCCTGTCTTATAGAATGAGAAGGCTTCATACATTGGTTTCAAGATTTTACTTAAACATTCGTTTTGATTAGAGCATTCCATAATTGCGGTTAATTCTTCTAACAATTTTTTATTTTCCGTTTCCAAAGAAACAGTATGATACGTTTTTATTCTCATATTATCACTTACGATTTGCTACTTTATAATCAAAAATTTGCTATTCACCTATTTATAACTTCCTATAAAATATAACTTTATATGTATAAACGTAACATTAAAGAAAATACTTAATTACTTGAAATTGCATTATATATACCTAATTATGTCTTGCCGTCAGCATAATAATGTCTCCTATGACGGTTCCCTTCCTATTTACTCTCCTTTCACTTCGATGCGTTTCTTAGCAAATATATCTTTTAAAGACATGTAACTAAATCTGTTAAGCACAGTGCATAAAGCTTATATTATAGCTTACGACACCATACTTTAATCAAGTGATAAATTAGTTAGCCAAAACTGCTAATTTTTAGATTGATTAGGAACGGGAAACAGATTATATGAGTTTACTCTCAGAAGTAAATACTGACATAAGGAAAATCAGTAAACAGCAAAGTTACTATAACAAGAATAAAGAACGAATCAATAAGAATAGAAGAAAGAAGTACAGGGCAAATAAAGAAAATTTAAATAAAAATAGGGTAAAAAACCTAAAGCCCAATGACATAAAAAACAGCTTTTTTAGTAGCAAAATAGGAGAGTTAAATCAATTATTTATTACTCTAACTCAAGACGATAATAGAACCGAACAGAAAAACAAGCTCATAATGAGCCTAAATGACCTATTAACTTTTTCAAAAATTTATCTAGTAAAAGGGAGAGAAGACCGTTTACATACTGCCCCTAAGACCACACGATTTTTAGTATTACCTGAGATTGTGTTTTATGTAGGTCACTTTAGAATAGCAAGCTTTACTGACTTGGAACATTATTTAAGAAATAGAGTCAGCAAGAGACAACTAAAGCGGAACATGCAATTATTAGTTAAATTGAAATGGATAGTTCCGTTTGGTAGAGGTGGAGCATTAACTTACAGAGCTAACCCATTCTTGGAAGCTCTCAGAGACCTAGACGAAACTTATCTGTTACTTGGCGAATATGCACGGCTACAGATTGACTTTTTCGATTTACTCAATTTGCCGTTATTGAACGCTGTTAAGTCTATTGAAAAGATAGTTAATGCTAAAGTGGAATTCCATAAATTTGAAATGGGTAGCCATGCTCAATGGGTAAGAGCATTTTTTGAAGGCTTAGTAAGCATAACACTTACCTTTGAAAACGGGAATATATTCGAAAGTTGTCTACCAGTGAATAAACACGCATCTTCCAAGATAGTTGGATATGACAATGAAACAAAGAAGCGAATAACTAACCCCTATGGATTTTATCATCATACAATCCCATTAAAATGGGAACTATTCGACATAGTAGAGTCAGCCGAATTCACGAAAAAAGGCAGAAAAACAAGATGGGCTAAAGAACTTGGAGAATATACATACATACACTTTGACAACAGCTTCAAAATTATACAATACAACAAGAATACCCTGTACGGTAATGTTCAGTATTTGACTTTTAGAGAGCCATTTGAAAAGCTATTAGATAAAACATGGAGCAAGAAAGACGTTTCATGCCAATATGTGGAAGTAAGTGACTTTGACACCTTACAAAGATTATTCACATATAGGTTTGTTGACGGCAAAAGACGCATAGACTTGTTTGATGCTTTAGAGATAAAAACCAAAAAAATTCATCCGTATACATAAGGTAAAAAGCAAAGGCAAAAACTAACATAAGTTTAAAAGATGGCATGCGAATAAGCGGTAATACGATTTAGTGGAAGATTGAAGATGAATAAAACACGGTTAAGCATATTCTTAATAACATTAATTGTTAGTTCAGTTGTTTTATTTGGCACTATACATTTTGATTTAGTGCAAGCTTCTACAAACGTAAGTGGAGTAATTACTTCAGACACTACATGGACACAAGCAGATAGCCCATACATTTTAACTGGAAACCTTCTTGTAAACAATGGCGTTAATTTGACAATTCAGTCAGGTGTAACTGTAAACCTCAATAGTAATTACATAATGGTTAATGGCACAATGCAAGCATTGGGGAACAGTATCAACTCCATCACTTTCAACGGAGGACAAATAACTTTCACCCAGTTCGGTGCTGGTTGGAACCAATCTACTGGCACAGGTTCAATAATAGAGAATGCGG
>Ga0209083_1000580_pt1 | contig 51774 bp, 45 predicted proteins | sample AM7aDNAmetaG_FD_184132 | JGI IMG/M metagenome (GOLD analysis project Ga0209083, IMG submission 184132) | Freshwater microbial communities from Finland to study Microbial Dark Matter (Phase II) - AM7a DNA metaG (SPAdes) (version 3) | ecosystem: Environmental > Aquatic > Freshwater > Lake ...
AGCTGTCGGTTGTGAAACTTCCAACCGCCAAGCGTGGATTCGTATTGCTGCCCAGGCGCTGGGTGGTGGAACGCTCGTTTGCCTGGCTGGCGCGGTTCCGTCGTCTGGCAAAGGACTATGAGCGTCTGGCATCCACCGTTGCCGGGCTGCACCTGGTCGCGTTCGCCTGTGTGCTCTTGAGCCGACTCCTCGGAGACATCACGTGAAGTGCATAACACGCTCTAAGATTGAGGACTGGTCGCATTAGCTGCTCGAGGTACGCTCGGGTACGCCCATACCCTACGAGACCTGCGTTATTCTTCGCGGTGCTTTTTGCGCCGTCGTGCTGCGTTGATCTGCCGGGACCGGAGATGTGCGATGGCATGGGCCTGCTGGCCGACAGGGCATAGAATGGGATCATGCTGATCGCAATCACAGGCGCAACCGGGTTTGTTGGCAGCTACACCGTCAGGTCACTTAAGGCGCGCGGGCACCATGTGCGGGCGCTGGTGCGGCGGACGAGTCGGCGTGAACACATTGCTCCGTTTGTCGATGAGTGGACGGTCGGAGAGGTGGAGGATCAGCAGGCACAGGCGGGACTGGTGGCCGGCGTTGATGGCGTTATCCATGCGGCGGTGGATTTCGCAGCCAGCGATATGCCGAGCGTTCACTTTCGGCGGAATGTGCTGTCATCACTTGATCTGCTTGAGGCAGCGCGGAAGGCGGAGGTGGGGCAGTTCATCTTTGTCTCATCCGGGGCAGCGTATGCGCAGATCCTGCGGGATCGCAAGCTCGATGAGAATCACCCGACATGGCCGGATAGTCTCTATGGGGCATACAAGGCGGCGGTGGAGCCGTTTCTTAAGGCGTATCATGCGCAGTTTGGGATGAATACCAGCAGTTGGCGGCCGGTGGCGGTGTATGGGGTGGCGCCGGTGGTTTGCCAGTCGCATTGGATTGAACTGGTCGAAGCAGTGAAGGCAGGCAAAGCGGTATCAACGCCCGCGGGAGGGAAGATTGTGCATGTGGAAGATGTGGCGTTCGCGCTCGCGGCGGCAGCGGGCGATGAGACGGTGGCGGGGCAGTTCTACAACCTGGTTGATTGCCACATGTACTGGCAGGTGGCAGCCGAGTTGGCCAAACAGATCACCGGTTCATCCTCGATCATTGAAGACCGTAAAGGGAGCGGTCCGAAGAACACGTATGATACGGCGGCTGCTGTTGCGTTCTTCGACCGACACGGGAACACGATTGGCCTGAGGCGCGGGTTGGAGGGTGTACGGCAATATGTCGCGCAGTTGATACAGGCAGAAGAGGTCGGATCACCTCTGGCTGCTCCGAGGGTATGATTGGGCACGTGATTCGGAACGAAGTGAAGGAGTGTGCCCATGGGATCGAATGCCGAGCTTGCAGAGATGTTTGCGCGGATGGCCGACGTGATGCAGCTTGTTGGGGAGAACGCGTTCAAGGCGATTGCATTTCAGCGGGTCTCGCGGGTGCTGGAAGAGACGGGCATTGACGTGGTGGCGGCGAGCAAATCCGGCGAACTGCCGCCGATCGAGGGGATCGGTGAGAGCAGTCGGCGGATCATTGTTGAGTATGCGCAGACCGGAAAGAGCCGGGACTACGAGCAGTTGATTGCCAGCGTGCCGGCGGGTGTGCTGGAGATGCTGCGGATTCCGGGGCTGGGACCCAAGACGGTGGCGCTGCTGTGGAGGGAGCGCGGCATCGAGTCGGTCGATGCTTTGGAACAGGCGATTGGGCAGGGGAAACTTGCGGGGCTCAAGGGCGTGGGGGCGAAGAAGATCGCCTCAATGCTGGATGGCATCCGTCTGCTGAAGGCGGGTATGCAGCGGCGCGGGTTTGTGGTGGTGGCACCGCTGGTGGAAGAGATGCTGGAGAGACTGCGGAGTGATGCGCGGGTGGGGCAGGCGGAGGCGGCCGGGAGTTTCCGGCGGCGGCGTGAGACGGTGGGGGATGTGGATCTGCTGTGCTGGGTGCATAGTTCCGAGGATGCACAGGCGGTGATCGAAAGTTTCTGTACGCAGAACGGCGTGGAGAAGGTCAATGCCAGCGGGAGGACGAAGGGGAGCATTCTTGTAGACAAGGGATTCCAGATCGACCTGCGGATTGTGCCGAAGGAGAACTTCGGGGCGGCACTGCTCTACTTCACCGGGTCGAAGGAGCACAATGTCAAGTTGCGCGGGCTGGCACAGGAACAGGGGATGACGCTCAATGAGTGGGGGCTGTATCGCGTCGATCAGTATAACAAGGCGGAGAAGAAACCGGGTGAACCTCCGACGATCAAGCCGGTGGCGGGTGGGGATGAGAAGAGCGTCTATTCAGCTTTGAAGTTGGGCTACATCGAGCCGGAATTGCGTGAGGATCGTGGCGAGATCGAGGCGGGGATTGCACAGCGGCTGCCCCGGCTGGTAACCCGCGAAGACATCCGCGGCGAATTGCATTGTCATACCACAGCATCAGATGGTCGTGCCAGCATCGAACAGATGGCCGAGGCGGCGAAGGCGATGGGGTATGAGTACATTGCGATTACCGACCATTCGGTGAGCTCTGTGATCGCCAATGGTTTGGCACCGGAGCGGCTCAAAGCGCATATTGCCGCGATCCGAAAGGCCCAGGACCGTGTGAAAGGGATCCATATTCTTGCCGGCAGCGAGGTGGATATCCTGATCGATGGCTCGCTGGACTATGAAGATGCGCTGCTGGCGGAACTGGATGTCGTGATTGCCTCGCCGCATGTGTCACTCAAGCAGGACACTGCCAAGGCGACGGATCGGCTGCTGCGGGCGATTGAGTCGCGGTATGTGCACATTATTGGCCATCCCACCGGGCGGATGATCAACCAGCGCGAGGGGTTGCCTTTGGATATGCCCAAGGTGATTGCGGCCGCAGCGCAGGCCAAGACGGCTCTGGAGATCAACGCCGGCTGGCCACGTTGGGATCTGAATGATTTGAACGCCCGGGCGGCGGCCAATGCCGGGGTGATGATCTCGATCAACACCGACGCCCATGCCATCGAGAGCCTTGGCGACATCGTGATGGGCCTGTGGGTTGCTCGCCGAGCCTGGCTGACGCCAACGCAAATCGTGAATTGCATGACGTACAAACAGCTTATGGCTTGGCTGAAGGTCAAGAGGTAGAATGCGCGTATCTGATGGAGTATCGCCATGGTGCGCATGACAATTGAGTTCTCCGAAAGCTCGCTTTCAGCTTTGCGGGCATCACCTCGCGAGTTTGCGGACGAGATGCGTCTGGCGGCAGCAATCAAGTGGTACGAACTACATCGCATTTCACAGGGTCGGGCTGCCGAGATTGCCGGGCTATCGCGCGCCCAGTTTGCTGATGCCCTATCGCGCTTCGGCGTGTCGCCTTTCCAGTATTCCGCGGAAGAGATCATCGAAGAGGCTGGGCAGTGAGCGTATGGATTGTTAACGCGTCGCCTGTGATTGCGCTGGCCAAAGTTCGGCAGTTGCAGCTTCTGGATGCTCTGGGCGGCGAGGTGTGGTTGCCAGAGGCAGTTGCGATCGAGCTGGTGGCGGGCCCGGAGGGGGATCCCGCGAGAATGGCAGTGGTTGCGAATTGGGGGCGACGGTGTTCTCCATCCGCAATTCCCGATACTGTGGTCGAATGGGGTCTTGGGGCAGGCGAAACAGCCGTCCTTGCCGTTGCGATGGAGCGACAGCCCGCCACTGCGGTCCTGGACGACGGCATGGCTCGCTCGGCGGCACGCGCTTTGGGTATTCCGCTGATCGGGACTCTTGGTGTCGTCGTGCGCGCCAGGCGGGTGGGGATCATTCCGTCGGCTGGGACCGTAATGCGTGATCTCAAAGACGTAGGTCTTCGGCTCGACGATACGTTGGTTGGCGCGGTCCTCGAGCGCATCGGTGAACGCTGGATTCGCACGTAGGTCGGCCATCTGTCGCGTCAGGCGAAAGGCCTAATCCATGGCCAGTTGTAACAACACGCTCTCTGCGGTGTAATACCTCCACCTATTTTTCAAGCAGGAGCAGGGCTATGAGCAAGATTCGTATTGGCATTGTTGGCGTTGGCATTATTGGCAAGTCGCATCTGGATGCGTATGCGAAGATCCCCGATGTGGAGATCGTCGCCGCGTGCGATATCGACACTCCGGAACTCAACCGCGTTTGCGACAAGCACAATATTAAGAACCGTTACGAGAAGTTCCGTGATCTGCTGAAGCGGGATGACCTCGATGCGGTGGATGTAGCGCTACACAACAACCTTCATGCGCCGGTGACCATCGAGGCCCTGCGCTCCGGCAAACATGTCTACTGCGAGAAGCCGATTGCCGGCAGCTACTTCGATGGCAAGGCGATGATCGAGGAAGCGAAGAAGTGCGGGAAGATGCTGCACATTCAGCTTGCCTTCCTGTATACGCGCGAGACGAAGATCGCCAAACGCCTGATCGAGGCCGGCCGGCTCGGCCACATTTACCATGCCCGCTCGACGGGTTTCCGCCGGCGCGGCCGGCCGTATGTAGATGGCTATGCCACACCTCAGTTCGTGAACACCACCACCTCGGGTGGCGGCGCCCTCTATGACATGGGCGTCTACCACATTTCGCAGCTTCTGTATCTGTTGGGAATGCCCAAGGTGCAGCGCGTGACCGGCCGGGTATACCAGGAGACCGGCATGGACGAGACTCGGCGCAAGCTTTCCAATTACAACGTCGAGGAACTGGGTACGGGATACGTGCGCTTTGCCGATAACCTCACGATGGACATCATCGAGAGCTGGGCGATCCACATGAATGCCTTTGAGGGCAGCTTCATCGCCGGCTCCAAGGGCGGTGTCCGTCTCGCGCCGCTGTCGTATCACACGACCACCGAAGATGTCGAGACGAACATGACCTTCGAGGACATCGCGGCCGACTCTCGCTGGCACTCGCTGAACTCGGCGGTGTCTTACTATGACAGTTCGCAGCATCACTGGGTCGCGGCGTTGCAGGGCAAGGTTGAATTGCTGCCGACGGCGCAGATAGCACTGCAGACGATGCTGATCAGCCAGGGCATCTACCTGTCGGAGAAACTTGGCCGCGAAGTGACGGTTGAGGAGATCGAGCAAGCGGCGGTAACGACGGCTCTGAAGCTGTAAGCTGCCCATCCACTACAGGAAGATAGTTCGGCGCTTTGCGAAGGCCTTGTCAAACCAGGCTTCCAGGGCCGGGTTGCAGCCGCGGCAGGCGTCTACCACGCGGTCAGCCCAGAGGATGTATTTCACTTTGCGTTCGGCTGGCCAGTCTGGCGGCTCGGTCAGGCTGACATCATGCAGGTTGCAGATCTTGTCTGCGATGAAGATCTGTTTTGCGCCAGGCGATGCGGCTTGGGCGCGTTCGATCTGCCTCTCCCTGCGCTCGTGGCTGGGCAGCGTCTTGTCGTCGGTGACTTCTTTCACGAGCGTGCAGACCTCGTAACCGAAGCGTTCGACCAGGTCGGCCGGGGAGGCGTCGGTATCTTCCAGAACATCATGCAGAACTGCCGCCTGCAGGATGATGGTATCCTCGATCTTGCCGATATGGGCCAAGGCGTGAGCAACGGCGATGGGATGGTTGATGAAGGGACTCTGGCGCGAGTTCTTTCGCCGCTGATTGCTGTGTTTATGTGCAGCGAATGCCAGGGCGCTTAAGAGCTTGTCCATGGGGGAGCCTTCCACGGTTGACATGTTGCCATTGTCCGACAGGTCAGGGCGTGTTTCCAGCGCGCTGCGCGACGACTTTTGCGCTTTCTGGCCGGTGCCGAGCGAAGCTCGGACGAGGATCGGGCGCAGCTCGTATGCCCGCCCATGGCAACGCCATCAGGAGGCGGCAGGTATAGCTGGCAGAGGAGACATACATGGTATTCTCGGTGTATACGGTATTGCTGATTGCCGGAGCGGCGATAGGGTTGGCGGCTTGTGCGGCGGCCGCGCCGCTGGATGGTGGCGTGCCGGACGCCGAGATTGACCGCATTGCGGCGATGTTGGGGGATCGCCCCTTTGCCTTCGGCCCCAGCATCGAAGATCGCGCTGCCTGGGAGAAACTTGGGAAGCACAAGAGCTATGCCGGCGTAGTGGCCAATGCGGAGAAGCTGCTCAAGGGGCCGATGCCGGAGCTGACAGAGCAGATCTACCTCGAGTACACGCAGACGGGGAACCGCACCAAGCATTACAACGACGTTCGCTACGCGCGCCATGGGCGGATTGCGACCTTGGTGTTGGCTGAGTGCGTGGAGAATCGCGGCCGCTTCATCCCGGCACTGGAGGCGGCAATCGAGAGCATCTGTCAGGAGCCGACCTGGGTCTTCAACTTCCACGATCCAGCTCTGGAAAACTGGCACGGAAAGACGATTCAGATTGACCTGGGTTCCATCCTCCCGGCCCACGCAATGGCGCAGGCCGAACACATGCTGGGTGGTCGGCTCAGTGATCGGGTCCGCAAGCGGATGACGACGACCTGTAGGCAACGCATCCTGGATCCGTACCGCCAAGAGATTCTCGGTCAGACCAAGGCACGTGGGCTGTGGTGGATCACCAATGTGAATAACTGGAATGCCGTATGCCACGCAGGCGTGCTGGGGACAGCGCTGGTGTTTGGCGAAGACAAGCGGGATCGCGCGTTCTTCGCCGCAGCGGCCGCGAAGTTCAGCCGCCGCTATCTCCAGAGCTTCGGCAAGGATGCCTATTGTCAGGAGGGCCTGGGTTACTGGGGTTATGGCTTTGGCAACTACATTATGCTCTGTGAACTGCTCTACCAGGCGACCGGGGGCAAGCTGGACCTCTATCAAGACCCGGACGTGCGCGAGGTGGCGCTGTTCCCAGTTCGTGACCAGATCACCAACGGCGTCTGGCCGAGCTATGCCGACAGCGCGGTGGGGGCTGTTCCATCCGCCCAATTGATGGGCTTCCTGAATCGGCGCTATGGACTGGGGCTACAGCAGTGGCAGGTGGAGGATCAGACAACCGCCGGCGGCGGGCTGCCCACGGCGATGATGTTCTCGTCGCCGAATTCGGCGACAGCGCAGGAACTGGCCAACCAGGCAAAGGAGTATTACGAGCTGCGGACGTACTTCGCAGCGAATCAGGTATTGAACCTGCGGCCGGCCAAGGGCTCCGCCTGCCGGATGGCGGTCTCGATCAAGGGCGGCAACAACGAGGAGCCGCACGGTCACACCGACATGGGCACCTTTGTCGTGGTGATGGGCAAGGAGCCGGTCATTCTCGATCCGGGCCTGGAGGTGTACACAGCGCGGACATTCTCCGAGAACCGCTTCAAGAGCAACCTGCTCAATTCTTTTGGCCATCCGGTGCCGCGGGTGGCCGGCCAACTGCAGACGCCCGGCCGGCAATACCATGCGACCATCCTCTCCACGCAGTTTGCCGATGCGGGCGATACCTGCGTCATGGACATCAAGCCTGCGTATTCGGTTCCCGCGCTCACCAAGCTGACCCGCACGTTTGCCTACGATCGCAGCGCGGAGGGACAATTCACCGTGACTGACGAGGTCGCCTTCTCGACCCCGCAGCAGTACGGCACCGCCCTGATCACCTACGGACAATGGAAGCAGCAGGCCGACGGATCGTTGTTGCTGTGGCAGAACAAGGAAGCGGTCAAGGTGGTGATCGACAGCAACGGCGCAGCGTTCACGGTGACGCCCGAGACGATCCAGGAGGACAACGGCAAGGGCACGAAGCCGACACGGATTGGCATTGACCTGGCTCAGCCGGTCACGGCCGCCCGCGTATTGCTGACGATTACGCCCGCGTCAGTTTCTGGGCTCTGAGGGGCTGCTCTGAAAGGTCGGTTGGGTAGTGGGAACACTTGCCGGGGCGGCCGGCTCGATGATCATCCACACTTTCGTCTCTTTCTCGGGCATGAGATCCCAATTGGGCTCCCATTGGCGGTCTTCCATGGTGCGGCTGACACGGTCGGGAAGATCAATCACCATACCTTCGACGTTGGCCACGCTGACGAGATATCCCGTTGCGTCGGCGAGGTAACTGCCGTCGGTGAGGCGCGAACCGGAGAATATCCACGACATCGCAGGAGCTTCCTTCTTGCTCTTGATGTTGCGCAGCAGCCGGTAGGCCGGATAGCGGACGACTTTCCCATCCTTGGTCCACTCCACGCTCAAACGCAGGGGAGGACCTTGCGGCGGAATCCATGAATCGGTGGCTTTGTTGTATTCCAAGGTGTGGCCGGGCTCGAGCCCGAGCATAAGGAGGGCCAGATGGAGGTGCGAGGGCTTTACGCGCGAGCTGAGGATGGCTTCGTACTCGTTGGTGCCGGCCGCGACACAGTAAAACTCCAGCGCGTAGTCGGCTTTCACGGCCTGACATTCGACACGAACGGTTTTGTGCGGGATGTCGACATCCAGGAACGGAAGCTTGCCCTTGTCCGCTTCAGCCGCCAGCAGGGGGCTTGCAGGGAGCAGAAGAAGGATCAGGCCCAAGGCTGTGAAGAAACGGATCGACATGCCTGTTAGTTTAGCCATGGCGGCGGCAGGCGGAAGGACGAAAGCTGGATCGTCTGGTGTGGGACCAGGGGTTTGCCCCAATCGAATTGGGGGATTAGAACATGCGTATGGAGAGGATTGGAAAACTGACCAAGGCCGTGATACCAGCCGCGGGGTTCGGCACACGAATGCTTCCCGCCGCCAAGGCCATCCCCAAGGAGATGCTGCCGATCCTGGACCTGCCGACAATCCAGTATGTCGTCCAGGAAGCCGCTGACGCGGGCATCCGTGATGTGCTGCTGGTCACCTCACGCGACAAAAAGGCGATTGAGGACCATTTTGACCGGTCGCCGGAGTTGGAGGCGCGTCTGGCCGCCTCCGGCAAAGAGTCGCTGCTGGCGAGCCTTGTCGCTCTTGCCGCCAAGGTGAAAGTGCACAGCGTTCGGCAGCCTGAGCAGCGAGGCTTGGGCGATGCCGTCGCCCAGGCTCGAAGCCACGTTGGCGATGAGCCTTTCGCCTGCATGCTGGGCGATACGGTATTTTCCGGTTCCCAACTTCCACTAACGCAGATGACAGCCGCCTTCGACAGGTATCACACGTCGATCATTGCCCTGGAAGAAGTCCCGGCCGAAAAGGTCAGCCGATATGGCATCGTTGGAGGTAAGTTGCTGGATGATGGCACCTTCCGGATCGATACTCTCATCGAGAAACCTCGGCCGGAAGAAGCTCCCAGCCACTATGCCATCTGCGCCCGCTACATCCTGACGCCCGACATCTTTGCCTGCCTGGACAATGTCAGGCCGGGAAAGGGTGGCGAAATTCAGCTTACCGATGCCCTCAAACTGCTGTGCGAGCGTAAGCCGATGTATGGCGTGGTTGTCTTGGCGCGAAGGCATGACATCGGCAATCCCGTGGACTGGCTCAAGACCAACCTCACTTTCGCCCGGCGCAACCCCGAGATGTGGCGACAGATCCGCCCCTTGGTTGAGCAACTGCTCCAAGGCTTATAGACCTCATTTCGGCAGGGGAGGAAAGTGTTCACTGTCATTGAGGCAGGGGAAAGCCAGTGCATTCTCCTGCCGCCACGTCGCAGGGGGCGCGTCTGTTTGTCGTAACAGGGCGGGGGAATACTGCGATTCGCGCGAAGGTATAAGCGCCTGACAGGGGTGGAGCGGCTCGTCCATAAGGTGTTCATACGCAATAGCATGGGTGCCGAAGTGATATCGGATACGAAGGTGCTATTTGTCATCTGAGACCACACCGAATTCTTACGCAAATAACGGCTGGCACAGCCATTGCATGAATGTACTGGCGTACGGTTGGTTGGCTAGAATGTGTGGAGGTGGAGGTCGCGGTCGGGGAGAAAGCATTGTGGACGGTGTTGAGAGGGTCGAACGAAAGGATGTGTGTATGGAGTCTGGAATTAGCAAACGGGGGTTCGCATCGATGGACCCTGACAAGCAACGCGAGATTGCACGAAGAGGGGGGCGAGCCGCTCATGAGAAGGGCAGCGCGCATGAGTTCTCCGCTGATGAAGCCCGGGATGCGGGGCGCAAGGGTGGAGAACGGGTCTCAGCAGATCGCGGCCGGATGGCGGAGATCGGTCGTCGGGGCGGATTGATTTCTGCGGCTCGGCGCGCCGCCAAGAGCAGGACGCAACCTGGGCAGCAGGAGCATGAGACGCACACTTCGCCGGATGACTCCGGTGTGGCGGAACATGATTCCGACAATCCTGGCTAGATGGAAAGTTGGTGGTCTTGGCTTGCGTGTGCTTCGGAGCATGTGGAATCCGTCGAATTAGAGATGCATACCTGTGACATGCTGTTGTCACACCCCTCAGGCAGACTTCTGGCCATTGAAAGGAGTCTGTTATGAGCAATGTGCATTCTGTGGGAGAGACGCTCCGTGATGGCCCGGAACTGACGGTGATTGTTGGTGAAATTCGCGTGCCGGAGGTGGGAGCATTTGCGTGGCGATGTCCGCAGACAGCAGTCGGTGATGATACCGAGGAGGGTGATCGCTGGGATGGATTGTCCTGATGTGCCGTGAATAGGCATCACTGTGGTAGCATGGAAGCTATATCAGGCAAGGAAAGGAATCCACCCATGGCAGAAGAAGCATCCCTCCCGCCGCGAATAAGCAAGGCTCTCGAGGGCGAATACGTTCGTCTCCATCGCGTTGTCCGCATCTTGCAGCTCATCCAGGGGCAGGATGGCTGGTCGGCCGCCGATCTGGCGCGGGAATGCAACGTCACAAAACGCACGATCCACCGTGACCTGCAGCTTCTCCAGGCGGCCGGTATCCCGCTTTTCTATGACGACGAGAGTAAGTTCTACCGTATCCGCCGCGATTTCTTCATGAAGCCGGTGGAACTGACGCTGGATGAGGCACTGGCCGTCATTGCGCTGGGGGAGCATATCGGCAAGAAGAGCCAGATCCCTTTCATGCAGTCGGCCGCCCGCGCTGTCGCCAAGATCAAGGCACAGTTGCCGGGCAAGATCCAGCGTGAGTTGGATGGCGTTGATCGCCACATGGTGATCCGCCTGGGCCAGGTCAGCCCCGGCGAGGGCACGCAGGATGTCTATGCCAAGGTGCTTGCCGCCCAGGCCAAGCGCTGCTGCCTGCGCTGTGTCTACGAGTCAGGTGAGAAGGGCTTTACTGAACCGTTCATCTTCAAACCCTATACGCTGCTGTTTGAACGGCGGGCCTGGTACGTCATCGGCCACCACGGTGGTCACGATGCCGTCCGCTGCCTGAAGCTCAGTCGCTTCACGCTGGTTCAAGAGACCGATCACCCCTTTGTGGTGCCCTCCAGCTTCTCGCTCAAGAAGCACCTGGGCAACGCCTGGAGGATGATCCGCGGTGAGGAAGCCCACAGCATCAAGCTGCGGTTTGGGGCCAGGTTCGCCGAGAACATCGCCGATACGCACTGGCACGACACGCAGAAGATCGACTGGAACGCCGATGGCACCATCACCTTCCGCTGCAAGGTGGATGGTCTGGAAGAGATTGTGTGGTGGGTGATGTCGATGGGCCCCAACTGCCAGGTGATTGAGCCGAAGGAACTGCGCGACCGCGTGAAGGATCTGGCGCAGAAGACGCTGGCTATGTACGGCAACTGAGTTGGCCAGGAGGGCCTGATTATGCTGAACCATCAAGGCAATCAACACCAGGTTCCATGCAACCTGTCACTGCCACGGGCATGGAAATGGTGCGTGATGGCAACCACTCGCGACCTGCGCTCATCGGCGGCCCGCGGTTACGCGATCAGCCTGCCAAACCTGCGCCGCCTGTTTGTGCGCCGCTGGGCCGATACGTGCTACCTGCACGATCTGCCCATGGATTCGCCCAAGGCGATGGAGCTTTGCGGCGCAGGGCGGCGGTATATCGCCGAACGTTACGGCCACGAGTTGAACCGGGCATGGCAAACCAGTGATGCCCGCGGCGAAGCGGCGTAACGAAGCGAAGGGCGGCCGACCGATCAGCGCCGGTCAAATCCGCATGCCTTCAATGCGCCGCAGATCGTCGATGCCGTAGTACAGGGACGCCAGACGTTCAAGCCCGAAGCCGGCGCCGACAGCGGTGTAGCGCTTCGGGTCGCAGCCGAGCCAGCGGAGGAAGGGCTCCTGGTATGCGCCCCAGCCCAGTACGCCGCGCCACTGGCCGTCGATGTCCACGGCGACTTCCCATGCAGGGCTGCACAGAGGGAAGCTGAACTGCTCGATGCGCACGCGGCGATCCGGGCAGAACTTCGTCACGATCGCCATGACGGTGTCCATATACTGCCAGGGGGAGTAGTTCTCCTGGACGAGCAGAAGCTCGGCCTGGTGGAATGCCTCAAGGCGCATCGCATCGGGCTTGTCGGCGCGATAGACCTTGCCGGCCGATGTGACCTTCAAAGGGCCGCCTCGCCCCTTGAGCGACAGCATCAGCGGCAGGGTGATGTCTGCACGAAGGAAGCTGCGGGCATCAATCCGGTGCAGGCCAGTGGCTCGCCGCGTCGCATCCTGGGCGACTTCGATGCCAAATGCCTCGGCGATACTGTCGTCCCTGACGACCTCGGGCACCTCCACCACCTGGTAGTCACTGGTCATCTCTCGGATCATCTGCCACATGCGCCCGACAGGGTTCTCCGGCAGGGCGGTCAGTTTTGGCCGGGAAAGCAGTTCGACGATCTTCTCGGGTAGCTCCTCGGGCAGCCCGGCTATATCCGTTGTCTGGCTCATCTCAATTTCCTCTCGCAAATGGTCGCGAAGACGCTGCATTCGTTTGCGCATCGCAACCTCGGTCACCTCGGCATCGGCGGCCAGGCGAGCAACGGACCATCCGCCGTGGTAGAAACGGTCGCACAACACCCGGTCTGCATCAGGCAGCCGCACCAGCGCTCGGGCCAGGGCATCGCGCTGAGCTGGCGTCCAGGTGGACTCCTCCTCATCCAGCACCGGCACATCGGCCAATGCTTCAGAGTCGCTCAGTCGCAGGTGGCCATCCCGGCGCATTCCGGCGGCCGTTGTCAGGGCGATCCTTCGAATCCAGCCGGGAAACGCATCGGGGTCACGCAGCTCTTTCAGCCGCGCAAAGGCCCGCAGATACGTCTCCTGCGATGCATCGGCCGCCGTCTGCGGGCACCGAAGCATCCGCAGGCACAGGCCATGTACCATCCGCTGGGTCAGGCGGACCACCTGCCCAAAGGCGGCGACATCGCCGCCCTGGGCACGCAGCACGAGGTTGTGCAGTTCCGTTTCACACATGACGATCGTCAGTTGCTCTACTCTATCAGGATGCGGGACGAGAGTGGATGTGACATCAGATTTCACGCTTGCCTGCGTCGGCGATTCGACGGTATGCTGTGGCCTCAATGAGCCTCAGGAACCATTTCACAATCGGCATTACCGGCGTAACACCGGTAGCGATGCTGCTTGCGCTGGTGCCGCGGGGCTGATTCGTAGCAATAGAACATGCATACGAAGCCCGCGGCAAAACCTGCCGCGGGCTTCTTGCGTTAAAGGAGGCCGAAGATGGTGGCGTGGCATGAAGATGATCGTTTCTGGGAAATGCGCTCGGACCTGATGTTCGGCGAAAAATGCCTGGCCAGGACACCAGGCGAGGTGGATCAGGTGCTGGCACTGCTTGGCGTTGCAGCGCCGGCGAAGGTGCTGGACCTGTGCTGTGGTCCGGGGCGGCATAGCGTCGAGCTGGCGAAGCGCGGGTTTGTGGTGACGGGAGTTGATCGGACAAAGCCGTACCTGGCAAGGGCCAGGACGGCAGCGAGTGAGGCGGGTGCGGATGTGGAGTTCGTGGAAGGAGATATGCGGGCATTCCGGCGTGACGGCGCGTTTGACTTCGCGATCAACATGTTCACGTCCTTTGGCTACTTTGCTGACCCGGCGGAAGACAGGGCAGTGGCGGCGAATCTGCATGCCTCGCTGAAGCCGGGTGGAAAGCTGCTGATGGAAATGATGGGCCGGGAGGTCCTGGCGAGGAAGTTCCAGGCGCGCGGCTGGGATGAGGCGGGCGACGTGCTGATGCTGGCAGAGCGAGAGGTGGAGCAGGACTGGACCTGGATGAAGTGCCGTGAGATCTACATCCGCGGCACGGAACGCTGGGAGGTGTCGCTGGAGCATCGCATCTATACTGCTTCGGAGCTTATGCGCCTGCTCCGCGAAGCGGGCTTCTCAGAGGCGCGCGCGTATGGGAGCCTGGAGGGTACCCCATACAACCAGGACGCCCAGCGACTGATCGTGGTGGCTCGCAAGTAGGCGTCAGGTGCGCACGCCAGCTCGCTGCCGTTTCTCTGGCGCCTGCTTCTTCAATTCACGAATCCACGGGCTTCTGATCCGCGTGCGAGGGTTCACTGCCCGGCGGAGAGCACCACGCGGGGATCGCTGGTGCGCGGGGTGTGCACACGTTCTATGGCGTTGCCGGTGGAGATCACGCTTAGCCCCAGCTTTTCGGCGACTGAGAAGTAGAAGCCCGTTCCGCGCGGCGTCCCGGCGCCACGGATGGCGTTGGCAGTGACGACGACCAGGCCAGTCCCGTAATTGGCCGATACATCCAGATATCGGTAACTCGAACCGGGCTGCTTCTCGCCATCAGAATTGAAGATGCGATTCTTTGCGATCGTGGAGGCTGCATCGCCCTGCACGGTGGCGCGGATGCCGCACCACGTGCCGGCCTCTTTGGTCTCGCCGAATCCCTCGATGTAGTTATCGGAAATCGAGGTGGCATAGAGCCGGTGGGCGAGGATCGCGTGCTGCGGGACGCCATAGATGTGGTTGCGCTCGACGAGCCAACCGGCGGCGTTTTCCATGTGGATGCCATCGACGCCCGAACTTGCGATCCAGTTGTCGAGGAGGTTCCAGTCGGTGAGGGAGTTTCCCGGGTCTTCGACGAACAGGCCGTGGCGGCCGGAGTTCTCGATGAAATTGCCGGAGATTCGGCCATTCACTTGCGTGTTCTTCAGTGTGGTGCCGTTGGCGCTGCGGCTGGTCAGGCGCAGGCCGTCGGAACTCATATTCGTTATATACAGGTCCTCGGCCACACTCAGCCAGGAGCGCAGGACGAGCCCGGCCGTCTGGGCCTTCGGGTTATTTGTGCGGTTTCCGTCAAGCGTCAGATGGCGGATGGCCAGCGGCGTGCCACAGTATTCGGAGTTGTCGAGGAAGCTGTCGCTGGCAACGATGGCGATGAGGTCGGCTCCGTCCGCCTGCTTCAGGATCGTGCCAGCGCGATCTTCCCCGCGGTAAGAACGTTGGCCGAGCAGTCGGATTGTCTGGTTGATCAGGAAATGTCCGCGGAGAACGATCTGGGAACCCTCAGGACTGGCGGCGATGGCCGCGTTGATCGTCGCGGCATCGGAGAGCGTGTTGGTGCCAACGATGAGGATTCCTTGAGCCGGCGCTTGGGCGGCGAACGTCGAGAGTGGACAGGTTCCCCATGCCAGGAGCGCAAAGATCACTGTGCCAATTGAGCATTTGAGTGTCATAAGGTCCTTCACTGCGGCCTTCCGCGCTGCTGCTCGGCAGCCGGCACGGGTGCGGTTGGCCGGAATACCGGCGACCACAATGTCGCATTGACGGGACGGGAAACAGGAACATCTTCGCTATTCTGCGGACCGGATACCAAACTAATATCAGACGTCGCTTTGTCATTTTCCGTCCACACCAAGGGCGGGAACGATGCATAGGCCTTCACGGTGGGATAATACTTGTTCAGGACGAAATCAAGATAGATATTGGGCACTACTCGCCTAAGGCCAGGTATCGAAATATTCTCGGTCTTTAGTGGAAAACACAGCCCAAGCAGTTGTCCTGCGCCCTTGGGCGAGATCGAGTAGCAGACCGTTCCAAATGCGCCCAACAGGCGAAACGGCGCAATACCGCAGTCCGCCTTCTGGAATTGAGTAACTTGCGTGCCCAACGGACGCGGATCAAACGACATCACCGTCTGCTTCACGCCTTCAATGACTTCAACGTGGAGTATGGAATCAAAATTCCAGCCCCAGAGAATAATGTCCCAATCTGCCGGCAATCTTTCGAGCACTGCTGTCGCTTTGCTGGCGAAGCTCTGATTGAAGACAGCATCATCTTCGGCAATGGTCAAAGCGGTACTCCGGGCCACACATTGTTCCCAGAGTATCCTATGCGATACGGCAGCCCCCAAAGCGCCTGGCGCATAGGCTGGCGCCGGCTCCCGCACCACGCCGGCAGAAATCAAATCCGCGACCTGCAGGAGCTTACCATCAACCGCATCCATTCTTGTGAACTGGGCTACACCCGAATTCATCTTCAGGAATTGTTCGTCGCGATCAGGTCTTCTCTTGAGGTTGATGTAACTGATCTGCACGACCAGCTCCTCGGCCAGAATATCGGAGTCGGAACACTACGACGAACGTTGTACCTGAGACCGACGTTCTGAACAATCCGTGCGTCAGTTCTGCATCCGTTGGATGCGCCGCATCGAGTTCGAAGCCGGCGCCGGCAAATAGCGAAGCATGAAAAATGGAGACATCCCACATTATCGCAGTCTGGATAGCGGATCTTGCGATAGATGTTGTTGGCGGTGGGATTTGCCCGCAGGCTACTTCCGGGCAGGCGTGATGAGGTCTTGAACGAACTGGCGGGCCTGGGCGAGGGAGTAGCCGTAACGCTTGCGAGTCATCTCGATGGCGGGCAGCGTCTGGCCCGACTGTGCCAGGCGGAGGATTTCGTCGTCGAGCTTCTTGTTATCGGCGTGCGCGCGGGTGAAATCGATGACCTCGGAGATCTTGGGCAGAATGGTGACGCCATAGTCGGAGAACTGATGGAGGGTGCTTCTGAGGTGAGGGAAGATCCACGCGATGGCGCCGAAGAACTCGATGCAGAGAACGCCATCGGAGCACATGCCTGCTGACAGAACCCACCAGCCAAAGGCGCCGGCTCCGGAGCGGACCATAAACAGGCCGATGCAGGGAAAGAGCAGCACGACAAATCCGGCGACGATGAACGACAACGCCGACGGACGAGCGACCGTGTCGGTCTGAAGGATTGGGGATTGGTTGAAGGGATGGATTCGCACGGTGACAAGAATAGCAGCGGACTGAGGGGAGAGGAATGGAGACCGCGGAAATGCGAAGGGGTCGGGAGTCTGCGATCGAATGAAATACCAGGTGCGCCTTCAACGAGATGCAGTCTACCTGTCGCCGTGCATGGCTATGCACGCTCGGAGGCCCGTCTGGAAGTAGCGCACGGCATCTGGTACAGAAGTGTCAAGGAATAGGCATAGAGTTGGTACAGGTCTGCCTGTGCGATGCCGTTCCTGACATCCTCGTCGTCGGACTTCGGACGTTTCCATTTCGTGTCAAGGATGATGCGCGGCTGGCCACAGCCACCTTCATACCTGACGACCTCACCGTAATCACTTCAGATGGCCAGAAGCACACCTTCCCACGAGATGTTCTCTGGCGCGCTTTTGTTCTCGGATGGTCGAGCGAAGTGCAGGCAAACAAACCGTAAATGTATTAAATACAGTATCTTACGCGTATAAGGAAATGCTCGCTTGACAAATGTGCGCACCTGTCACACAATACTTCCTGTTGGTTCACCACTTGCAACGCCAATCGGCCGCGGTGATTGAACTGCGGCAACCAAGACGATTGGTCGGTTGTTTGTCGGCTGATACGGCCGACGCTCTTTTGAGAATCTCTGGTACGAGTTTCCGTGGCGTGTGCCTCGGCCGGGTCTTCATCGGCCTGCTTGCCGAAGGTTTACAAAGTGCTGCCGCGGAAGGCTGTTAACGCCGAGTTGCGACCAAAAACAAAATCGCAAGTAAGGGGTTGACACCGCGAATATCGCCAGTAATATTCGCCTCCCCGCTAACGCGAAGGAAACGCAACGCGACGCGGAAATGAACGACGGTGACGACGAAAGTTGTCACAGCCGAATGAGAAATTGCTCTTTGACAAGTGAATAGTCGGAATGCCGCGAGGATGTGGGCGTAAAGGCCTGAAGGATAATAACTTCAGGTGGATTACGCGAGATCCCGTTCGATGTTCAGGTTCGGAGTATAGGATTTATCCTGTCCTTCAGGTCTGGGCATCGGACAACCAAGATCTCAAACATCCTTGTGGTTACACGCAAGTGATCTTCCTTGATCAATTTTGTAAGTAAGCCATCGAGAATGTTTGAGCCTTGCTCATAGGTTCCTGATACCTATGACTGACTCGCCATACCCTAGCCGGATGACGAGCAGTAACAGCCTGGTTCGGAAGTCTTTCTGAATCGGGTGAACAAACTCAATTTGCGGATAACCCTCCTGGTGAAGGCCCGAAAGGGACGAGTCTGGAGGAACCATAAATTTCAATTGAAGAGTTTGATTCTGGCTCAGCCTGAACGCTGGCGGCGTGGTTAAGACATGCAAGTCGAACGGGTGTAGCAATACACCAGTGGCGGACGGGTGAGTAATGCATCGCTAACGTACCCTTCAGACGGGGATAGCCATCCGAAAGGATGGGTAATACCCGGTAAAATATCCTGGTCGCATGGCCGGGATCTCAGAAGCCCCTTAAAAGGCGCTGTTGGATCGGGCGATGTTGCATCAGCTAGTTGGTGAGGTAACGGCTCACCAAGGCTATGACGCATAGCCGGACTGAGAGGTTGTCCGGCCACATTGGGACTGAGACACTGCCCAGACTCCTACGGGGGGCTGCAGTAACGAATCTTCGTCAATGCACGAAAGTGTGAACGAGCGACGCCGCGTGGAGGATGAAGTTCTTCGGAATGTAAACTCCTGTCAGGGGAAAGAAAGTTCTGATCTACCCCAGAGGAAGGGACGGCTAACTCTGTGCCAGCAGCCGCGGTAAGACAGAGGTCCCAAGCGTTAGGCGGAATCACTGGGCTTAAAGCGTGTGTAGGCGGATTAGCAAGTACCTTGTGAAATCCCACGGCTCAACCGTGGAACTGCTTGGTATACTGCTAGTCTTGAGGCATCTAGAGGCAACTGGAACAAACGGTGGAGCGGTGAAATGCGTAGATATCGTTTGGAACGCCCAAGGTGAAAACAGGTTGCTGGGGATGTACTGACGCTGAGACACGAAAGCCAGGGGAGCAAACGGGATTAGATACCCCGGTAGTCCTGGCCCTAAACGATGTCCACTAGACGATAGCGACTCTCACGTTGTTGTCGTCGTAGCAAAAGTGTTAAGTGGACCGCCTGGGAAGTACGGTCGCAAGGCTAAAACTCAAAGAAATTGACGGGGGCTCACACAAGCGGTGGAGCATGTGGTTCAATTCGAAGCAACGCGCAGAACCTTACCTGGGCTTGACATGCTATGTTCAGTCTATGAAAGTAGATGGCCCCTTAAAAGGCGAATAGCACAGGTGCTGCATGGCTGTCGTCAGCTCGTGTCGTGAGATGTCGGGTTAAGTCCCTTAACGAGCGAAACCTTTACCCTTAGTTACCAGCGGGTTATGCCGGGGACTCTAAGGGGACTGCCGGTGTCAAACCGGAGGAAGGTGGAGATGACGTCAAGTCCTCATGGCCTTTATGCCCAGGGCCACACACGTGCTACAATGGCGTGCACAAAGCGAACCTAAAGCGCAAGCTCATGGAAATCGCAGAAATCACGCCCCAGTTCAGATCGGAGGCTGCAACCCGCCTCCGTGAAGTTGGAATCGCTAGTAATCGCGGATCAGCTACGCCGCGGTGAATGTGTTCCTGAGCCTTGTACACACCGCCCGTCAAGTCATGGGAGCCTGTAATAGCCGAAGTAGTCTCAATACAGAGATTCCTACGCTAGGACAGGTGACTGGGACTAAGTCGTAACAAGGTAGCCGTAGGGGAACCTGCGGCTGGATCACCTCCTTTCTAAGGGATTTTCTTAGAACTGGTTCCTGAGCGATCTGGAACCTGTAATCGTGAGCACAATCTCGTCCTCGGTGCTGAACCGAGGCAATCGCCAGGGAAACCTGTCGAGAGGGCACCCGACTATTCATCTGTCAAAGATCGCGGAAGATCCGCCGGCATAAGGCGGATCTTTCTGTTTTTGGTCTCCCCGTCCCCTTTGTGGTTAGGGCTTGAGCCTGTGCCTCCATCGCTTCGCTGCGCCGCTCAAGTGCAAGAAAGAAGCCCGACCAGAATGGCCGGGCTGTGGTATTGCCTGCAAGATGCGGAACGTAAGGATCTACTTCAGAGACACCAGATCCACCCTTACAAACTGCCCCGCATAATCCGCCACCAGCGGGCGCAGGCGTTCGGCACTCATCCCCGTCCCCACCGCGATACCGTGGAACCTGATCCCCATGGTCTTGGCCAACTGCTCGCGGATCGCCGTTGCCGTCGGATTGTCAAGATCGGCCGCCGACATCAGCACAATATCGTCCGGCTTGCTGGCAACCGCCTTGCTGAGAATCGCCCCAATGTCCGTCGCCCCAACCGGGGAATCGCCCGCCAGTTTCCGGCATTCCTCCAGATTCGTCACCGAGGCGGGTGCCAGGTTCTGTTGCGGAAAGGCGAGGTCTTGAGAGTTGTTCCAGATAATCAGGGCGAACTTGCGATCCTGGCCAAGCGACTGGATGGATCCGTAGCAGGCATCGAGCATCTGCCGAAACGCCTGCGGGGTGCAACCCGAGCGATCCACAATGTAGACGACGCCGGGTCCGCTGAACGTGATCCCGCCCAGAGCGCCTGAATCGCTCGGCGCGCTCGCCGGTTTCGGTGCAGGTACCGCCGCCGCCGCGGCCGGGGCCGAAGTCGGTTCAGGCGCCGCCTTCGGTACGGCAACCGGGATAGCTGGAGCCGCCTTAGCCACCGGTGCGGGTACAGCCTGGGCGGCAACGGCTGCCTGATCCAGCTTGCTGCTGCCACCAGACACTGCCCACCAGAGCCCGCCGGTACAAACCATCACACCTATCGCAGCGGCCGCAAGGATTATCGGCATGTTACTGGATTTGTTCGCTGCGGCCGATGCCGCCGATGCCGCCGCCGACGACGGCTTGGGAACGAAATGTGTCTTGCCAACCGGAGGAGTTGAGGGAGCTGGTGGCACTGTGGCAACCATCCGCCGTCCGGTTGCCGGTAGATTGGACGAAGGCGCTGCTGTAGCCGTGCTGCGGCGCGGCGATGCGGTGTTCGGTTGCGAAGCGCTTGCCGAAATGCCTTCCGCAGCGTTCTCGCCGTCGGCCGACGCGGCATGTTTGGTGCCCGCACTCAGGCCGGCAAGAGCACCGGAGCTTAAGCCGCCGGAGGACTCCATTTCATCCACTGCGCGGGCCAAGCCGTCATTGTAGGGACTCAGCGCGCTCTCAATTCTGGCTTTCCGCTTGAACAAGGCCTTGGGGGAAGAGACATCGGCCGCTGCCTGGCTGTTCTTCGGTGACGGCCTGGGGACGGTCTGGATCGTACCGCAAAACTGGCAACGACAGACCCCGCCGGCGAACGCGTCGTCGATGGAAAGCATCGTCCTGCAATTCGAGCATTCAAGCTGAATCATGCCTATAGCCGCAAGTAATATCCTGGTCTATAACGTACAACGCGGCAGAGAGCCGGTTGTTCGCCGAAACGCACGCCTGAAGACAAATTGGCGTACTATTGTTTTGGCGGATTGTACCCATGGCGTGCAGAGTCAGCAAAGAGAAGTTTGCAGAGATTGTCCACGAAGCGCTTGTCGAAGTGCCCGAACGCTTCGCAAAGGCCCTTGAAACCGTGCGGATCGAGGTCCGATCACGCCCAACCCGCAAGATGCTGTGCAATCTGCAGATCCCCAAGGACGAGGCCCTGCTCGGCCTTTACGAGGGATGTCCCGCAACCGAGCGCAGCGTTGAGGAGTCGGCGGTCATGCCGGAAGTGATCTACATCTTCAAACAGGAGATCGAAGCTGTCTGTGAGACCATCGAGGAGATCCATCACCAGGTCCGGACGACCGTTCTGCACGAATTGGGGCACCACTTTGGACTGAATGAAGAGAATCTTGACGCTTTGGGCTACGGGTGAAGGTCCGGCGGCGTACTACATGCTCTGGGGAACGTTTGTGTACCGTCACTTAAGGTGCTTGCGTTCTGCCCGCAATCGCTTGATTGTCAGATGGTTAGCAGTTATATGAATGGGTCTGTGCGCCCCCAGTGGCAGCACAGGTTGAAAGCTGCCGTACGGGCTGGTACGAGAAGTCCGTCGGCGCATCAACAAACACTGTGTGCCACGGTAGCGTAAGGAGCACCATGCAGGAACGTTGTTGCAGGGCGGGGCTTTGGGCCTCGGCCCTTAGTCTATTGGCGCTGGGGAGCATTCTTCTGGGCGCTGCAGAGCCCACGAATGAGTATGTGGGCCTGACCAAGCCGTCGGAAGAACGGAAACTGAGTTTCAGCTATGCCGGTGTTGTGCGGGAGGTGCTTGTCAAGAAGGGCGACCGCGTAAAGGCCGGGCAGCCCATGCTCCGATTGGATGATCGTCTCGACAAGAACCAGCTCGCGCAGTCCAAGATCGACGCCGACTCGCTCCTGAAGGTCGAGTACGCCAAGCAGTCCATGGATCAGAAAGCCGTCCGCTTCAAGCGGGTGACGGAACTGTACGAAAAGGGGGCCGCTTCTCCGCTGGAATTGGAGGAGGCCGAACTCAACGCGGCCTTGGCCGCCACGCAGTACAAGCTCAGCGGCGAGGAACAGCAGACCGCCAAGCTCAAGGCCCAAGGCTATGAGATCAAGGTGGAATTGGCGACCCTGACCAGCACGATTGACGGCGTCGTCCAGGACATCTCGATTCGCGAAGGCGAATACGCTGATCCGCAACAGAGCAGCCAGCGTGCTGCTGCGGTCGTTGTGCAGGTTGATCCTTTGAAGGTCGAGGTGTATCTGCCAACTCCGGTCGCCGCGAGACTTAAAGTGGGGCAGGAGCTTGAGGTATCGTATCTAACTGAGGATGTATGGCAAAAGGCGAAGATCGAGTTTCTGGACCCTGTTGCGGACGCCGCCAGCGGGACACGAAAGTTGGAATTGAAGTTGCCGAACCCGGGCGGCCGTGAGCCGGGCTGGCAGGTGAATGTTCGAGTACCGGGGCAGCAATAAGCCCTGCCCGGTCGAAGGCGATGGGGAGTGTCCGTCAATCGCCTAAAGGTGAGTTTCACAACCAAGGAGACGAACCGTGTCTTCCGGAATGGTGCAGGGATCTCAGTCGCAGAAAGAGAAAGAGAAGGACGAGCGCGGCGGTAACACCGATGCCGCTCGCCTGAAGATCGTGCAGAGACTGCTGGCGGCAGGAGATAACCTGCCCGCGTTCCTGCAGGATCTGCTCAATACTCAGGCGATGGTCGTTGCGGGAACCGAAGCGGCGGCGTTCATGGTTGATCGCCAGGCGTCGGGCATCAAGTTAGTGCCGGTCGTCCATATGCGTCCGGACCAGGCGGCCGACGATGTTCGGAAGAAAGCGGTCGAGGCATTCGTTCAGATCCTGACCCCGTGCGTGGAACAGAATCGCGAAGGCGCCTTCGAAGTCGGCACGCCCGATGATAGCGGCGAGGCGCAGTTCTGCTTGGCCACCGTGCTGCGCGCCGATGCTCAGGCAGTGGGCGTCACGGCGGTGATCACACGATGCCGCGGGCTTGATCGCGCCCGTCAGCGCCTCGCGAGCATGGAGCTGGTCGCGGGTTACTTCGAGATCTATCACATGCGCCGGGGCACGGAAGCGGCGAAGCAAGTCGCAAGCAGCCACCAGGGCGTGCTGCAACTTATTGGCGCGATCGCTACCGTTGAAGGCTTCGAGGCTGCGTGCAAGAACATCTGCAATGAACTAGCCACCCGAACCGGCGCCGCCCGCGTGGCGCTGGGTTGGGTCAAGGGCAAGGAATCCAAAGGCAAGACCATCAAGGTCATCGCTCTTTCCCACACCGACAAGTTCGACAAACGGCAGGAATTGCTGGTGTCGACCAGAAAAGTGATGGAAGAGTGTCTCGATCAGGACCAGATCGTCCACTATGACCCGGCCGGCGGCGGAACCGATACCGTCAGTCGTGAAGCGACCATTTACTCGCGAGAGAACGGCAACTGCGTCCTGGTGAGCGTGCCACTGCGCCGATTGGGCAACGTCGCAGGCGTGCTGATGCTGGAATACGCGGCCGACAAGAAGCCCGATCAGAATGCCGCGACGATGGTTTCCCTGACCGGCGATGTGCTGACACCGCAGTTGCATGACCGGCATGAGAACGATCGCAACATCGCCGTCAAAGTGGGTTACAGCATCAAGAGCTTCGGCGAAAAGACTATCGGTGAAAAGTACATGCTGGCGAAGATCATCACCGTCGCGGTGATCATCGCGCTGGCTGTTCTGATCTTTTATCCGGCGGTCTATCGGGTGTCGGCGCCTTTCTCCTTCGCATCGGTGGACCGCCGCACGGTTCCAGCACCGGCACAAGGATTCCTGGGAGAGGTCGGCAAGGTTGACGGCATCGATATCCGCCCCGGCATGCGCGTGAAGCAGGGGCAGATCCTCGTCAGCATGGATACGACAGACATGGTGCTGCAGAAGGCCGAAGCTCAATCGCGAGCCAATGCCTATCAGAAGGAAGCGGATCAAAAGCTCAAGGAAGGCAACAAGACCGTCGAGGCGATGATTGCGTTGAGGCAGCGCGATGCGGCTCAGGCTGAGGCGGATCTGTGGTCCTGGCGAATGGACCAGGCGATCATCCGCGCCCCGTTCGATGGTGAAGTGCTCCGCGGCGATCTGCACGAGCGTCGGGGTTCCCCGGTCAAAGAGGGCGAAGCTCTATTTGAGATCGGCTCGACCAGCGCCCTTGAGGTTGAGTTGAACGTCAAGGACAAGGACATTCAGTACATCAAAGTGGGCCAGGAAGGCGAAGTTGCCAGCAACAGCGATCCGGGCAGCAGCTACAAATTCAAGGTGACCCGCATCGTGCCACTGGGCGAACCCAAGGAGGCTCACAACATCTTCCGGGTATACGGCGAACTGCAGGATAAGGATATTCCAGCGTGGAAGCCGGGCATGACCGGCGAAGCAAAGGTTAAGACGGTGCCCGCGCGGCTGATCTGGATCTGGACACATCCGCTGACCGACTGGATCCGCCTGAGGATGTGGGGGCTGGGTCTGTGATTCTGGCATGGTTGGAACGTTGCGCCGGCAGGAGCACATGCTCCGGCCGGTCTGGGAGCAGGAGTTGCTCTGGAGTTTGAATGCTTGCATTGCGACCGACATTTTCCGAATCCTGGTATCGCGTGGCGAGTCTGAAGATTCGCCTTCGTCCCGGGGCTCAAATCACGCGTCAGTATCATCGCGGCGAGCGCTGGTACGTCGTGCGCGATCCGGCGGCGACCCAGTTCATGCGACTGTCCGATGGCGCCTATCACTTCATCGGCCTGCTCGACGGCAAACGCACCGTCTCTGAGGCATGGGAACTGGCCGGCGGCCAGATGGATGATGCGGCGCCGACCCAGCCTGAAGTGATACAAATACTCTCGCAGCTTCACGGGGCTAATCTGGTCGAGGCCGATATCTCGCCCGACGCCCAGGTGCTCCTGCGCCGACACAAGTCGATGCAGCGCCAGCAGTGGAAGCAGAGGGCAATGAACATCCTCTTTCCCCGCCTTCCGCTGCCATTTGACCTCAATGGTCTGGTGACGCGTTGGATGCCGGTAATGAAGGTGCTCTTTTCCACCGGCGGCATGATCGCATGGCTGGTCGTGGTGATTGCGGCCATCGCGACGATCGCACCGGACTGGCAGGAACTGGGCAAGCAGACCAGCGCCGCCCTTGAGGTCTCCAACTGGGGCTGGCTCTGGCTGGTGTTTGTTTTCACCAAAGTCATCCACGAGTTCGGGCATGCTTTTGCCTGCCGCAGGTTCGGCGGCGAAGTCCATGAGATGGGCATCATGCTCCTGGTGTTCATCCCCACACCCTATGTTGATGCGTCCAGTGCCTGGGCATTTCCCAGCCGCTGGCAGCGGATGTTCGTCGGCGCTGCCGGCATGTACACGGAATTGTTTTTTGCCGCGATCATGGCGTTCGTCTGGAAGGCAACGGGCGATCCCTTCTGGCAGCAGGTGGCGATGAATGCCATGCTGGTAGCCAGCGTGTCCACCGTGCTGTTCAATGCCAACCCATTGCTGCGGTACGACGGCTACTACATGCTGTCGGATTTCCTGGAAATTCCGAACCTGCAACAGAAGAGCAGGGAATACGGCTGGGGCCTGGTCAAGAGGCATGTGTTCCGGATCAAGCAACAGCAACCTCTGCCGTCGCTGCTGCAGCGCTTCTGGCTCTTTAACTATTGGTGGGCATCGAGCTTCTACCGTTTGTTCGTCGGCGTGATGATCATCCTGATGGTCAGCGCTCGCGTCCCCGTGCTGGGCGATCTGATGGCGCTGGGGGGCATTGTCACCTGGTGCGTCGTGCCGGTGGTGACGCTCTTCCGCTACCTGACGATCGAGCCCGAACTGCATCGCAAACGCGGGCGGGCATGGGCGTTCACGCTGGCCGTGGCGACGCTGATTATCGTTGTGGTGGGCCTGATCCGGATTCCCGTGCGGGTTTCCTCGCAGGCGATCATCGGCGCTGAGCATCGTGACGTGCTGAAGGCCGGCTATGACGGGATCGTCAAAGCGCTGGGTACCGTCGATGGCCATCCTTTGCAGGATGAGCAGCTTGTGAAGCAGGGAGATGTCCTGCTGGTCATGGAGAACGAGACGCTAAGCTCGAAGATCAAGCAGACGCAGGCTAAGTTGCAGATGGCTGAACTGCGCCGCCAACAGGCGATAACAACCGACCAGGTGCAGCGGCTCATTGAAGAAGAACAGATCAAGGCCTTGCGTGAACAGCTTGATGCGCTGCGTGAACATGAGGCCAGCCTGGTGATCAAAGCTCCATTTGCCGGACGGCTGATCGCCCCCAATCTGCATACCTTGCCCGGCCAGTTCCTTGAACGCGGCAAGGAGTTCGCGATTCTGGTCACCATGGATAAGCTTGAAGCGCGGGCCATCATCGATCAGAACGATGCCCACTATCTCGACGTGTTTGAGACACGCGCCAAGCAGATGCCTGCGGACGAGCCCGACATGCAAACGCAGATTCGCCTCAGCGGTGCTGTGCAGGAGGTGATTCATCCCATCGGTCCGCCGATCGTCGTCAAAGCGGCACAACCGCAAATCCCGCATCCTTCGCTGAATGCCGCGGCTGGGGGTACAGCATCGGTTGATCCTCGCGATCAGCAGGGCGTGCGAGCGCAGATTGAGCCGTTTGAAGTAGTGCTGAAGCTCGACAATACCGGCGTGACGTACATGCCCGGGCAGAGGGCATACATCCGCTTTACCGTGGATCGCCAGCCGATCATCGCGCAAATCTGGCGCAAATTTGAACAGCTTTTGATGACGCGGAACCTGACCAACCCCTGGAGTTAATCCAAGAGCCATGGCGCGCTTTGACCTTACAAGCCAGGAACTCTGGTCGATCTTTGACGCTCGCCGCGTCAAGGCGCCCGATCTCAAGGGCCCGGACCTCTTCATCAGTGCCATGCGCGGCTGGGTGAAGAATCGCCGGCCGATGGTCGGCAGGTTGCGTGAGGCAGCCAATCGTGTCACCGCGCTGGAGGAGACCGTCCAGAAACTTGGAGCCACCCACTTTCGCGAGGCAGTCGGGGAGGTTCGCGAACTGGCACGGGTAGGCAAGCTCAAAGGGCCCGCCCTGGAAAAGGCAGTGGCGCTGGCTCGCGAGGCGGTGCTCCGCGGCATGGGCCTGCGACCCTACGATGTGCAGGTGATGGGCGCTCTGGCCATGCACGAAGGCTACGTCACCGAAATGGCGACCGGTGAAGGCAAAACCATTACCGCGGCGATGATCGCCTCGCTCTGGGCCTTGGAGGGCCGCCCCGTTCACATCATCACCGTCAATGACTACCTCGTTGAGCGTGATGCCACTGAGATGAGTCCAATCTATGAGATGCTCGGACTCAAGGCTGGTTTTGTCATCCACGACAGTGATCAGACTGGCCGCTACGATCACTATCGCCGCAATATCGTCTACAACACGAGCAAGGAGCTCGTCGCCGACTTCCTGCGCGACCAGATCCAGCTTGGGGTCCTGCGCAACGCGCCGCAGACCATGGTGGGTACGCTCCTGCATCGCACGATCGGCAAGCAACTGCTCGTACCAGGGCTCTTCAAGGTGATCGTTGACGAAGCCGACAGCCTGCTGATTGATGAAGCCGTGACACCACTGATCATCTCCAATTCCCCTGATGACAACCCCAATGCCACCATGTACCAGGAGGCAGACAAGCTGGCGCAGCAGATGGTCAAGGGCAAGCACTTTACCATCGACCGGACAGTCCGCTCCGTGGATCTGACTGAGGAGGGGCGTGACCATCTGTACGAGCTATGCACCGCCTCGGGCTTCTGGCGCGGCGAACGCCGCCGTGAAGAACTGGTGACCCTCGCCCTCTCCGCGCGCCACTGCTATACCCGCGACGAGCAGTACCTCATCGCGGTCGGCGAGGAAGATGGCAAGCAGAAGGTGCAGATCATCGATGAGTTCACCGGCCGCGTCATGGCCGACCGAAGCTGGCGTCATGGCCTGCACCAGGCATGCGAGGTGAAAGAGGGCGTGCCGGTGACCAGTGATAAAGAGAATCTTGCCCGCCTCTCGTTTCAGCGTTTCTTCCGGCAGTATCCGATCATGGGCGGCATGACCGGCACTGCATGGGAAGCCGCCGGAGAACTCTGGCAGATCTATCGCCGGCCGGTGGTGCGCATTCCGACCAACAAGCCCTGCATCCGCGAACTGCTCCCGACGCGCATGTTCGACACCGCCGAGCAGAAGTGGCAGGCAGTCGTGAAACGCGTGTGCGAACTGAACGACAAGGCGTTACCCGTGCTGGTCGGCACTCGCAGCGTGCTGGCATCGGAAGAGGTCAGCCGGCGCCTGACGGCTGCCGGCCGTCAGCATCGTGTGCTCAATGCCACCCAGACCGCCCAGGAAGCTTCGATCGTGGCCGAGGCGGGCTTGAAGGGAAAGATTACCGTCGCCACGAACATGGCTGGTCGCGGCACCGACATCAAGCTCGGGCGCGGCATCGCTGATCTTGGTGGCCTCCACGTAATCGCCACCGAACCGCATGGATCGCACCGTGTTGACCGCCAGCTTTTCGGTCGTGCTGCCCGCCAGGGCGACCCCGGTTGTGCCCAGATGTTCTGCTGTGCCGAAGATGACCTGTTCAATCGCCACGCCTTCTACATCCGCAAAGGCTGGCGTGTGATGGGCGCTGACAGGCTGATCGCATTCTGCCAGGCGAGGGCGGAGCGCATGGCCCGCTTCAACCGCAAGCAGGTGCTCAAGCAGGATGATTGGATGGATCAGACAATGCCGTTCTGATCTCGCCCTGTCGTTACTGCCGCAGTAATGCACTCTGCACATGCCAAGCGCATGCCCTTGATCACCCGGCCGCGCTTGAGGCTCATCGGCCCCCCGCAGATATCGCAGGTGAGCGTGGATGGATGAACCGCGCGGCTCACCAGCGCGTCGAGCTTTGGCCAGATGAACTCCAATGGCGTCCTTCGCCAGATCCACCACGATCCTGCCATGAACGCCCATGATGCATATGCCAGGGCTATATTGGCCGGATGATCCAGTCGGATCGCCGGGCGGAACATCCACCCTTGACGCGAGACCGGCCAGAGGAACTCCACTGGCCATCCGGACATGAAGCAATCTCCGGCAAGGTGACTCCAGAATGCGAGCTGGGTGACGAGGATCACGAGCATCCTGTGTCGCCCCGCCAACAGGCCGGCGAGGAGCAACACGGCCCCGGAGGCGAACACATTGTGGCCAACAGTGTGATGCCAGTTGCCATATGCTGTCGCACCCGCGAGGTAACTCAACCCGTCGGCGTCGGGAAGCAGGGCCGCCAGACTGACCAGTAGACGCTGCCGCCGAGAGAACCGGGGAAACACGTTGCCCAGAGCCCAGCCGATCGCAAGGTGCGTCTCAAGGTGCATGACCATACTGTGACATGGCAGATCGGGGCGATCAAGCATGTTTGCCCGCGCGAACCCGTATCGCCCTCGCATGGTTACCTGTTCGGCGTCAACGTTTCGGTTGCCGTGGAGTAGAACTTACACGAGGAGCTATTTGTAATGAGCCTGGTTGCTTCGATCATAATTCTGGTCTCAGTTCTGGTGCCCGCCAAGCAGTGGTATGCGCCATCCAAGCCGGTGGACGTAAAGGTTGATGGGGATCAGCCCGTGCATCTTGTGGCAATCGACTTCGCCGGCAAGAAGCTTGAGCCCAAGGCTGCTGCGGATGTTCAGCCCGGCCAGATGGTCGACCTCAAGGCGATTTACCCCCAACTCGAGGCTGTTGGCACATATGTGGTTTTTGCCGTTCCGCCGGGCAAGCTTGTGACCGAGTTCACTGGTACTCCACTCCTGGTGCAGGCCCGGGCGACACCGAAGTTCAGCGGGCCGATTGGCACGAACGTGATCCGCGTGGCGCCTCTGGTCTATGCAAAGATGACCACCAACCGCGGCGCGATGAAACTGGCGTTCTGGTTTGACGCGGCCCCGAACACGGCGGCGTCATTCATCAACCTCTCTGAGGGCGGGTTCTACGATGGCCTTGGATTCCATCGCGTGGTGCCCGGCTTCGTCATCCAGGGCGGCGACCCGACTGGCACCGGTTATGGCGGCCCGGGGTATCAACTTCCCGCCGAGTTCAGCGATCGGGCCCATGAGGAAGGCGTGCTTTCGATGGCCCGGACGGGCGATCCGATTGAACCCAAAGGCATGCCTCCCCGGGCAGACTGGGCCAATAGCGCCGGCAGCCAGTTCTTCATTTGTCTCTCACGCGAGAAGTGTCAGAATCTGGACAAGAAGTACACCGCATTTGGCCAGGTCGTCGAGGGGCTGGATGTGGTGAAGGCGATCGCGGCAACACCGCTGAATGGCGAGAAGCCCGTTGAACCGCAAGTCATTGAGAAGGTGGAGATTGTCCCGACGACGGCGCAGGATAATCCCTACCGCGCGCTGCTGAAACTGGACCTGCTCAGTACTGATACGCGGCCGTTCACCACCGCTCCGGCAACTCAGCCGGCTCAGTAGTATTCACCGGCATGCAGCCAGCTACCGTCGGGAGTTCGAACAGGCGGCGGCGTATTTGCGCGCTACGTCCTGAATCCGATCCTGGATGAGCAGTGCCGGCTCGTTTTGCAGGTGGCCTTCGCGCACCTTGCGGTATTGCTCGGGCATGTACTGGCTCAAGAGGTTGAGTGGCGGGCGGTGGGCCTGCAGGTTGGCAATCAGCTTCTGCGCTGCAGCGGCCACCTTAGGTTCGGGCCAGTAGTAGCGTGAGCGGTCGCTGTAACTGTATTTGCGGGCAAAAGCCAGATCTGCCGGTGTGCCGTGGTAGTGCTTGTTCCAGTTGCCCGGCTTCTCGCACATCGTCATTTCCAGAGCTTCGCGCAAACGCGAGGGTTCAGCGATTCCTGCGACCGCGAGCATCTCTTCTTCAACCTCCGCGAGAGCAAAAAGTGCTTCCCGCAACACAAAGGTCAGTTCGGGGCCAACCTTGAGGATAGAAAAATGGTCCTGCACCATCTCCGTCAGATGCTGCTGCGTCTGGTAGTCGGTGGAATGGGCTTCGTAGACCAACTGGGGATCTTTTTCGATCAGACGCGAAAGCCTGGATGCTTTTCTCCGCTCGTAATTGGTTACGGTAGAGTCACTGAATTCAACACCCGGCTGCACAACAAGAGCGACCACGCGCTTCCACGCCTCCTGCAGTCCGAGCTTGTCAAAAGACGTTTTCGTGATGGCAATGGTGCGGCGGGCATCCTGTGGGCTGGTGGCGTGCAGAGCTTCGGCGTTGTCCAGAGCGCCGCCAGGCCGGGGAACTTCAGTACCGACCACATACACTGGCAGGGAGCGTTTGCCTTTGAGTGTGCGAGCGGTTTCCTCGCACACGGCACACAACTGCGCTGCCCGCTGGGCCACCACTTCGTCGGGAAGGAATTCCTTTCCACCTGCCTTGTCATCAGCGCAGGGCATGCTGGCATCGAGATGAATCTTGGTGAACCCTGCCATCACATAGGCGCGGACCAGATCCTGTGCCTTGGCCATGGCGCTGCCGGAGGATTCGCCGCGCCAGGCGTTGGGCCCGAGATGGTCACCGCCAAGGATGATGTGATCCAGAGGCAACTTCACTTCCTTGGCCAGATGAGCGACGAACTGGCTGAAGTCTGCGGGTTTCATTCCGGTGTACCCGCCGAACTGGTCGACCTGATTGGAGGTGGCTTCGATGCAGACCAATGACTGATCGGCCCGAGCCTGGCCCATGACGGCCTTGAGCACCATTGGATGGGCCGAGCAGGCGGAATAGATGCCGCCGACTCCCGTGCGCTTGTGCCGCTTGATCAGTTCAACCAGAGGATGCAGGTTGTTTTTCCCGGCCATGGTTCTCCGTTGCTCTTGCCTCTAGACATCGTAGATCGTCACGCCCTGAACCACACGGTTGATGGTGCCGGCGGGACTGGGGCTGTCGGGTTTCATCCCCAGGGCCATGGACTTGAACACTCCCAGGATCTGGCCGACGACGACATCGGTGAGGATGCGGTACTTGTCATCAAGAGCCGGGGAATTGGGGAATAGTTCCACAACATAAGCGGCCAGCGATTGAATCTCTGGGGTGGCCTTGTCGCAGATGACCAGTGTGCCGCAACCTTGCTTCTTTCGCGAGAGTTCGCGCAGCAGGTCCAGTTCATACCGGCGCACATCCGGAGCAGAAGCCAAGCCCGCGATGACGATGCAATCGGAATTCACAAACACCTGCGGGCCATGGCGTACGCCCAGGAAGGTATCGTAACGGCACACGACGTTGCCGTTGGTCATTTCCTGCATCTTCAGGTGACATTCCTGCATGGTTCCATAGAGAGAGCCAGAGCCGACAAACTCCGCCCGGCTGAACTTCAGACTGGCAAACTGGTGCAGCAGATCGCCATAGACATCCATGACGCGATTGGCGCCATCCTGAGCCAGCTTGAGCATCGCATCGGCGGCATCAGCTTTCGCGGTAAGCAGGGACAGATAAAGCCCCGCAAGCACCATGGAGGAAAACGAGCTGGTCATGGCCAGCGAACGGTCGTTCGTTTCATCGGGCAGGAGCAGGCATAGAGCGTTGGCTGCTTTCTGAGCCGCCTGACCCAGGGCGCCATCCTTGTTACAGGTGATGACGATCTGCTTCGCGGCAGGGGCATGCTTGTTGACCAGCTTGTACGTAGCGAGCGATTCAGGGGAGTTGCCCGAGCGAGCAAAAGAGATGACGGTGTAATCATGTCCCGGAACAAAGGTGTTGCGGGCGTGGGTGACCAGATTCGTGGTGGGGATGGATATGACCTCGCGGCCCAACAGCTCTCTCATCGGGCCTGCCAGGGCATTGCCGATGAATTCCGATGTGCCAGCGCCGGTAAGGATCACAGTGGACTTCTTTGCGCCGGCCATTCCTGCCGATTGCAGGAATGCGATGATCTCAGTCCGTCGCGTCTTCAGCAGGTTGATGGTTTTTGCCCAGACCGCGGGTTGCTGCGCGATTTCCGGGGCGGTGTACTCGACACCGAGACGGGTCTTTTCGCCGGCGGGCAGTTCCAACAGTTTTCGGAAAGCATTCATCACATCTTGTCCTTCATAAATTGCACTACATCATCGTAACTGGAGCGGGCGGCGGCGCCTCCCACAAAGGTGCAGCTTCGCGAGGCGGTTGCTACCCCAAAGCGAAGCGCATCGCGCAGTGGCATCTGCCGCGCCTGGATGGCATACAGGAATCCCGAATCTAGCGCATCGCCGGCTCCGGTGGTGTCCACAATCCTGATCTGCGGCGGCCGGACCGGAACCAGGGCGCCGCCATCCACCAACATCGCGCCATCTTTGCCTGCCTTGACCACCACGCGGCGGGTACGGGCGGATAGCTTCATGCAGGCTTCCTCGGCCGTCGCAGTTCCGGTGATGGAGCGAGCCTCATCGGCATTGGGGAAGAAATAGTCCAGCAGGGGCAGCCATTCATCGACGAATTGCCACTGTTCCGTCGCATCCCATTGAGGATCCAGCGAAGTGGTCAGGCCGCATTCCCGCGCCGTTTTCAGAAGGCGGGTGATATGCGGCCGAAGTTTCGTTTGCTGATAGGGTCCGGCAAAATGGACATGCCCAAATCCGGCAAACGCACTCCGGTTGATCGGCGTTCCATCCAGTTCGGGGATGGTACCCCCGTAGGTTACCTGTGTACGCTGACCACCGTGGATCAGGTTGACGGTGACGCCGGTTTTGACTTTATCGGTGCGAACGACCGGCGAAATATCGATGCCAAAGTCCTTCATGCCGTCGAGCATGAACTCTCCATAGGCATCGCGGCCGGCCAGGCCCAGGAATGCGCATTCTCCCCCAAGCGCGGCAAAGGTGCAGGCGGCAATAACCGCCGAACTGCCCAACGCCACGTCAAAGCTGGCGCAGGTGATCTCGCGGTCGGGGATGGGAAAACTCTCCAGTCCTCCCATCATAATGTCGACATTGATATCGCCGATAAACAGTGTGGGTTTCATGGCAAACACGGAAAAACGCCGTCTTAGAACCGGACGGGCCGCTGCCTGCGCCGGAGGTATTCACAACACGTCATTTATCTACTCTCGCCGGCAGGGCGCGTCAAGAATGGCCCGGTGGCGCAGGCGCAGGCGGCGGATCTCACCGAATCAGACGGCGGCGCAGCGAGCTCCTTCGGCGAGCTTCCGGAATTCGTCATTTCCCTTGATGACCCGATTGGAGAAATCCACGCTGTCGAACCGCATGTCTGCCAGATCCACATCGCTGATCTGTGCTCCGGCGAAACTGCAGCGGATAAAGCGGGTGTCATGGAACTTGCAGTTCGTCCAGGCGGATCGCTCCATGCCGGTGCCGTGAAGGTTTTCCCGAAACTCCACATCGTCCAGTTCGCAGTTCTGGAATGTGCACCCGGTGATCCGGTTGCCATGCAATGACACATCATTCCAGCGTGTGGCGCGGAATTGAGAGTCGGTGATGGTCGCGCCGCTCAGATTCACGTCGGTCAGTGATGTCCCTTCCAGCGTCACGGATGCGATGGTTGCGCCATTGAATGCCGTATCGGCGATCCGGCTTTTCTGATCCAGCGTCAGCATGCGAACCGTGGCACCATGAAAGCGGCAGTCAGCGATTTCGCTCTCGCCAAGTACTTTCAGCCGGTTGATCTTCGCGCCGTTCAGTTCGCAGTCCAACATATTGCCGTGGATCAGGTCTGTGTCGTCCAGCGAACTGCCGTTGAACCGGCATTCGCAGAGTTTCCCATCCTCGATATTGAGATGAGAGATCGTCCCGGCATGCAATCCATTGCCACTTAGCGTGGCGTGGTTCAACGTAACGTTGGCGAATTGCGAAACGTTGATGCTGTTGGAGGTGAAGACCGAATCGGTCGACGCTGGCGGCGTGTAGCGTGACATGGTGATGCTGTTGCCGCCATCCTTCTGGTGCAGCCCCTGGACGGCGCTGCGGACGGTGGTATCGACGAAATCGGCGAGCGTCTGGGTGCCATTGATCAGGATGCCGCGCATGGTTGCAAAGGTTCTGGCATCTGAGGATGACGACGGCGGTGGTGGGGGAGGAGGAGGTGGTGGGGCCTCCTCGCTGGCTTTACCGGCGAGCGCGGCAAGCAGATCGGCCGCCTGATCGGCAGAGAGTTTACCTTCCTTTTCCAGTTTCAGGATCCGCAGGATTTCCTCACGCATGGTTCATCCTTTCTTGGCGCGGAGTTGGGCAATCGCCTCTTCCGCGCTAATCTTCCCTGTTTCCAACTCGTGCAAGACACTGCTCGAGTTGGTGGTCTCCGGCCGCTGACTTTCATCCGCCGTCGCCGATACGGGCAGTGGCGGGGTGTTCGCTGTCGCTGTTGCCGTCGCAACATCCGACTGGAGGCGAGCCTTTAGGTCGGCCAGCCTGGCTTTGACGGTTGGATAGCTCACGCCCAAGGCCGACTCCATCTCCCGGATGTGTCCCTCGGTGTGGATGAAGATCCGCAGAAAATGCAGATCCTCCTGGCTCAGCGTAGCGAACTCATTCGCAATAAAACTTCCCTCAAAGCGCAATCCGCAGGGCTCGCACAGCAGAACGGCCGGCCGAAGCGGGCCGGTGCAAGACGGGCATCGGATTGACTGAGAGATTGATTTCATGATATTACTATACATATTAGATTAATAAAATCAATATACAAATCAAGTAAACAAATCTCATTCGCGAAGCGACCGGTTGTGCTGGCTTGCGACATCGCACCGTTGCTTCTCTGGTGGCAGTGGGAATGTCCTGTTTGCTGGGCCTACTGTCTGTGAATGCATTGGGTGACGAGAGCTTTGAATGTGGTCCCAATTTGGCGAAGTGCTTGAGGCAGATCCCATGAGTGCGAAGTTGTCGACGTCGCAGGTGGAGCATTACAGACGCGAAGGTTATCTGGTTCGCAATCAGCCGGTCTTCCCGCCCGGCCGTTTCGACGCCCTAAAGTCTCGCTTTGAGGTACTCCTGGATCAGTGGACTTCACAAGGCATCAGCAAGTCACCAGAACACATGGATGTTCCGCACTTCTGGGATCCGGCTCTGTTTGACTGGCTCCTGGATGACACGGTTCTTGATCTCGTTGAGCCGCTTATCGGGCCGGACATTGTCCTTTGGGCCAGCCATTTCCTCTGCAAGCCCCCGGCCGTCGGCAAGCGCGTGCCGTGGCACGAAGACTCGGCCTACTGGCGTGGCAGACTTGAACCCATGGAGGTCGTCACGATCTGGCTGGCGATTGATCCATCCACTCCGGCCAATGGCTGCATGCAGGTCATTCCCCGCACTCACTCCAACGGATATTCAGATTACGAGAAGGTGGCCGACCCAGGCCGACAGGTATTTGACACGGAGATAAAGAAGGGCTCGTTTGACGAGGGCAACGCCGTCAATTGCGTGCTGGCGCCCAATGAATGCTCGTTCCATAATGGCAGGCTCATTCATGGATCCGCCGCCAACACCGGCGCCATGCGCCGTTGCGGATACACCATGCGTTACATGCCCGCCACGGTGAAGCACCTGGGCGCTCCGCCATTTGAGATCTATCTGGCCAGGGGCAAGGATCGCGCCGGCAACCGCTATGGTGAGCCTGGCAAGCTCAATAAGGCATGGACAGACCAGCATCCTAACGGGCAGCCGGCAGGACACTGAATCCTGGCGGTGTGCCAGTGGATACTCTGCGTTGCGGGTTGTACAGAGCGGCATTCAAATGGCCGCTGAACGGGGTATCATGGGACCCATGGATACACGACCCCCAACCCGGGACGAGGCGCTTGTTCTTCTGAAAGAATTCAACCACACGGAGAAAGCTCTCAAACACGCTTTTGCGGTTGAGGCGACGATGCGGCACTTCGCCCGCAAGCTCGGGCATGATGAGGAAAAATGGGGTGTCATCGGCCTGATCCATGACCTCGACTACGAGCGATTTCCCGACCAGCATTGCACCAAGACCCGCGAGATCCTCACCGAGCGAAACTATCCCGCCGATTACATTCACGGCGTCCTTGCGCATGGCTATGGTCTGTGCTCTGACGTGGAACCCGTGCACGCGATGGAGAAGGTTCTGTTTGCGATTGACGAACTAACCGGGCTGGTGTCGGCGGCCGCCCTCGTGCGCCCATCGAAATCCGTCATGGACCTCGAGGTCAAGTCCGTGAAGAAGAAGTGGAAGGAGAAGAGCTTCGCGGCCGGCGTCGACCGCTCCGTGATCGAGCGCGGCGCTGGCATGATGAATATGCCCGTCGATGACCTCATTGCTGAGGTGATCATCGCGTTGCGCGATGTTGCCGACCAACTTGGTCTGCGAGGCGCGGTTTGAGAGCACGATGAGCCCTCGGCGGGTGCTGCAGTTGAGTTATCCGCATCACTTATTGCCTTGCCACGGCCGGAGGCGGCCGGTACATTTGTTTTCAGTGCGTTTCCGCGCCTGCCAGCACGTTTCGTGCCGTCTCGTTTTGTCGTGGGTTTGAGGAAATCTGGCAGCCGGCAGACGACACACTTCAGGAAAGGAACATCGTATGAAGAAGGTTCTCATCGTTGCCAGCATTGTTGCCGTCTGGTTCTGCTCCGCACTGGTCGTCATGGCCCAGGATAAGCCGACTGCCGCGGCCGGCGATTGGACCGTCGTGCAGAAGGTCGATCTCACGGGCGCCAAGCTCCCCAAGGGATGGACGATCCTCAACGGCGATGTTGAGGTGAAGGATGGGGCCATAACCATGAAAGGTGGCGAGGGCGAATGCGCGATCAGCCTGACTGACCCCAAGATGCCGGCCAGCGTTAAGGTGGAGTTCGACGGTACGCTTACCGGTGAGAGAATCTGCGATATGAGCGCCTGGCTGAACGGCGGCGAAGACGGTTTTGCCAGTGGCTACCTGGTCCAGTTCGCGGGTGACGAGAACAAGCAGAACCGCCTGCGCAAAGAGGGCGAGATCGTCGAGTCCACAGTGTGTGACAAGCCGATGGCGACGGCCGGCAAGAAGGCACATGTGGTGGCCGCCAACGACGGTGGCGTCATCAGCCTGACCGTGGATGGCAAGAAGGTGTTTGAGTACAAGGATCCCAAGCCACTTGCCGGCGCAGAGCACGGCCAGGTCGGCTTCTACACCTACGGCTGCACGCTGAAGATCGAGAACATCGTGGTGTCCAAGAAGGACGCCCCCGCCCCGGCCGCCAAGTAGGCCGGCGCGTGGCCTGGCCATGCTGCCAGGGCACGACATGGTGGATTAGTACTTCAAGCGCACCGAGGCCGAAGTTGTCGGCACCGCGTGCGCTTGAAGTGCTAAATGGCCGGCGCCGAGGTCTCCTGTTATCCCGACGGACTGTTCGTCCGAGGTAGGTCTGCAAGCCATGCCTTTACAGCACGACAGGCCAACGGTGCGGGCGATGCGGCCGGATGATCGCCCGCGGCTGCTCGCCTTGGCCGGCGAGTTGGGCGAGTGGTTCGACGAAGATGCCCGCAGGCGAGCCATTCCCATCGATCTGGCCCATCAGCAGTGCCTGGTCGCGGAACTGGGCCGGCAGATCGTGGGTTTCATCACCCTCCACGTCGCCGAGGGGCGGTTGCACATCGGGTGGATAGCAGTGCGGCGAAACCTGCATCGCCATGGCATCGGCCGGGCTCTGCTCGCGGCGGCCGAGGCACAGGCAAGGCTGCTTGGGATCATCGAACTGGCAGTGTACACGCTGGGCGAATCGGTCGATTACGCGCCCTACGTGCCGACCCGCCAGTTCTACCTGGCCACGGGGTTCCGGCCTTCGTGCCGAAAGATGACAGACAACCCCGGCTGTCCTGAGGAACTGCATCTGATCAAGCAGGTATCGCCAGAGCAGCCGCACGAGATGAGCATTGCCCCTGGCATACGGCAGGCGACGGAAACTGATCTGCCGGGCGTGGCCGCGCTGTGTCTACAATGGGCGGCCGAGGGACTGACTCGGAACTACCGCGCCGACACGGTCGACGAACTTCGCAAGCGGCTGGGCGAGTGCTGCCTCGTTGCGGAGGTGGACGGACAGGTGATCGGTTTCGTCATCGGGGAACTGCGATCGACGGCCGGGAACGAGTTTGTGGAGGGTGTCCTGGACGACGCGGCGGCCTACCTGGAAGTGCAAGACCTGTACGTGGCGCCAGGGCACAGGGGGCGAGGTGTCGGCACGCTGTTGATGCGCCATCTGCTCCAGATCGCGGACAATCGTGGCATCAGCGGGTCGCTGGTGTACTCCGCCAACCGGGACTACGCCCGGACGGCACGGTTCTACGAGAGTCTGGGGTATGACATGTGGCACATCCACATGACCCGTGGCGGACGGAAATAGCTGAACCGAGCGGATAAGATGTCGGGATGCGCAAATCGGAGAAGAGTTGCGAACTCTTAGGCAGGAGGTACAAATGCGAACCCAGATGGAGAAATGCGTTGCTTTCCGTGCTCTGCATGTGCGGGATGGAGCATTTGTTATCCCCAACCCATGGGATGTCGGAACGGCGCGGCTGCTGGCGCATCTGGGTTTTGAGGCGTTGGCAACTACGAGTGCCGGCTATGCATTTTCGGTGGGCCGCCGTGATTTCGCGGTTGGCCGGGATGAGATGATCGCTCACGTGGCGCAGATCGTCTCGGCGACCGACTTACCGGTCAGCGCGGACCTGCAGAATGGGTTTGGCGATGATCCGGAGACGGTCGCGCAGACGATCCGAATGGCGGCTGCCGCCGGCCTGGCCGGCGGGTCGATTGAGGATGCCACCGGCCGAGCGGCCGCACCGATCTATGAACATGGGCTGGCCGTGGAGCGAGTTTGCGCCGCCGCCGCCGTGGCGAGATCTCTTCCTTTCCCGTTTACCCTCACCGCACGGGCGGAGAACTACGTCATCGGCCGGCCGGACCTTGCCGATACCATACGACGGCTTCAGGCCTTTCAGGAAGCGGGGGCGGATGTTCTCTATGCCCCGGGTCTGACGAGCAAAGAAGATATTGCGGCGGTCGTTCGCTCAGTTGACCGGCCGGTGAACGTGGTTATGGGCCTGCAAGGCGCGCAACTGTCCGTTGGCATGCTGGCGGAGCTCGGCGTAAAGCGCATCAGTGTTGGCAGCGCCCTTGCCCGCGCTGCCATGAGCGCTTTCCTGCGTGGTGCCCGGGAAATAAAGGAGCAGGGCACGTTTACGTTTGCCAATGCGGCGATAGGCTATCGCGACATGAACGCGATGTTTGAGGCGTAGGCCGAGGCAATATGGGAAATCAGGCAAGGATTGCATTGGCCGGCGGCGGTGGAGCGGAGGATTCCCGCCCCCTCGATGAAGAATTTGCTTCCTGGATTGGACCCAAGGGCAAACTGCTCTACTGGCCCATCGCCATCGAAGACACTCACGCTTATCAATCCTGCCTGGAGTGGATCACCGCAACATTCGCTCCGTTGAAGATTACTTACATCACCATGTGGACTGATCTGCGCGAACATCGTGCAATCGATCTCGATGGATTCGATGGGGTATACATCGGCGGGGGCAACACTTTTTCCCTATTGTCCCAGTTGGTAGAGAGCGGATTTGACCGCCATTTGACGGACTATGTTCGCAAGGGCGGGGCTGTCTATGGTGGCAGTGCCGGCGCCGCGGTACTGGGCTTGGATATCGGAACCATCAGGCATTTGGACCGCAATGATATCGATCTGGTCCAAACGCGGGGCCTCGATCTGGTTCACGGTCATTCAGTGTGGGTGCATTACCGATCTCAGGATGACGCACGGATTAGAGACTACGTGAAGCAGCAACGGCATCCCGTGCTGGCCATATCAGAACGGTCCGGCATTATCATTGAATCGACAGGCATGCGCGCGGTTGGATATGAACTGGTATACCGTTTTGACGAGCGGGGAAAGACCACAGTGTCAGGCAGTGGCTAGCGCGTAGCGTGCAGGGCCCTCTGCTGGATTCGCAAACACTCCGTGCGCCGCGCTTGCCGCTGCCCAGACCAGTGGTACAGTGCCTTGCATGAATTGGGAAAGGAAAAACAGATTATGATACGGCATTCATCTCTTGGCGGATCGTTTTGGGGGAGAATCTCAATCCTTGTGAATGCGACGATGCTAATGCTGTCCGCGGTCAGTCTTGCCCAACCCGCGGCGGCAGCGGGCCCGGCGAAGCGCATGGATGCCTGGACGGTCATCGGTCCGGGCGGCGGCGGCACGCAGCTTGATCCGGCCATCAGCCCGCTGGATCCCAACATCGCCTTTGTGCGCTGCGATATGACCGGCAACTACCTTACCCATGATGGCGGGGCATCCTGGCGGATGTTTAACTTTCGCACCAGCGGACGTTGCTTCTTCGATCCGAACGATGCCAAAGTGATGTATGTGGTGGCCAGCGGGTTGTACCGGTCGGCCGATGGCGGCGATACGTGGAGCCTGATCTCTCCTGCGCCCAAGGATGTTAAGGACATCAGAGTTGACGGCGACCATGGCGAATGGCGCTATGAACTGGCCGATGGCGCAAGCTACTTCCGCATCGAATCTCTGGCGGTCGATCCGGCCAATTCGAAGATCATTTACGCAATCGCCGGCGCGACCGATGGAAGAAAGCTGGTCGTGTCCAACGATACCGGCGCAACCTGGAAGGATATTGGCAAGCTGTCGGCGACTGACGAACAGCTTTATGTCGACCCCCGCAGCCCCAGGGAAGATCGGACGCTCTACGTCGCGGGTACGGCCGGTGTGAGCCTGCGCGAAAAGGGCCAGTGGACGCAGTTCAAGTTGCCCAGTGGCGTTGAGAAGTTCCAGCACATCGCAGCGGGGATGGCTAAGGATGGCCGCATGGTCTTCTACGGGTCGGATGCGATGAAGTGGGAAGGCGAGAAGCTGACCGGCGGCATCTACGCATCGCGCGATGGCGGCGAGACCTGGGCCGCCGTTAACCTCGACGGTTTTGCCAAAGCCGCGTCGAAACCCGGCGGCAGAGCGCCAGCGATTCGCGCCTTGGCGACGTGCATGACGCAGCCGGATGTGCTGTACATCTCGTACACTGGCTTGAGCGAGTTCTTCGGCGTCGCCCGCACTACCGATGGCGGCAAGACCTGGAATGTGGCGGTGAAGAATACCGGCGATAAGGCCGCGGCGAACGAACTGGATGCCCACGTGGATCATTACTGGGGACCGAGTTGGGGAGGGGCCCCAATCGCACTGGCGGTGGCGCCGACCAATCCCGACATCTGCTACGGCACCGACTCTGGCCGGACGATGCGCACGACGGATGGCCTGAAAACGTGGGTTGGCATCTACAGCAAGAAAGTCGGTGAAGGCTGGACGACCACGGGCCTGGACGTCACCACCTGCTATGGCGTACATCGTGATCCGTTTGATCCCCAACGCCTGTTTATCTCCTACACCGACATCGGCCTGTGGCGCAGCGAAGATGGCGGGGCGAGCTGGATCCCCACCACGCAGAAGGAGGGCATGCCCCGCGAGTGGCGCAACACGACCTACTGGGTCAGTTTCGATCCACAGGTGAAGGGTCTTTGCTGGGCCGTCGCCGCGGGAAACCACGACCTGCCTCGGCCCAAGATGTGGCGGCGCAGCGATCCGGCCACCTTCCGCGGCGGTGTATTGCGCAGCGAGGATGGCGGCAAGACTTGGAGCGGCGTGGCGGGCATGAAGCCGACTGCCGCCACGCACGTGATTCCTGATCCCGCCAGTCCAAAGGATGCCCGTGTCGTCTATGCGGCCGGCTTTGGCACCGGTGTCTGGAAATCTTCCGATGGCGGCAAGAACTGGGCGCTGAAGAACAAGGGCATTGCCAGCAAGCAACCCTTCGCGTGGCGGCTGGCGCTCGATGGCAAGGGTGCGCTGTACGCTGTCCTGGCCCGGCGCAGCTCCGATGGCAGCTTCGGCGATGAGAACGACGGCTTCATCTACCGTTCCACCGATGCTGCTGAGAACTGGGAGCAGGTCAAACTTCCCGAAGGGGTCAACGGTCCCAACGGCATCCTTATCGATCCACAGGACCCGAACCGCATCTACGTTGCCTGCTGGGGACGCAATGCGAAGAGCCCGCAGGATCCGGGTGGCGGAACCGATGGCGGCATATTCCTGTCGACCGATGCCGGCAAGAGTTGGAAGAACATCTTCGATAAGAACCAGTATGTTTACGATGTCACGATGGATCCCAAGGACAACAACGTGCTGTACGCCTGCGGATTTGAATCCTCCGCGTGGCGTTCGGGCGACAAGGGCCAAACCTGGCAGCGACTCGGCGGCTACAACTTCAAGTGGGGCCACCGCGTGATCCCCGATCCGCTGAATAGCGACAGACTCTTCATCACCACGTTCGGTGGCAGCGTCTGGTCGGGGCCGGCCAAAGGTGACCCCAGCGCCAAGGAAGACATCATCACTCCGGAGATCAGTTATCAGAAACTCGGCAAATAGGTCCACTGCCGACGTCTGGCACACGACATGAGAATAGAACGACCCTATGCATCTCCTTCGCAGGCCACGGTTCTGCGCACACTGCGTGATGGCTACTGGGATCGGACGGATGTGATCCGGTTGCCAGATGGTTCCATGCGCGTGCGGAAGGTGTCCAAGGGCGCCCAGGCAGGACCGTGGGGACAGGTGGTCCTGCGCCGGGAGATCCAATATCTGAGTTCCCTGACAGGGCCCGTTGCGGACGTTTTTCCCCGAGTGTTGGCAGCCTGGGACAGCGGCGCGGATGTTGGTTACGAGATGTCGTATATCGACAGGACGCGCGATGCCGGCGCGATCGCCCAGGCAGGAGAGGTCGACCAGGCGAAGGCGGATCGGTTTGGGGATGTCCTGGGTACGGTGGTGTTCGACCTGATTCACGTGCCGGTTCCGGTGGCGCAGGCGCTGGGAGCGCATGTTCGCGAAACGCTCAGTTACGCTCTGGAGACGTTGGTACAGGAAGCGCCGCTCGCTCACTTGATCCAGGCGGGAGATATCCGAGTGAACGGCAAGCCGATGGCGGGAACGCGTCGGGCGGTGGAACGTGTTTGTGAGGCGTCGGGCCCACTGTCGATGCTCGATGCGGGACCGTGCGTGCGACTGCACGGCGACTGCTTCATGGAGAACATCCTGGTTCCGGATGCGGTGACGGATGCACGATGGCCAGCGCGGCTGACGATGGTAGACCCGGTGTCCGTGGCCGGCGTGTACGAGGGGCATCCCTTGTTCGATCTGGTGAAGTACGAGTCGTACGCGACGGGCGAACTGCTGGCGCTGCGGTCGGGGAAGGTGGAAGTCGATGGCTTCGACCTGCCATCGGGCGGATACGTGTACCGTGTGCGCGAGGAAGAGCCCTCGCTGCAGCCTTTCACACAAGTGGATTGGCGCAGCCGCTTTCGCGATGCGTACCTCAAGAAGTATCTGACCGTGCATCTTCCGACCTATCACCTTCTGGAAGGCTATTTCGCCCTGGTCATGGCCGTTTGCACCAGCGGCGCGCAACGACGGGCGCGCCTGCTGAGAGCGACGATGGCGCTGAACGAGGCGGCGGATTAGTCACACTTGCCCGCGCCCGGCTATTCGTCTTTGCCGGCGTCGGCCTGGCCGGTGAAGCCCTTGGGATAATCGGCCAGCAGCTTGAAGAACGGCGTCATGTCCTCGTACGTGTTGGTCCAGGTTGTGTACATCATTCCCTGCACATTGGGCAAGCCTTGGGACATCTGCATCCAGTGCTCAATATTCTTCTTCATCTGCGATTCGCCGCGGCCATCGTAATAGCCGCACATGACCTGGGCGTTGCCGCGATCCGCGAAGAACGCCATTCCCTCTTTGGTCGGGGCATACCAGTTCATGATGATCACATCCTTGGGCAGCGTGGCCCATGCACCATCCCAGGTGCCGTTGACAGCGTAGTAATATCCGCCCTTTTCGAACGGTCGGGCGTTGTGGTAGGGGGTGAACATGTCGCTCCAGGTGTAGAGCTTGGCGTCTGGGACGTACTTGCGGGCGATTTCGATGCCCTTGGTCAGGTGCCATGCCAGCAGTTCGCCGGGCTTGAGGTGCCGACCGTCGGGCAGGGCTTCCCAGCCGGCGATGCGAATTTCATCATACTCCATGAAATAAGCGCCGGTCGGCCAGATGCGGCTGGCAAGTTTCATCTGGGTGTCCATCAGCTCCAGTGTCTTGGGGTCTTCCAGCGAGACGATCTCCTTCTCATCGTAAATGCGGATGGAGTGGAAGTAGCTGACCAGAAGCTTCTGACCATCTTTGATGCGCGAGTTGTCGGTGAGGACGATCTTCGGGGCCTGATGATCAAGCGTGGGCAGGCCGCCCGGGCGGAGGGTAACGATCGGATCGGCCACCGGACGGAAATCTTTGCCCTCTTCGTAGGTGACCGTCCCATCCTCACTGGTCACCTTCAGCGGGCAGAGGTCGCGGCGCAGCACGCCCAGCAGGCCGGCCGGCTCGATGGTCAGGTCATCGAACCAGATCGTGCCGCTGCGCATCCCGCCGGCGCCGAGGGTGAAGTGCAGGTCGGTGCCCTCCATCGTATTGAAGGTGATGCAGTGGCGGGTCCAGTCCTCGGTGGGTTTGACGCCGAGACTGGTCCAGATGTTGCCTCGCTTGCCGCCGCTGGAGGTGGCGTTGACGTAGCTGTTGCGCCCGGCCTGTGCGTGGTCGGTCTTCACCCAGACGCTCAGGCGGTAGTACTGAAAAGGTTTTACCTTGAAGTCCTGGGTGAGGCGGACGTTGATCGAGCCGCTATTCCCAGCGGTGATGCGCAGCGAACTCTTGCCCGAGTGCTTGACGGCGGTGTCAACGAAGGTGTTCTTGCCAGCGAGATCCTGCCCGACCCAGCCGACCAGGCGGTCACCGTCGGCCTGCTCGAAGTCGCCGTTGACGATCGGCAGGGCGGCGGCGGGGTCGGCGGATGCGCTGCCATCCTTTACGAGGAACGGGATGTCCTTGGCGGGGATGCCGGCAGCGAGGTTGCCGTCGAGGCGCAGCCAGGAGGCGCCGTTCAGGGCGTAGACGGCCGGGACCAGCGCGATGCCGGCCTTCCTGGCCTCATCCTGGTATTGGCGGGCGCGGTCGGCGTAGGCGGCATCGGCCAACTGGATCCGTCCCAGCCGCGCCTCGTGCAGCAGCAGATGGGTGACGCCCAGAGCCTTGTACCCTTGAAGATCCTTGATCGATCTGGCCAGTCCGGCGTCGCTGGTCACATCCGCGCCGGCGAAGACCCACTTCTGCGGCAGCTCGACAGCGCGCACCGCTGTTGCCGCGCACATGACCCACAAGACCACGATGGCTACACAATATCTCGCGAACTTCACAATTGCCTCCTGGGCAGAAAGTGTCTTTAACCAAAGGCCGCCGCGCGATCCAGAAGGGAGTTTACCATGTCACGTGCTCAGAAGGCAGAGCAGCGACCACGTAAGGCGGTTCGGCCGCAGAGGGTGAACTATGGAAGAACAGAGATTGACACGGATGCAGAGATTGGCGTGTGATGTGCACTGAGAGCGAGTGTCGCATAGATGGACGGGTTTGACAGGATGAAACAGAGTCCGCAAGCGGACTGGCGTTCACGATTGTTTGCGGCGGAAGATTGGGGCGGTAGAGTGGTGGCAGATCATGGCGGGAGCAACGATGAACAGACGATCACTTGCATGGTCCGGTTTGCTGGTGGGGATTCTGGTCATTTGCGGCTATGTCGTGGTCCAGGCCATTTCACCCGATCTTTCCAGACTATGCATGAGTGGCACTGTGGAACAGGTGCGTGAGGCCATCGCGGGCGGCGCGGATGTCAACGCGAAGGATTTCCATGACATGACGCCGCTGATGTACGCAGCCCAGAAGAACTCCAGCACGGAGGTGATCGCAGCTCTGGTGAAGGCCGGCGCGGATGTCAATGCGAAGGGCAGGGGCATGACGTCGCTGATGTATGCGGCCCGGAACAATCCCAGCCAAGAGGTCATTGCGACCCTGGTCAAAGCCGGCGCGGATGTCAACGCAAAGGACAATGATGGCATGACGTCGCTGATGGGTGCGGCATGTAATCCCAACCCAGAAGTGACTGCAGCTCTGGTGAAGGTCGGCGCGGATGTCAACGCGAAGGGCGAGTATGGTTGGACGCCGTTGATAATCGCGGCCACCAGCAATCCAAGCCCAGAGGTGGTTACGATTCTGGTAAAGGCCGGCGCGGATGTGAACGCGAAAGACAGCGATGGTAAGACGCCGCTGATGCATGCGAAGGATAATCCCAGTTCCGAGGTGCTGGCAGCCCTGCTAAAGGCCGATGCGGAGGTCAACGCGAAGAACACCGGGGATAATGGCATGCCCCGAACGTCCTCACCTGATCTGCTTAAGCTATGCCAGTATGGCACCATACAGCAGGTGCGTGAGGCGATCGCGGCCGGCGCGGATGTCAACGCCAAGGACAGTGATGGTTGGACACCGCTGATGTTCGCAGCCCGGAACAATGCCAGCCCGGAGCTGATTGCAGCCTTGGTAATGGCCGGGGCCGATGTCCATGCAAAGAACAAGGATGGCCTGACGCCGCTGATGTGGGCGGCCGGCTATCATCGCAACCCAGATGCGATTGCGTCTCTGGTAAAGGCCGGTGCGGAGGTCAATGCAAGAGACAAGGATGGCAAGACGCCGCTGATGTATGCGGCGCACGAGAATCGCAGCGCAGAGGTGATCGCAGCTCTGCTAAAGGCCGGGGCGGAAGTCAACGCAAAGGACAAGCGCGGGACGCCGCTGATGTACGCGGCCTATGGGAATCCGCGCGCGGAGGTAATCGCGGCCCTGGTGAAGGCGGGGGCAGAGGTCAACGCCAGGGACGAGCATGGCATGACGCCGCTGATGATTGCGGCCCGGTACAATTACGATCCCGAGGTGATCACGGCCCTGGTGAAGGCTGGCGCGGAGGTCAACGTGAAAGACAATAGCGGCAAATCTGCTCTGGATTGGGGACGGAAGAATAGCAACCCGAGCCTCGAGAGGGAGTTGTATAAGGCGGGAGCAAAGTAGTCGCCCATCGGAGCGCGGAGCGCAGGGGGTATCTGGCATTGGCTTGGCGTGGTCGTATCATTTGGTTACGAACTTGTCGCGGGAGGTCAACTATGGTCGGTCCACTTGTGCGGATGATGGTGTTACTGGTTGTGATGATTGCTGCAGTTGTCTCCCTCCGCGCCGAAACAGCGGATAGTTCAACGACCTCTCCCGTGGAAGTGATTCCACCTGCGCCGAGGTCCTTTGTGACGGACGAAGCGGGCGTGATGACGGCGGCGACGGTACAGGACCTGAGTCGACAACTGAAGCAATTCGAGAATGACACGACGAATCAGATTGTGGTGGCGATTTACCCCACAAAGCGTTCGAACCGGGACTTGGCGGATTACAGCAGGCGGGTGGCAAACGCCTGGGGAGTTGGGCAGAAGGGCAAGAGCAATGGGGTCGTGCTGTTGATCTTCACGAAGGACCGGCAACTGTATATCGCGGTTGGGTCGGGGCTGGAGGCGGCGCTACCTAACGAGCTGTGCCAGCGGATCATCGACGAAAAGATAACGCCGGCCTTTCGGCGAGGGGATTTTGATGGCGGTGTGGGGGCGGGAGTGAAGGCGATCATGGCGGCGACGAGCGGAAAGTGATCCGTAGGTAACCATGGCAAACGGCAATGTACCACTGGACTATGCACCACCTGATCCGCAGGAACAGCGACGACGGCTGATGCTCCAGATTGGCCTGGTGGCAGGATGTGTGCTGCTGCTGATTGGCGGAGTATGCGGGATCGCGCTAAACAACGCATTTACCGGGTTGAAGCAAGAGCATTGTGCGGGGAACCTGCGTCAGATTGGGATTGCGATCCAGATTTACTGGCAGGATCACCATACTTATCCTCCTGATTTCCAAGCGACGTTGTTGACGCAGGCGATACTCCCTGGGCATTTTATCTGTCCAGCCAGTTCCGATGTGCCAGCGTCGCCAGGGGTGAGAGTCGGTGCTCCGGGTACGTGCTCGTACATCTACGTGGGTGCATCACTTCCTGCACAAGCCAAGCCTAACGCGATCGTCGCGCTAGAAGACCCCACGAACCACGGCATGGAGGGGGGCAGGGCGCTGTTTGCCGATGGCAGCGTTGGGTGGCTCGGCATGCCGTACATCGTTCAGGTCCTGAATGATCTGCAGCAGGGGATCAATCCTCCTTCGGCGACAACGACACTCACGCCAGCCCAGGCAGCGAAGATATACGATACGAAGTGGAAGCCGCTGATGCCCCTGCTCAAGAGCGGGATCTGGCGGGTTCCGACCACTGCTCCGGCGAAGTAGGTCAGGATACTCCAGAATCCATGCATTGGAGATTGGAGATTGGAGATTGCGCGAGTACGCGAGGGTACGTCAGAAAGTGAGGGTGGTGAGGCGGGTGGCGACGGGGCGGTTGAAGACGAGGAGGCGGAATTCACCGATGCGCTGGAAGCCGATGGCTTCGTAGGCATGCTGGGCGGGGATGTTCTCTATGGCGGTGAAGAGCACGCAATGCTCGACGCCGCGCTCGCGGGCGGCGAGGAGTGATGCGGCGACGACGCAGCGGGCGTAGCCCTGGCTGCGCAGGCTGGGCGGGGTGTAGACGCCGGCAACCTGGACGACTTCGGCGGCGCCGGCACCGAATCCGGTGGTGGCGAGCAGGCGATTTTCCTGTTCGAGGACCCAGCGATGTTCCACCTGGCCGGCCATGCGCTCGAGATTCGCTTCGATTTCGGAGGGACGGAGACGGCGTTTGTAGGTTTCGGCGTTGGAGTTGATGATCCAACCGGTGACGACGGACATGTCGCGCGGCTCGGCGGGGCGGGCTTTTACCTGGCCGGACAGAAGTTGGGTGGGGATTTCCAGCTTCTGCAGGTCCAGCGCATAGAGGATTTCGTGCGAGTCGAGCATGATGCTCTCGCGCTGGTGGGCGGCGAGGCCCAGCACTTCGCTGACGCGTTGGGCCTGGGTGGCAATGCCGACGACGCCTTCCATCGGCCGGGCGCTGGCGGCGACGGACACGCGGACCAGTTCATCAAGCCGGCGCGGCGCCTGCGGCAGGAGCATGCCGTTGCCGCAGAAGGAGGTCAGGCCAACGAGTTGGTTGCCTTCAAAGGCGCCGAACCACAGGCCCTGCTGCGGAGAGTTGCCATCGGCGAAACCGCAGCGACGCAGGTTGCTCAGGAGCATGACGGACGTGTCGCGGTGCTTGAGGAGGAAGGCCTCAACAATCTCTTCATCGCCATGATCGAGCCGGCGAATGTACCAGGGCAATGGCTCGGAAAGGGGCATTACCATGCGGACCAGCGGGGTGCTGACATCGTTGACTTCAAATGCGTCGATGAGCTGGAAGCCACGGTGGAGAAACCAGTCGAGGACGATGCGGTGTCGGCCCAGCGCTGCGAGTTGGATCGCGGGGGAGCCATCGCGTCGGGCCAGATCAGCAACGGCGGCGATGATGCGGCTGCCGATACCACGGCGCTCCAGGCCGGGGTGAACGGCGAGGCGGGAGAGTTCCATGGGACCGGGCGGAGTTGGGCGGGTGGCGACGCACCCCTGGATCTGGCCGGCATCTTCCCAGACATGGAACGCATAGCCCGCGCGGCAGTCGCGAACGAGCGAGGGCAGATCATAGTTCGCGGGGTAGATCGGGCAGGTATAACGGCTGGCGCCAAAGCGATGCGCCGGCCAGGCGAAAGCATCGCGCAGGAGCGCTGCGATACTCTGATGATCAGCCTCGGTTGCTGGACGAAACGGCATGGTTGGTCTCGTTAGGCACACTAAAACAATGAGCCGTTGTCGCTGGGTTCTGGCTCGGGTGGCGGGGTGTATTTCAGACCGAGATGGTCATAGGCGGTCTTGGTGGCACGGCGGCCCTGGCGGGTGCGGATGACGAGGGTCTGCTGCAGCAGGTAGGGTTCGATGACATCGACGAGGGTGTCGATCTCCTCGCCCATGGTGGCGGCGATGGCTTCGATGCCGGCCGGCCCGCCACCGTACACCTCGATCAGGATCCTGAGGAAAGTGCGGTCCTGGTCGTCGAGGCCCTTGGTGTCGATGCCTTCGAGCTTGAGGGCATCCTGGGTCATGGGCATGGTGATCTTGCCGGTGCTCTTGACCATGGCGAAGTCACGCACGCGGCGGAGAAGGCGATTGGCGACGCGGGGGGTGCCGCGCGAACGGCGGGCCAGTTCCCAGAGGGCGGCATCGTCGGCGTTGAGCTTGAGCAGGACGATGTTGGCCGAGAGGATCTGATGCAGAGATTCGGGGCTGTAGAACTGCAGGTTGAGCGGCAGGCC
>Ga0209083_1000581_pt1 | contig 51586 bp, 36 predicted proteins | sample AM7aDNAmetaG_FD_184132 | JGI IMG/M metagenome (GOLD analysis project Ga0209083, IMG submission 184132) | Freshwater microbial communities from Finland to study Microbial Dark Matter (Phase II) - AM7a DNA metaG (SPAdes) (version 3) | ecosystem: Environmental > Aquatic > Freshwater > Lake ...
CAGATAAAACCGATGAGGAGAAGAGATGGTATCACCTGACAGGAAGTTGGCTTTGGAGGACCAGTTGAGCGCCACAAAATAGTTTGTATCATCCATCTTCCGGTCAATCATTGCAGACCTGTCGTTCTTGGATACAATGACGGAAGAATGCGATTTTGGTAAGTTGTAAACCCCCACATAATCGGCCATTTGCCTTAAATCGGGATAGGGGAAATCGACGAACAGCTTGACCTGCCCTTTTTTGATCAGGTCCGATTTTATGGAAACACCAATGGCATCCAATGTTGGGTGACAGGCCGTTTTCACTGAGACAAGTTTTCCTTCCAGCTCGAAAGAACTGTATATGATCCCATTCCAAAGGTCAACTTCCTGATGCGTATTTTTGAGGTCTTCAATTGTGGCAATTGTACCATTTGATTTTGAAAGCCTTAATCCGATACGTCCCAAGTTAAAACGGTGCGGATTTGCTGCCAACCATTGTGACAATTCGGGTTGCTCCTTGTTTTGAATGTTGTAATTGACCATCCGGCCATGGGTTTCCATATTCAACCCTTTAAAATCCTGGGTGCGTTTTCCATTTGGCAACGGAAAGCTATGCCAGCTCCATTGCGACAATGTGTTAAACGGAATAAAAGTCTGAAGTCCCGTAATGTCAACCCCAAATGCAAATTCGCCATTACCCACCTGAGCCGGACTTTTCGGATTGGTTGCCGTGATGATGATCCGGTGCCGTTCAACAACTGCTTTTCTATCAATTCTTTTTGTATCTGATTGATTTACTTTGGTTTGACCAAATGTATTCAGCGAAATCAATAGAATTAAAAGAATTGGGACAATGGATTTCATAATGGGGGTTTTAATATTCGGCGAATTCACTACGAAGATAAGAATTTTAAGTGATTATAATTCCGTTCATATTTATCTCACACAAAGAATCGGAATTAGTTGTGTTCTGAACTGACCCCAAAGTAGGTCAGGTTTCGGAAATCAAAATTGACTTTTTGCACTATCAAATACTCCGTAGGAGTTAAAGTATTGTAGAATAAAAAATTAACCCACAAATCGGCGGCGCAATCGGTAAGTTGTTTAAAGAACGAGTGTTCCATGCGCCGCAAAACACAAGCAAAAGGCTGGTAAAATATGTAAAATGTGGCAAACCCAAACCCAAACTCACCAGCACCGTGCCAAAAACATGTCCAGGACAGTGCTAAAAACATGGGATGGCCTCACCAAACAACATGAACCTGCTAACCATTTAATTTACATCTGTTTGGTTACCAATGACAATTCCAGGAGGAAGATCGTCCTAATAAAGATTGTACCTACTATTTTGTTTTTGGCCATCCAGTTCCGTCCGAAGAAAGATTTGCACATTTATTATCCTTCGAACGCGGACGGTTTTACTGTTTCGTCATTTACCCTGGGTGGCGCAGTCCAAGGTACTTTTCCGCATTGACAGGGTTTTTGTCCGGGACCGCTTACCCAGGGCTATTGATATTTATCCCCTTCGGGGAATTGATAGTGGAAGGATTTTGAACGGATTCCAAATTGGATAAAGTTTCGGAAATCAAAATATTCTATCAAAATTGCAAGAATCACCACCCTCAGTACCTGTCATTGCGCGGAGTGCGACACTAGGTCAAAATTTGAAAGATGGACATTTGCACTCCAAAGCAATCCCATTCTCAGAAGCAAAGTCCCAAAAATAATGTTTTGAAAGTTATTCTGAATAATTCGATCTCCGTTCTTCATCATATTTGGTAAAAAGCCAAAAGTCGTTATTATTGTTGTCTTCGTTTAACTCCAATGAAAGATGATTAAGTGGCATATATTCCATTTTTTCTTTGAACTCTTTTTCAATTTCAGTGTCGTTTATCTCTATGTCTAACCTTTCATCGACCTTCACATCAAGTCTTTGCTTGACAATATTGTAATCGAAGCCAACAACCCTATCGACAATTTTTTCCTTATTATTATATTCTCTCAATGCAAATAAAATAATTGCTTTTTCTCCTTTTTCTCTTTTGGCAATTACGTTCTTTTTGGGTATCCTAATATATGCGTTCATCCAACAATCGCCATATTCGAAGGCAATTGGATGATTGTTTAGGTCAAAAACGTTCATTAAATCTCCGGACGGTCCACAACATCCATTAAATACGTCACTATAAGTTATATTTTTCAAATCTTGTTTGTTGACCAAAAAATTCGTGCCTATTTTGCCTTCATTGCAAATATCATAGTTTTTTGTATCGATGATCGACCCCAAAGGCAACAAGTCAATGCAATCGCACCAACAAAGTAATCTAAAATCATCTATTTCAATTAGTTTGTCTGTAATTGGATTGCCTTTCTTGTCAAACAATTGAATTACCGTACAGATGCCTTCCTCCTTTTCCATGGTGTTAGCGTATTTAGTAAGGTTTAAAATACTTGTCAGAAATCGATTAACTTTGTAAATTCCTGATTGTCTGCGTCTTCCTTACACCGCATTCATTGCCGTTACCGGATCCAACCTTGCGGCAGTTCGGGCGGGGACCAAACCGGCAATCAGGCCAATGACGATACTTATGATCAGGCCGGTCATGATATTCCCAATGGACAAGGCCAGGTTGAAATCGAATGTCTTGCTGACTATAATAGTTCCACCATAAATAATTAGTAATCCGATGGCACCCCCGATCAATGAAAGGACGGTTGCTTCAAACAGGAATTCCATCAGGATAAACCTCTTTTTCGCCCCCAGGGCTTTCTGGAGGCCGATTATTTTGGTGCGTTCTTTTACCGACACAAACATGATGTTGGCAATTCCGAACCCACCAACAAGGATGGCAAACCCACCGATGATCCATCCTGCAATGTTGATAATTTTGAAAAGGGAGTCCAACTGTCCAGAAATCAGGCTTACCTCATTCAAGGCAAAATCGTTTTCCTCTGCCGGTTTTAACCTCCTGATTGACCGCATCACCCCTTCGAGCTCTTCTGACAGGCGGGCTGCCGGAATATCGGCTTTTCCTTTCACAATGATGCTCTGTCCAAGGTCCATCCGCGGATCGACCATCCGGGCAGCAAATTTCGCCGGGATCAACACCCGGTTATCCATACTTGTCCCAAAAATATCGTCGCCCATCTTTTCAAATACCCCAACGATATACACAGAAAATCCCTGGACCTTTATGGTTTTACCCACTGCAGATATTCCGGGAAACAGTTGTTCCGCTATTGAAGCCCCAAGCATTCCAAAATTCGACCCAGAATTGAACTCTTCTTCAGTCATGGGCCTTCCATAAGGAATCTTCAGGCTCCATGTTTCGATCAATCCGGCAGAGCATCCAAGGATTGTCACATTTTCGGCTTTATTGGTGCCGTTCTGTATCGTCCGGTTAAAACCAAAATTATAGACTACATATTGCGCCAAAGACGACCGGCGTAAAATCTCCTGCGTCTCGGAATATTTTGGGACAGGCCTGTTGAGGTATTTCCACCATGGATATTCAGTCTCCCCTTCGGGTGGAGCCCAGGCAAATTTCTGGATGTAAATCACATTGCTCCCTAATTTTGATATGCTTTCGCGGATGGTTTTTTCGAGAGAATCGATAATTGTGAAAACAGAGATGATGCAAAAAATCCCGATCGTGATTCCAAGCAAAGAGAGAAACGTCCTTAATTGATTAACAACCAATGATTTATAGGCAAATCTGAAACTTTCGAGTATAAGTCTGAGGATTAACATAGTCTTAAATTAATACCTTATAAAAGTAGGAATTATTTCCAATGCACCTTTCACCTGCAACTAAATTGTAAAAAGATGATAAAACCATTAAAGAAACCTCCCTAAAACATGAAGGTTTTTTATTAGCTTTGCACCAAATTATTAAGAAATAGATAATGAGCGAATTAAAAAAAATAAAATCGGCCTTAGTCTCTGTATATCACAAAGATGGATTGGACGAAATTATTACTCAACTTGATAATCTCGGCGTTAAATTTTATTCAACAGGTGGTACAAAAGACTTTATCGAGAGCTTAAACGTTGCTGTGACGGCTGTTGAAGAGTTGACAACCTACCCTTCGATATTGGGTGGCCGGGTAAAAACATTGCATCCCAAAATCTTTGGGGGAATATTGGCACGTCGCGAAATTGCTGGCGACCTTGCTCAGCTTGAACAATATGAGATTCCCGAAATTGACCTTGTGATCGTTGATTTATATCCTTTTGAAGCAACAGTCGCTTCGGGGGCTTCGGATGATGAAATTATTGAAAAGATCGACATCGGTGGCATTTCCCTGATCAGGGGGGCCGCCAAGAATTTCAATGATGTAGTCATTGTTTCCAATCAGGGACAGTATGCTTCACTGTCTGGATTACTTGCTTCAGGGAACGGTTCCACAACCCTCGAAGAGCGCAGAAAGTATGCCCTTGAGGCTTTTGCTACGTCATCGCATTATGATTCAGCTATTTATAATTATTTTGCCGGAGAATGGCCTTCTGAGTTCAGGCAAAGTTTTTCATCGGCAAAACATTTGCGTTATGGCGAAAACCCACATCAGCAAGGTGTTTTCTTTGGAAATTTTGGAGCAATGTTCGATCAGTTATCGGGAAAGGAGATCTCTTACAACAATCTTCTGGATATTGATGCGGCAGTTAACCTGATCGATGAATTCAACGAAACAACTTTCGCCATCCTTAAGCACAACAACGCCTGCGGATGTGCTTCCCGTGAAACTGTTCTGGATTCGTACCTGCAAGCTTTGGCCGGTGACCCGGTTTCGGCCTATGGTGGGATATTTGTCACAAACGGCACCGTGGATAAAGCCACTGCCGAAGAAGCGATAAAGTTGTTTTTTGAAGTATTTATTGCTCCAGATTATACTGTTGAGGCACTTGAAGTGCTGAAATCGAAAAAGAACCTGATTGTCCTGGTCCGGAAAAATGGTGATCTTCCACAACTTCAATTCAAGAGCGTGCTGAACGGGACGGTTCTACAAAATCGTGACTTAAAGCGTGAAACAGCAGATGACCTTCGTCCGGTAACGGTAATTGTTCCCGATAATCAAATAATTGATGATTTATTGTTTGCCAATCGTTTGGTAAAACAATCGAAATCAAATACTATTGTATTGGCAAAAGGAAAACAATTGTTGGCAAGCGGTGTTGGACAAACATCTCGGGTCGATGCGTTGAAACAAGCGATTGAAAAGGCAAAATCTTTTGGTTTTGACCTGAATGGTGCAGTAATGGCTTCAGATGCATTCTTCCCTTTCCCTGATTGTGTTGAAATTGCCAACAATGAAGGGATTAAATCGGTAATTCAGCCTGGCGGGTCCATTAGGGACAAGCTTTCAGTCGAATTTTGTGACAGTCATCAGATGTCGATGGTCGTTACAGGTTTCAGACATTTTAAACATTAATTTAATCGGATAATACACACAAAAATATTGATATGGGTTTATTTACATTTCTTACTCAGGAAATAGCCATTGACCTTGGAACTGCAAATACTATCATTATCCACAATGGTAAAGTTGTCGTTGATGAGCCATCGGTAGTAACCATCGATATGAAAACTGAAAAGTTGGTAGCTATCGGTGAGAAGGCCAGGCAGATGCAGGGTAAGACACATGCGAATCTGAAAACGATCCGTCCTTTGCAGGACGGTGTGATTGCAGACTTTAACGCTGCCGAACAGATGATCCGCGGGATGATCAGGATGATCAACCCAAAGAAAAGGTTTTTCTCGCCAGCCTTAAAAATGGTGATCTGTATCCCCTCTGGTTCGACAGAGGTTGAAATCAGGGCCGTACGTGACTCTTCGGAACATGCCGGCGGACGCGATGTTTACATGATTTACGAACCAATGGCCGCAGCAATCGGTATTGGTCTCGACGTTGAGGCTCCCGAAGGCAATATGGTTGTTGACATCGGTGGTGGAACAACAGAAATTGCGGTGATCTCTTTGGGTGGCATTGTCACCAATAAATCGATCCGTATTGCAGGTGACGACCTCACTGCCGATATTATGGAGTACATGCGCCACCAGCACAACATTAAAATCGGGGAACGTACCGCTGAAGATATTAAGATCAATGTAGGTGCTGCCTTATCCGAACTGGATGAACCGCCAAGTGACTACATTGTGCGCGGTCCAAACCAGATGACGGCGTTGCCGATTGAAGTCCCAGTTTCATACCAGGAAATTGCCCACTGTCTCGATAAGTCGATCTCCAAAATTGAGACGGCTATTTTAAGTGCTTTGGAGCAGACACCACCTGAACTTTATGCCGATATCGTTACACGTGGTATTTGGCTTGCCGGTGGTGGTGCCTTGTTGCGTGGATTGGACAAACGTCTTTACGATAAGATCAACATCCCATTCCATATCGCCGAAGATCCTTTGCGCGCCGTTGCACGCGGTACTGGTGTTGCACTCAAGAACGTTGATAAATTCTCATTTTTACTTCGATAATACTGCGGAACAGGAAGGGCAAAATCCCTTCCTAATTTGCTTATGAAGAACTTATTCAGGCTCCTATACCGGTATCATGTTGTATTTTTGTTCTTAGTTCTTGAAGCTCTGTCGCTCTCGATGGTCGTTACCTACAACAACTATCAGCGGGCGGCCTTCTTTGATTCGAGCAATTTTATTTCAGGGACTTTATTTGAGACCTTCTCTTCTTTGTGGCAAATCTTCGATTTTAAGCAGGTGAACGTGAAGATGGCGGAAGAGAATGCCGTCTTGCGTGCCGCTTTGCAGGAGCGTTATCTAAAATCAAACCCTGGCAATTACCATGCGTCCGATTCGATATATCTTCCGCGAATAGCTAAAGATTCATCATTAAAAGCGGTTTACCGGTTCACAACGGCGCGGGTTGTCAACAATTCGATCAATCAGCAGCACAATTTCATCACACTGAACAAGGGGTGGCACGACGGCGTTAAAGCCAATATGGGGGTTATCGCCAATGGACAGGTTGTGGGTCTGGTCTTTAAAGTTTCCGAAAATTTCAGTACTGTTATTTCTTTATTGAACATCCAATGGAAAATCAGTGCAAAAATTAAGCGCAACGACTACTTCGGGTCGCTTTCGTGGAATGGTAGAGATTACAGAAGGGTACAGTTGAACGAAATACCTTACCATGTTCCGGTGCAAAATGGGGATACTGTTGTCACAACAGGTTATTCTTCCAGTTTTCCTGAAGGGATGGTCATTGGGACAATCTCCGATTTTTCGATAGGTACCGGAAGCAATTTTTACAAGATTGAAGTGATGCTTGCTGCCGATTTTAAAAAATTGGTAATCGTTGGTTTGGTCGAGAACAAACAAATGAATGAGATTAAACAATTGGAATCGTTGAACAACAATGGTAATTAACCTGCTCAAATATTCGCTTATTTTTGTCGTATCTGTATTATTGCAGGTGCTCATCTTTAACAATATTCTGATATTGAGGATGATAGCTCCATTTTTCTATATTTTGTTCATTCTTTTATTGCCTTTTGATACGCCTCGTGCGCTTCTCTTATTTCTATCTTTTCTGTTGGGACTTTTAATTGATGTCTTTACGAATACGCCGGGAGTCCACGCTTCAGCATCGCTTATGATTGGTTTTTTACGTCCGGGGGTGCTTCGGTTGATTTCCCCGCGCGAGATGCTCGATTCGGTTTTGGCACCCAGGGTTGAAAACATGGGACTTAACTGGTTTGCCGGTTATGCCACTTTTATGGTTGTTATCCATCATTTTTTCCTTTTTTTTATAGAGGCTTTTACATTCAATGATTTCTTGATAACACTTATCAGGATTGTTTTGAGTTCAGTACTTTCTATTGTTTTGATCGTATTGAGCCAGTTTTTAATTTTCCGGAAATAACAGGATAAAAAACATTAAAAGTGGACATTTACAGTAAGCGCAAATACCTCGTCATTGGCCTGTTCTCACTGGTAGCATTTGTTATTGTAATCCGTTTGTTTACAATTCAGGTGCTCGACTCTTCCTACAAAATTTCTGCAGCAAGCAATGTCTTGCGCAGGGTGGTCAATTTTCCTGCAAGAGGGTTAATTTATGACCGGAATGGAAAACTACTTGTTTTCAATCAGGCTGCTTATGATGTCCTGATCACCCCGAGAGAGATGAAACCATTTGACACCCTCGCATTTTGCAGGATTGTCGGGGTCGAAAAAGAGGAGTTGGCACGGGAGATCAAAAACGCCCGCAGCTATTCGATGTATAAACCTTCCCCGATTATAAAACAGTTGTCATCCCAAACCTATGCTGTTCTTCAGGAACAACTCTTTAAATATCCCGGTTTTTTTATCCAGGCCCGTACTTTACGGCAATTCCCCTCAAAAATGGCGGCACATGTAATGGGCTACATCGGTGAGGTTGACCAAAAAGGGATCGACAACAATTCATATTATGAAAGTGGCGATTACATCGGCAAAAGCGGTATCGAAAAAATGTACGAAGAAGACCTGCGCGGTCGAAAAGGGATTTCGTATATGATGGTCGATGTGCACAATATGCCAAAAGGTTCGTATGAACAAGGACGCCTTGATACTGCCGCTTCGATCGGTAAAAACCTGACATCAACATTAAATGCTGATCTTCAGAATTATGGCGAGCGTTTATTGTCTGGCAAAGTGGGCAGTATCGTTGCCATCGAGCCTTCAACCGGCGAGATTTTGATTCTGGCAAGTTCCCCAACCTTCGATCCCGGATTATTTATTGGCCGTGAAAGGTCAAAGAATTATGCAGTATTGTTGAACGACCCCTATAAACCGATGTTGAACAGGGCAATTTCTTCCTCATATCCTCCAGGTTCAACTTTCAAATTGGCAAATGCCCTGATCGGCCTTCAGGAGGGGATATTGCAATCTGTCCGATATTCCTGTCAGGGACCGAGTTCCTCCCCGATCGTGTGCACACACAACCACGAAACACCCCTGGGCCTGGTTTCTGCGATCCGTGAATCGTGCAATGCTTTTTTCTGGCAGGCATTCAGGGCCGAAATCAACCATTACCCAACATCGGCCGAAGGGTTGGATGCGTTCAGGAACCACCTGCTCGAAATGGGAATTGGACGAAAAATCGGGGGCGATTTATACGCTGAAACCTCAGGAAGTGTCCCGGCTGTATCCTATTACGATAAATATTTTGGATCAAGCCATTGGAATGCATTGACAATTAGATCGTTGTCGATTGGTCAGGGCGAGTTGTTGCTTTCACCGCTACAGCTTGCCAATATGGTATCTTTGATTGCCAACCGGGGTTATTACATTGCGCCACACCTTGTCAGGAGCATTCAGGATTACGATGGATCCCAGAAAGTATTGCAATTCGAAAAGCATACGATCGACGCAGGGCTTGAAAATTATGAGATGATTGTTCAGGGCATGGAGCAGGTCGTTGAGGCGGGAACAGCCCGTCAATCTGCTAAAATAGACAGTGTGATTATTTGTGGCAAAACAGGTACGATTCAAAATCCACATGGCCAGCCCCATTCTGCGTTTGTGGCATTTGGCCCAAAGATCAATCCACAGATTGCCATTGCCGTGTATATCGAAAACGGAGTTTGGGGAGCACGCTATGCCGCACCAATTGCGAGTTTGATCATCGAAAAATACCTGAGAGGGAAGATCGCAAAGAACCGGCAACATTTCGAAGATGCGATGTTGAACTCCGATTTAATATCCACCATGAAAATAGAAACAGGCGATTGAAATCACGTAACAACATATGGCTCAACCTCGACTGGATATCAGTCATTGTCTATCTGACACTTGTGATACTGGGATGGATCAATATTTATGCGGCAGTTTATAGCGACGAGCATCAAAGTATTCTCGATATGGGTCAGCGTTATGGAAAGCAGTTGATCTGGATCATCGCGGGTGCTTTCCTAGCAATCATGGTGCTTACCGTTGACAGTAAGTTTTATGCTGCCTTCGCGTACCATATTTACGGAATAACAATTTTTCTTCTTGTTGCAGTCCTGATTTTTGGTAAAGAGATCAATGGGGCGCGTGCCTGGTTTGAAATTGGTGGGGTGGCACTGCAACCAGCTGAATTGGGAAAATTTGCGACCAACCTGGCCATCGCAAAATGCCTCAGTCAGTTCGAATTTAAGATGCAAAAAATGAATTCCTATCTGATTTTGGGCGCGTTGATTGGGGTTCCTGCCATTCTGATTATTTTGCAAAACGACACAGGTTCTGCACTTGTATTTGGCGTATTTATCCTTGTATTTTTCAGGGAAGGGCTTAACGGTATGGTACTTTTTTGGGGTTTTGCAGCCGCAACACTTTTTATTCTCTCCCTGCTGATCAATGAGTTTCAAATGCTTGTCTTCCTACTCTCCATTTCCGTTGCCACTTATGGTTTTCTACGTCAAAGTGTTAAAGAGACACTTGTCGGTTTTGTTAGTGTTTCGGGAATTTTTGGATTAATTTGGACGATTGATGCCTTGGTCGGTCTTGGTGGCACACCATTTCAATTGTTATTGATAACGACTGCGATTGTTGGGGTATTGTTCATCGTGTATGGAATAATCAATCATATAAGGGAGGCCTGGAGAATTTTCCTGTTTTTCCTTTTTGCAGTTGGTATTTCAGTCTCTGTCAACTACTTCTATAATAACGTAATGGCTGCTCACCAACGTGACCGTATAGATCAGTTGTTAGGGATCAAAATCGACAAATTAAATAAAGGTTATAATCTGAATCAATCGAAGATTGCGATTGGCTCGGGTGGTTTACTGGGGAAAGGATTTCTTCAGGGGACGCAAACCAAATATAATTTTGTTCCGGAGCAAAGCACCGACTTTATTTTCTGTACCGTGGGTGAAGAGTGGGGATTTGTCGGATCAACTGTTGTTGTGGGCCTTTTCCTGTTTTTATTGGTCCGCCTGATTACCCTTGCCGAAAGGCAAAGATCTCAATTTAGCCGGGTTTACGGTTACGGTGTCGCCTGTATTTTGTTTTTCCACATTGCCATTAATATCTCCATGACCATTGGGATCGCTCCCGTGATAGGGATACCACTTCCCTTTTTCAGCTATGGTGGTTCTTCACTTTGGGCTTTTACAGTGTTGTTGTTTATTTTCCTCCGACTCGATGCAAGCAGGACAGAAAATTTAAGATGATGAAGGGCTGCTGGCAATGCTTTGTCAATTTATATCTCCACTCTTAAATAATGCTATATTTGTGTTTATAAAATTGACTTTATAAACTATGTCTGATCAACTTCGAATCTTGAAACCACGGAATGCGCTCAACAAAGCCTTTTTGAAAGTAAAACCTAACAGGTCTGATATCGAACGCTTCAAGACTTATCTGATCCAATTGCTTGACAGGATCAATGACTCCGAATCAGAAGAGTTCCATAAGAACCTGGTCATCGACTTTTTAAAGAAAACATGGTACGAACCCAATCATTTCATTAATACCAAGGGCAGGAACGACCTTGTAATTCACAACGGAGATAAAGCTACACATACCGTCGGGGTCATCATCGAAGCTAAAAAACCTGGCAATAAGGTCGAGATGGCAACAAAGGACAATATCAATGTCAAAGCCTTTCAGGAATTGGTTTTGTATTACCTGCGTGAACGGATTACACAGAAAAACATTGAAATCAAATACCTGATTGCCACCAATATCAACGAGTGGTTTATTTTTGATGCAACCCTTTTTGACAGGCTATTTGCCCAAAACTCGAAATTTGTGAAGCAATTCACCGATTTTGAAAGTGGAAGGTTGGCAGATACAAAAACTGATTTTTTCTACAAACAGATTGTGGAACCCTTTATTTCAGAAATCAATCACGAAATCGAATTTGCACACTTTGATATCCGTGATTACGAAAAACCACTTCGCAACAAAGATAAAAATGATGACAATCAGCTTATTGCCTTGTTTAAACTGCTTTCGCCGGAACATCTTTTAAAACTGCCATTTGCCAACGACAGCAACAGCCTAGACAAACGTTTTTACAACGAACTCCTCCATCTAATTGGGTTGACCGAAACCAAAGATGGCAGCAAAAAAATAATTGGGCGAAACAAGGAAGGCGAACGAAATTCTGGCTCATTAATAGAAAATGCTATAATTCAATTAGATAGCCTAGATAAGGTTTCGAGGCTCGAAAACCCCGGTCAATTTGCGGCAAATTTACAGGAAAGGCTTTTTAATGTTGGTCTTGAATTGTGCATCACCTGGATCAATCGGATTTTATTCCTGAAATTGTTGGAAGCCCAGTTGGTTACCTATCACAAAGGGGATAAATCGTACGAATTTCTGAATTTGGGAAAGATCAGGGATTACGATAATTTGAACAGCCTTTTCTTTCAGGTATTAGCCAGAAGGCATGATGAACGCCACGAAGATGTTAAAATAACCTATGTAAAAGTCCCTTATTTAAATAGTTCGTTGTTTGAACCAACTGAGATAGAGCATGCCACTTTTTTTATCAGCCAATTGCGCAATGATAAGACAATGCCTGTTTATACGTCAACTGTATTAAAGGACGATACAGGGAAAAAACGGGTGGGGCCAATTAACCCGCTACAATATTTTTTTGATTTTCTGAATGCTTACGATTTTGCCAGTGAAGGGAGCGAAGAAATTCAGGAGGACAACAAGACGTTGATCAATGCCTCTGTACTCGGATTGATTTTTGAAAAAATTAATGGTTACAAAGATGGCTCTTTTTTTACACCTGGATTTATCACAATGTACATGTGCCGTGAAACCATCCGTAAAGCGGTGATTCAGAGATTCAATCAATCCAAAGGTTGGAACTGCACCGATATTACTTCACTTTACAACAAGATTGAAGACCGTTACGAAGCAAACCAGATCATCAATGGTTTGAAAATCTGTGACCCGGCAGTTGGTTCCGGACACTTCCTGGTTTCGGCACTGAATGAGATGATTGCAATTAAAAGTGACTTGAAAATTCTAATGGATAGGAAGGGGAAACGATTGAAGGAATATCATTTTGAAGTGGTAAACGACGAATTGATGGTAACCGACGAGGATGGCGATTTTTTTGAATACAACTGCGCCAGCAGGGAAAGCCAACGGGTTCAGGAAACCTTGTTCCATGAAAAACAGACGATTATAGAGAATTGTTTATTTGGCGTTGACATCAACCCCAATTCTGTAAAGATTTGTCGGTTGCGTCTGTGGATCGAATTATTGAAAAATACTTACTATAAAAACGAACGCGAACTTGAAACCCTTCCAAATATTGATATTAATATTAAATGTGGAAACTCATTAATAAGCAGATACAAACTTAGTGACGATGTTTCTGATAGAATAGCCAATTTTAAAGACAGGTTGCAGCAATATCGTTTTTGGGTGGATGAATATAAACGTACCGATGACAAACAATTAAAACGCAGGATTAATGAGAATATCAATTCGTTTATTGAAATATTTCGGTATCGGGACCCGCGAATTGTTACGCTTGAAAGGCTTATAGCCAAAAAGAGCGAGGAATATCTGGACAAATTCAAATCAAATCATGTATTTGAACACGAGAATAAAGAAGGGCTGGAAAAACAAAAAGTAAAAATAGGGGTTGAATTAGGAAAACTAACAACTGAACTTGAACAATTGCAAAAGAGCAAATTGTTTGCCAATGCCTTTGAATGGCGGTTCGAGTTTCCCGAAGTGCTGAATGAAAACGGTGATTTTATGGGTTTTGATGTTGTAATCGGAAACCCACCCTATATAAGGCAGGAAGAACTGAGTTCTATCAAACCTTATCTTCAATCTAACTATCAATCTTTTACGGGAATCGCCGATTTATATGTCTTTTTTGTTGAACGGGGAATAAATATTCTGAAAAATGGCGGTACAATTTCTTATATTTTGCCCAACAAATGGATGCGGGCTAATTATGGGATCAAATTAAGGAATTGGGTAAAACAATTCACAATTCGTTCAATTATTGACTTTGGGGAATTAACGGTGTTCGATGAGGCAACCACTTATCCTTGTTTGTTGGCTTTAGAAAAATCCTCAACACAATCAAATTCAATTAAAGTAGCTGTTGTCAATACGGTTTCTTCCTCTAGGATCATGGAAACATCCATTGAGGAGAGAAAGTTCTTTGTAGCCCAAGACCAATTGGATGTTGGTGGCTGGAAATTGGTAAATGAAACTGTTCAAAATCTCATTCAAAAGATAAAATATAGCGGCAAACCACTTCATGAATATTTTGATGGTCAGATATTTAGAGGAATATTGACTGGCTTAAATGAAGCATTTGTTATTGACGAAGGAACAAAAAACAAACTTATTGAGGATGATCCTAATAGTATCGAACTAATCAGACCATTCCTGGCTGGAAGGGATATTAAACGTTATCAACAGCCAATTAGCGATAAATGGTTGATCCTTATTCCAAAAGGGTTTACAATCAGAAAAAATTTACCTGAGGATAGTCCCTACCATATTTCTGAGCCCGTGCCTCGATATGGTACAATGCCTGAAAATGTGGCTTGGGCATGGTTTGTCAAAAACTATCCCGCTATAGCTGACCATCTTAAATTTTACAAAGAAAAAGCCGAAAAGCGTTCCGACATGGGTGATTATTGGTGGGAATTAAGAGCTTGCGATTATTATAGTGAATTTGAAAAAATAAAAATCGTATGGCCAGGGATAAGCGATGTGATCAATTGCTTCGCATATGATTCACAAGGCTATTATGGCAATGACAATAATCATTTGATTATTACTGAGGATACTTCATTATTGGCACTGTTAAACTCTTCACTATGTAAATTCTATCTCATGAATACCTGCGATTATGTAAGAGGTGGCTTCGTCAGATTAAAAATCAGTTACGTAAGTAGTTTCACCGTCCATAAAAACTTTAGTTTATTTAAGGACGATCTTTCTGCTCTGTCGGATAAGATTTTACGCTTAAGATCTCAAAATAGTAATTGTGATACTTCTTACATTGAATCGGAAATCGACCAACTGGTGTACGTGCTTTATGGCTTGACTGCTGAAGAAATTGAATTAATCGGAAAAAGCATAAAATAGAATTCAGAATAACTAATAATGATAAAGATGGATGAATATGCATTGATTATGAGGCACCAGGACAGGAGCAAGATTGCATCACCGGAACAAATGCAGATCTGGATGGACCAAACAATGGAGTGGATCAAAAGTATTGCTTCCCAGGGCAAATTCGTTGGAGGCACGGGATTACTTTTCAAGGATGCAAAGGTCGTGAGATATGGAAACGTGGTTACCTTCGGGGCTTTCGGTGAAACGAAGGAGACCATTGGTGGTTACCTGATTGTAAAAGCCGAAACTGTCGATGAGGCAGTTGAATTTGCAAAGGGTTGTCCTGTCCTGCAAGGTGATGGCAATAGTGTGGAGGTGAGGAGGATTGCCAAAAATGATGGTGTTCATTAGGGTTGTTTATGATTGGAATATAAACAATTAAAAATAAACTTTTTATGGATCTTTCAGCCAAGGTTTATTCTTTTTCCGCCATCGTTGAACCCGATGAATTTACTACATTTGCACGAAAATTTCCGCAAAGAAAATGAAAAGTAATTCAATAACGAATTAGCTGGCTATGAAACCCAAAATCCTTATTGTTGATGATATTGAGACAAACCTGAATTTGATCCAAAATATTCTGGGAAGGCTTGATGTTGACCTTATCACAGCATTTTCGGGAATAGAAGCATTATCAAAAATAAAGGATCAGGAAATTGCCATTGCTTTAATCGACATCCATATGCCGATTATGGATGGTGTTGAATTGGGCAGGGAAATCCAAAATGAAAGAAACCCTGAAATCGTGCCCATCATTTTTATTACCGCCCAGTTGATGGACGAATCAAAAATGGAGGAATACTACGAAGCAGGCGTTGTCGATTACCTCATCAAACCATTTAGTCCAAAAATCCTTAAAAGTAAGGTCAAGGTTTTTCTCGAATTGTACAATCAAAAACAACAATTGCGTGAACAACACGATCTTCTGGAGCAATCAACCATAGAACTAACGCGGCTCAACAAAACGCTAAAGGAGAGCAACGAGTTTAACCAGTCGATCTTGCAAACCATACCTTTTGGAATGGATGTGATCGACGAAGAGGGAAATATCCTTTTTCAAAGCGGGAAACTTGAAAGTGAATATGGTAATTACGTTGTCGGCAAAAAGTGCTGGGATCTCTATTGCGATAACCATTCACAATGTGAAATATGCCCTTTAAAGAACGGAATTGCGATAGGCCAAACGGGTACTTCTGAGGTTCAGCATTTTATGGGCAATAGGACTTATGAGATCAGTCATGCCGGAATGATATTCAAAGGGCAAAAAGCCCTGTTGCGGATTTTTCAGGACATTTCGCAACGAAGGATTGCGCAGAAAGCGTTGAGCGAGAGCGAGGCCAATTTCCGTACCTTCTTCGAAACAATAACCGATCTTATTGTTGTGGCTACTCCAGAAGGACGTATCTTGTTCACAAACAATGCTCTTGAGCAAAAACTTGGTTATAGTCGGGATGAAATCACTTCAATGCATGTATTGGATCTAAACCCTCCTGAAAGCCGGGACATAGCCAATGAAATTTTCTCTTCCATGATCAGAAAGGAGCGTGAAACTTGCCCCTTGCCTGTGGTCTCCAAAAGTGGCATTTTGGTTCCTGCAGAATCGCGTGTCTGGTCGGGGCGCTGGAGTGGAACCGATTGCTTATTTTGCATTATAGAAGATAAGAGTAAAGAACAGGAAGCCAGGGATCTTTTTGAGCGGTTGTTTCGTAACAACCCTACACTTATGGCATTGTCGGTCATGCCCGAACAAACGTTTATTGATGTCAACAATGCTTTTCTCGGTGTACTTGGTTATTCATTGGAAGAGGTTATTGGAAAAACAGTTTTGGAACTTGATATGTTCGTAGTGCCTGAAGAACAGGCAATGGTTAGAGAGAAATTGCAGGAGCATGGCATTATTTCCAATTGCGAATTGCAGGTGCGACGCAATGATGGTGCGATCCTGACAGGCTTGTTCTCGGGCGAAGTGATCAAAATGCAAGGCCGGCAATATTTTCTGACCGTGATGATCGACATTTCTGAACGCAAAAAAATATTGGAGGAGCTTCATCTGAGTGAAAAGAAATATAGGCAATTGGTCGAACTGGCTCAGGAAGGAATCTGGAGCATTGACGAAGAAAGCAAGACCACCTATGTCAATCCACATATGACCTCAATGTTGGGTTATGCTGTTGAAGAGATGATTGGACGTCCTTTGTTTTATTTTATGGACGAAGTTGGCAAAGCCTATGCCAGCAAGAAATTGGAACACCGAATGGCAGGTGTAAGCGAACGTCACGACTTTGAATTGATCCATAAGGATGGGCACCGCATTTATACCAGTATTGCCACTTCCCCAATCAATTCTGAAACTGGTAATTATGTGGGTTCCATTGCATTGATTACAGATGTTACTGAGAATAAGAGGATCGAGGATGAATTGCGCACCCGGGAAAAACTCTACAGGTCTCTATTCGAGAATATGCTCAATGGATTTGCGTATTGTCAGATCCAATTTAACGATCAGGGTGTTGCAGAAGATTTTACCTATCTGGCGGTCAATGCTGCATTTGAAACCCTGACAGGTTTGAAAGATACGATTGGCAGAAAGGTTTCAACCGTTATTCCAGGAATAAAAGATTCCAACCCTGACATCTTTCAGATTTATGGACGTGTCGCAAAAGGAGGGCAGCCGGAGCGTTTCGAAACCTATATTGGACCACTTCAGATGTGGCTTTGGATTTCAGTTTATTGTCCCGGGGAAGGTTTTTTTGTTGCCGTATTTGATGTAGTGACCGAACAAAAATTAAACGAACAAAGGATATTGGAAAGCGAACGGATGCTGAACAGCATATTTGAGAACCTTCCATTGATGGTATTTGTCAAGGACGCACAAGACCTTCGGTTTATAAGATTAAATAAGGTCGGTGAAGAGCTTTTGGGGCTTTCAAAGGACAACATGATTGGAAAGTCGGATTATGATTTTTTCCCAAAAGAGGAAGCCGATTTCTTTGTTGAATGTGACAGAAAAGTATTGGAATCTAAAAATTTGGAAGATATACCTGAAGAGAAAATTCAGACCAGGTTCAATGGGATCAGGATTTTGCATACCAAGAAGATTCCGATTATCAATAGTCTTGGTGAACCGGAGTTTCTTTTGGGGATATCGGAGGACATCACCGTAAGGAAACAGATCGAAGATGCCCTCAAGGAATCGGAAAGAATGTACCGCACCTTATTGAACGCTTCGCCGGAAGGCATTGTGATCCTTGATATGGAAGAGCGCATTATCGAAGTGTCAAATATTACTGTCGAGATTTTTGGGGCAAAAAACAAAAACGAGTTTTTGGGACAAGATTTATTTCGGTTTATTCCCGACAACGAAACGGAAAAATTGAAAGATGTTTTGAGAAAGACACTGTTTGAAGGGTTGGTCCAGAATGTTGAATTCGTGCTAAAAACGAAAAACCAGGTCCAGTTTATTTGTGAGTTGAGCACCACCCTGATTCAGGAATCGGATGGGAGACCCAAATCCTATATGGCCATTCTGCGCGATATCTCGGAACGAAAAAGGATCGAAAACCAGTTGATCAGGACCGAACGCCTTGTTAGTCTGGGTGAAATGGCTTCTGCAATGGCGCATGAAATCAACCAACCGTTACTCTCCATCTCATTGGGGATCGACAACCTTTTAATGAAAATACAACAATCAAAAAGTGTCGATCAGAACTATTTTCACAACAAATCGGAGAAAATTTTCGAGGATATCCTACGGATCGGGAGAATTATAGACCATGTACGTGCCTTTTCCAGGGACCACGATGAGTTTATCCTCTCTTCGTTCGACATCAATGAAAGTATAAACAACGCAATTTCAATGATTTCGGAGCAATTCAAGCACCACGGCATTTTAATGACAGTTAAGCTTGACCCACATGTCCACCCAATAATAGGAAACACTTACCGGTTTGAACAGGTTATCCTCAATTTGCTCACCAATGCAAAGGATGCCCTTGACGAAAAAACAAGGTCAACAAATACCTTTTATGAGAAATCGATTACGATAAGGTCTTATCACGATTACAAAACCAATTTTGTTGAAATAAAAGACAATGGAATAGGGGTAAGTCCACAGGACATCGACAGGATCATGCTACCATTCTTTACGACCAAAGAGGTGGGCATCGGTACCGGACTAGGTCTTTCCGTGTCCTTCGGGATCATTAAAGAATTGAATGGCAATATAGATATTGAAAGTAAGATCAATTCAGGCACCCTTTTCAGGATTTCCCTTCCGATTAAACAGGAAAAAGATAAATTTATTAAGGACAATCCGTCATCCACAAAATCATGAACAAATTAAATGTATTAATCCTTGATGATGAAAAACGCTTTACAGAAGAGCTTGCCGAATTCCTGCACGATTCGGGTTTTCTCCCTTTCGAAGCAAATACAGGCGCACAGGGATTTGCAATTTTAAAAAGCCATCCAATCGATTTGTTGATCCTCGATGTCCGTTTGCCTGGTGTAAATGGTCTCGATATTTTAAAGGAAGTGAAAGTTGACTATCCTTCAATGGAAGTGATCGTTGTTTCGGCGCATGGTGATATGGATACCGTGATCAAGGCCATGCGGCTTGGGGCGATCGATTATCTTAGAAAACCCTTCCGGCACATCGATATAAGGATCGCGATCGAGAGGACGCAGAAATTTCTGTTGCTTCAAAGGGAAGTGAAACAACTTGAAGAGAAAAATTCATTGATATCGAAAAGTCTCGAAAAACGGATCGAACGACATTTTATCGGAATAAGCCCGCAAATCAAAGAAATCCTTGACCTTGCGATGACCGCTTCCGATTTTCAGGATACTAATGTATTGATAACTGGTGAAAGTGGGACAGGGAAAGAAAACATCGCAAGGATTATCCATTATGCAAGCCAAAGAAAAGACAATATATTTTGTGCCGTAAACAGCAGTGCGATCACCGATTCTCTTTTGGAAAGTGAATTTTTTGGCCATAAGAAAGGTTCATTTACGGGAGCCATCAACGATAAAAAGGGTTTCTTTGAAATCAGCGACCATGGAACCCTGTTCCTTGATGAAATTGCCGACATGCCCATGAACCTTCAGGCAAAGATGTTGAGGGCCATTGAGGAGAAAAAAATTACAAGGGTGGGCGAGACTTCCCAAGTTGAAACCGATTTCCGGATTATTTCGGCCACCAATCATGAACTCGATCAACTTGTGGCAGAAAAGAGGTTCAGGCTTGACCTTATCCACCGCTTGAACACCTTGCATATCCATATCCCGCCATTAAGGGAACGTACCGAAGATATCGAACCCCTTTTGGAGTTCTACTGTGAATATCTATCTAAAAAACTGAACAAGCCACAACCTCAAATCGATAAGGAAGCGGTCCAGGCACTTAAAAACTACCCATTTCCAGGTAATGTAAGGGAATTAAAAAATATGATGGAGAGGGCAATCATCCTTTCAAAAGGCACTTCGCTTGGCCTCAAGGATTTTCCTATAAAAGACAAAACAAAGACTGTTGCCGGGTTCTTAAGTAAATTCATGTCGGAAACTGTAAACGACACACGTGTCAAAGAAAAATCTGAAACAATACAAATATTTGAAAATCAAACGTTTAATTTAGAAGAAAGGGAGGCGGAAATCATTCTGCTTGCCTTACAAAAATGCAATTTCAATCAAAATGCTGCTGCAATTGAATTGGGGATCCAGCGGATGGCCCTTGCGCGCAAAATCCAAAAATACAATATTTTTATTCCGCCAATGTAAGGTTATGAGGGTCAAAATACGCAAGGTTATAAGGTTCAAGTCCTTACACGGGTCAATATTATCAATTTGTGAATTGTTTTGCCACATTAGTTATTGATTAAATATTAAATTTACTTTTGTCTTCCAAATCCATTTTAACGAACGACAATTTCTTTTTATTCATAGTTCAACGCAAATAATAAATTTTTCTTGTTTATGGAAAACTCAAAACGCCAGGATGCATTAAATTATCACAGTATGGGTCGTCCTGGAAAAATCCAGGTTGTCCCAACCAAGCCTTACAGCACACAACGCGATTTATCGCTTGCCTATTCCCCGGGAGTCGCAATTCCCTGTCTTGAAATCGAAAAAAACCTTCAGGATGCATACGAATATACAGCCAAAGGTAATCTTGTGGCCGTAATTTCAAATGGTACAGCGGTACTTGGATTGGGCGATATAGGTGCATTGGCCGGAAAACCGGTAATGGAGGGCAAAGGGCTTTTATTTAAAATCTTTGCCGACATTGATGTATTTGATATTGAAGTTGATGAAAAGGATCCTGATAAATTTATTGAAGTTGTTAAGGCGATAGCTTGCACTTTTGGTGGGATCAACCTTGAAGATATCAAGGCACCGGAGTGTTTTGATATCGAAGAGAAGCTGAAGGAGGCCCTTGATATTCCGATCATGCACGACGATCAACATGGTACCGCGATTATTTCGGGTGCAGCCTTGATCAATGCGCTTGAGTTGGTCAACAAGAAAATTGACGAAGTCCGGATCGTGGTAAATGGAGCTGGTGCTTCAGCAACTGCATGTTCCAACCTTTACATCCGTTTAGGTGCAAAACCTGAAAATATTGTGATGGTGGACAGTAAAGGTGTAATATCTGTACGTCGTACCGATCTTAACAGCCGTAAATTACCTTTTGCCACTAAACTACCATGCAATACATTGGCAGAGGCTGTTGCAGGATGTGATGTTTTCCTTGGTCTTTCTGTTGCAGGTGTACTTAAACCTGATATGGTAAAAAGCATGGCCGATAACCCTATTGTATTTGCTTTGGCCAATCCGAATCCTGAAATATCGTATGATGAAGCCATTGCATCGCGTCCGGACATTATTTTTGCGACAGGACGTAGCGACCATCCCAACCAGGTAAACAATGTGTTGGGTTTTCCATACATATTCCGTGGTGCCATGGATGTAAGGTCAACAGGGATTAATGAAGAGATGAAAGTTGCCGCTGCACTTGCAATTGCTGCCCTTGCTAAAGAACCTGTACCGGAAGTGGTTACATCGGCATACGAAACGAATAACCTGAGCTTTGGAAGGCAGTACATAATTCCAAAACCATTGGATCCAAGGTTGCTGATCACTGTTGCTCCTGCTGTGGCAAAAGCTGCCATTGATAGTGGGATTGCCAGAAGGCCGATTACAGACTGGGATAAATACGCAGACGAACTGCGTCAGCGTATGGGGCTTGACAATAGCCTGATCCATGGATTGACCGAAAAAGCAAAAGAGAACCCCAAAAAGGTGGTTTTTGCCGAGGCAAACCATATCAACATGTTGAAAGCGGCCCAGCTTGCTCGGACGGAAAAAATCTGTATCCCGATCCTCCTGGGCAACGAAGAACGTATCGAAAAATTGCTTTGCGACAATTGCATCGAAATCGAAGGTATCCAAATTGTTAATTTGCGCCACGACCGCGAAGAGGCTACCCGCATCCGGTACGCGAAGATGTTTGCCGCGAAGCGCGAACGTGAAGGGATGACCTTTAACGAAGCTTACGAAAAGATGTTCGACCGCAACTATTTTGGAATGATGATGGTTGAAGCTGGTGATGCAGATGCCTTTATCACAGGTGTTTATACAAAATATTCGGATGCGATTATTCCTGCAATCGAAATTGTTGGGATGCGCGAAGGGTTAAAGCACATTGGTGGAATGAACATTGTCAATACCAAGCTTGGGACATTCTTCTTTGCAGATACGATGGTCAATAACCATCCTTCAAAGGAAACAATGATCGACATTGCCAAACTTACCTACAATGCTGCGAAGCTCTTCAATACCAATCCGGTAATGGCAATGCTTTCATACTCAAGCTTTGGCGAACGTCCTTTTGGAAGCCCTGCCATGATCCACGAAGCAATTGATTTTCTGCACAAGAACCATCCAGAAATGCTGATAGATGGCGAAATGCAGGTCAATTTCGCTTTGGACAAAGATTTGCGCCACGAGAAATTCCCTTTCTCCAAGATTGACGGATTGAATGTAAACACATTGATTTTCCCAAATCTAAGTTCGGCAAATATTTGCTATAAGATGATGTTGGAGATTGGAATGAGTGAGACAATCGGGCCAATTCAAATGGGTCTGAACAAACCGATCCATATCCTGAATATGGAAAGCTCTGTCCGCGATATCTTTAATATGGTAACGATCGCAGTGATTGACGCACAGGTTGAAGAACAAAAAAGCAAACTGAAAAATAGTTGATTCTAATTATTGAGATATTATAAAATGGGACCCCAATCAGGTCCCATTTTATATTTTAGAATTCTTTTTAAATCATTTTTTATTTGTCCTTTTTATTACCGTTTTTCCACCCTTTTCGATATCCAATTCCAATTCGGATTCAACGATCAGGATCTCTGTCCTGCGGTTCATGGCATGTTCTTCTTCAGTACATTTCACGCCATCCACACATTTATTCACAGGTTGACTTTCGCCGACAGGCCTGTTATGCAACCGTGAGGCGTCAATACCAATTTTTACAAGGTAATCGATAACTGCCTGACCCCGTTTTGCGGATAGTTTCATGTTATATTCGGTAGATCCCCTACAGTCGGTGTGCCCTTTTATAATCGCGTGGACTGTTGGATTTGTCACAAGTTCAAACCCTAATTTGTCAATATCGTTAAGTGCCTCAGATGTTAATATTGACTGATTATATCCAAAACCTACACCATAATAGAAATTATAGACCTTTCCAACGATGGACGGCCTGTATCTGACCAACAGATGGGCCTCTGTCTTTTTAACCGGGAATGGGTTTAAAATTGTACTTGCCATCAATTGCGGGATTGAATCACGTGGGGCAACGACAGGCACAACCGGTTTCTTTTTCCAATCGATCGCATAAATTACACCGATGTAAGGCCGGATATATCTCTCCTTTAAATTGTAATAGTAGTATGGGTTTGTTCCGTTCGACAATTGCCCAGGCTTTAACTCCCGCACACCGTCAAGCCTGTCGGTAGTCACCCTCGACATCATTGCACTAACCTTTATTGTCAATTTTGGTGAGACCTTATAGGATATTCCTCCCCCATAAAGAATCGAGTAAGCAAATCCGTTTCGTGAGTGATCGAAGTGATATAGAGCCCTATCGTCTTTAATAAGATCGATACCTATGCCTCCCCTGATAAATATATCCCATGCACTGTTTTTGGTAAATTGGTGAACTAGCTTTTTAAATTTTAAATTCAACAGGAAATCAAATTCATTGATCCCTGTTTTAAATGGCTGTGGATAAGAAAGTCCGTTGGTTACAGCTAGCGGAGGTACCGAATAACCATTGTTCATATTCCAACTTCCCGATAATTTGGTATTTACCCATTCCAGTTCGCCACTAATTGCAGAAGAAAAGTTCTTAATCACCGACAACGAAAAAGCCGGATTTGCATCATTGTTCCAATAATTGAATTTTTTAAGAACCGCATCAGGGTTGGGATTAAATGAAGTAACAAAACGGGAGATACCCCCTGAAAAACCGATCTCCCACGGTAAAAATGCCACTTTTGTTGTAACCAGACTGTCAGGAACATTTACACAATCTGCAAAAGAATTAGTGGCACAAATTACCAGAAAACTACTAGCCACAATTTTGACAATAAATAATAGTCTAAATGACTTCAAATTACACATTAAAATATTGATAAAGTTCACCTTAGTAGTTTCATCATTTTCTTTCCAATATCGGTATTTTCCATAAAACCAGTAAATTGATCAGCCCCAGGCCCAAAAGTAAAAACCGGGACAGCAATCCCTGTGTGTTCGCCTGAAGTATATTTGCCAACAACATTACCGGTTTTATAGTCACCGCCATTAATGGTCATCCCTCCGGTTTCATGGTCGGCAGTAACAATAACGAGGGTCTCCCCATCCGATGCGGCAAATTTCAAAGCTGCCCCAATTGCCCGGTCAAAATCGAGCGTTTCAAGTACGACCCCGGGAGTTTTATTTTCGTGGGCAAGAAAATCAATTTCCGAACCTTCAACCATCAGGAAAAACCCTTTTTTACCTTGTGAAAGCAAATCGATTGCTGTTTGTGTTGCAGGAACCAGCATCTCTCCACGTTCAGGCATCGGCACATTGTGTTCCTGGGCAGTAAGTCCAGCCAGTTTGCCTGATTTAACATTTTGAATATCAGATATTTTGTAAATAACTTGGTAACCTTTATCCTTCAATTCCCGGCTCAGGTTCCGGCCATCTTTCCGTTCTTCAAAATTTTTGACCCCGCCTCCGATAAATACATCAATATTAGATTTAAGGAAATCGGCTGCAATGTCTTCATAGCTTCCCCTCGAACTCACATGGGCCATAAACGATGCTGGTGTGGCATGGGTAATAGCAGAAGTCGAAACAAGCCCTGTTTTTAGGCCCTTCTTTTCAGCCATCTCGCGGATATTGGGAACGGAGTTTTTATTTGGGTCAACACCAATGGCTCCGTTGTAGGTTTTGATCCCACAGGAAAGTGCTGTACCACCTGCTGCCGAGTCGGTAATGTAATTGTCGGAAGAATAAGTTTTCGAAAATCCACAATTTTTGAAGTTTTCTAAAAATAGATGCCCACCATTGGCAGTCATGGCAGAATAGATTTGCGCCAACCCCATACCATCACCTATCATGAGGATGATATTCTTTGGTTTTCTCTTTGCATTTTGCAGAACAAAATACTGCACTTGATAGAATGGTCCACCGGTATAAACTTCACTAAGTGCCTTATTTTTAGGATCTTTATATTCCTCCTGGCCATATCCGGGGAGGTTAAGGCAGCAAATTACTAAAATACTGAAAATTAAACTGATACTATACCTTTGGCAATATTTCATGATTTTCCATATTTATTCTTTAGTTTATCTGATTTTCCTTTATTCCCTTCGTTCGTAATTTGTTACCTTCATTGTCTATTGTTTCATCTGAATATCGTCAAAACTTCGGTTCAGTACAACTGGGTTACGTTTCTTCTGGATCCGCATATTGAGCATTTCGACGAGCAATGAGAAAAATACGGCAAAGTAAATATATCCTTTTGGCACAGGTACATGGACACCTTCGAGCACAAGCATAAACCCGATCAGGATTAAAAACGAGAGTGCAAGGATTTCAAGTGTAGGGTGTTTTGCAATAAAATGACTGATTTTCTCGGCAAAGAAAATCATGATAAACAGGGAAATAACAACTGCAAGTATCATAATCGGCAGCTGACGGGTCAGACCAACTGCCGTCAGGATCGAATCAAATGAAAACACGATATCGAGCATCACGATCTGAACAATGACCTTTGAAAGGACTGCACCCACTACAGATTCAGTGCCCTCATGAAGGTTTTCCATTTTTGCGTGGATTTCGGAAGTGCTCTTGGCAAGTAGGAAGAGCCCTCCAGCGAGCAGGATCAGTTCGCGTATGCTGAAGCCAAGATCAAAAACCGTGAAAAGGGGGGTCGTCATACTCTTTGTCAACCAAGAGATGACCACAAGTAATGCAATCCTGAATATCAGGGCAATGCTAAGGCCCAACCGTCGTGCAAACTTTTGCTTATCCTTGTGGAGCTTATTTGTAACAATCGAAATAAAGATCACATTGTCAACACCCAATACAATTTCAAGAAAAGTTAATGTTAGCAAGGCGATCCATGCTTCCGCAGTAAAAAATATCTCCATTATAGTTTATAAAATAATTAAAGTCAAATACAATTAGCTATTGCAATGATCCGTCCGAAGATTTATCCCCAGGTGAAACTTTGCAAATATAGAAAAATTAGCGATTATCCTTTGTAACCTATAATTCCAGTCAGGTCAAGGTTGTCCATTCCCAATTGTTCCATGCGTATCCTCCCTTAAAAAAAACTTCATCCCAATTTCATTGATTTCCATCCCAACCGTGCCTATTACGATGAGTTCTACCAAAAGCCTTTCGCATTTGTGGCGTGGGAGTTTTGAATGGCGAGTGACTTGGTTCATCGAAAGGAATTGGGTGTTGCGGAGCAAGGAAAGTAGTTTAGATTCCTCGTCGGTGAACCGGATATGGACGCCCTTTGGGTTCTTTTGCTGTTCCCAGACTTTGAGGAGAATCCCTGGGGCAACAATGTTCTGATCATTCTTGCGGATGTAGATCAGCCACCTGCCCTCTTCGTTCTGGGCTAGATGGATGGGTTCGTCACTTTTAGGGATTTCAATTTCGAGGACTGTTTTCCCCTCTACTGTCCATTGACGGGTCTGGAAATCGATGGGTGGTTTACTGTAAAGTTTGGCTGCTGCTTCCGCCATATAGTACTCCTCATCCGACCGTACACCTGCCACAGAACCATTGTCCCTGATCCCGAGCAACAAACGTCCCCCGTCGGTATTGGCAAATGCCACCATCGACCGTGCGATCTTCCTCGAATCGTTAATACAAAATTTAAAATCTTGCCTCTGGTGCTCCCCTTCGGCAATCATTTTAAGCAGTTTGAAGCTCATGGCGGCAAATATAATGAGTTGGAACAACTTTGGCAACTGGCTTCTGGCGGCTGGCTTCTGGCGGCTGGCAATTGGGACATTGATTTTTTTGAATTAGGGTGATCACATTTTCAAATTTCCAAATCGGCAAATTTCCAAATCATTCTTTCTCCCTTTGCCCTTCTCCATTCACCGTTCTCCTGTCTCCAGTCCAGCCCCATGGTCAATACACCACCCTCATTACACATTGCAGGCAGTCAAAATCGAGCATCAGCTCGTTTTTTCCATCGGACAAAAAAAAAGGTTCTTTAAAATCCACAGGTTTTTTGCCGCCAAATTTCGGGCAAAACCCCATTTCAAATTTCAGGCAGTGCTTCATCGTCATCACTGTTTGTCCTTCAATCTTCGATAATTTTTCAAATGCCATCTCTGGATTCTCGACACCATGCCGCTGGTAAAATCGGCATGCCAGACGGTTGCTGATATTCGCCTCGAAACCCACTACCTTCAGGGGATACGGGAATTCGTTGGGCTGAATTTTAACAGTTTTATTTTTAAGGTCTTTACGGGCCACAGTAATCTGATCAAGCAGGTTTCGCCTCATCGCGTTCAACACCGAAGCCTGAAAAAAGTAGTTCTCGACATCGTTGGTTTCCACCGAAGTGATCAGGTATGGCGTGTCGCCCGACTTTGTCAACTGGTGAAGAATGGTCTCTTTCGATTTTATCGGGTCACGTGCCGGATTTTTCGGCATATCGTAAACGATCGCAATTTCGATCCCGGTTTCGTCTTGGGCCACAAGTTCAAACCCTTTCGAAAGCTCAATAAAAGCGATGATCACCCCAATTTTTCGGACAGTAAGGTCATCTTTTAATTTTTCCTGAAACTGGTGGTCATAGTTTCGGTAAACTTTGGCACCTTCAAAAATCCCGTTCATTTTATCGGGAAAGATCCTGTGCCTTTCGGCTACATTCACTTTAATCCCAATACTTTCACCTTTCGTTGAAATGAAAACCAACCCATCGTTGTTGGCGATCACAAGATCTGTTTTAAGTTCAAAAAACTTTCCTGTCACTTTTGTAACAACTCCCGCTACCTCACCCAGAAATTTTGGGGACTCAAATGAGGTGATGTCTCGTGTCCTGCCATACAAGAAATAATTGGTCGTGCCTCGGTTGAACGATTTTTTTGGATTGGCATCAAAACCATAATAAACTTTTCCAGCCGAGGCTGCCTTGTATTCAGATTTTTCTTCCAGTACTGCATCCAGCTTTTGTCGGTAAAAGGCGGTAATGTTCTTCACGTAATCGACATCTTTCAACCGGCCTTCAATTTTAAACGATTGTATTCCAGCTTCGGCCAGTTCCCTGATCGAACCCGAATGGTTAAGGTCTTTTAGCGAAAGCAAATGTTGGTCAGATGTGATCACCTTTTTATCTGCATCATAAAGGGTGTACATTTTCCTGCAGGGTTGGGCACAGGCACCCCGGTTGGCGCTGCGTCCACCAATGGCATGGCTAAGGTAGCAACGTCCGCTGAAGCTTACGCACAGGGAACCATGGATAAATGCCTCCAGTTCAATGGTCGTCTGGTTGCGGATATTCCTGATCTGTTCAAGTGAAAGTTCGCGTGCAAGTACCGCCCGTTTGAAATTGACAGCTTCCAAAAACCTGATCTGCTCGGGATGGTAATTGTGGAGCTGTGTACTCGCATGCAAAGCGATAGGTGGCAATTCCATTTCAAGGATCCCAAGGTCCTGTATGATCAGGGCATCAACCCCTGCTTCGTATAAATTTTTGATCTGAAGTTGAGCCTCCTCCAACTCGCTGTCATACAAGATCGTATTTAGTGCAGCATAAACCTTTGTTCCATAAATATGTGCTTCGCCGACCAATGTTTCGATGTCGTGAATGGAGTTGCCTGCATCTTCGCGGGCTCCGAATTTTGGGCCTCCGATATAGACTGCATCGGCTCCATGCCTGATGGCAGCCCGGCCACATGCCAGGTTTTTTGCCGGAGAGAGGAGTTCGAGGGATTTGGGGGAAGACATTGTGGGGTTTGAATGATATGTTGAAATAATTTGAAATAATTTGAAATATTGGATCTGGCGGCTGGCATCTGGCGACTGGCAGTCCGTGCAGGGATTGAATTTGGAGAACAGAAACCGGAGACCGGAGAACGGAGAAGAGAAACTGGAGACTGAAGCACAGTTATCGTTGTTTGCAGTTGCCAGTCGCCAATTGCCAGCCACTAGCCGCGAATTGCTAGCCGCCAGCCACCAGTTGGAGCTCTTCCCAATATTCCAATGCCCGCCTGGTGTGCGGGATCACAATGGTGCCACCAACCAGATTGGCGACCGAAAAAATTTCGAAAAGCTCTTCGGTAGTCACACCAAGTTCATGGCATTTTTCGAGGTGGTACTTGACACAATCGTCGCACCGCAAAACCATCGAGCTGACCAACCCGAGCATCTCCTTGGTTTTTGAGGTCAAAGCCCCATCCATATAGGTATTTGTGTCTATATTGTAGATCCGTTTCATCACCTTGTTGTCGGAGGCGAGGATCTTCTTGTTCATCTTCTCGCGGTATTCGCGGAAGTTGTTGATTAAATCGCTCATTATGTGTGTATTATCATTATTAATCCGTTCTTGTATCAATTGGATGATTGAAAATATTTTGGAAACGAATTTGCTCTTATCCGAAACCGCCAGTAGCCAGTAGCCAGCGGCCAGAAGCTATCCGCAAATTGCCAGCCGCCCTTCAAATTAAACCGTCAAAATTATTAAATTAAATTCGTAGTTGTGGTTTGGATTTAATACTTTTATGGTAACGTTCCGATTCAATATGGGACCGATTTCCTGTAACTAAAAATAGAAACCAATTGTATGAGATTTAAACTTAACCTTTCGATGACCGACCGCAAACAAAATGTTTTGCCGGTCAATTACCAATACGAACTCAGCGCGTGGATTTACAAGGTGATCAACCAAAGCGATCCCGAATTTGCGGCTTGGCTTCACGACAAAGGCTATTGCGACAATAACAAGCAGTTCCGGTTGTTTACTTTCTCGAATTTCAATGTGCGGCACCGCGAGATCATGGGTGACCGCCTAATCATCAAGGCCGATCCTGTCGAGCTGATCATCTCAACTTTGCCCGAAGAAACCATACGGCATTTTGTGACAGGGATTTTTCGTGACCGAGAATTTATGTTGGGCGACCGTATTTCGAGCGTTGGTTTTAAGGTCAATTCCATTGAAGCAATGCCACCCCCGGTTTTTGCCGACGAGATGAGCTTCCGTTCCCTTTCTCCAATATTTGTCTCCCAGCGGATCGAAGGGCGCAAACAAGCCAAACACCTTTCCCCTCTCGACGATGGATATATCCAATTGATCATCAATAACCTGAAGGAAAAGCTAAAGGTCTTCACCGGTGTTGAATCCCAATTCGAGGCAAGTGAAGCAGAACTTGAACTTTTAAGTCCACCCAAGCAAAAAGGGATCGCGATAAAGACCAACACGCCCCAGGCCACCAAACTGATCGGTTACCACTACAACTTTAAGATCAAGGCCAATGCCGAACTCCTTCGGATCGGTTACTACACCGGTTTTGGCGAAAAAGGGAGCCAGGGGTTCGGTTGCTGTGAAGTAAAATAATCGAAAATAGTTTTAGGGTAGGACATGTTTTGGCATAGTAGGGGAGTAGCTTTGCAAGATGAAGTAACCAAAGCAATGGAATTTGAATAACACGAATGGTTTAATGGAATAAAAATATTTTATAAAGAACTAATTTAAAACACTTTAATTGTTATGAGGATACATTTAAAAATTCAGGCATCAAACAAAGTAATACCTTTTGACCACCAAGCATTATTGACAGGTACAGTCCATAAATGGATGGGCTGGAATGATGAACATGGAAAAATTTCACTTTACTCTTTTTCGAGACTTGAAGGGGGAACAGCCATTAAAAGAGGTTTGCAGTTTGAAAGGGAATCGACATTCTTTTTCAGTGCATATCAACTTGACTTAATAAAAACAATAATTAAAGGGATCCAATCTGATCCGACCATGTTTCATGGTTTGTTTGTTTCTGATATTACAATTCAAGAAGAACCAGACCTAAGTGGAAGGGATCTTTTCTATGTTGCAAGTCCTATCTTCATTAAGAGGAAGATTGGTGAAAGAATTGACCATATTTTATTCAACGATAATAGGGCATCTGCTTGTTTGATTGAAACTTTGCGGACAAAGATGGCCAAAACTGACATCGAAGATGATTCATTGGAAATCCATTTCGATTCGAATTATCCGAAAGCAGGGACTAAAAAGATTACCTACAACGGAATCGAAAATAAAGCAAATTGGTGTCCGGTTATTGTCAATGGAAAACCAGAAACCAAGTTGTTTGCCTGGAACGTAGGAATTGGAAATTCAACAGGTATTGGTTTTGGAGCAATTAAATAAGACAACTATGCTATACATTGTAAAATATTCGGGTCCATTTGGTTTTATCAAACCTTGGACGGCTGTAAGGGACAGCAAGACATTTAGTCAACAATTTCTTACTCCTTCCATTATTGAGGGGATAAGACAGAAATTGGAGGTTTCTTCAATTTTTCGGCATAAATTGACCTATTCTGGAATAAGTGTTCAGCAAGAACAAACACAAACACGCGGATGGGAAAAGAAATCACAAATTAAGATGATGGTTCGCAACCAATCTATTCTCGAAAGAGGGGTAATGATAGATCCAATACTTTATATGGCTTTTGGGAATATTGAAGATGCAGAAAAGAGTGGTGCACAGCATATTTGCTTATGCCGTAATGAGGATATTTTATTGCCTGATGCTGAAATATTTGAAATTGAGGATGTCGATTTTGATCAATTAGCGGGATTTGAACTTCGGTTTGGAGAAAATGATAAATCCTTTTTAGTTGGTTTCAATCGATTTGATGACACAAAACCTATGTATGGGTGGTTGGAAATAACAGGAAAACCAGTAATTGGAATGTAATGGGACGATTTGACCACATACTTGCCAAGGGAGAGCAGAATGGGAAAATATCTCTGACACAACATCTTACAGAGGTAGCGTCTCTTGCAGAAATTGTTGCATTAAATCTAAGTATGGATTCTGAAATTGCAAGAAGGGGTGCTATTTTGCACGATATTGGCAAAGCAAGTTCTTTATTCCAACAGACTTTAAATAAGAACTTCCAACGACCACCAGGATTTGTATTTCGGCATGAAATAGCGTCTTTATTTTTTGTTTCATTGTTGAGTCCGGATGAAAAATTTCCAATTATAGATATGATTGTAGGACACCACAAATCCATATATCTGGATGCTGGAGGAAAAGGGATACTCGATTTGGTGGAGAATGATCAGGATTGTCTTAAACGGCACTTAAAAGATTTTGAGATATGGAGTAAAGATGCTTTGTCCATTTTGTCATCCTTTGGATTTCAGGCAGAGCAAATTACCATTAAACAGGCTGAAGTTAATTTCAATGATGTCGTCGATTATTGTGAATCAAAGGGATATGGATATTCAATATGGAAGGGTGTTTTAATAGCTGCCGACCATTTGGCATCAGCAATAAGTGGTTACTCAGAATCTTTAGTAAAGAGGTTATTTATTCAACCCGATCTGAGTTATTATCAAACCCGCAAAAGTGATCTTTACCCACTTTCATTAGTTTCATCAGATGATCGCAGATTACATACCATTGTAACAGCTCCAACCGGAGCAGGAAAAACAGATTTTTTACTTCGTCGTTGCAAAGGCAGGGTGTTTTATACACTTCCTTTTCAGGCATCTATCAATGCAATGTATGAGCGGATAAAAGAAGATTTGAAAAATACAGTTGCAGATGTTCGCTTACTTCATGCTGCTTCAAGTCTTAAACTGGAAAATGGGAAAGTAGAAGAAAAGGTGCTTCAACGACATATCGGAGCCTCAGTCAAAGTCCTTACACCTCACCAAATGGCTTCCCTGGTTTTTGCGGTGAAAGGATATGAAGCAATGATCGTTGATTTAAAGGGTTGTGATGTAATTCTGGATGAAATACATACCTACTCCGAAATAACCCAGGCAATTGTTCTCAAAATAGTTGAAATACTCTGTAATATAGGTTGTAGGGTTCATATTGGAACAGCAACCATGTCAACAATTTTATACAATCGGCTGATTGACATTCTGGGTGGGACGGAGAAGGTTTATGAAGTAAGTCTGTCAAATGATGTCTTAAATACATTTGACAGGCACATTATCAATAAAACCGATTCGATTGAATCATTGAAAAATGTAATTGATCAAGCTATTGAACAAAAGCAAAAGATTTTACTGGTATGTAATCAGGTGAAACGGGCTCAAAAGCTATTCGAAAATCTCTCTGACAGATATCCGAAAGTGCAGAAAATGTTGGTTCATAGCAGGTTCAAAAGAGGCCAGCGAAATCAACTCGAAAACGAATTGAAAAGCACCTTCAACAAAACGCCAGATGCTTGTCTTGTCGTATCGACGCAGGTAGTTGAAGTTAGTTTGGACATTAGTTTTGACCTGATGATAACCGAATGTGCACCTATTGATGCTTTGATACAACGGTTTGGCCGGATTAATCGAAAACGGACAAAGGAAACAATTGGACATTACAAACCAATTTACGTTCTACAGCCTCCAATTAAAGAAACGGACGCATTACCCTACAGTTTGGAAATTTTGCAACGGACATTTGAAGCCTTACCAAATGGAGAATTAATGAAAGAGACAGATTCACAAAAACTTATTGATCTTGTTTATCATTGTGTTCAATTCGTGGATATCGATTTAAGTGCAGTCTTTAGTGAAGGAAAATGGAAAATTAAAGAATTGTGGCACAATTCAAAATCTGCTCTTCTAGAATCTCTTGATATTGATTCCGTAACTTGCATCGAAGAAAAAGATGTAGATTATTACAATACAGCATCTTACGAGAATCAAGCAAAATTAGAGATTCCGGTTTCTTATCGTTCGGTAGCCTATAGGAAGTTAGAAAAATCAAAAGAAGGGTCTTACCCATTTATATTACCATCCAAAGCGTATGATGCGGATTTGGGTTTATTAATTGATTTTGCCCAACCTGAGTTTTATGATACAACAAAACAATTTTTATAAAAACATAACTAAATGATAGCAGCTAATATTGGAAGAATTTTTCTTGATGCTTATAATGAGAAGAATAGGAGTAACTATAACGCAAAAACCTTCTTCATTGAAAAATATTTTGCCTTGTTTTTTGACCACCCAAAGTACATGCAATGGGTAATAAATTCACCATTTGTCCAAGGTCTAAAAAAAGGAGTTGCTCCTACATCCGTTGAACGTAAATTAAAATTGGATGTTTTAATTGATAAAATATCTAAAAATGAGGCTGATGCAAGTATTGCAATTGGTTTTCCTTCTTTAGATTTAATGGCCACCACCTCAGGTCAAATTACTAACATGTGTTTGCCGCTTAGGGAGGATGAAATGTATTTGTCTTGGATAGGAAGTGGTTTTGGTATAGGCGTACAAGGTGGAATGTGCATTTTATTTGATAATGCGCTAATTCTTCTTGACCTGTATGATGGTTGGAAACTTTACAGGGACTTTTTAAATAAAACTCCTACTTTACGTGGAAACCAAATAAATAATTGGAATGGACAATGGATCGCTCATCGTTACAATAAACTCACCTTCGATGTATCTAGCCCTGCCTCAGGATTTTTTCCTATTGGAACAGGAAAGGAAGGTGGATTAGAGGTATTAACGCAAACATGGACAAAAATTCTAATAGGTATAGCCCGCAACTATCCCAGTACCTTGATGAATTCTTATGTTTATAATTTAGTCAAAACTAATATAACGATTGGTTTTATCCCATTTGAATTGCCCCGGATAAGACAGCCATTTGAATTATTCGCGAAATACTTTGGATTTATAAAACCCGGTGAAGTAGAACATCTGTTTGGTACAGCAATTGGATTTATGACTGCTTGTGAAATGGGAGTTATTGGGGTTAATGCCCTAGAACCAAGAGGATTTAAGGATTATATAACGAAGGGTGTTATTCCCAAATATAATGAAAACGATGTAGAAAAAACAATTAATTTTTATACTTATCAAATCTGGTTATTAGCTATGTTAAACAACGAAAAATTATGGGAAATGTCCCAAGAGATTGCGCAGCAATTAATTAATTATAAAGCTGGTGCTGAGAAATCTAGGTTAAACAGAAAAAGTGATGTTGAGAATTTACTTAATTCAATATCAAGTAAACAGTTTCTTCTCAATTTAATTCCAATTATTGAAGAAGAAAAAGAAGTTAAACATTTGGAGGAACTAGGGAAGTTAGTTCATTTAATGCCAAAAGATAATTTTCCCTATTTCAGTACATTAATAAGATTTCAATATGCAATTCTAAACAAATAAATTAAAAAATTATGGAATCATTCATTTATTTAAGAGGTCTACGCCATGTAGATCATTCGGTTTTTTGCGTTACAGAAGGTCAGAAATATTTTTGGGATCCAATTTTTAATGTGAAAATGCCGTTTTCAAGTGGACAACAAGTGAAACGTTCAATTCTTGAGTCTATCAGCAACAAGTTAAATCAAGAGAGGTCTCCCGTTAGTTTTATTTGGAAAGCTCCCGGCCTCGAGGAAGGTGAAGTTTTGTCTATTTGTGACCCGCAATATTATGACCAAATTTTAGGTGGGTGGATGCATACTGCCCAAAAAAATGACAAGAAAAAAGGGAAAGAAGATAATGAAGAGGATGGCATAGAACAGGGTAAAAGTAGGACGTTAAAAAGAAGAAGCCCCTTTTCCATTTCTGCAATGCGGCCATTGCATCCATTATTAGGAGGCTTGGATTCTGAGAATATGACTTTTGATCGAAGTGATCGACCATCGATACCCAATAAGATAATTGTAAGAAATACTGAAGGCAAACAATTGTCTCAAACACAAATAGATGATTTATTGTCTGGTACTGATAGAAGTTTATTGAGAAAGTGGTTAAAACCTGGCAACAGAGCTTCTGGATTATTTATTTATGACATAGCAATTGACCTAAGGACGATTTTTTCTGTTTTAACAAATACTCTTGAACCTGAATTAACAAAAAGTAAAATTGAAGAGTTAAAAGGGAAAGGATGGATTCAGTCTAAAAATGTATTTGGTGAATGTTTGGTAATGCCCAAAGAATTACGCAATAAGGCTATTCCTGCTATTGCCAGTGCCTTATTAAATTGGAGGATTACTTCCAATCAGGCACGTACGTTTAGTTTGATGGAAACATTGGCAATTGCCATCAGCGATAATGCAAATAAATTGGCAGGTGCAATTAGGGCCAAATTAATAGAGGATGGTGAAAAACCCAAAGCAAAACCCATTATTGATGAAACAGCCGGAGCAGATATCTTTGTAACGCTGTCTTGTTCCAATTATATTGTGACAGTAAATGAAAGTGCCGATGCTCTTGTCCAGGCAGAACAAAAACTAATAGATTTGATGACTGCCTTTGATTACGAAAATCAACTGTCATAAAATCAGTAAATTATCCCTGACAGGGTTCCAAAACCTGTCAGGGCTAATTTCCAAAAATGGGCTAACATAATAGCAATCAAAATATCCAATTACAACTTTTTTATGAACAAACGTCTCCGTAAAAAGCTCCACAAAGGTGAGTTCAGGCAGTATGGGTTTGAATTTTCGGTTGGTGAATTGAAAGACCTTTGGAAAATGTTTTTGTCCCATTTTCTTCAAACGCTGACAGGTGCTTCGCAAGCTCGCACGCTGTCAGGTTTGAAGAAGATTAAGGTTTGAAGAAAATTCCAGACCTGTCAGCGCGCGAAGCTCCTGACAGCGTCGGATTAGGAAAATATTATTAATTTTGGAAGTAGGCTCCTGACAGCGTTGGATTAGGACTTGCGGAGAGAATAGTGCAACACTTGTATCTGTTAATGATGTAGGTTGTTGGAATCGAAAAAAAGCAATTGCCAATTTTTTCTTTTTATTTTATGTCTAAAACTTTATTAAAGAAACACTTACTGCCACTTACCAAAGAACAGGTGATCGACCTGGTACTGGAAATGTACGATAACTGCAAACCGGCAAAGGAATATTTGGAGTATTACCTTAATCCTGATGAAAAGAAGCAGTTTGAAAAGTACAAGGCAATAATTGTCAGCGAGTTTTATCCAAATAGGAATACTTTTAACCCGCCATTGCGCTTTTCGGTAGCCAAAAAAGCAATTGCCGATTTTCGCAGCCTAAAACCTTCGCCTGAGCTATTGGCAGACCTGTTGTTAACACTACCCGAAATGGCCTGTAAGTTTACTTACGAATATGGAGATACATCTGAATCATTTTATGACAGTGCCGTTATAAATTTCGAAATAGCATTAAAGTTCCTTCAACAAAATAAACTGTTGGCGGATTTCAAACTTCGTTGTAAATCATGCGTAAAATATGCTGAACCATGTGGATACGGATTCTCAGAAGAAATTAGGCAACTTTTCTACGAGTATTATGGGTGAATTTTTACGTATTTATCAAAGGTTGATCGATAACTCAAGTTGTTCTTTAATTTTACAAAATCATTAATTTTGATTTATTTTTTAATATGAGATTATGGAAAATAGCAAGTTTTCACCACAAAAGTACCTCAAAGAAAATGGCAGGAAATTACCTGTCGTAAAGTGTTTGATATCTGATCTTTACAATCAGCAAGGATTGACCATGTGCCTGATCATAAAAAAACAGCCAGGAGGCAAATATACGATTGCCAACATATTGGTTGACCGTCTTTGCCTGGGGGTCAAGAATACAATTGTCAATTGCAATATAACCGAAGAGGAGTTGGAAGAAATGATCGACAAAATGGAAAACCAGGCTCCCGCCGTTGAAGTAACAACCACCTATTTTCATAACCTGATCTATGGGGCCATCGATTACGCATCGGAATTGGGCATAGAGCCACCCAAAGATTTCTATTTGGCTGAGTATGTTCTCGATCCCAATCTGGTCGATGATGGAATTGACGAAATTGAGATGGGATACAACGGCAAACCTATGTATATACAAGGACCTTATGACAATTATCGAAAAATTATCAGTGCCTTAAATTCAAGTGTGGGTAGGGATGGCTATGAATACATAACAGAGATGTAATGCCCAAACAATTTCATTTTTTGATGCAGATAAAAGAAAATGGAATGATAAATAAAATTTGATCCACTATTCCAGTATATCTTCAAATATCATAATTGATAATGAATATGATCACCGGGACGCAACTCAATTATTTGATGGTCTGCCACCGCAAATTGTGGCTTTTCAGCCATGGTATCCAGATGGAACACAACAGTGAACTTGTCGAAATGGGAAAATTGATCCACGAGTCAACCTATACCGACCGGCCTGAGCGGTTCCAGGAGCTGGAGATCGGGCCTGTGAAGATCGACTTCTACGACAAGCGAAACAAGGTGATCCATGAGGTTAAAAAATCGGATAAACTTGAAGAGTCGCATGTCTGGCAGGTAAAATACTACATTTGGTTGATGGAGCAGACAGGCATTGTGGGGGTGACAGGGATCCTCGAATATCCGAAACTTCGCCAGACACAAGAGGTGCTGCTTACCGATCTGGATAGGGTGGCATTGGGAAGAATGGTTATTGAAATAGAAAAGATCGTTGCATCGGATCGTTGCCCACCATTGGTTAAAACAGGGAAGTGCAAAAATTGTAGCTATTTTGATTTTTGCTTTTCAGGGGAAGAATAATATGAAAGTATTATATATACCTGTAAATTAAGTAATTAATTTTATATCCACTGATAATTTCCTGATGAAAAAAACCTATTATCTGTTTAATCCCGGACGTTTGAGCCGAAAGGACAACACCCTTCAATTTGTGGCATTCAACGAAGAGGGGATCGAGCAACAAACCCGTTATCTGCCGGTCGAGAACATTGAAGAACTTTATGTTTTTGGTTCGTTGGATGCCAATTCGGCACTTTACAATTTCCTGGGCCAGCAGCAGATCCCTGTCCACTTTTTCGACTATTTCGAGAACTACACAGGATCTTTCATGCCGCGCGAGTCGTTGTTGTCGGGCAGGATGCTGATCACACAGGTGAAGGTCCAACAGAGTAAGGCCAAACGACAGGAGGTTGCACAACTGATCCTCGAAGGTGCTGCTTTCAACATGGTAAAGAACTTGCGATATTACAACAGCCGGGGCAAGGACCTGGAGCCCATTATCGACATCATTGGTGGATTGTCTTCCAAAATAAAAGATACGGTTGCAATAGACGAGCTGATGGGAATAGAAGGAAATATCCGAAAGAATTATTACGAAGCTTTCGAATTGATTATCAATGATTTCAGTATGGATGGCCGCAGTTATCGCCCACCGAAAAATGAAGTGAACGCGCTGATTTCTTTTGGGAACATGATGTGTTACAGCCAGTGCCTGAGGGCAATCCATCAGACACAGTTGAACCCGACAATCAGTTTCCTGCACGAGCCTGGTGAACGGAGGTATTCACTGTCGCTCGACCTTGCGGAGATATTTAAACCTTTGCTGGTCGACCGAGTTATATTTAAGGTATTGAACAAGAAGGAGATACAGGCCCAGCATTTTGAGGAGTCGGTAAACCGGGTCCTATTAAAACCCAATGGGAAAAAGATTTTCGTCCAGGCATTCGAGGACAGGTTGGTCGAAACCATTAAGCACCGAACATTGGACCGCTCGGTCAGTTACAAGCATTTGATGAAGCTTGAATGTTACAAATTGCAGAAGCACATTCTTGGCATTGAGCAGTACAAGCCATTTAAAATGTGGTGGTAAAAGGCTTAGGGCAGGGAGCAAAGGGCTTGGTGACCGGAAACAGGAGAGAAAATGTAAAATGATTTGAAAATTTGTCGATTTGAAAATTTGAAAATGTATATCATTGCAGTTTACGATATTGGGGAAAAGAGGGTAGGGAAGATGTTGAAGTTGTGCCGAAAATACCTGAATTGGATCCAAAACTCAGTTTTCGAAGGTGAGATAACGGAGGTAAAGTTGGAGGAGCTTAAAATAAAGGCAGCCAAAATTATGGATGAAGATACCGACAGTTTGATTTTTTTTAAGACCCGGCAGGAAAAATGGCTCGAAAAGGAGATCGTTGGGAAAGAAAGGTGCAATTTGGATAATATGCTGTAATATAGGATAATATCTGTTTTGTATATTGTCGGAGCAAATACGGGGACGATATTTTGCATGATAATTGCAGTTAGATTTTATGCTCTTGGTTCTTTGACATGTTGATAATAAGTGATTTAGCATAAGTTGTCGATCCCCGGGCAATTTTGGGGTTTTGGGGATCGACAATTTTTTCAATGAAAAATTCAGTAAAACTATTTGCAACATACTGGAAATCATTGTTATTTTTGCAGTTGTCGAACGACTTTGAATCGCACCACTTTGGAATTGAAACGTGGTAATAGTTCCATCGGTGCAAACGGACAAACTGCTTTGAATCGCACCACTTTGGAATTGAAACTTAATAATGCTAACACAAAAACAAAGTCAATCGAATAGCTTTGAATCGCACCACTTTGGAATTGAAACATTCAAAAATGGTGAACTTCGCGGGGGTTTTTTTGCGCTTTGAATCGCACCACTTTGGAATTGAAACGCGCAATTAAAATGGATTTATTTAATAATTGATTCTTTGAATCGCACCACTTTGGAATTGAAACTTATTCAAAAAATTGTGCTTCCTTTCGTTATGGACTTTGAATCGCACCACTTTGGAATTGAAACAACATTGTTGATAAAATTATCAGTACAGTAACTGGGAACTTTGAATCGCACCACTTTGGAATTGAAACTGATATGCAAAGTGATCGGGTTTACGATACAACGCTTTGAATCGCACCACTTTGGAATTGAAACTGCTTTCTATTGTGCAATCGTTGTTGATAAATTCACTTTGAATCGCACCACTTTGGAATTGAAACATTGATCAAAATAATATCACACGTTTTGCACAGCTTCCTTTGAATCGCACCACTTTGGAATTGAAACAAAGGTTTGGCGTTAGGGAATTGGAGAGTACCTTCTTTGAATCGCACCACTTTGGAATTGAAACACATTTTGGAAATTTGGCTATCAAATTTCAAGATTTCCTTTGAATCGCACCACTTTGGAATTGAAACAAAAGAACTCGCTGACATCATTCTTGTATGTTTTGCTTTGAATCGCACCACTTTGGAATTGAAACACATTCGCACCATCGAAACGAATGACGGCAAAAAGTCTTTGAATCGCACCACTTTGGAATTGAAACAATGAGGCAATGAATGAACCGTGGGTTAGTTTATCACTTTGAATCGCACCACTTTGGAATTGAAACAAACTTGACAAAAACAATTTACCATCAATTGAATTAACTTTGAATCGCACCACTTTGGAATTGAAACGGCAATCCAAACCCTGAGACGTGAAAACGAATTACTTTGAATCGCACCACTTTGGAATTGAAACGGGGGCAGTTCAGGAAGGGACAGCCACAGCCTTACAAGCTTTGAATCGCACCACTTTGGAATTGAAACCAGGAAGAGCAAAAAGCAACAGCAAAAAAAATCGCTTTGAATCGCACCACTTTGGAATTGAAACTGCAAGCTGATAAATAAAGCTCTGCGTTTTCATTCACTTTGAATCGCACCACTTTGGAATTGAAACCAACCAACGCCCCGTTATCGGTTCTGGTTTTGCGTTCCTTTGAATCGCACCACTTTGGAATTGAAACCAAAACGATCACCCGGGTAATCTTCGGCTATAACATACTTTGAATCGCACCACTTTGGAATTGAAACAATATGCAACCGTTTTGAATGGTGGAGTTGGCGTTCTTTGAATCGCACCACTTTGGAATTGAAACTCGAATTAGTTGTAAAAGATGGTAACTGACCCCTATCCTTTGAATCGCACCACTTTGGAATTGAAACACAAGCTCGACTATCAAAAAAATCACTGCTATTTTTCTTTGAATCGCACCACTTTGGAATTGAAACCAAACAACCTTCTGAGGGAATGGCGGACAATTATTCTTTGAATCGCACCACTTTGGAATTGAAACATCTTTTCGCCAATTGCGACAAAATCTGAATCACTGCTTTGAATCGCACCACTTTGGAATTGAAACACGGTTCACACACCACCGAAGCCCGATATTATTACAGACTTTGAATCGCACCACTTTGGAATTGAAACTTGAAAAACTGGCAAGTTTGCAGGATATTGAAAAAGCTTTGAATCGCACCACTTTGGAATTGAAACTCAAGATCCATTTCCGTTTCTTTTCCGCAGTACGGGCACTTTGAATCGCACCACTTTGGAATTGAAACATCGAAGATGAAGCGAAAACAAATCAATTCCAAACTTTGAATCGCACCACTTTGGAATTGAAACGTTAAATTTTCGCGTTAATATCTGACATTAACGGCACCTTTGAATCGCACCACTTTGGAATTGAAACAATCAAAATTGGTATTAACTAATCCAGATTCAATTCTTTGAATCGCACCACTTTGGAATTGAAACGACGGCTTCTTCACTTGTAATTGTCTCAGGGTTGCTTTGAATCGCACCACTTTGGAATTGAAACATATTTATCAGCAAGTTCGCACATTTCGATTATTGCTTTGAATCGCACCACTTTGGAATTGAAACCAATCAGAAATATAACGAGTTACTCTAACACTTTTCATCTTTGAATCGCACCACTTTGGAATTGAAACATCAAATCAAGGTTGAGGCGATATAAAAACGACACTTTGAATCGCACCACTTTGGAATTGAAACATTAAAGATGGCAGGTGAACAGGTCACAAAAAGGATCCTTTGAATCGCACCACTTTGGAATTGAAACTTTTCTGAGTAGTGTTAAATCTTTGCGGCGTTCCATGCCTTTGAATCGCACCACTTTGGAATTGAAACAAACTAAAACCTTTGTTTTTTGCAGTCCCAAACGGTGCTTTGAATCGCACCACTTTGGAATTGAAACGAATCAAAAGTTTTAAGACTTCACGAATCAAAAAATCTTTGAATCGCACCACTTTGGAATTGAAACAATGGACCCGGTTATCTTGGTGAAAATGACAGAAAACTTTGAATCGCACCACTTTGGAATTGAAACACTGTTGACCCTTTCAGTGATATGACTGTTTTCCACTTTGAATCGCACCACTTTGGAATTGAAACTCGTTAAGCCCCAGCTTCATACACACTTTAATCATCTTTGAATCGCACCACTTTGGAATTGAAACTTGGATTAAGCTCCGCAGAGGTTGATGCAATCCTTATCTTTGAATCGCACCACTTTGGAATTGAAACGGTCAAGCCGCTGCAATCAATGCAGGGGCAAAAACCCTTTGAATCGCACCACTTTGGAATTGAAACATGGTCATAGCAATAAATATATCAGTCATATTTGCCCCCTTTGAATCGCACCACTTTGGAATTGAAACGTCTCATGTTGTATGCAGGTCAGCCACAGCCAATACTTTGAATCGCACCACTTTGGAATTGAAACATAATCCATGCCCATTTAAGAGCTTATTGATTGTATCTTTGAATCGCACCACTTTGGAATTGAAACGTTTTGCGCGTTCTTGTTGTGCTTTTTCGGCTTCGACTTTGAATCGCACCACTTTGGAATTGAAACATCACAGTTGAAGACTTAAAAAAGTTTTTACGGGTTGCTTTGAATCGCACCACTTTGGAATTGAAACGTTTTCTTTCAATCCGAATTCGCCGCAATCTTTGCCTTTGAATCGCACCACTTTGGAATTGAAACAAACCAATCACCACCGTACCTGCTTTACAAAGATCTTTGAATCGCACCACTTTGGAATTGAAACTGCCGTTGATAGAGCCTGTTACCGATGTACCTGTCCTTTGAATCGCACCACTTTGGAATTGAAACACAAAAAAAAAGGTTAAAAAGAAAGATTCTCCAATCTTTGAATCGCACCACTTTGGAATTGAAACTTTTAATAAAATCCTGTGTTTGTTGGCTAGTTGGCTTTGAATCGCACCACTTTGGAATTGAAACAAAAGTTTCCAGACTGCCGCCTCCGGTGTTTCTGCCTTTGAATCGCACCACTTTGGAATTGAAACTTGTAAATGCTGTTTCCGTTATCTCTGGAAATTGCTTTGAATCGCACCACTTTGGAATTGAAACGACGACTATAACAAGGGCGTAGATCAGGCAAAAGGCTTTGAATCGCACCACTTTGGAATTGAAACATAAATCAGGGACATTGACAGTCAAAGCCGTATTGCTTTGAATCGCACCACTTTGGAATTGAAACTGGACAAAGAAACAGTAAAAGCAATCAGAAAAGAATCTTTGAATCGCACCACTTTGGAATTGAAACAAAACAATCAGTGCAGCCGGAAACAACGCTGCACACACTTTGAATCGCACCACTTTGGAATTGAAACACCCAAAGTCGGCACCGGGTTTTCGCTCCTGTTTAGCTTTGAATCGCACCACTTTGGAATTGAAACTTGACCCGGCTCTGGAGGACGCCGACACAGAGGCACAACTTTGAATCGCACCACTTTGGAATTGAAACCAAACTATGCAATTTCCTTTAACTGTCATATTATCGCTTTGAATCGCACCACTTTGGAATTGAAACAAAACATAGGTATTTTGTAGTTTATATTCGTAATTATCCTTTGAATCGCACCACTTTGGAATTGAAACAAACAACCTGTACAACCACCATCGGCCAAAGTTCAGCTTTGAATCGCACCACTTTGGAATTGAAACGAGTTAAAAGACATTAAAATCATTAAAAATTCTTTTGCTTTGAATCGCACCACTTTGGAATTGAAACATCCGATTGGCCATATCCTTTTGATCCGTCAAAATTGCTTTGAATCGCACCACTTTGGAATTGAAACTGAAACCTTCCACGTCTAATTGAGAAGCCAAAAAAGCTTTGAATCGCACCACTTTGGAATTGAAACATAGTCTTGAGGCTGTATTCTGGATGCACCGTTTTGCTTTGAATCGCACCACTTTGGAATTGAAACCAAAAGTTTCAGATATTCAGGTCGATCCTGATTCACTTTGAATCGCACCACTTTGGAATTGAAACTCGGCGGTGGCGTCGCTCCATGCCTTGGTTACTCCGACTTTGAATCGCACCACTTTGGAATTGAAACAATCTGGGAGGTAATTTTGATTTGTCTCTTAGTTTTTCTTTGAATCGCACCACTTTGGAATTGAAACGATGTAATGACCTGCCGCCATTTCTGCCGTCGTGTCTTTGAATCGCACCACTTTGGAATTGAAACTTGCGTTGATGGTCGTTTCGGACCTTCTTAATGCGGCTTTGAATCGCACCACTTTGGAATTGAAACAGGGGATGGAAAACCAGATGGCCGGAATTCTCACGCTTTGAATCGCACCACTTTGGAATTGAAACTTATCATTGATCAGCCCCTTAGAAATCTTACCAAGCTCTTTGAATCGCACCACTTTGGAATTGAAACATGACTGAATGTGGTCGATCCAGATCGAAGCATCATCTTTGAATCGCACCACTTTGGAATTGAAACTTATGAATGATCGAGTCAGGAAGGTGATTTCTTATTCCCTTTGAATCGCACCACTTTGGAATTGAAACCCCAGATTGCAATCGTGTCTGCAAGCTCAGTATTTATACTTTGAATCGCACCACTTTGGAATTGAAACATGGTAACAGCGACCCCGGCTTTTGCAATTTCAAAAACTTTGAATCGCACCACTTTGGAATTGAAACAAGATATTCTGTACCCCTGAGAATGCCATTTTCTGGCTTTGAATCGCACCACTTTGGAATTGAAACAACAATCAAACTAAGACTTCATTCGTTTTAATTTCTCTTTGAATCGCACCACTTTGGAATTGAAACAGCATTCGCATGTCGATAAAAAATCCCTGTGTTTGCTTTGAATCGCACCACTTTGGAATTGAAACCTGTATAAGGTTGTTTAAGGTTTGCTTTGTCGCTTCTTTGAATCGCACCACTTTGGAATTGAAACGGGATAATTATCCCTTTGACCATCAGGTCTTCGATTGCCTTTGAATCGCACCACTTTGGAATTGAAACCAGTCTCTGTCCGTTGACCTTTTACCCTTGCCGACACTTTGAATCGCACCACTTTGGAATTGAAACTCATAAAGGAATGAGCTGTCTATTGACCCTTCCTCTTTGAATCGCACCACTTTGGAATTGAAACTTCGGCCACGTCAATGGCTATCTGTTGAAGGTTGAAACTTTGAATCGCACCACTTTGGAATTGAAACTTCTGTTTGGTGGCGGTTCATCATTTCGGCGGTCTTTGCTTTGAATCGCACCACTTTGGAATTGAAACCGTGCCGCTTCCACCTCCTCCTGCCTCACGTTTACTTTGAATCGCACCACTTTGGAATTGAAACATATTTTTGAATCGATTCTACTTTTGCATCCGGCAGCTTTGAATCGCACCACTTTGGAATTGAAACCTATTATCGGGGCAATGATCCCGATGCTGTCCGAAAACTTTGAATCGCACCACTTTGGAATTGAAACGTCCTGATAGGCTTTGTTAAGGTTAAGGACTGTTTTCCTTTGAATCGCACCACTTTGGAATTGAAACACCTCAAAAGGGGCGGTGCGTTCTACATTTGGCATCTTTGAATCGCACCACTTTGGAATTGAAACAGTGGACGGTGTTTTTTACCGGGATAAAATAACCGCTTTGAATCGCACCACTTTGGAATTGAAACGTGTATGGCTGCAAGGCTGGGATGTCGAAGGCTTCGCTTTGAATCGCACCACTTTGGAATTGAAACCAAGTTATGGGTTATGGGTGTTACAAGGCACGAGGCTTTGAATCGCACCACTTTGGAATTGAAACCCAGCAGCTATCGCTGAATCAACCTCTGACTTTGTGCTTTGAATCGCACCACTTTGGAATTGAAACAGTATATCCACCCGTCCCCTCGAACCCCATTGACCCATCTTTGAATCGCACCACTTTGGAATTGAAACGATCATACTCAACCTTTAAAGCTGACCCAACGACACTTTGAATCGCACCACTTTGGAATTGAAACTTGCTATCCAGAAAACAGGGCAGGAATGATACTTCTTTGAATCGCACCACTTTGGAATTGAAACGAGGGTGAATGCGGCCTTTGGCAATATGTTGATCGCTTTGAATCGCACCACTTTGGAATTGAAACAGCATGTCGCAGCTTTATGCTTTTCCCTTTCTTAACTTTGAATCGCACCACTTTGGAATTGAAACTTGGCGGTCACATCAATATTGGTACATGTCGAGATATCTTTGAATCGCACCACTTTGGAATTGAAACAATTCTAAAACATGGATATTCAAGAACGGCCTATAAGCTTTGAATCGCACCACTTTGGAATTGAAACAGAATTTTAACATTTCCAAAAAGATTAGAAATAAAGGCTTTGAATCGCACCACTTTGGAATTGAAACATGACTGAATGTGGTCGATCCAGATCGAAGCATCATCTTTGAATCGCACCACTTTGGAATTGAAACGCCAATATTGTCAAAGCCCCATGACCGGAAACCACTTTGAATCGCACCACTTTGGAATTGAAACAGCGTTCCCGCATTCGTTCCAGCTTCTGTTTTTTCTTTGAATCGCACCACTTTGGAATTGAAACACCCAAGTTGTTTTAAAAGTCCATCTTTAAAATAGCTTTGAATCGCACCACTTTGGAATTGAAACTCTAAAACAGTGTTGGCTGCTGCATGATCTTTTCACGCTTTGAATCGCACCACTTTGGAATTGAAACAAAGCTGATGCACCAACTGTGCCAATAAGTTCAAAAAACTTTGAATCGCACCACTTTGGAATTGAAACCCACAAATTGTGGGTTCAACTTCTGGGAAGTTAACCCTTTGAATCGCACCACTTTGGAATTGAAACTTGGCGACATTGTTTTGGATAAAAAAGGGGTCGGTGCTTTGAATCGCACCACTTTGGAATTGAAACGAGGATGATGGGGCTGACCAAAGACGGGATCGCTGGACTTTGAATCGCACCACTTTGGAATTGAAACGAACTGTAAAAGTCGTAGTACCAATATCCTCTGTTACGCTTTGAATCGCACCACTTTGGAATTGAAACCCAACAGAGTTGAACCGTTCTATCATTGTCCACCCGCTTTGAATCGCACCACTTTGGAATTGAAACTCCAGATAAGGCGCGAAATGAAATAGACATTGGCACTCTTTGAATCGCACCACTTTGGAATTGAAACACCCAGGATGAATGTACCGACCAGATCGCTGGGACTTTGAATCGCACCACTTTGGAATTGAAACTGATTGCAACTGCCAAAATTTTGATAGATCATATCTTTGAATCGCACCACTTTGGAATTGAAACTACTTATCTGGGCTATTCTTCTCCTCCATCAATTCACTTTGAATCGCACCACTTTGGAATTGAAACAATTCGAGGTCGTTAATAAAATGCTCAATGTCGCCTTTGAATCGCACCACTTTGGAATTGAAACAAAGGGTAAGTATCCTGAAGGTTTCGTTCGAGCGTTACTTTGAATCGCACCACTTTGGAATTGAAACTTGGCGAAATGATGTACGATGTGGTTAGCGAACTTACTTTGAATCGCACCACTTTGGAATTGAAACCTGCTGGATGCACTTCCGGGGGTGAAGTCCCATGCTTTGAATCGCACCACTTTGGAATTGAAACACCCTAAAACGGCCATAATCAGCAGCTCTTTGCGAAACTTTGAATCGCACCACTTTGGAATTGAAACGTTACGGGCAAGGTCACTATAGATATTAAGCAGGCTTTGAATCGCACCACTTTGGAATTGAAACATCCCTGAATCCCTACAAAGCTCGCTTTCGTTTCCGTCTTTGAATCGCACCACTTTGGAATTGAAACTGGTGATTCGCACTTTTGCATCATTGGTTTCAAAATCCTTTGAATCGCACCACTTTGGAATTGAAACAAGTTTGGCGAACGTGTGCAGGTAACCGCATACCTCTTTGAATCGCACCACTTTGGAATTGAAACTTCTGATGAAAATCTATATCCAGAGGGGCAACGTTGCTTTGAATCGCACCACTTTGGAATTGAAACTTGTGAACTTGCTTTGCTGTGTGGTTGTCGATTTCTTTGAATCGCACCACTTTGGAATTGAAACACGACAGCCGATGCAGAAAACTTAAACGACATACTCTTAGAATCGCACCACTTTGGAATTGAAACACCCAAGTTGTTTTAAAAGTCCATCTTTAAAATAGCTTTGAATCGCACCACTTTGGAATTGAAACTTGCTATCCAGAAAACAGGGCAGGAATGATACTTGCTTTGAATCGCACCACTTTGGAATTGAAACGGAAAAAAAACAGAACTAAGGGTAGAAAATGCAAAACCTTTGAATCGCACCACTTTGGAATTGAAACCCGGTAACCAATCAGTAACGAATAAAACTTTAACTACTTTGAATCGCACCACTTTGGAATTGAAACCGATGAACTTGAACCAGGAGCATCCACCAACCAAGAAACTTTGAATCGCACCACTTTGGAATTGAAACTGTGTTCAAGCCTGGGGACAAACCGTCCACGGTTCGCTTTGAATCGCACCACTTTGGAATTGAAACTTCCGCTTCTGTTATCAACTTCAGGTCTGTCTTTGCTTTGAATCGCACCACTTTGGAATTGAAACTCAATTTGTCAAAATTTTCCAGGACCTTCGCACAAACCAACTTTGAATCGCACCACTTTGGAATTGAAACCTGGCCAAATGCCCCCGGATGTCAAGGAGTCACCGCTTTGAATCGCACCACTTTGGAATTGAAACACCACAGCCACGGATTAAGTTTAAGTCGAAAGTACACTTTGAATCGCACCACTTTGGAATTGAAACAACCTCTCGGTCGTCACAATGACTAATCGAGTGTACAACTTTGAATCGCACCACTTTGGAATTGAAACTTCAAACTAAAACACTGCAAGATTGATCAAAACGTGTCTTTGAATCGCACCACTTTGGAATTGAAACTTGACCAATAGGGCAAATGTCTATATTGTTAGATCTTTGAATCGCACCACTTTGGAATTGAAACTATTTTTGAACCATTACTATAAAAATACATAAAAACCCTTTGAATCGCACCACTTTGGAATTGAAACTAAAATAGTAAAGTATTACACCCTTGCAGAATTGAACTTTGAATCGCACCACTTTGGAATTGAAACAACCTACGCTAAACCCGGCCTTCGTTATTTCTTCCCTTTGAATCGCACCACTTTGGAATTGAAACATTATTTCACATCAATTGAGGACTGAAGGTGAAAAACTTTGAATCGCACCACTTTGGAATTGAAACAACAGCGCAAGCGGTGTATATATGGGAGGGGCAACAACTTTGAATCGCACCACTTTGGAATTGAAACAATATTTTTTAGTGTTCAATCTAACCGTTTCCCAAACTTTGAATCGCACCACTTTGGAATTGAAACCTAACCACATAATAAAAGTTTTAAGGGCTTGCGCCCCTTTGAATCGCACCACTTTGGAATTGAAACTAAAAAGCATAGGCAAAACGGTAGCGTTTAAAAAAGACTTTGAATCGCACCACTTTGGAATTGAAACAAGAGTTATAAATAAAGTTATTAACAGAATTGGAATCTTTGAATCGCACCACTTTGGAATTGAAACGTATTATCTAAATACAAGGAAGTCAAAGGCATTCCGCTTTGAATCGCACCACTTTGGAATTGAAACTGCAATCAGGCGCGGCAATGGCTTCAATGTTTTTCAACTTTGAATCGCACCACTTTGGAATTGAAACCAATTTTCACAATCATGGTATAATTTGAAAGCTGCCTTTGAATCGCACCACTTTGGAATTGAAACTGCAAAG
>Ga0209083_1000583_pt1 | contig 51358 bp, 58 predicted proteins | sample AM7aDNAmetaG_FD_184132 | JGI IMG/M metagenome (GOLD analysis project Ga0209083, IMG submission 184132) | Freshwater microbial communities from Finland to study Microbial Dark Matter (Phase II) - AM7a DNA metaG (SPAdes) (version 3) | ecosystem: Environmental > Aquatic > Freshwater > Lake ...
CGCGCCGATGCTCAAGGCGAGCAGGAGCAGGGCCAGAGCCGAGGGCTGGAAGCTCTGAAAGCCGAGGTTGATCCAGCGCCGGGCGCCGTTCACGACCTCGCCGAAGGGCAGCACGACCACGAGGATGAAGACCGCGAACGCATACATCACCCACTGGAAGCGGCGGTAGATCTCGTAGTCGAGCAGAGACACGACCGCCGCGGCCACGAGCGCCACGGCGACGGCGACGAGCTGCTGCGTCACGAAGTACATTGGTCGCCCGTCGATGTCGTGACGCGTGGCGAAGTAGATCGTCGTGACGCCGTAGACGATGAGCCCGAGAGTGGCGGCGATGAGGATGTAGTCGAGGTGCCTGAGGTAGGCGCGCCAGTCCACCCTTAGTCGCTCCTCACGGCACCCGTGGAGCTGCTGCTCTTGAGGTGGAAGAGCTGGTCGTAGATGAGCCGCGCGGCCGGAGCGGCCACGGCGCCGCCGTGGCCGCCCTTCTCGATCATGACGACCACGACGTACTTGGGGTCGTTGGCCGGCGCGTAGCTCGCATACCAGGCGTAGTTCACGTTGTGCATCACGCTGCTGTCGTAGACCTCGGCGGTGCCGGTCTTGCCGGCCACCGTGACGGGGTAGCCCGCGAACACGCCGGCAGACGTGCCGGACGGGGAGTTGGCGGCGTCGACAAGGCCCTGCCGGACGGTATCGAGCGTGCTTTGCGAGATATCGACCTTGCGCGGCTTCGCGGGCTCGAGGGTGCGCACCGTCTTCCCCTGAGGATCCACGACCTTCAGGCCGAGATGCGGCGTCACGATCGTGCCGCCGTTGGCGATGGCCGCGTAGCTCGTGGCGAGCTGCAGGGGCGTCGCCTCCATGTTGCCCTGGCCCACAGCCAGCAGGATGGAGTCGCCGGGCTTCCAGATCTTGTCGATCTCCGTCTTGAAGTACGCCTTCTTCCAGGCCGGCGTGGGGATGCGCCCGCCGGCCTCGCCGGGGACATCGATGCCCGTCGGCTTGTTCATCCCGAGGCGCATCGCCCAGTCTTCGAGCTCGGTGCCGTTGCGCTGATAGAACAGGTAGCCGACGTTGTAGAAGTAGACGTCGCAGGACTGGGTGATGGCCGGCACCAGCGAGAGATTGCCGTGGCCGTCGAGCGCCCAGCAGTGGAAGACGTGCTTGTCGAGCGTGTTCGGGGCGATGTAGCCGCCGTTGCAGAAGAAGCTCGTCCCCGGCGTGATGACGCCTTCTTCGAGTGCCGCGATGGCATCGATGGGCTTGAACGTGGAGCCCACCGCCTTGGACTCCATGATGGCGCGGTTGAGCAGCGGGTAGTTCGCCTGCGGGTCCTGGAGCTTCTTGTTGTCCTTCACGCTGAGGCCGCCGACGAAGACGCTCGGATCGAACGTCGGGTTGCTCGCCATGGCGAGCACCTGCCCGTTGCTCGCGTCGAGAACGACGGCGGCGCCGCCGCCTGCCGCCACCTGGCCGTTCACATTGGCGAGGTGGATGCCGTAGCGCAACGCCTCCTCGGCCTGCGCCTGCACCTTGGCGTCGATGGTCGTGACCAGCGTATCGCCGGGCTCCGGCAGCCGGCCGCCGGGCACCGGGGCGTGCGCCTTGGGCTGGCCGAACGCGTCCACTTCCACCTTCGCCGCACCGTCGCGGCCGCGCAGCCAGCGGTCGTAGCTCCACTCGAGGCCGCTCTGGCCCACCATGTCGCCGGGCGCGTAGCCCTTGAAGCGCTGTTCCTTGAGCTGCTCCTTGGTGATCTCCCCCATGTTGCCGAAGAGCTGGGCGGCGAGGTCGCCCTGGGGGTAGTCGCGCAGGTAATCCTTCTGGATCTCCACCCCGGGGAACGAGAGGCGGTGCTCGAGCAGATACGACACGACCTTGCGGCTCGCGTCCTCCTTGATGACGATGAGGTCGAGAGACGCCACCTTGCCGTCCACCACGGCCCTCCAGCCGACCGGCACGCCGGTCGGCCAGCTCGGCCGCAGGTGGTCGACGATCCTTGTGCGCACCTTGCCCGGCTTCATGTGGAGCACGCCGGCCAGACCGGCGACCTCGCTGTCGAGCTGCCCGGCCGGCACGTCCATGAGGCGCAGCCCCACGGCGAGGCCGGGACGATTCTGCACGATCACCTCGCCGTTGCGATCGGTGATCGTGCCGCGCGGCGCGACGATCTTCACCGAGCGCAGGCGATTGTCGTTGGCCTGCGCCATGAACTGCTGCCCACTGAGGATCTGCAGGAACCACAGACGGAAGAGGATGATGCCGAAGAGCACGACGGCGATGCCGAGCATGATCGCCACCCGCAGGGCCACCGAGGGAAGCTGGATGATCGGCCGGTCACGCCGGCCGGTGCGGATCGGCCGGCCCCGACGCCCTTCATCGTTACCGGATCCGAGCAGCACGCAGATCGCCTCCCCCGCGCAGCCCAAGGCGCACCGCCAGGTACAGAGGCGCCGCCAGCAGCGTGTTGAGGATGAGGGACGGGATGAGGACGCGGCCGAGGAAGAAGCCGAGCGGTACCTGGCGCTCGAGCAGGAACTGGGCCGTGGCCAGCAGCACGTTTGCCAGCAGCGTGGCGGCAAAGGCGCTGACCAGCGGCGCGTAGCCGGCCGAAAGGTCGGCCGTCTCCGCATAGCGCCCGGCGAAATAGCCGATGAGAACGAACACGAAGGCGCTCAGGCCGAGAGGCTCCATGAGCGCGATGGCCACCAGCGTGCCCGTGGCGAAGCCGAAGACCGCGCCGATCTCGGAGCCTTTCAGCAGGCCGACGCAGACGACGATGATGAGCGCGAAGTCGGGGTTGGCGCCGAGGATGCGGATGTTCGGCGCGACCGTGGTCTGCAGAAGCGTCGCGATCGCCAGCATGACGACGAGACGGGCGATCTCGCCGCCCGACGGCCAGCGGCGCTGCACCTCGTCGTCAGGAGCACCGTTCAGCCTCATCGCACGACCACCTGGACGAGATCGAGCTTGCGGAACTCGACAAAGGGACGCACGGAGATGCTCTGATACAGCTCGACCTCCTGGCTGCCCACGCTCTCCACGACCCCGATGGGGATACCGCGCACGAACACCGACCCCTGGCGCCCGGACGTGACGACATATTGCCCGACCTTCACGAGCTCGTTCTTGTCGACGAACTGCAGCGTCACGTCGCCGGTCACGCTGCCGGCGACGATGCCTTGCGCGCCGCCGGGCATGACCATGGCGTCCACGTAGCTGCTCTGGTCCGTAATGAGCGTCACCTGCGAGGCGCTCGCGTCCACCTTCGTGACGCGGCCGACAAGCCCGGCCCCGTTGACGACCGCATCGTAGACAGTGACGCCGCTCGAGCTGCCCGCGTCGATGGTCACTGTTGAGTACCAGGCCGTCGTGGAACGCGCCACGACGCGCGCCGTGACGAGCTGGGTGCTTCCGGGGAAGATCTTGTCGGTCTGCAGCGCGACCAAGGCGCGCAGCTGCGCGTTCTCGTCCTGCGTTGTGAGCTCCTGGGCAACGCCGGCGCGAAGCTGTTCGAGCTCTTTCTGCAGCTTCGCGTTCTCGGCTTTCGCGCTGAACAGGTCGCCGGTCCAGTTCCAGGCGTCGCGGAACGGCTTGGTGGCGCGCGCCGTGCCGTTCTGCAGCGGCGCGACGACGCGCAGGACGCCGCCTTGCACGCTATGCGCGAAGCCGCTGTCGGACTCACGGAAGTACAGCGTGAGCATGGCGACACAGAGCAGCAGCAAGACCGCCACGACGATCCGCCGCCGGAGTACGCGCCGGCGATTCACGAGTCAGCGAGGGACGGGGCTACCGGCCCCGCGGCCGGGAGTTGCGCTTGCTCTTGACGAGGACATCGAACTCCTCGAGGTACTTGCCCGAACCCACGGCCACGCAGGTGAGCGGCGATTCCGCGAGGTGCACCGGCATCTGCGTCTCCTCGCGCAGGCGCTCGGTGAGACCCTGCAGCAGCGACCCGCCGCCGGCCAGCATGATGCCGCGGTCCATGATGTCGCTGGCGAGCTCGGGCGGCGTCTTGTCGAGGGTCGCCTTGATGGCGTCGATGATCGCCTGCACGGGCTCTTCCAGAGCGCTGCGGATCTCCTCCGAGGAGAGGACGATGGTCTTGGGAAGGCCGGTGACCAGGTCGCGGCCGCGGATCTCGGCCTGTTCCTCCTGTGGCAGTGAGTGTGCCGAGCCGATCTCGAGCTTGATCTCTTCGGCCGTCTGGCTGCCGATCAGGAGCTTGTATTCCTTCTTGACGTAGCTGATGACGGCCTCGTCGAGCTCGTCGCCGCCGACCCGGATGGACTGGCTGACGACGATCCCGCCGAGCGAGATGACGGCCACCTCGCTGGTGCCGCCGCCGATGTCGACGATCATGCTGCCGGTGGGCTCGGCGACCGGCAGACCGGCGCCGATGGCTGCCGCCATGGGCTCTTCGATGAGGGTCGCCCAGCGGGCGCCCGCGGAATAGGTCGCCTCTTCCACGGCGCGCTTCTCGACGCCGGTGACGCCACTGGGCACGCAGATGACCACCCTGGGGTGCGCCCAGCGGTTTTGCATAACCCTGCGAATGAAGTGCCGCAACATCTGCTCGGTGACGTCGAAATCGGCGATGACGCCGTCTTTGAGGGGGCGCACGGCGCTGATCGTGGCGGGTGTGCGGCCCAGCATGCGCTTGGCCTCGGCGCCCACCGCGTGGACCTCGCCGCTGCGATGATCGATGGCGACCACGGAGGGCTCGGAGAGCACGATGCCCTTGCCGCGAAGATAGACCAGCGTGTTGGCGGTGCCGAGATCGATCGCCATGTCGCGGGCACCGAAGCCCGTGAGGAACCCGAGGAAGCTTATGACGCGCTCCTTTCGGAGGGATATCGAACGATGATTGTATACGCTCGCCGCAGGCATGGCCAACCCGGGCGGCGGCCGCGGCGGCGGCGGCTCAAGGGCGCGGCGGGGCGGCCGGCAGCCACGAAAACGGCGCCGCGCCGAAGGCGGCGAGCGCCGTCAGCAAGGCCGCCACGGGGAGGCCCACGACGTTGAAGTAGTCGCCGTCGACGCGTTCAACGAGCGCCGAACCGACGCCCTGGATGGCGTAGGCGCCGGCGCGCTCGCGCCACTCGCCGCAGGCGAGGTAGCGCGCGATGTCCCCGGCGCTCAGCGCCCGAAACGTGACGCCGGTCGCGGCGTGCGCCGTCTCGGCGCGCTCCGCCGAGCAGAGGTGCAGGCCGCTGTAGACCTCGTGACGGCGGCCGGCGAGCAGGCGGAGGTACTCCGCCGCCTCCTGCTCGCCGGCCGCCTTGCCGAGCACGCGGCCGCCGGCGACGACGACCGTGTCGACGCCGAGGACGAGCTCGCCGGCGCGCAGCCGCGTGCGCGCCAGCACCTCCTCGGCCTTGCCGCGGGCGTTGCGCTCCACGGTGCGCACCGGATCGCCGTCGTGCAGGTCCTCAACGTGCGCGCTGACGACGACGCGAAAGGGCACGAGAAGCTGGCGAAGGAGCCCGTCGCGCTGCGGCGAGCGCGAGGCGAGAACGAGCCGCAGCCCGGGCGCGCCGGACGCTTCGCGAGGCGCGCCCGGCGACGCCCCGCTAGACGAGCTCGTCCTCACGGAAGAACAGCGCGATCTCACGAGCCGCGCTCTCGAGGCCGTCGGAGCCGTGCACGACGTTCTCTTCTTTGCTCAGCGAGTAGTCGCCGCGGATGGTGCCCGGGGCGGCCGCGGCAGAGTCGGTGACGCCCATCATGGCGCGCGCCACGGTGACGGCCTCGCGGCCCTCCCACACCATGGCCACGACCGGGCCCGAGGTGATGAACGCGGCCAGCGATTCGAAAAAGGGCTTGCCGATGTGCTCGCCGTAGTGCCGCTCGGCGAGCGCGCGGTCGATGCGCAGCGCTTTCATGCCGCGCAGAGTGAAGCCGCGGCGCTCGAAGCGCGCCACGACCTCGCCGACGAGGCCGCGGGCCACGCCGTTGGGCTTGACCATGACGAACGTGCGTTCCATGAGAGACCCTTCCTCGGGGAGTCGCGGCGGCGAAACGCCGCGGATCGGGCTGTCTGGACGGCCGCGCTCAGGCGCGGTCGTAGACCGACGCCGGGGGCATGACGCCGTGGACGTCGGTCTCGCAGTACGGACACACCCGCCAGCTCGGCTCGATGGGCTTGCCGCACGAGGCGCAGGTGGAGCGCAGCCGGCGACCGCAGGTGGGGCAGACGAGGTAGTCGTCGCGCACCGGCGTCTTGCAGAAAGAGCAACGGGAATCCTCGCGGAGGCGCTGCTCGATCATCTGCATCTCGAGCTCCTGCTCGCGACGGTCGGCGAGCAGCGCGGGAGGCCGAACAATGGAGTAGACGATGAGGCCTAGCGGCCCGAAGACGATGCCGGTGAGCACGCAGACCGCAAGGATGATCTTGTCGTCGACGCGCCGGCGCGCGTCCTTGAAGACCCAGTAGGCACAGGCGAGCCAGAGCACGACGAGCATGAAGTAGAACAGGAGGGTGATCAGGTGAAAGGTCGGCGACTTGAAGAAGTCCAGGATGGACTGGAACGGATTGCTGCTGCTGTCGCTGCTCGCCGCGGCAGCGAGAATCCAGTGAGGCAACGTCTCCTCCTCAGGAGCGCATCGACGAGGACGCACGTGGCATCTCGCCGGGATGGCGGCCGCTCACGCACTCGATGGCGCGACGCCCCCGTGGCGCCCGGCCGGCCGGCTGGCCGCGGCGGCCAGCGCCGCAATCATACCCGAGAATATCGCGCTGTGGACAGGGTACAGGGCGTACCAGTAGAGAAGACCCGGCAGCCCCCGGGGCGCGAAGTAGGCGGTCTGCACGAGCAACGTGCCGACGGCCTGCGGCAGCGTGTCGAACTGCAGCCAGGCGCGGCCGGGCACCTTCATCTCGGCGCGGAGCCGCAGCAGCCGGCCCGGCTCCACGGCCTCCACACGCCAGAAGTCGAGAGCGTCGCCGACGCGCAGGTCGTGGGGGTCGCGGCGGCCACGGCGCAGCCCGACGCCGCCGACCAGGCGGTCGACCGCCCCCCGCACCTCCCAGGTCCAGCCGGCGTAACCGTAGCCGTGCGCGCCGCCGATGCCGAGGCAGACGGCGAAGACGTCCGCCGGGTCGGCGGCGACCAGCTGCTCGCGACGCTCGATCATCATGCCGGCCTGCTGCGTGAGCACCCTCGGAGCGGCGTCGCTGCCGCTGGTCATCAGAGCGTCGGCCCACGACGTCTCGACGACGCCGCTCTCGAGAGTCGCGACGGCGGCGCGCACGGCGGTCATGTAGTCGACAGGATGGATCAGCGGAAACAGGCGGCGCGCCGCGTCGTCGCGCACGATGACCTCGCTGCCGAGGCCTTCGATGAGCGGCCGCGCGATGGTCGACGGGATCGGCGTCACGAGGTGGACCCAGTATGACGACAACACGGGCGTGAGCACCGGCACAGGCTGCAGACGCCGGCGCAGGCCGCGCGCCTGGGCGTAGCCGAGCATCATGTCGCCGTAGGTGCGCACGTCGGCGCCGCCCACCTCGATCACGCGGCCGGCGCTTTCGGGCACGTCCAACGCCTCCACGAGGTAGCGCAGAAGGTCGTCGACGCCGATGGGCTGCACCTTCGTGTACACCCATTTCGGGCAGATCATCACCGGCAGGCGCTCGGTGAGGTAGCGGATCATCTCGAAGGAGATGCTCCCCGACCCGACGACGACGGCGGCGCGGAGCTCGGTGACCGGCACACCCGCCTCACGCAGCGCATCGCCGGTGTCATGGCGCGAGCGCAGATGATCGGAGATGTCCGCCTCGGGGTCGCCGAGGCCGCCGAGGTAGACGATGCGACTCACGCCGGCGGCGGCTGCGGCGGCGGCGAAGCTCCTCGCCGCCGTGACGTCGCGCTCGTGGAACCCTTTGCCACCGGCCATGCTGTGGATGAGGTAGTAGGCGACGTCGACGCCGGCCAGGGCCTCCGCGAGGCCGGCCGGACGCAGGACGTCGCCGGCCACCACCTCGACGTGCGGCCGCCAGGCGCGACCCTCCAGTCGAGACGGGTCGCGGACCAGGCAGCGCACGCGATGGCCGGCGGCCAGCAGGCGCGGCGCCAGCCGGCCGCCCACGTAGCCGGTAGCGCCGGAGACGAGGATCAGGAGCGCATGGGGCGCCCGCGTCGACGGAAGGGAAGTGCCCGCGTGCAATCTGTGCCTCCTGAGGCGGCCGGCGGCCGGGATGGGCGAGCGGAACCTAGAACAGGGCCGGAAGTACCTGCGGCACGACGGCGATGCGCATGCCGAGGAGGTAGCCGACGAAGAAAGCCACGAACGCGACGGCGATCACGATGAGAAACGCGACCAGGAACCGTACGGCCGGGTGCGCCTTCTTCTGTGCCATTCGACCCTCCCCGAGTTTGCGCCAGTATATCGGACGCGCCTTGGCCGACAACCGCGCGGAAAACGGCGTCAGCGGGCGCCGGCGAGCACGTCGCTGAGGTCTTCCAGAAGGTAGAGGGAGCCGGCGATCAGGACGGACCCATCGGGCCCTGCCGTCAGGCGCGCCAGGGCCAAGGCATGGTGAGGGTCCGCCGCTACGTGCACGACGGGGAGCAGGCCGCCGAGGCGGGCGGCCGCCGCCCGCAGGGCGGCGGCCAGCTCCTCGGCCGCGAGGCTCCGCGAATCGCTTGCCTGCGTGCATACGGCCGCGTCCAGCAACGGAAGGAAACGCTCGAGCATCTCGTCGTAGCTCTTGTCGCGCATGATCGCGAGCACGCCCACCGTGGGCCTGGGCACGTCCACGGCCGCCAGGCTCTGCGCAAGAACGCGCACGCCGTCGGGATTGTGAGCGCCGTCGGCGAGCACCAGCGGGCGCTCGCCCACCTGCTGCAGGCGGCCGGGAACGGCGGTCGCGGCAAGCGCCGCGCGCGCGGCGGCCTCATCCAGGCGGCCGAGGAGCAGCCGCACCGCCGCCACCGCCAGCCCGGCGTTGACGACTTGGTACAGGGCCGGCGTCGGCACGCTGAGGCCGGTCCACGATTCGCGCCCGCCCTCGAGCGCCAGCGTGACGGCGAAGTCCGCCGGGGAGCCCGAAACGCGCAGATCTCCCGCCGGCAACGCCGCGCTCGCGCCGGGCGCCGGCCCGGCGCGCAAGAAGTGCGGCCGCGCGCCGGCCGCGGAGCACGCCCGACGGGCTTCGCTCTCGAGGCCGTCGAGCGCGCCGAACACGACGTCGCCGCCCTTGATGACCGCCGCCTTCTCGGCGAAGATCAGCGCCCGCGTGTCGCCGAGCACCTCGGTGTGCTCCAGGGCGATGTTGGTGAGCACGACCACCGGCGCCTCGGCGACGTTGCTGGCGTCGAGACGGCCGCCGAGCCCCGCCTCGAGCGCGGCGGCCTCCACCCCGCTCTCGGCCATGGCCAGGAGGGCCGCGACCGTGAGCACCTCGAACTGCGTGGTCTCCCCCATTTCCGCGGGCAGCGCTGCGGTCGTCGCGCGCACGGCCTCGACGCAGGCCGCGAACAAGGCCTCGTCCACGGGACTGCCGTCCACCACGATGCGCTCGGTCCAGCCGGAGATGTGCGGCGAGAGATAGGCGCCGGCGTGCAGGCCGTGGGCGCGCAGCAGCGCTTCGCAGTAGCGCGCCGCGGAGGACTTGCCGTTGGTGCCCACGACGTGGATCACGCGGTAGGCGTCCTGCGGCCGGCCCAGGGACTCGAGCAGCGCGCTCACGCGCTCCAGCCCCGGACGCATACCGAAGGCGGCCAGCGACTCGAGGTAGGCGGCCCAGCCGGGGACGGGGGCGCTCACGAGCCCTGCGCGCCGCTCACGGCGCCCGCCTCAGGCCCCGCGCAGGTGCGCGAGGCGCGCCGCGAGCTCGTCGCGGTCGGCCTCGTGCGCGACGAGCTTGCTGCGCTCCTTGGCCACCACGGCTGCGGGGGCGCGACCGGTGAAGCCGTCGTTGGCGAGCTTCGCGGCGCCGCGCTTGATCTCGGCGGCGATCTTGCCGAGCTGCTGCTCGAGGCGGGCGATCTCCTCTGCCTTGTCGACCACGGCGGCCACCTCGAGGCGGCCGCCGGGCACCAGCACCACGGTCGCCTCGGCGTCGGGATCGCCCTCGAAGCGCACCTCCGTGCGCGCCAGAGCACGAAACGCGGCGGCGTACGGCGCGTAACGCACCGCCGCGCCGCCGCCCTCAGCCACGAACACCGCCTCGAGAACCTTGCCCGGCGGCACCTCGGCATCGGCACGAAAGCGGCGCAGCGCGTCGACCACGGCCTGCAGCTCGCCGACGGCGGCCTCGTCGGCCGGCGCCAGCAGCGCCTCGTCGTGCCGCGGATGCCGGCGCTCGAGGAGCGGCGCCTCGCCGTACTGGGCGGCGATCTCCTCGGTGACGAACGGCAGGAAGGGGTGCAGCAGGCGCACGATCTCGGCGAGCAGCCAGCGCGCGTGGCCGCCGGCCTGCGCCTTCTGCACTTCGTCGTCGCCGTAGAGACGCACTTTGACGAGCTCCAGGTACCAGTCGCAGAGCTCGTCCCAGACGAAATGGTACAGCGTGTCGACGGCCGCGGCGAAATCGAAGATCGTGACCGCCGCCTCCACCTCGGCGAGGCAGCGCTGGAACCGGCTCGTGATCCAGCGGTCGACCTGATGGGCGTCGCTGCGCTCCGCCGGGAGGCCTTCGCTGGCCAACAGCACGAGCCGCGAAGCGTTCCACAGCTTGTTGGCAAAGCTGCGCCCCATGACGATCTTCTCTTCGCTGAAGCGCACGTCCTGGCTGCTGCTCATCAGAAGCAGGGCGAAACGCGTAGCGTCGGCGCCGTACTTGTCGATCATCTCGAGCGGGTCGATGCCGGTGCCCAGGCTCTTGCTCATGCGCCGCCCGTCGGCGGCCTGGATCACGGAGTGGATGTAGACGTCGTGGAACGGCACGTCGCCGATGAACTCGAGGCCCATCATGACCATGCGCGCGACCCACAGGAAGATGATGTCGCGGGCCGTGCTCAGCACGTTGGTGGGATAGAAGCACGCGAGGTCCGCCGTCTCGTCGGGCCAGCCCCAGGTGGCGAACGGCCACAGCGCCGAGCTGAACCAGGTGTCGAGCACGTCGGTCTCACGCGTGAGGGCCGCGGAGCCGCACTCGCCGCAAACCTGCGGCTCCGTCTCGGCGACGTTCACGTGACCGTCCTCGCAGTACCACACGGGAAGCTGATGACCCCACCAGAGCTGGCGGCTGATGCACCAGGGGCGCAGCTTCTCCATCCAGTCGACGTACACGCGCCCCCAGCGCTCGGGCGTGAACTTCACCCTGCCGTCGCGCACGACCTCGGTGGCCGGCTCCTTGAGCCGGTCCATGTCCATGAACCATTGCTCGCTGATGAGCGGCTCGATCGGCGTGCCGCAGCGGTCACAGGTGGCCACGCTGTGCGAGTAGTCCTCGACCTTCTCAATGGCGCCCAGCGCGCGCAGGTCGGCGACCACGCGCGCCGCGGCCTCCTCGACGGCGAGGCCGGCATAGGGACCGCCGGCCGCGGTGATGCGGCCGTCCTGGCCGATGGCCTGAACGGCCTCCAGCCCGTGGGTGCGGCCGATATCGAAGTCGGTGAGGTCGTGCGCCGGCGTGATCTTGAGAGCGCCCGTGCCGAACTCGGGATCGACGCGCTCGTCGGCGATGATCTTGAGCTCGCGCCCCAGCAGCGGCAAGGTGGCCGTCTTGCCGACGACGTCCTTGTACCGCGCGTCGTCCGGGTGCACGGCTACCGCCGTGTCGCCGAGCATCGTCTCAGGGCGCGTCGTGGCGACGGTCACCGAGCCGCCGCCGTCCACCGGGTAGCGGATGAAGCTGAGCGTGCCCGGCATCTCCTTGTAGGCCACCTCGAGGTCGCTGATCGCCGTGCCGCAGCGCGGGCACCAGTTGACCAGGTAGCTGTCCTTGCGGATGTAGCCCTTCTTGTAGAGCGCCACGAAGACCATGGTGACGGCGCGCGCGTAGCCCTCATCGAAGGTGAAGCGCTCGCGCTCGTAGTCGCACGAGCAGCCGAGGCTCTTGAGCTGCTCGATGATCGTGCCGCCGTACTGCAGGCGCCACTCCCAGACCCGCTTCGCGAACTCCTCGCGGCCGAGGTCCTCTTTGGTGAGGCCTTCTTTGCGCAGCATCTTCTCGACCACGTTCTGGGTCGCGATGCCGGCGTGGTCGGTGCCGACCAGCCAGCAGGCGTTCTCGCCGAGCATGCGGTGATAGCGCGTGAGCACGTCCTGGATCGTGTTGTTCAGGGCGTGGCCCATGTGCAGGACGCCGGTGATGTTGGGCGGCGGGATGACGATGGAGTAGGGCTTGCGAGCCGCGTCGGGCTCGGCGTGGAAGAGATGTGAGTCGAGCCACTGCTTCATCCAGCGCGCCTCGACGGCGGCGGGCTCGAAGCGCGTCGTCTCGCGAAGGTTGCCGGTGCTCTGCGGGTCGGTCATGGGGCCTCGGTGCTGGCGGATGATGACGTGGGCCGATCGACGGCGGGCCCGGCGGCGCCGGCCCGCGGCCACAGGGCAGTATAGCGGGAGGCGGGCGGCGCTGCCGAGCGCCCGCCCTGTCTGCCCCGCCCGCCGGCGACGGAGGGCGCGCACGAAGGGGCGGCGCTTCTGCGTCGCCCCTTCGTGCGCGCCCTCGATTCGCGCGGCCCCGCCGGGCCGCAGCGCCTCAGGCGGCGCCCTCCGCCGGCACTGCGTCGTCGCCGCCCGCCTCGACGGCGCACACCTGGCAGAACTCGTCCGAACCTTCAATACCTACCCCACACTGCGAGCAGTGCTGCTCGAGCCGGCCGCCGCCCGCGTCGACCGCGGGTTCGCGGCTCGAGCCGGGCGTCTGGTGGTTGTGCTCCTCGCTCATCTTCTGTGCTCCTTGAATGCGGATGTCGATCAACACGTGTGCCTGAGTCTACCCGGCGCAGGGGCGTCCCTATCGGGCGCCGGAGGTAGGTGCCGCCGGGCGCTGGCCCCCGGCGGGCGCCCGGCGCCCGGCAAACACGTGCGGCAGTGCCTCCTCAAACTTGTCCACGTAGACAAGCTTGAGCCTGCCGACCACTTCGGGCGGCAGCTCGGCGACGGTGCCGCGGTTGCTCCCCGGCAAGAGCACCGTGCGGATGCCACTGCGTGAGGCCGCGAGGAGCTTCTCTTTGAGGCCGCCGACGCGGAGGATGCGGCCGCCCAGCGTGATCTCGCCGGTCATCGCTACGCGCGGCTTGATCGGCACGCGCCCGAGGGCCGAAAGCATGGCGACGGCGAGAGCGAGGCCGGCGGACGGACCGTCCTTGGGGACCGCCCCTTCGGGCACGTGCACGCGCACGTCCTGCGTGGCCAGGTCGAGACCCTCTTTCGTAAGATGCGGCGAACGGCGGATCAGCGCGCGCAGCGCCGGGTCGCGCTCGACGTTGGCCAGCAGGTGGCCCCAGGCCGCGGAGGCCGACTCCTGCATGACGTCGCCGAGCTGGCCGGTGAGCACCAGTTCGCCGCGGCCGCGGGCGATGATCGCCTCGACGGTGAGCACTTCGCCGCCGTCGGACGTATAGGCGAGGCCCAGGCTCTCCCCCACCCTCGCCGTGCGCCGCAGCTCGGCGTCGAGCCAGAAGGCCTCGCCGAGATAGGCACGCAGATCGGCGGGCGCGACGGTGAGCGGCAGCGCGGCGCCGTCTTCGAGGTGCTTGCGCGCCACCTTGCGCTCAATGCGCCGCAGGGCGCGCTCCAGCTCGCGGACTCCGGCCTCGCGCGTGTAGCCGCGCACGACGGCCTGCAGCGCGCCGCGGCCGAGCCTCACGTCGCCGCGGCGCAGGCCGGTCTCTCTGGCCGTCCGCGGGAGCAGATGCCGGCGCGCGATCGCCAGCTTCTCGGGCAGCGTGTAGCCGCTGAGATGGATCACTTCGAGGCGGTCGTACAGCGTGTGCGGTATGCCTTCAACGTCGTTCGCGGTAGCGATGAAGAACACCCGGCTGAGGTCGTACTCGCACTCGAGGTAGTTGTCGCGAAAGTTCGTGTTGTGGGCCGGGTCGAGGACCTCCATGAGGGCCGCCGCCGGATTGCCGCGCCAGTCGCTGTCGAGCTTATCGATCTCGTCGAGGAGCATCACCGGGTTGTCGACGCCGGCCTTGGCGAGACCCTCCAGGATGCGTCCGGGCAGCGCCCCGACGTAGGTGCGGCGATGCCCGCGGATCTCGGCCTCGTCGCGCACGCCGCCGAGGGCAATGCGCGCGAAGGGCCGGCCCAGGGCGTCGGCGATCGCCTGGGCCACGCTGCTCTTGCCGGTTCCCGGCGGGCCGGCGAGGCACAGGATGGTGGCCGGATGGTCGGCGCCGCGACCCCCGGCCGCGCCCGCCTCAGCGCGCATCCTGCAGACGGCCAGATACTCGAGGATGCGGTCCTTGACGTCCTTGAGGCCGTAGTGCGTGACGTCCAGATGCCGGGCCACCGCGGCCACGTCCACGTCGGCGGGCGCCAGCTTGCCCCAGGGCAGATCGAAGACGGTGTCGAGCAGGCCGCGGATCACGGCGACCTCGGGGCTCATCGGCGACGCTTGCCTGAGCTTGCGCAGCTCGCGTTCGACGAGCTTGTGGGCGGACGGCGACAGGCGCCCCTCGGCCAGCCTCCGCGCGTACTCCGCGGTCTCTTCGTCGGGGCTCTCGCCGGCTTCTTCGATCTCGTCGCGGATCACGCGCAGCTTCTCGTGCAGAAAGAGCTGCCGCTGCGCGCTCTCTATGCGTTGCTGCACCTTGCTCACGATGTCGTGCTCCATGCCGAGGACCGCGTTCTCCTCGGCCAGTGCCTCGATCAGAGCGAGGAGGCGCTCCTGCGTGGATTCCATCTCCAGGAGCGCCTGCTTCTCCGCCGTGTCGATTTGCAGGTGCGCGGCCACCACGTCGGCGGTCTCTTCGGGGTCGTCGGCCTGGCTCACGACGTACTGCACCTCGTCCGCCATCTGCGGGTTGAGCTGCACATAGACGGCGAACTCGGCCGCCACGCGGCGCGCCAGGGAGCGGCAGCGCACGAGCGCACGGTCGGGCGGCGCCAGCGGCGTCGAGCTCACGAGAAAGAACGGCTCGGTGCTCTCGAAGCGCTCGATGCGCACGCGCTCCTGCCCCTCGACGAGCGCCTTGACGCTGCCGTCCGGCAGCTTGAAGAGCTGCAGCACGTTGACACGCGTGCCGACGGGCATGATGTCGTCGGCCCCCGGGTCCTCGACGGAAGCCTCGCGCTGCGAGCTCAGAATGAGCGAGGTCTTCTGGTTGAAGGCCGTCTCGATGGCCTGGATGGACTTCTCGCGGCCCACGAAGACGGGCGCGACCATCTTTGGAAAGACGACCAGCTCGCGCGTAGGCAGCAGCGGCAGGGCCGCCTCCGGCGCGCTCGCGGCAGCGGCGCCGTCCGCGGCCGCCGCGTCGCCGTCAGGCAGACTCGGCGTCACGCTGCGGCGCCGCCTTCTCCGCCTCGGTGACCAGCGTGGGGTCGATGCCTCTCTCGATGCTCTCCCGCGTGATCACGCACTTGCGCACATCGCGGCGCGACGGCAGGTCGAACATCACGCCCATCAGCGACTCCTCGATGATCGAGCGCAGACCGCGCGCCCCCGTGCCGCGGGCGAGTGCCTTGGTGGCGATGGCCTTGAGGGCCTCGTCGGCGAACACCAGCTCGATGCCGTCCAGCGAGAAGAACTTCTGGTACTGCTTGGTGAGCGCGTTCTTGGGCTCGGTGAGGATGCGGCGCAGGTCTTCCTCGTCGAGGTTATGCACGGCCGAGACCACCGGCAGACGGCCGATGAACTCGGGGATGAGGCCGAAGTTGAGCAGGTCTTCGGGCAGGGCGTGCGTGAAGATGGTTCCCGGGTCCTTGTCGGCCTTGCTCGCGATGTCTGCCATGAAGCCCACGCCCTGGCGACCCATACGGCGCTCGATGATCTTCTCGAGGCCGGCGAAGGCGCCGCCGCAGACGAAGAGCACGTTGGTGGTGTCGATGGAGAGGAACTCCTGGTGGGGGTGCTTGCGCCCGCCCTGCGGCGGCACGCTCGCCACGGTGCCCTCGAGGATCTTGAGCAGCGCCTGCTGCACGCCCTCGCCCGACACGTCGCGGGTGATGGATGGGTTGTCGGCCTTGCGCGCGATCTTGTCGATCTCGTCGATGTAGATGATGCCGGTCTCCGCGCGCTTGACGTCGAAGTCGGCGGCCTGGATCAGCTTCAGCAGGATGTTCTCGACGTCCTCGCCGACGTACCCGGCTTCGGTGAGGGCGGTGGCATCGGCGATCGCGAACGGTACATTGAGGATGCGCGCCAGGGTCTGCGCGAGCAGCGTCTTGCCGCAGCCGGTGGGGCCGAGCAGCAGGATGTTGCTCTTCTGCAGCTCGACGTCGGTCTCGCCGGAGGCGACCGCCTGCACGCGCTTGTAGTGGTTGTACACGGCCACCGAGAGCGAGCGCTTGGCCTCCACCTGGCCGACCACGTAGTCGTTGAGGATGGCGTAGATGTCGTGCGGCTTGGGCAGGCTCTCGAGATCGAGAGCGACGGGCGCGGTGAGCTCCTCGTCGATGATCTCGTTGCAGAGGTCGATGCACTCGTCGCAGATGTACACGCCGGGGCCGGCGATGAGCTTCTTCACCTGACGCTGCGACTTGCCGCAGAAACTGCAGAGCAGCTGATCGTTGCCGTCGGTCGGTCCTGCCACCTCTCGCTCCTTCTCGAAGACCCGCCTCGCCCGCGCTAGCGGTGGGCGATGACGGCGTCGATGATGCCGTACTCCTTGGCGTCGGCCGCGCTCATGAAGTTGTCGCGCTCCGTGTCGGTGCGCACCTTGTCGACCGGCTGGCCGGTGTGTTCGGCAAGGATCTCGTCGAGCCGCTGGCGCAAGCTGAGGACTTCCCTCGCGTGGATCTCGACGTCGCTGGCCTGACCCTCGAAGCCGCCCATGATCTGGTGGATGAGGATGCGCGCGTTGGGCAGCGCGAAGCGCTTGTCTTTGGCGCCGCCGGCCAGCAGCAGGGCACCCATGCTCATGGCGCTGCCCACGCAGATGGTGCTCACGTCGGGCTTGATGAACTGCATGGTGTCGTAGATCGCGAGGCCGGAATACACGGAGCCGCCCGGGCTGTTGATGTAGAGGCTGATGTCTTTGTCGGGGTCGTCTGACTCGAGGTGGATCAGCTGCGCGACGATGAGGTTGGCGACGTCGTCGTTGACCGGGGTGCCAAGGAAGATGACGCGCTCGTTGAGCAGCCGGCTGAAGATGTCGAACGAGCGCTCGCCGCGGCTCGTTTGTTCGATAACGAACGGTACAAGTGGTGTCACGTGCTCACCCTCTTCTCGCGTTGATGCCGTCTCTGCGTGTGTTCCCGTGGCCGCAACGTCAGTCGTCGTCGGCCGCCGTGTCCGCGGCATCGGCCGCGTCTTCGGCGGCGGCCTCGTCCGCCTCGGTCATGGCGACCGGCACGGACGCGTCGGCGACGAAATCGACGGTCTTGGCCAGTAGCATTTCGTCGCGCACCGCCTCTTGCCTGCCCGATTCGCGCAGATCGGCGATGAGCTGCAGCGGGTCGCGTTCGAGCGCCGCAGCGTCGGCTTTGATGATCTCGAGCATCTCGTCGTCGCTCACCGCAAGGCCCTCGGCTTTGGTGATCTCCTCGAGCACGAGGCGGCGCTTGATGACGAGCTCGGCCTGCGGGCGCAGCTCTTCTTCGACCTGCTCCTCGGTCTTCTCGAGGACGCCCAGGTAGACGTCCATGGTGAGGCCGCGCTCGCCGACGTTCTCCTCGAGGTCGTGGTACAGACGGTGCGCCTCGCGGTCGATCATCGTGGACGGCACCTCGACGGCGGCGTTGGCGACGGCCTTGTCGACGGCCGCGGCGCGGAACTCGCGGCGCGCGCCGGCGTCGGCAGCGGCCTGCATGCGGGTGCGGATGTCGGCGCGCAGCTCCTCGAGGGTGTCAAACTCGCTGACGTCGGCGGCGAAAGCATCGTCGAGCTCGGGGACGACCTTTCCCTTGATCTCCTTGACGTTGACCTTGAACGACGCCGGCTGACCGGCGAGCTCCTCGGCCTGATAGTCCTCGGGGAAGGTGACGTCGAACACGACCTCCTCGCCACGCTGCGCCCCGACCAGCGCGTCCTCGAAGCCGGGGATGAGGTTGCCGCGGCCGATCTCGAACATCTGGTCGGCGCCCTGGGCGCCCTCGATGGGCTCGCCGTCCTGAGAGCCCTCGAGGTCCATGAGCACGAAGTCGCCGGTCTGAACGGCGCGGTCCTCGATGGGCTCGAGCTTGGCGAGCCGCTCCTGCAGCATGGCGAGCTGAGCGTCGATCTGCGCTTCGCTGACCGCGACCACGCGCTGCGGCACCTCGAGCCCCTTGTACTCGCCGAGCTTGGGCACCGGCATGGTCTGCACCTTGAGCGAGAACGTGTAGTCGGCGGCCTCGTCGAGAGGGCCGGCCTGAAGGTCCGACGTGCCCACGGCATCGTCGTACAGGCCGGCCTCGCGCAGGGCCTCGTCGCCCCATTCGGGGATCGCCACCTCGAGCGTCTCAGCGCGCAGGTAGTCGGCGCCGAGGTGCTGGACGACCAGGGCCATCGGCACACGGCCCTTGCGGAAGCCGGGTAGCTGCATATCGTCGCGGACCTTGGCCACGAGGCGGTCGTATGCCTTCTTGACCGCCTCGGCGGGCATGTCGACGGTCAGCAAGACCTCGTTCTCGGCGGTGGGCTCAACCTTGGTTTTCACTCTGCGTTCTCCGTCTCTGCGATGTGCGGCCGCCGGTGCGTCGCGCGCCGGCATCCGCTCTGTGGTCGGTGCGGGGGTCAGGTCTAGGCCTGTGGTGCGGGTGAGAGGACTTGAACCTCCACGAGCAAGAGCTCACCAGATCCTAAGTCTAGCGCGTCTACCAGTTCCGCCACACCCGCACGGCGTTAACGTGGACGGCCGGCGGCGGCGCCGGCCGGTTCATCGCGTGATTGGGGTGAAGGACGGGATTCGAACCCGCGACCGCCGGGACCACAACCCGGAGCTCTGCCAGCTGAGCTACCTTCACCACCGGTGACCGCTGACGGAAGCCGCCGGGTCAGCCCCGGCGCCGAACCGCGCGGTCGACGCAAAAGGATACCACGAGCGCGCGCGGGCGTCACACGGAGGGAGGCGGCTCGACTGAGCTGGTCTCCGGCTCGAGGGCCGGCTCCTCGTCGGGGACGACGTCCCCGGCCGCCGGCCCGCGCTCGGGCTCTGCCTCCGCCGCCGGCCCGGCCTCGATGTAGCTGTTGCGCACGTCCTGCAGCAGCCTTCCGTCCTGGACCTCAAGGATGCGGTCCGTCTGCTGCGCCACGCTGCGGTCGTGAGTGACGATCATGAAGGCCGTCCCCAGCTCGCGGTTGAGCTTGCGGAACAGCTCGTACACAGCCTTCGTGTTCACCGTGTCGAGGTTGCCGGTGGGCTCGTCGGCCAGCAGCAGCGCCGGGCGGTTCATGAGCGCTCTGGCGATCGCCACGCGCTGCTTCTGGCCGCCGGAGAGGTCGTTGGCGCCCTTGCCCTCGAGGCCCTCGAGGCCGAGCAGCGCCAGCACCTCCTCGGCGCGTGGCCGCAGGTCGGCGACGCTCACCCCCGCGATGCGCCCGGGCATGAGCACGTTTTCGAGCACGCTGAACTCGGGCAGCAGGTAGTGGAACTGAAAGACGAAGCCGATGAAGTCGTTGCGCAGGGTGGCGCGCTGCTTGCGGCTCGCCGCCGCCGTGTCGTGCCCGTTGAGCACCACGCGGCCGGTGGTGGGCGTGTCGAGCAGGCCGATGAGGTTCAGGAGGGTGGACTTGCCCGAACCTGACTGGCCGATGATCGACGCGAACTCCCCGCCCTGCAGGTCGAAGGACACGGCGGTGAGAGCCACCGTCTTGGCCACGGCGCCGTAGGTCTTGCCCAGGTCCTCGGCGTGCAGCAGCACGTCAGCCACCCTGGATCACCTCGATCGGGTCGAGCTTCGAGGTGCGGCGCGAGGGGATGAGCGACGAGACCATGGCCACGAGCACGCCGACCACGAAAGAGATCACGACGAACCCCACCTGGGGATGGATGGGGAACAGCGAGGTGGAGTTGCGCCCCGCGAAGGTGAACAGCGCGATGAGGACGAGCCCCCCGCCGACGCCCACGGCGGCGCCGCTGACCCCGAGGATGGCGGCCTGCCAGAGGAAGATGCGGCCGGACTCGCGGTCCTTCATACCCATCGCCTTGAGGATGCCGATCTGGCGCGTCTTCTGGACGGCCGAGATGGCGAGCGTCGAGGCGATGCCCAGGGCCACCGCGATGAGGACGAAGAACTGGATCATGTAGCTCGACGAGCTCTGGCTCTTGAGGGCCGAGAGAAGGTCGGCGTTGGCGGCCTGCCACTCGGTCACCTTGAGGCCGCTCAGGGCAGGCTGCGCGCGCAGGCTTTCGGCAACGGTCTTGGAGTCGAAGACGTTGCTCACCTGGGCGTCGACGGCCGTGTACTGGTCGGCGCCGAGGCCGAGGACGCCGGCGGCGTAGGCGCCGTCGACGAAGGCCGTCGTGCTGTTGGCCGCCGCCGAGCCGAAATCGAAGATGCCGCTCACGGTGAGCTTGGCCGGCTTGCCGTCGGGAAGGACGAATGCGGCGATGTCGCCGGCCTTGAGAGCGTTGGCTTCGGCGAAGTCCTTGCCGACCATCACCTCGGCGGCGCCGAGCTGCGCCGTGCCCGAGGTGAGGTGCCCAGAGATGTCGTAGATCGTGTCGAGCTGCGTCAGCTGACCGCCGATGAGCTGCAGTGGCGCGCTGTCGGCGCCCTTCTTGAAGATGGCTGAGAACGATCGCGTCGGCACGACCGTCGTGATCTGCGACTCGTTCTTCATGGCCAACTGAAGGCCGGCGGTGTAGTCGAGCGAGGCGCCGGCCGTGGTGGCCTGCACGATGAGCTGCGGGCTGTTGCCGATGGTCTGATCGACGAGGCTCGTCTGGAGGCTCGTGATCAGCGAGCCGAGAAAGACCTGGACGCCGATGCCGACGGCGATGCCGGCGGCGATAAGGATGGACTGCGCAGGACTCTTGCGCAGAAAGCGCGCGGCGATGCTGAGGCTGAGCACGACTCAGCCCTCCCCGCCGCCCGCCGCCGGGTGCCCGCCCAGCAGCGCCTCGAGGTCGAGCAGCTCGCGCGGCGCCCAGCCGTCGGTGCCCAGAGCGAAGGCCGGGCCCCCGACCCACACGTCGATGCCCGGAAGCTGCGCCTTGAGGTAGTCCACGTGACGGCGCAGGGCGACGCGGTGATAGTGCGTGGACGAGCTGAGCACGAGAGCATCGACGCCCAGCCTGCGGGCGGCGTCGACGACGTCGTCGATCGGCGTGTCGGCGCCCAGGAAGTACGTCGTCCAGCCGGCCATGTCGAAGCGGTCGCTGACCATGCGCAGGCCCAGGTCGTGGCCTTCTTCGGGCGGGCTGGCCAGGAGGACGCTGCGTGCGGCCGGCGGGACCGCCGCCTTGGCCTTCAGCACGCCGGGGTAGACGATCTCGACGACGCTGCGCACCATCGCGCTGGCCAGATGCTCCTCCCAGACGGCCAGGTGCCCGCGCTGCCAGGATGAGCCGGCCTGTACGAGCAGCGGCGTGAGGACCTCGTGGTAGAGCTGCGCGATGCCCACGGCGCCGCTGCTCACGGCCTCCACGGCCGCGCGCACGAAGGCGGGCTTGTCGTGCTCGGCCAGGTGAACGGCCAGCACGTCGAAGAGCTGAGCAGCGGTGATGGGCGCGCTGGCGGGAGGCTGAACCGGCGACGGCGCGGCGGCGCTGGCGCCCTCTGCGCCCTCCGCGCCCTGTTCCGGTCCGCTGTCCACGTCGTCGCTCATCGGCAGGCTTCTACCCAGCACCTCGCCGCGCGTAACAACAGGCCACGCGGCACCGGCAGGCTGCGCCGGGGCGGGAACGAGCAGAATCGGCGCCGCACTGAGGAGATTGCCGGTTCAACCCAGCCGGTGGGCGAAGATGCGACTGCGGCATGAGGCGCGCGCGCCTTGGCGCCAGTCGCTTGTCCAGAGCGTTCGCGCCCGCAGACGCCCGACGGTCACGGCGGCGGCGCAGAGGGACGGTTCGGGGCGTCGCGAGCCGCTCACGAGCGCCAGGTCTGCGGTCGCTGCTACAGGTTTGTGAACATGACCAGGGGCAGCGGGTTGTCGACCTCGTCGAAAGGCAAGTCCTTCTTGTCCTCCGGCACCGCGGACAGGCCGAGCAGCCGGACACCAGGTAGGAGCTTCCGGCGCGCTTCACGTCGGCTCGGACGGAGTCACGCGCGTGACTGCCGCGCTGCTTCAGATCGATCCCGTGCGTATTCCGGCCCAATTCGGCCACCGATTCCGTCTCAATTCGGCCGGCCGTTCCGATTCATTCCGGCCACCTGGTCCGCTTGATAGCGGCCACCAATTCCGCTTCATCGCGGCCGCCCGGGGCGCACGCTGACAGACCGCGAGACTGGCCCCGCTCCTCGCTGCGCGCGACCTCGCGGATCGCCTTCATGAGCCTGCCGACGTTGCGGCGCTGGAGGGTGCGGGTGTGCGCCGCGTGCGTCCACCGTCATCTGGCCGCAGCTGCCGGTGAGCGTGAGCTCCCCTCGCGTCTTCGGGTCGAGGCCGACGACGAAGCGCTGGTCGATGTGGATGCGCTCCTCGCCCGCGAGCCGTAGGACGATGACCGCAAGGCTGCTGCGCCGCTCGTACACGGACGCCCGGCTCTCGCGCGCGAACGTATCCGTCCGAAGGGTCGGCTAAGGTGGAGAGCCTGGGCGGACACTCACGTTCGCGGTTGTCGCCGCCGATAGCCTGATGGTAGTGCCGAATCTTGAGATCGAGGTGGATGAGCCATGGGTGACGTAACCTTCCTTATGATGAACTCCGAAACGGGCAAGCCTCAGGGCACTGTATCCGGAGCACCTGCGGACGTGGCCGATTTTCTCGCCATTTGGGTCAAGAACACAGAAGAGGGGATCTCGCTCGAGCGGCGGCTTGGCGTTGAGCTGAGGCCGCCTTCGGAGCCCACGGCTGAAGAGTGACGTTCTCGTTGGCGGCGCCGTCCTCGCCGCCGGCGACGGCTGCGCGACAGTCACCGTCAGCGGCACGGACTGCGGCGCGACGCCGGGCAGCAGTCGCGTGACGTTCGGCAGCCAGACGCGTAGCGACTACCCCCCGTGGCGCGCGGTGCGCAGAGCAAGTGCAAGGCAATCGGGCGGCTCGTGCCTCACGGCAGCGGCGTCCGTGACTTGTCAAGCTCGCTGCTGGATTTCCGCGGGCCGGCACTCGCCCGGCGCGCCGTATCAGCCAATGATCTTGGCCTTGAGCTTGGCGAGCTCCTCGTCGCTGAGCGCCCCGCCGGCGCGCGACTTCGCCAATCTCTCGAGCTCATCCACGGCGCTGCGCGTGCCGCCCGGCTCCGCGTCCTTGGTGCGAGCCGCTGAGGCAGGCCCGCGGGCGGGAGCCGTCGCCTCGCTCTTCGCGATCAGGCCCGCGAAGGCGCAGGCCACGACGCAGCCGGTGAGGTCCGCCTCGTGCGTGCACCCTTCCCATGCGAAGGGGAAGCCTTAGCGGTCGAGGTTGCAGCACATCTCCAGGCGCTGCTTGTTGGCGCGGTGGACGGCGACGGCGTCGCGGTAGGGCTCGATGCTCACGATCTGGCTGAGGTATGCGCTGCCCGTGCGCTTCTCGCCGATGAACGCGTAGCGCTTGTACGTGAGCACGAGAGTGCCGCGGTCGACGTCGTGCAGCTCCTCGTGGGGCGCGGCGCGGAAGGCGCCAAGGTTGAACGAGAGGTTCTTGGCGAGGCGCATCCGGGGGCCGCCGTAGACCCCTTGCGTCACGCGGCGCGGTTCCCGCACGGTCACGTCGCGGCACAGCCCCGACACGAGCTCGCCCCTCTTCAGGGCGACCGGCGACTCCACCTTGACCTCGGCACAGCCGGGCTGAAGAAGGCTCCAGAAGGCGGCGTTCGCAGTCCGAAGATATCGGCGTGGCGACACACGGAGTGGCCGGTGTTGGGGGCCGCAGTGGCGGTCGGCTTCCTCGTCCCGCTTCTCGACGGAGAGCGGCGCCTGGTAGGCCCCAAGAAGGGGAAACGGCCGGAAGCCTCCGGCCGTCTCAGGTGGCCCCCTCGGGGGTGCACCGCGATTCCCCCACAGTATACCCAGCGGCAGCCGCGACGTCTATGTGGCCCGCACCCATGCCTCGAGGCGCCTCACTTTGGCGCGGTTGTCGGTGTGGACGATGAGGTCGAACACGCGCGCGGGCACGCGGCTTCTCAACTCATCAGTCCGGGAAGCGTACGCTGTGGTCGCACGGTAGACCTCCCGCTTGGGGAAGCCGAGACCGGCCGACAGGTACACGACCAACACCAGGTAGTCGGTGATCGTGTCGAAGCCGAGACGCAGCGCGGGTTCGAACCCCATCTCGCGGGCGAGCATTCCTGCGACCTTCTTGCGGATCGTGGCGCTCGCAAAGCGCGTGTCGAAGACGACCCCGTTGTGGGCCACCGCGTTGCGCAGGTCGGTGATCGCGAACGCCAGGTGCGGCACGAGATCAGCATTGCCTCTCCGGACGCCCCAGCTGTCCGCGATGCGCACCAGTGCGTCAGACGACAGCTGCTCGAGCAGGCGGCCGAAGTGGCCGAGCGTGATGACCTCGAAAAGCGCCCAGAGCGGCACGACCTCACCGGGAGCGTCATAGTAGTGGGTGACAATCCGATCGCCGCGCCTGTGCCGCTCAAGGAGAACTTGGTTGCCGGCATGGATGACTTCGAGCTTGCCCTGCCGTCCGTTCTTCTTGGTGCCGGGCATCAGCCGGCCGTAGACGTCGTTCAGAACAGAGGAGTCGGCGGCCTCCAGCAGCTCGACCAACGCGAGATTCTTCATCGTCATCTCGAGCTTCATCAGCAGGGGATAGAAGAGTGCTTTCAGGCCGCTGTCGAAGCTCACGACGGCCGCCAGGTCGTCGAACCCGGCGTACGGGATCCTTCTGGCCGGCGAACCGCTGAAGCGGTAGCCCTTGTAGCCGTGGAAGTAACCCATGTGCGCGCGCGCCCGCTTGTGGGCGGAGCCACGCACGTCGATGCCGGCACAGCTGCGCATGTGCCGCATGAGAGCGTTGAGCGACTTGTAGGTGGGAGTGCTCATCGTGGAGAGGGAGACTCCAGTCGACCGTAGCGGCAGCCGGTTCGCGGCACAAGGATGACAATGGATTAGAGGAACTCTGCCCGTCACGTGGCGATACCGGCTCGACCTCGATGACCACGAACCCGCACGTGCCCGCTCCCCGAGCCGCCGCAGTCCGAGGAGGTCGAGGCGGCGATGCGGGTGGTGGTCCGTGACCTGGCGGCCTGCAGCCGGAACCCGCACCAGCAGAGGGTTGTCCGCAGGTGAGAATCGGCTCAAGGTGAGCTCCTCGCCGTGACGCGGATCCGGAGGGCCAGGTCAGTTCCTCGCGAACCGCAGCCGGCACGAGTGCAGAAGGCCGTCGGCGGCGATGACCTGCTCGTGCATCCGGGCGGAGAGGCGGCGCGGCGCGCAGGCGCCTGTCGCCGGACCGGGGCGTCGCCGGTACTCGCGTGATCCCCTCCCTCAGCGGCGCACCGAGGCCCGGCGCCCTTGAGCTCGCGCGGCATAACTTGATCACGCAGGTCGAGGATGATCACGTTATGAGCATCATGATCACGATGCCGCATCCCAGGGCCGGCTTCGCCGGCGGTCGCCGGCCTCAGCCCAGCTTTGTCCACCTCGCGTCACGACCGCGCGTGGCTTGCAGCCTGCCGTCGCGGCGCCAGTCCCTCAGCACCCTGTTGATCGTGGGCCGGCTCACGTGCGGGCACGCGCGCTCGATGTCGGCCATGCTGAACTGCGAGGGCAGTCGTTCGATGCAGTCCACGACCATCTCGCGCTTCGCGCCGCGCGCGCCCGCGACTGCGTCCACGCGCGCTTCCAGCTCGCGAGACGCCGCGAGCACGATGCCCATGGAGTACTCGACCCACGGCCGCAGATCGTGCCGCCCCTCGTGCCAGCCGGCCGACGAGGCCTCAAGCGCCTCGTAGTAGCCTCGCCGCGTGTCCTCGATCAGCTTCTCCAAGCTCACGTACCCCCCGACCTCGTACCCGTCGCGATAGAGGAGGACGAGCGTGAGCAGACGGGACATGCGCCCATTGCCATCCAGGAAGGGATGGATGCAGAGGAAGTCCAGGCAGGAGGCGGGGTAGGAAGGAGCGGATCCACTACGCCGGCGAGACGGGCGCTGTCGAGGCCGAGGTGGAGCGCGTCCATGGCATCCGCGGTCTGGAAGGCCCGCACCGGGGTGAAGCGGATGCGTCTCGTCCCGTCCGCAGCTTCCTCCTCGATGGAGTTATCGCCGATCTTCCAGCGGCCGCCCGGGTCCGGCACGTACCGGCAGATGTCGCGGTGCAGCTGCAGGACACGGCCCGGAGTGAAGGGCATGTCTATCGCCGATGTGTGCACGGTATCCAGCACGTCACGGTAGCCGACGATCTCCACTTCCGCCCGGTTTCTTGGCGCCGTCTTCTGCTCCATAGGCGCCTTGAGCCGCGGCGGCACAGCGGTGATGTCCTCGATGCGGCTCGAGGACTCCACGCTCTGGATGCGGGCCACCTGCACAAGGGTGTCAAGCACGACGGGAGCCGTGCGCCGGTACAGGTCCTGCCTGCCCTTGTGCTCACCAATCAGGCGCACGGTGGAGAGCAGCGCCGGCGAGATGCGCATCTTCTCGAGCGCCCGGTGCCGAACGGGCCTCGCGCCATCATCACCTCTCGGTTGCCGTTAAACATGGTCACGTTGTGGCTACCTGACTGCTTTAGCATGATCTCGTGCACTCCTGGCCTCGAGACGGGAGATGACGTGATCGGCACGCTGCGCGGCTGGAAGCAGCTCGCCTCATCGGGCCGCGGGCACCGCTCCCGGAAGGAGCCCTCAAGCCCCTCGCGGGAGCTCGGGCGAGCGGAGCTCCGGCCTCGTTACCCAGCCGATGTGGCGTGAGAGTTAGGCGAAGTCGACCCGGCCCGAGTCGGCAAGATGATACAGATCACGAGCCAGGGCGCCCGGACCCTTGCTGGGATTCATGTGGCCCATTCCTCGAAGCGCGGCCACCGGCCAAGATGCGCGTGATCGGGGCGCCGGCGTCATGCCTACCAACGTAGCTACCAGGCGACGCGGCTGCGAGGCTCACGAATCGCCGGCGTGGTGGACGTTGACTGACGCGGATGGGTGACGTTGCCGCGCCGCGGTGGCGGGCGTCCGCACGACGGGGACGTCCTTCGATCTCAACTCCCGAGGAATCCTCGGTGGTTGCTCCTTCGCCGCCTCATGACCGCGAACCCTCACGCGCCCGCTCCCCGAGTCTCCGCGGCCCGAGGAGGTCGAGGCGGCAAAGCATATGGTGGTCCGTGACCTGGCGGCCTGCGGCCGAAACCCACGCGGGCAGAGGGTCGTCCGCGGGTGGGGATCGGCCGCAGATGACCTCCTCGCTGCGCGCGACCTCGCGGATCGCCTTCATGAGCTTGCCGACGTTGCGGTGCTGAAGCAGGCGATGCGCACCGCGTGCGTCCACCGCCGCCGGGCCGCATCCGCAACTGACCGTGAGCCCCGCCTTCGTCTCCGGGTCGACGCCGGCGAGGAAGCGCTCGTCGATGTCGACGCGGTACTTGCCCGCGGGCCAAGAGACGATGACCGCGAGGCTGTTGCGCCGCTGGTAGACGAACAGCCGGCCCTTGCGGAACGCCAGCTCGAGCTCCCCACGTGATCTCGCCCGGACCCGCGGCGGCCTCGGCGTGCGCAGTCCCGCCGACACCCTGTGACCCGCCCTACGCCGTCCGCATATCTCCGCGCCCTCAGGTTCCGTGGACGCCATACGCAGAACAACGTTGGCTTCTGCGGCAGTGCCACACACACGGCATACTCATTGTTAGCCGCACGAGCCAGCGACGCTGACGTGGGTGCATCGGTGGTACAATAAACGCTAGCGAAGGAGGTACCCCTGATGAGTGCAATCCCCACTATCGTCCCGATCAGCGAGCTGCGTCAGGATGCTTCGGCCATTTTGAAACGGGCAGCGGCTTCCGGTGAACCAGTGTTCATTACGCAGCACGGGCGCGCCTCTGCGGTCCTGGTCAGCGCGGGCGCCTACGAGCGTGCCCAGCACGACTTCGAGATCCTGCGCCTGCTGGCGCGCGGCGAGGCCGACATCGAGGCCGGCGTGGGCTACGACCTGGAGACCGTGATGGCAGAGGCCGAAGCGCTGCTCGGCGAGTCGTGACGCTGAAGGTCCGATTCACGCCGCCTGCCCGCGCCCAGTTCCTGGCGGCTCTCGCCTACATCCGCGCGGACAGGCCGTTTGCCGCCCGGGCATTTCAGCAGAGAGTGAATGCCGTGCTTGCCCGGCTCGGGGACTTCCCCGACTCGGGTCGCGTGGTTCCGGAGTTCCCGGATCTCCAGTTCCGCGACGTCATTGTCGACCCGTACCGCTTCTTCTACCGCGTGAAGGGCGGGACTGTCTGGGTGGTTGCGACATGGCATGGGGCGCAGATTCCGGACGTCCCAGCCGAGGTCATCGGCGGCTAACAAGCAGTTCGAGCAGACCGGCCCGAAAGCCACGATGTGGGTCCGAATTGGGCCGGAATACGCAGTGCAGTGGACGCGGACAGGTGAGACAGCATCTCCTCACCGATGAACCTGGTCGGCGGAGGCGCCTCAAATCTACGAAGCCCTTCCGTCACTTCGCTCCCACTGAAGGCTCAGCCGCAACGCAACCCGCCGCCGGAAGCCACCCGCAGTGGCGGTCGGCTTACTCGTCCCGATTGACGATGGCGAGCGGCGCCTGGTTGCCGGCCGACAAAAGGAAACGGCCGGAAGCATCCGGCCGTCTCAGGTGTCTCCCTCGAGGGTGCACCGCGATTCGATGAGAGCATACCCGGGAGGCAGAGCCGAGTCTACGTGGTCCGGATCCATGCCTCGATCCGCCTCGCCTTGCCCCGATTGCCCGAGTGGACGATCTGGTCGAACACGCGACGGTGAGCTCGAGTCCGAAGCTCGTCCGAGAGAGCCGCGAAGGCGCTGGTCGCCTGATAGACATCCCTCTTGGCGAAGCCGAGTCGCACGCACAGATGGGCCACGGCTGAGAAGGCCACCCACTTCCTTCCGGACCTTGGCGCTCGCGAACCTCGTGTCAAAGACGGCGCCGTTGCGAGCCACCGCGTTGCGCGGCTCGGTGACCGCGAACACGAGGCGGGGCACGAGGCCCGCGTCTTTGCGCTTGAGCCCCCAGCTCCCCGCCACTCTCACCAGTGCATCAGAGGAGAGCTGCTCGAGGAACCGCGCGAAGTGCCCGAGCGTGATGACCTCGAACAGCGCCCAGAGGGACACAGCCTCACCTGGGGCGTTGTAGTAGTGGGTGACGATGCGGTCCCCGCGCCGGTACCGCTCCAGCAAGACCTCGTTGCCCGCGTGACTCCAAACCTCATGCGCACGCCCTCCTTGGCGAACAGCGGGATAGACCTGGAGAGCGGCGCGAGCTTGAGTTCGACGAAAGCATGGTACAGGCCCATGACGAGCCACCTGCCCATGCGTTTCTCAGCCCCGAAGCAGGACGCCGGCCAAACGAGGTTCTGGCCGGAGGCGATGAGGGCGAGAAGCTTGTCCGGCTCCCCGCTCGCAGGCGCCACCAGCTCCTCCTCAACCTCCTGCTCGCCAAGAAGCCCGTGGCAGCCGGAGCCCGCACCGAGCGCCGTGCTCTCGAGCAGAAGCAAGTCGGCGTCATCGTCGCGGCGACAGCCCAGTCAACGAGGCCGCTCCGCATTCCGGACGCGCGCGCAGATACAATCCGGGCAGACCAGCCATCAGCCGCGCCGCGGGCGCGCACACACGGGGGGTCAACATGGGCCTCGATCAGCACGTCGTCGACACGCTCGTCTCCCTCGTTCGCCAGACCTACCCGGGCTGGGAGTCCTTCGCCGATGAGCGGACGGTGAGGGAAGAGCGCGTGTACAAAGTCGAGGCCGTCGAGAAGGCCATAGGTTCGGACGGCCTCCTGCTGGAGTCCGGCCTGCGCGAGGATCTCGAAGGCCGCGCGTTCAACTCGTTCTATGAGAGGTTCAAGAAGATCGCTCAGGCCACCAATCTGCTCTACATGAGCACCCCGAATACCGGCGACCTGAATGCTCTCCACCTCGCCCATGACGCCGAGCCCGAGATCTTTGAGCGCTTCTGCTGGGCGCTCTTTGACCTGCTCTGGGGCGATGGCTCGTCGCCCGACAGACTGGGCCGCTATCTGAGCCTCGTGGCGGCAGAAGGCCTGCCGAGCAAGTGGACGTTCCCGACGTACTTCCTCTTCCTCACTCACCCGGACGAAGACCTGTTCGTCAAGACAGACACCATGAGGAGGCTGGCCAAGGAGCTCAAGACGCCGTGGACCGCCAAGGGGAGCCCCACGGCCGAAGAGTACGGCGCCATCTTGGCCTGGTCTCACGAACTACGGGATTCGCTGGAACCGTTCGGCGTGCAGGACATGATCGACGTGCAGAGTCTGCTGTGGATCGCCGGATCGGAATTGGGCACGCCAACGCAGCCCCAGGCGAATGGCTTCTGGAAGATCGCGCCAGGCGCGGGCGCACGGGACTGGGACGCCTGCCGCGAGGGCGGTTTCATCAGCATCAACTGGGAGCAACTGGGCGACGTGGGCGCGATGAGCCATGAGGAGCTCAAGACCGCGCAGGCCGCGGCAGTAGACGAGAACGACGACTGGACCGTCTCGGGAACCGAACAAGTGTGGCATTCCGCCCACGACATCGCAGAAGGCGATCTGATCGTCGCCAACAAAGGCAAGTCCGAGGTCGTCGGCTTTGGCAAGGTGACAGGCCCATACGAGTACCTCAAGGGAGTCGAACACGGCCACCACCTGCCGGTTGAATGGTTCGATGTTCGGCTACGCCGGCTCCCCGAACCGCGCCACGGCTGGATGCGCACCTTGAGGAGCATGAGGAGGGGCGAGTTTGATGCTCTACTCTCACTCCCGCCGGATGCATCCGCGGATGTGCTCGGACCGCCCTTCGACAAGATCTTCGCCGACCGCGCCGACGCGGAGCAGGGTCTTGACCTCATGGCGCAAGCCCTCGGGAAACTGGGCGTGATCAACATTCAGGACGAGCGCTTCGCAGTGACACTGAACGCCGGCGCGCATCTCCTCACCCTCTACTTCGGCCCATGGTGCGTAATGCGCTGGGGGCCGGCGTCCAAACCGGACCGCCTGCAGCTGGCGATGTTCGCCGACGCCCCTGGCACGAGCGGAATGGAAGTGCACTTCCGCTTCAAGCAGAAGGTTGAGGATGATGAAGTCGTGCTGCGCCTCATAGGACCGGGCGCCGTGACCGCCGAGGTACGACAGCACTTCCTTGAGACCGCACGACTTGTCGGGAGTACCTTCGCGCATCACGGGATTTGCGGCGAACGCAAGTATCACGTTCATGAGGTCGCGGAGGCCCTCTTCGACGAATCTATACGCGATCGGCTCCTGACCGAGGGGCTTGAGAAGCACGAACCCGAGGAGGGCGAGGTGGCGGTGGACCCGGCTTTCACCCCAGAGGCCATGGAGCTCCTCACGGCCCTGGCGGCGGACCCGACGAAGTCGTTCTACGCCGCCCACAAGGACGGGCTCACGAAGTACGTTCAGGAGCCCGTTCAGGATCTTCTCCTGACCGTCGGCGAACGCGTCGCGCCGCCGCTCAAACAGGCGCTCGAGACGAAGAAGCGCCTCTTCGGCATCTTCCCCAAGAACGACTTCGGCAGGGGCGGCGCCTGGGCGCACTACTGGGGTGCTTTCTACCCCGTCGGCGGCAAGAAGAGCGAGGGCTGCCAGCTCTACGGTTTCCTCAACGAGGAGGGGCTCTCGTACGGCTTTTCCATCGGCAACTACGCGAGTGAGGACCGCAAGCGCTTCGCGCGCAACGTCGAGGAGAACCGCCAGGCCATCGTCGCCGCGCTCGGAGACACCATCAACGCGCCCGGCTTCGAGTTCGGCCGCGAGAACGAGAGCGCCGGCGGCCACATCACCGTGGGCAACGAGGGGCTCGACCTCGCCGGGTGGCTGGAACAGGGCACCCAGGTGGCGCCACATGTGCGCGTGGTCGTGCCTTGGCACGAACTGCTGGGCATCGAGCGCGATCAGCTCATCGACGACGTGGCGAATGCCTTCGCCCGCCTCTTCCCGCTCGTGTTGCTCGCCACATCCGACGATCCGCTGCCCGCCATCCGGGTCTACATGGAGGGCGACATCGAGGACGAGGACGAGATCGAGGTCAACCCGCCCTACTCCCTCGACGACCTCGTCGCCGAGACCTCGCTGCCGAAGAAGAACCTCGAGGCCTGGCTGCGAGCCATCGACCGCAAAGGCCAGGCGATCCTGTACGGGCCGCCGGGCACCGGCAAGACCTACGTGGCCGAGCGGCTCGCCAAGCACCTCGTGGCCGGCGGCACGGGCACGGCAGAGCTGGTGCAGTTCCACCCGGCCTACGCCTACGAGGACTTCATGCAGGGCATGCGCCCCAAAGCCCGCGACGGCGGCGGGCTCGACTACCCAATCATGGACGGCCGTTTCAAGCAGTTCTGCGACCAGGCGCGTGGCCGCTCCGGCCTGAGCGTACTCATCATCGACGAGGTGAACCGCGCCAACCTGGCGCGCGTGTTCGGCGAGCTCATGTACCTGCTCGAGTACCGCGAGAAGAGCATCCCGCTGGCCGCCGGCGGCCGCTTCAGCATCCCGGCCAACGTGCGCCTCATCGGCACGATGAACACCGCCGACCGCTCCATCGCCCTGGTCGACCACGCGCTGCGCCGCCGCTTCGCCTTCCTCCCGCTCTACCCCGACTACCGGATGCTCACGGACTACCACGCCAAGAACGGCGGCGGTTACGACCCGGCCAAGCTCGTCGAGGTGCTCAAGGACCTGAATCGCAAGATCGGCGACCACCACTACGAGGTAGGCACGTCGTTCTTCATGCGCGCGGACATCGCTGACCAGCTCCCCGACGTGTGGAGCATGGAGATCGAGCCGTACCTGGAGGAGTACTTCTTTGACCAACGGGCGACGGTCGACAGCTTCCGCTGGGGCGAGGTCAAGAAGAAGCTGGGGGCGGAGTGACCTGTGGCAGTTGAGGCGCCCAGCTCGACCCGCCGGATTCTCGAGCTCGAGGAGTACATGACGCTGGAGCTGGCGCGCGACGAGCTTGACGAGCACCTCGGCGAGGCGCTCTGGCGGCAGTACGGCAGCAAGATCAGCGTCGAGTTCCCGTCGGTGAAGACCGGTCACAAGTGGCAGCTGACGCCGCAGGGCTGGGTCGGGTACATCGTGCTCACGGACGACCTCCACCTGCGGCTGAGGCCCAAGGTGCCGATCGCCAACCTGTTCCGCATGCTGGAGTACGCCTACAAGCTCAAGATCCACCTGGCCGACGGGCTCGCGGATTGCGCGAGCCTCGAAGAGCTCTACGAGCGGCTCGCGCACATCCTCGCCCGCCGCGTGCTCGACCGCGGGCGCAAAGGCTTCTACCGCACATACGTCCCGGAGAGCGACCGCCTACCCTACGTGCGCGGCCAGCTCGACGCGCGGCGGCTGATCACGCGCCCCTGGGACGCGCACCTGCAGTGCGCCTACGAGGAGCATACCGGCGACATCGCCGATAACCAGATCCTGGCGTGGACCCTGCAGCGCATCGCGCGCAGCGGCCCGTGCGGCCGGCGCGTTCTGCCGACGGTACGCACCGCCTACCGGAGCATCCAGTCGTTCGTGACGCCGGCGCCCTTCGCGCCGGCCGCGTGCGTGGGCCGCCTCTACAACCGCCTCAACGAGGACTACGAACCGCTGCACGGGCTCTGCCGCTTCTTCCTCGAGCACAGCGGCCCGCACCTCGACAGCGGCGACCGCGCCATGCTGCCCTTCCTCATCGACATGAACCGGCTGTTCGAGCTGTTCGTCGCCGAATGGCTGGCGGCGCACCTGCCCAAGACCCACAGCATCAAGGCGCAGGAGCACGTGGAGATCACGGCGTCCGGAGACCTCGAGTTCATTGTGGATCTCGTGCTGTACGACGCCGTCGAGGACCGGCCGCTCTGCGTGCTCGATACCAAGTACAAGCGGCCGGAGACGCCGGCCGCCGGCGACATCGAGCAGGTGGTCGCCTACGCGGTGAGCAAACGCTGCCATGACGCCGCGCTCGTCTACCCGGTGCATCTGCAGGAGCCCCTGGTCACTTGCGTCGGCGACCACATCAACGTTCGCAGCCTCACGTTTGCCCTGAATGGCGACATCGATGAAGCCGGCGAGGCACTCGTTGACGAGCTTATCTCTCTGGGAGTAGTCGCATGAGCGACACCATGCTCGTGACGACTTGGTCGAACGGCGCGCCCGATCTATGAGCCTCATGCCGCGGTCCGCCGCCGCCTGACGCCCATCCCGGCGCGTCAACCGAGACCAGCGCAAACGTCCACCCGCGCGGCCTCGGCTTTGTCTCCTCTTGCGAGTATCCTCGCGCCATGCCACCCGCGTCCCGCATCGCCCGCTTGCCAGCCATAACTTCTGAGTTATGATTAGGCTGCGCCGCATCGAAGTCGGCCAATGGAGCGTCCTCGCGATATGCGACGATCGTGGAGGCTGTCAGGTGCTGGAGCTCGTCGACGGACTCCTGGTCGACAGTAAGCGTGACTACGACCAGGTCGCGGCGCTGCTGAAACGAACCGCCGCCCATGGTCCACCGAGAAGCGAACGGCTCTCGCGGAAGCTGACGGACGACATCTATGAGCTCAAGACAAGGGGCGGCATCCGCATCCCCTACTTCTACGACGAGGGCCGCATGATCATCTGCACCGAAGCGCTCCGCAAACCGAAGAAGACCGAGTTGCGAAGCCTGATCACGCGCGCCCTGGCGGAACGGGAACGCTACCTCGAGGCGAAGCGCCACGGTGACATCGAGGTCATCCGGGAGGACTCATGACTATCAGGTCGTTCAAGGACATCTTCGACGAGGCGGAGAAGCATCCCGAGCTCCACAAGGAGCTCGCCATCCTCGAGTTCACCGAGGAGCTCTGGCGCGTGATGCAAGAGAAGGGCGTCTCGGGAACCGAGCTCGGGCGTCGCATCGGCAGCTCGCAGGCCTACATCTCGCGCGTCCTCAACGGCGGCGCCAACTTCACGCTAGGGACCATGACCAAACTGGCCATGGGCCTCGGCATGGAGCTGAAGATGCACCTCGCGCCCTCCAATGCCGCCACCGTGTGGCGCGATGTGTACACCATGCACTCCCGAGCTGCCGAGGCGGGCGGGAGTGTTATCAAGCGTGAGTTCACCGATGCGCCGCCGAGGGCGCTCCAGTTTGCCGCCGCGCCCTCCACGCCACGCGGCAGCGCGGCAATCACAAGCGAGGAGGGGACCAATGGCGCAGCCGCCTCTGCTGCTTGAGGAGTCGTACTTCGATATCGTCAGCCTCGAGGCGGCTCCCGAATACGTGCCGGACGCTGAAGGACAGCCGGGGCGTCACGGCGTCGAGATGCAGCTCGGTCTGGCCACCGTGGACGACAACCCCGATGTATGGCGGGTGTCGCTCGACATCGCGCACAAGGTCGTCGAGGAGGAGACCCTGCGCTACCGCTTCCGCCTTCGTGCCATCGGCTTCTTCCGCTACGTGGCTGATGAGATTCCGGAGACTGAAGTGGCACAGCTCGTCGCGACCAACGGCGCCTCGATCCTCTACTCGTCGGCGCGCGAGTACTTGCTGATGCTCACCAGCCGCACGCCGTGGGGGCAGCTGAGCCTGCCGACGATGAGCTTCGCGGACGCGGTGCTGACGCCGGATGAGGCATAGCCAGAAGCATGGTCAGGCGTCGGCCGCCGCCGCCATCGCCTCCCGAAGCGTCAGGAACACGCTCTTGAAGTCGTCGAGCTTCTCGTCGAACGCGGAGAGCGGCACGCTCGGCTCCGGAGCAGAGACGTCGTACAACCCCCAGTTCAGGTACAGCCTCAGGCCGTCTCTGCCGTCCACACACTGGAATGCGGCGTTGGGCGACACTGATCCGCCGTGCCGGCGCGCGCGCGTAGAAGTTGAACGCCCCGGCACCTCACTGCCGGCGAGGCGCTCCTGCGGACTCTGCCGCCGGCGGGCGACTGATCCAAGTCAGTCCCGGCGCAGGTTCTCAAGCCCAGCCTTGAAGCGCTCCCGGCCAACGTCATCCGGCGTGGCGCTGTCGAACACCCTGAAGCCTTCTTCCTCGTCCAGGCGGCCGCACATGACCATCTCAAGCGTCAGCCGGGCGGTCGACATGACCTCGAGTCCGTACGTCCGTCGCGCGAAGTCGCAGCCCCAGTTGTCGTCCATGATCACCAGCTCAGTCCCTCGATACTTCGCGATGAGGACAGTGGCGATCTCGCCGGCATGCGCACGATCGTGCTCACCGAGGGCGTGCTTCAGCCCCAGCAGTCGCGCGAACTCGTCCTTGAGGTCGTCAGGGAGGTTCTTGGTGAGCTTCGACCACTTGCCCTCCGTCCGGGCGACCGCGCCATCCTTCGCCAGGTGGTCGGCGAGCTGAGCGAGCTCCGGTCGTTTCGAGAGACGCAGCAACTCCCGCTCAACCTCGCGCGTGATGCGCGCTCGATCACGGAGGAAGTCGCGCAGCCGCTGCAGGCCGCCGTGCTGCGCATAGTGGCAGACCGTGCTCGCATCGAGCAGCATCCCGGATCCCGACTGCGAGCGCACGATGGATCAGTAGTCCGGCTCGTGGTGGCCCGGTTCGATCCCTCGCCGCTCGAACTCCCCTTCGATGAGCGCCCGGTCGATGTCGAGAAGCTGCGTGATCTGGTCGACGGTGAGCAGTCCGCGCTCAAAGGCGGCAGCAGCCTGGTTCACCGTCGCCCGCGGCAGGCGCGGGAGCTTGGCCGCAGCACGACTGAGCGTGTCCTCGAAGTCCCCGAGGCCCAATCGCCGGCAGAGCGCAGTGTGCTCGTGGTCCCGAATCTGCACCCTGATGGGCTCGTACTTGCCCTTCGTGAGGTGCCGGGCAACCTGAAGTCGGTACAGCGCAGTCTCGGCGCTGACGTGGAAGTGGTCGGCCAGTCGGACGACCGTCTCAAGGTCGTTCGGCGGCTCGCCGACTGCGCCGAGCCATCTCCGCACTCCATCCGCGGGAGCCAAGAACTCGGCCGCGAACCCGTCGGCCTGTATCTCGGTCGGAGTCCTTCGCCCGTCGCCAAAGCCGTCCGACGTGTAATCGACCGACCCCGCATGCCCAAGCTCGACGTGGCCGAACTCGTGTGCCAGCGTGAACCGCTGGCGGGCCGCCGACTCGAGACCATTGACGAAGATGTAGCTACGGCCGTGCTTGCGGCCCTGCAGACCAGCCAGTCCGGTCGGCAGCGCGAGCACTGTAACGGGCACACCGGCCACGTCCTCGATCAGCAGCAGGGCGTCAGCCAGAGGGGCCTCCAGGCCGAGACCCAGCCGCGAGCGGGCCTCCCGTGCTGCTGCGAAGCCGCGTTCTGACTCCGTGACGAAGCTCATCGGCCTACGGCCTCGATCTGGAGCATTCCGTCGATGAGCCTCGAGCATCGATCGACGGCGTCCAGCGTCGCGGCGTCGTCAGCGTCGCCGCGCTTCACGAACGCCGGCTGTTCATCGAAGAGGAGGTCTTCGATGCGGACGCCCAGGTAGTCCGCAATGTCGACAAGCTCAGACATGTTGAAGGCCCTCTCCCCCGCCAAGGCGCGACTGAGCACTGACGGCTGCATGTCGATCGCTTCAGCGAGCTCCCGCTGTGGGCGCTCGCCGAGCAGCCCGCCAATGCGAGCGCCTACTTCAGTGTCAGACCGAACCTTCACCGAGTCCTCCCCTCCGCGTTCAATGTCGTGCCATTATCGCATCATCAGTGGTATACTCGTCAAGACTCGTGTTGTTTACATACCCCGAGAGGAGGTGGATCATGTCAGCGACCCCACCGATCGCCTTCATGAGCCTGCCGAGAATGCGACGCCGGAGGATGCGGATGCGCGTCGCCTGCATCCATCGTCTTGCAGCCGTGGCTGCCGGTGAGCATAGACGCCGCTCGCGTCTTCGGGTCGAGGAGTCCAGCACGGAAGAGGGCCGATGGTGGTGCCCGGCCCGGGTTCGAGTGGTACTGCGCCCACTCAGATGACTGCGGTCACCTCTGTCAGAGTCTCGAACCGCGGCTCTTGCTCGGAGTCCTCGACGAGCACGTTGTTCGTGTACACCACAGCGCGTTCGGCCCAGTCGGACGCGGTCTCTTCATCTGACCGCTCAGAGGAAGGCAAGACTGAGGGGCCACGCCTTCGCGGGCCGCTTCTCAGGCGCCGCCGGGAACGGAAAATGCGCGACTCGGCTCCGGGATGGGACGTCCCGCCTCGAGCCACGCGGCGACGAACTCATCGAAGGCTTCGCGCAGATCTTCGACCGCCTCGTCTTGAGAAACCCCATCACCAGCGACCGCGGGAAGATCCTTCAGGCGCACGACGAAGTACTTCTGCGCGCCTTCTTCCCGCATGAGCCACTCGCGCTCGTATGGCAGAAGCCGGTAGTACGCCGAGTCCTTGGTCATCAGTGCCTCCTACCCGCCCTGCCGCTTCGAGAACGTGAGCTCAGCCGCGCCCCTCCACCCAGCGAGCTCCCAAGAAAGGAATCGGCCGAGAGCCTTCGACCGTCTCAGGCGCCCCCTCGAGGGTGCACCGCGATTCCCCCGCAGCATACCCAGAGGTAGCCGCGCCGTCTACGTGGCGGGCACCTTGGTCTCGAGCAGGCGACCTCCAGTCGACCGGCGCACCCGGTCCTACCCCGGCCTGTCCCATTTCTCGATGAACCGGTCGCACCTCGCCGGGCTGAGACCGCGACCACGCGCCTGCATCTGCCGCACAGCCGCGACCGCCTCCCAGGGGGACAGGCAAGCCGCGACGACGAGTTGATCGAGCAGCCACAGCGTGGAGTGCGTCACGACTCCGGCATCGGCCGCAGCACTGGCAAGCTGGGACGACCTCGTCAGCAGTCTGTGGCCGCGGGAGACGCACAGATACAGCGCCCAGACATCGTGCAGCGTGAGTGCCGGGTACCGCCGCAGGTAGTCCATGGTCTTCTCGACGTCGGCGTCGTCAAGCTCAATGATCGTGAAGTCGTACTTGGCGAGGTGCCGGGCGTCGTGCTTCTGACGCTCACCGTAGACTTCGAGGAGATCGGGTACCGCCAGGTCGAATCGTCCAGGCAGCGGCGCCTCGAGCATCACATCCGCGACTTCGAGGTCCGTGAGGACGACCGAGTCAACGACGTAGGTGATCAGCAGCGTACCCCTGCGGCGCTGCTCAGCACGTCATTGGGATCGGGGAGAGGCGCACCGTAGAGCTGTTCGGCGCGCTCGCGGGACACGATGCCCTCGGTCAACGCCCGCATGGCCAAACGAAGCAGTCGCTGCGGCTCCTCGAAGGGCAGCCGCTCGCCGGGCTCCTCGGTCTTATAGGGGGCCAGCTGCATGTACAGGCCGCGGGCCGCGGCGTGGCTGATGATGTTCAGATCCGCGGCGCGATGCACCCACGCCTTCATGCTCAGACCGTAGCGGCCTTTCAGCACGGAGAGCTCCCAGAGACTGAGGCTGTGCCGCTTCTTGCCCAGCTCCAGAACCGCTGCCGACCTTGGTACCAGGAATGCCCCTGCGAAGCGGTTGGCCGCCTCTTCCTCGTCGACGCCTGCCTCGGGGCGCACGACGAGATGTCCGAGCTCGTGCGCGAGGCTGAACCGTGCACGGTCGCCGGGCACTCCGCGCTTGAGCGCCACGACCGGCACGACATCGTTGATCCAGAACGTCAGCGCAACGAACCTCGCCGCTCCGCCGATGGCTCCGATGCGTATGCCGCGCGCCTCCAGAACGTCGACCAGATCCTCGATGGGGTCCAGACCAAGCTGCCAGACCTCGCGCAGCTCGTCTGCGACCCGCTCCGCTTCCTCAAGAGAGCCGATCGAGCGCTCCACTCCCTCCACGGCAAAGACCGGCGCGGGACCAACGAGATCTTCCAGGGCGAGATAGCGATCCATCCACTCCTCGACCTGAGCCCGCACGACAGCCTCCTCCCTCTTCTTCATGGAGGCGCGACGCCGATAGGCCGGCGGCGACACGGTGATCTGAGCGGGGCGCAAGAAGAAGTCGAGCCGCTGCTCGAGGGCCACGGAAAGCTTGCCAAGGACGGATGAGCCGGGCATCATCTCGTCGCGCTCGTACTTGCTGATGGCCATGGCGCTGACGCCCACAGCCTCGGCGAGACCGCGTTGGCTGAGACCGGATGCCCTCCGCGCGGTCTTGAGACGCTCACCGATCATCCGCCACCTCCATTGGCCACTGAATGGTTTACATAATACTCCGAAACGGCGCGAAATCGTAAACCATCCACCACGCTAGCGAGCACCGCAAACAGGCTGGCAGTCACGAGAGTGGCAGACATCCGCCGCGCCGCACAAGGATGACGATCGCCCGGCAGGGGTGACGGTGGGTGAGACGCACGTAGCGCTCAGGCTGCTCCGCGACGGCCTCGCTCAGATCCCCGTACTTACCGAGCCGCAAAAACGATGGACGCGAGGCTGTTGCGCCGCTCGCACACGGACGGCCGGCCTCCGCGCCTCGCTCGAACTTGCATAGAGCGCGCGGGGCTCTGGCTCCCGTGGTCTAAGTAGTCTCGGGCCGACCGGCGATTGCCCACGGCCCACCCGGCGACCACTGAGCGTGGAAGCCGCGCCCAGCGTGCGCGGCCTCGACGAGCGGCATCAGGAACGCCGCGATCAGACGCGTCGCGTCGACGAACGACACCGGGCCGCTCACGCCGGGCTGCGCCACGAACGCGGCCCAGCGAGCCTGAGCCTCGGCCTGCACGGCAAACGAATCTGTCAGCGTGATCGGCACCCCTGCAGCCAGGGTGGTGCCCCGACCCGTGAAAGTGGCCGCGACGGCCGCCGCAAGAGTGCGGCCCGTGAACGCGAGCGTCGCCGCGAGCAGCCAGACGTCGTAGAAGTCCTTCAGGCGGCTGTTGGCCTCGCCCAACGACACCATGGCTTCGAACTTCTCGGCGATCGCCGTCTCCGGCCTGTAGGCGAGAATCCGCGGCTGGTTCATGTTGAGGAGAACGGGATAGTCGACCCAGGCAGGTTCCGGCACGGCCTCGGCGCCGACCCCGACGTCCACCTGCAGCTTGAAGCGCGCCCCGGCCAATGAGCCCTTGACCGCCAGACGTACTCCAGGGTAGCGACCATCGACGACGATGGGTTCGGACGCGATCTCGCCGTCGAACACCAGCCCATCGTTCTGCTCGAGCGCGACCACCTCCGCAACTGCGACTCGAGCCACCGACGCGCCGTCGACGAGCCGCGTGTGAAAGTCGATGTCCCTGGTAGGCCGCGCGAGGGGCGCGTTCCAGACGCGGAGGAGCGTGGCCCCCTTGACCACGAGCACGTCGGCCCAAGGCGTCGTCGCCAGCCGCGCGAGGAAGCGTTCGATAGCGTAGTACTGAAGAAGCTGATCGAACGGCTCGCCGCGCTCGCGCGCCAGGTTGAGCAGCCGCTGCCGAACCGAGGCGCCGATGTTGGTGACCGGCCTCGGCGTCACTGCAGAGCTTCGAGGTAGGGCCTGACGACCGCGCCGACGCGATCGATGCGCGCCGACTGCATGACCTCGGCAGTCGTGGCCCTGCGCGTGCGGATGGCATCTCGCAGCGCCTCGACGGCCACGTCGTGGCCCACTCGCGAGCGGAACTTGAAGCAGTCGGCGATCGTCTTGGCGACGCTGAACACGGGTACAGGATGGCCGCCGATGCGCATCTCTTCAACGCCAGCCGTGAACGACGCCGACGACATGGAGAACACGCGGATCGGCGGGTAGTCGATGCGTGGCCGCTTCGCGCCGCGCTCGAGGGCGACGTCGACGGTGCGGGGGATCTGCGTCGTGAGGCCGTGCAGAGCCAGCGCGCTGACCAGCGAGATGACGCCGTTGGGCACGCGCTGCATCACGGCCACCACGTCCGGTTGCTCCGGCAGCGGCAGCGCAGCCAGATGGTAGACGCCGCGGCTGAGTTGTTCGAGCAAGCCCTCGTCGCGCATCCGGTAAAGCGTGCGCGGATGGACGCCCTGCGCAATGGCGGTGGAGGTCCGCAGCACGCCGCCGTTTCGCTTGAAGACGGCCGCGGCGGCCCGCATGGCATCTGGATTCACGCTCGACATGGGATAGAAGTTACCACACTTCTCAATAAGTGCAGTCATAACTATCCAGCGCGCAAGGTGTTGGCGCAGGGCGGTGACTGTTGTTCGAGATCACCGACTGGTGGCAGATTGCTTGGTTCCTGAGAGGCTCTTCCATGACGTCTGAAAGCGTAGCTGTGGCTCCCGTGGCCGAACATGGATGACGATCGCCCGGCAGGGGTGACGGTGCATGCGCTACACCGTCCCTGCGCGAGCCACATCGCCGGAGCGATGGGACCTCGACTTCCCGGTCACTCGAAGGGTGGCGTGGTCGCGGCTGCGCGGCTTGGGAGTCACAACGATCTGCACGTCCCTGCCCAGCGTGTTCAAGTAGCGGATCAGGCGCTCGATGGAGAAACCGTCGAGCTTGCCGGCGAGCAGCTCGGAGACCTTGGGCTGGCCGGTGCCGAGAACGCGAGCGGCTTCCATCTGAGTCAGGTGACGGTGGCTGACGATGCTGGCGATCTGGTTGGCGAGTGCGGCCTTGGCCAGGAGCTCATCGGACTTGGGGAGGCCAAGATCGGCGAACACGTTGCCGCTGCTCCTGGTGTACTCGGGCGTGTCTGCGCTCATGTGTCCGCGCCTTCCTTTCGGTCAGCCTCAGTTTGACGCGACTCCTGCGCCATTCGCAGCCGGGATCGCACCACGTCCATCTCGCGCTTCGGGGTCTTGATGCCCTTCTTGGATCTCTTCTGGAACGCGTGCAACACGTAGACGGCATCCGCAAAGCGGACGGTGTACACCGTGCGGAAGGCGTTCCCGTCGAAGTCCTCGATGATCTCAAGGACACCTGCGCCTCCGAAGCCCTTCAGCGGCCTCGCCTGAAGATGCTTTCCGCCGCACTGCGCCTGGAAGAGCGCGAAGCCCATCACCTTCTGGACGGGCTCGGGGAACCGCTTCAGGTCGTCAAGCGACGAGGCGACCCAGACGATGTCCTTGGTGGCCCCGACTGTCACTGAGAGAGTATCCGATATATGGGATACATTATGCAAGGCCCCATGCGGGAGCGGGAGTCGAAAAGCACGCGGACTCTCTGAAGACGAGCCAGTGGCACGACGGGCATCTCCACGGTCACCCTCCGGGTCGACAATTGCTCCGGAACGAAGACTGGGAGCCCGAGGGCTCCCCGGCGCTCCAATGTTGAGCGCCCTCAGCGTCGTTCATCGGACTCGTTCGGCTTCGGCCGCACCCACCCACGCCTCAAACCCTCTCACCTCGGCGCGATCGTCGGTACGGACGATCAGATCGAACCCGCGAGTGGGCACGCGGCTCCTCAGCTCATCAGTCAGGGCCGCGCGGGCTCAGTGAGCCGACGAGCCCCGTGGGTCCGCTGGAGCGACCGGCTGGGCTACGGACTCTTGCGAAGCGGCGGCATGCAGCTGGAGACCGAGTGCGCCGACCACTTTGAGGATCGTATCGAAGCCCGGGCTGCGCTCACCGGAGAGGGCTTTGTAGAGGCTTTCCCGCGACAGGCCGGCATCTCGCGCCACCTGGGTCATCCCCTTCGCACGGGCAATGTCGCCCAGCGCCTTGGCGATGAAGGCAGCGTCGCCCCCCGCCTCCTCCAGGCAGGCTTCGAGATAGGCAGCCCGCTCCTCCGGCGTCCGGAGGTGTTCGGCGACATCGTACTTGGTGGTGATGGTTCTACTCATCGACGACTCTCCTACAGGCCATCTGCAAGGCGCTGGGCAGTTCTGATGTCAACCGCCTGGGTGCTCTTGACGCCCCCTGCCAAGAGAACGACCACCGCTCCCCCTCGTCTGGTGAAATACACTCGGTACCCGGGGCCGCAGTCGATCCGCAACTCGGAAACGCCCTCCCCCACAGCTTTCACATCTCCGGCATTCCCGGCAGCCAGACGCTCGATCCTGACCTGGACGCGCGCTCTTGCGCGGAGATCACGCAGGTCGTCGAGCCAGCGGGCAAACGTCTCGGTCTTGCGTACTTCAGTCAAGACGCAGTGTAGCCATGCGGATACACTACGTCAATGCCGCGCCAGTCGCTGCCCATCATGTGACCCGTGCCCGGGAGCGAGTCCGCCGGCTGGAGCAGGCGTGATGGGGGTCCCGGTGTCATGCCCACGAGTGTAGCCACGAAGCGGCTGGGCCACGAGGCTCACGAATCGCGGGCGCGGTTGACATTGGTCAGCGCGGACGGGTGACACTCACATCGTGGTGCGCAGCGCGAGCGTCCACCATCAGTCAGCACCGGTCGCCCCGGACTCGCGATCAGATCGCGGCAGCGACTCCGGCCTGACTCTTCGCCGACGGCATCGCGTCCCACACGCGGCCGTCGAGCAGCCGGCCCGCCGCCTTCTTGCGCGTGCCGCCCCACTGCTTGAAGAAGAAGGGGACGCCGGCGCTGAGGCACTGGTCGCGGATCTCGCGCACCCAGTCAGGATCCATCGGCCGCGCGCCGGGGCCCGACTCGCCGCCGACGATCACTCAGTCGATGCCGGTGAGGTTCAGCCTGAGCAGCGGACCGAGGAGCGGCTCGAGGGAAAGGAAGCGCACGGCAGCCGGGACGCTGCGCAGGTCGTCGATCCGGCGGACGTAGTCCGCGGCCTCCACCGAGACGCCGGCCCACACGTTGCCCGGCCAGGGCAGGACGGAGGCCAGCGCCGCGAGTCTTCCGCTCCGCTTCGTGAGCACCTGAAACGTGTGCCGCGGGGCGGCGTTCATGGTCGCAAAGACTCGCTCGACAAAGTCGGCCGGCACATCCTCGTGAAAGAGATCACCCATGGAGTTGACGAACACGGTGCTCGGCCGCGTCCATGCGAGCGGCCTGTCGACCATCTGCTCGTGCGTAGCCACTTGGAAACCCCGAGCGTAGTTGGGCTGCCCCATGGCCTGCAGCCGCCGCGCCATGCGCTCGGCGTAGCAGTTGACGCAGCCGGCACTGATCTTGGAGCAGCCGGTCACCGGGTTCCAGGTGACTTCAGTCCACTCGATGCGTGATGCGCTCAACGGCAGCCCTCACTCGCGTCCGTACTTGTTGAACAGATACTCGGCGATCCTCTCACCGGGCTTGGCCTGCGAGGCGAAGGAGAGATAGTAGACCACTGCGTTCTTCCGGTTCCGCATCGGGATGGGTTTCGGCACGTAGGCGAAGCCCGCCACGCCATGCAGACGCTGGCGAAAGGCCTGCGCGATGACGTCGTTCCCCGCCTTCTCATCCTCCGCCCCGAACAGCGTCAGCGTCTCACGGTAGGCGGCCTGTCGCCAGCTCTCATCACCCCAGAAGCGCGTCATGCGCCTGAGGTCTGCCTCGTCGACTCGTTCCGGATTCCGCCACAGGGCGTTGCGGTTCATGTCCATGATCGGGAAGTTCAGAAGGAGGTCGACACTGCGCATCTCGCCGGCACGACGGAGCACTTCCCAGTCAAGATCGAGACCATACGGGTCGACCAGACACAGCGCCCGCCGGCGATCCTCATACTTGGCCCGAGGGAGAACATCCTCGAGCAGGACCTCGTTGCAGTCGCCCTGGTAGACGAAGACCTTGGGGCCGGCGGGCCGTTCCGCCAGTGCCTCCTTCGCCAGCACCTTGAGCAACTCCGCGCGTCCGTGGTCCAAGTCGATGAAGTGGCACTTGCGCACGTCCTTCGGGTCTTCGACCCGGCGCGCCTCGCGTAGTCGCGCATCTTCATGTGCTCGAGACCCGGAGCCCGGGCCATCTGCGAGACGCTGTCTCCACCGTGCCAGTGCCTCAGAAGCTCTATGTGCGTCCGCCACAGCGAGCTATGCCCATGGACCACCCGGCGGCCAGCGCTTGACGAAACGGTCCGCGGCGGCGACCGCATCCAAGGGCTCCCGCAGAAAGCGCCGCGCACCGGCGATCACATCGTTCAGATCGAGGGCTCCCAGATGATTCCTGCTCATGAACGCCTTCCACCGCGTGCGCGCGGCTGGGTCCTCAGCGAACACGCGCGTGAGACCGACGGGTAGCTCAGCGCCGAGGGTGATGCCGCGCCGGGCAAGTGTCGCGGCAATGGCAGCGACCAGCTCGTCGCCGGCGAACGCGAGCTGCTGTGGCAGCACGTGGAGGTCGTAGAAGTCCTTCATCCGGCTGTTGTCCAGGCCGAGCTCGACCACGGCGTGCAGCTTTTCGGCGATCACCGCTACCGCCGGGTAGGCTCGCAGCCGAGGAGCCGGCTGATCGAGAAGCGTCGGGTAGACGATCGTCGGGGCTACGCCGACGATCGCGTCGCCGAAGCCCACGTCGATCTGACAACGCAGCCGCGCCGTGCCGAGGCGTCCGTCTACCCGTACGTGCTTTCCCTGATAGCGCTGGGCCTTCATGATGTCGGTGACCGCGACGCTCGCGGGGTCGAAGACCACGCCGTCATCCTCAACGGGCGTGCCGCACACCTCGACGAAGACCCTGCGAACGCGTTCCTCGGAATCCTCGCCGAAGCCGAGGAGGTCGATGTCGCGGGTGGGCCGGTGTGGCTCCCTCTCCCAGACGGCGAACAGCATCGCCCCTTTGAGCAGGAAGGAGCCCGCGTGCCGCGAGCACGAGAGCCTGTACAGGAGCCGCTCCGCGGCGGAGCGGTTGAGCGCGAGGTTGAAGTCCTTGTTCGCCGCCCGCGCCGAGCGCTTGAGCCGGTCGAAGACCGAGGCTGCGACGTTGACCGGCATGGCTACGTGATCAGCGATTCGAGATACGGCCTCATGACGTTCTCGGCGCGCAGCTGCCGCGCGCACTCGCCGAGCTCCGCGATGCTCGCCTTGCGCGCCGCGACGCAGTCGCGCAGCGCCTCGACGGCGACATCGATGCCGATCTTGTGGCGATAGCGGAAGCAGTCGACGACTGTCTTGGCCGCCGAATACACGCGCACCGGGACGCCCTCGATGAGGTGGTCCTCCACCCCGAGCGTGAGAGCGGCGCCGGAGAAGCGCACGAGCCTCACCGGCAGGTCGGGGACGCGCGGCGCCCATGCCTTGCGGTCGACGGCCAGCCACACCTCGGCCGCTATCTGCGTGGTGAGCTCGTGGAAGCTGAGGGCAGAGATGAGGCACACCACGCCGGTCGGGATTCTCTTGGCCACCTCTACCATGGTGTGATGCTCCGTGACGTCGGCGCCGACAGCTTCGTACAGTCCCCACGCGACCCTTTCGACCAGCCCTTTGCGTCGCAGCCGCGAAAGCCACACACGCGGCACCCCGAGCGCCTCCAGATCGCGCGGCCGCACAGCACCCTGCGCGCGCACGATCTCGAGGACTTGCTGTTGACGATCGCTCATGCCTCTCATTGTTGCAATACATCGGCTATTGTCAAGAAGTGCCGATGTTGTGCAACAGTGCGGCGTCATCCTCATGACTCTACGGCGCCTACCCCGCTCTGCCCAGAGTGACAATCGGCAAGAAGGGGTGACGTTTGACGTAGATGACGGCGGCGCCGGTGCGGAACGCAACCGGCAGAGTACGGCGAAACGCCTCGGTCTCAGGACGCGGCGTCGAGGCCGTAGAAGATCAAGGGCTTGTCACAAGACGCAATGTGCACTTTCTGCACAGTGCTCTTGAGCGACAACCCGTTGTTGAACAGCGCCTGCATGCGGCCGATCATCTCGGGGTCATGCCCAGCTTCGTGATCTCCCACTGGACGTCGCTCCGCAGGTAGCAGGGCTTGCCCGGATCGGCGACGACGCGTCGTCGCTGCTCAACCCTTCTTCGGCGGCGGTCCCTTCTGCGTGGGACGCGGCCCCAGGTTGCCCCCGAAGATCTGGCGGATGTTGTCACCATCATGGCCCTGCGGCGCTTCGGGACCTTTCCTGTCGATCAGCTCGTTGACCACCTCCGTCAACCAGCGCTCGCCGTTCTCGGTCGTGGGCACGCGATAGTTGTAGCCAAGCGCCCTGCACGCCTCTTCGTAGTCCAATGACGTCATGTCTGGCCCTCCTGTCGTGCTGGCTCCATCCTACCCATGGGTGCCAGGGCGGCGCGTTCTCCACACATTCAGGCCTATGGCCATGGCGTCGGTCACGTGCTCGGGCTTGGCCTTCGTCGATGACTTCACCTCAAGCAGGTTCCGGACGCCACCGTCCCTGAGCATCGCGGACGCGATTCGCTGAAAGCCGACCAGGGAGCGGCTGTGCCGCGCCCGGCCATTGTCATCCTTGACGTCCGGCAGAGCCCGCAGAATGATCGAGCTCGGGACGACGAAGCACACCGAGGGAGGCGCAGATGACCCATCCACAGAACCCTGCCGGCGAGGCGCGGCCCACGCCGGAGCAGCTGAATCGCATCAGCGCGCAGCTCCGCGACCTGAACGCGGCCTACAAGGCCGCCGTCGCCGCGAGCGGCAAGGCTCAGGGCGACTCCACGCCCAGCCCGAAGCCCGGCAAGTAGCCTCACCGCGGGCGGGCCTCAGCCATGATGCGCGGCAAGCCCGCCGTTCTCGCGGTCGTCTTCGACTTCGACGAGACCCTCGTCCCCGACTCCACCTCAAAGTCGCTCCAGTCCCGTGGCCAAACGCGATTCTCTTCGATCTTGAATCTGCAAGCGCATCGAGTAGCCGGCGCGGCAGCCGGACCCAGGTGATACAACAGCGTCGTAGTGAAGAAGAATCCGGGAGGCACGAATGGCGAAGCGGTACACCATACAGGCGGTGATCCATCCGGGAGATGAATCGGGGTATGTGGCCGAGTGCATCGACCTGGCCGTGGTCACCCAAGGCCAGACGCTGGATGAGACTGTGCAGAACCTTCGAGAAGCGCTGCAACTTCACCTGGAGGGCGAGGATCTAGCGGAGATGGGGCTGGCCCCTGACCCCCCGCTCATGGTGACGATGGAGCTGGAACCGGTGCATGCCTGATCTGCGTCGTCTCTCAGGATCCGCGGTGATCCGTATCCTGGAAGGCTTCGGTTTCGTCGTCCATGCTCAGGCAGGCAGCCACGTCAAGCTTCGGCGCGTGGGCCCGGGCGGACAGAAACAGACTCTGACGATTCCGCGCCACAAGGAGCTCGATACCGGCACCCTGCGTGCCATCTTCCGGCAGGCAAGCCGGTACATACCGGATCAGGAGCTGAGACCTCACTTCTTCACCGAGTGATTGCGGTTCGACGTACTTCTCGTGGATCTCGGCTGCCGCTGCGCGCAGATCTCAGGAGTGGAGCGCAGCAGCTACCTCCGCCCCTCCTCGTCCATCGCAGCCGTCCACTTGTCGGCGTGAGCCGCCAGATGAAGCGCTGCTGAAGCAGGTTCACGCCGAACGGGGAGAGGCACGCGACGCGCACGCCTGCCATGATGTCGGCGGTGAGCGCCTTGCCGATGTCGTCGAGGCGTGCCACCCACAGCTTCCCGACCTCGAGGAGGTCGGGAAGCGGCATGAGGCCGAAGTTGCCCTTCGCCCACGCCGCTCGGCCGATCTTGTCACGCTCCACCACTGAGGCGACGAGCGCCCTCGGCTCCAGTTGGGCGTCCTTGCCCCGCATGGAGCACGGGTGGGCCACGACCACCGCCATGCCTCCGTCCTGGACGCCAGGGATGGCCACATCTGCGACGACGTCTCCGGTGAACAGCGGGCGGAGCGGATTGACGTCGTCCACGCGCGCCAGATAGAGGTCGCCCGGCTTCTCGAAGGTCTCGAGGCTCAAGGACGCTCTCTGGTCACCGGCCGCGTGCCGAGCTCGCCGTCCGGCGCCTCGAACACCTCGTAGTCTGACCGATAGCGCTCGCGCCATCCGGGCTGCGTCCGGTCGAGCACATCCTCACCGGTCGAGTGGCCGGCGGCGATCTCGACGACCTCCTGCAAGAGGCCAGCCGCCGCAAGGTCGATGGCGGTCACGGGCGTGCCCGGCACAAGCGGCACCTCCATCCAGGACGCGACGTCGGAGACGAGGTGGTCATCCCGCAGCATCTCGACGAGGGCGACGATGCGCGCCACGGCGAGACGGTTCGCCCCGGTCGCTGCCTCACCTAGCCGCCATCGCCGGACGGCCGGCACCGATACCCCCACGAGTGCCGCAATGTCGCGCCAGGAGAATCCTGCGTCCGCCAGCTCGCCGAGCATGTCGGCGACGCTTCTCTTCGCGGTCATCCGCGCTTTGACGTCGAGCTGTTCGGAGAGTGCCTCGCGATATGCCTCGCCCACATCACGGTCGGTCTCGGCCACGTCCTCACCGAGGAGCGATGTCCGGCTGCGGAGATGACCGACCTCGGCCACCACCTCGTCGATGGTCCGGGTGCGCGTGACCTGCTCTGGCGATGTCGTGAGCGTACCGGTGATCAAGGTCGCATCTGAGGTGAGGACGTCAGTCATCGGTCCCCTCCTTCGCGAAGACGTCACGCAGCAACTCCTCGGTAATGACCAGATCAAAGAGAGAGCGAACCGGTGTGCGCAGATCGTCGCACGTCTCAAGCAGGCGCACGGCGTCGAACTCGGGGATGTCCTGCGGCTCCCAGAAGGAGTCGAAGTCCAGCAGGAAGAACGGTCCCGGGGCCGGCGCGGAGGGACGATTCAGGCTTCCCCTCGGCTGGACGGCGTAGCCCTGCCGGGCCCCGTAGCGAAGCACCAGGCTCCGCTCGGGTCCGGTCACGTAGCGGACGGCGCCGTCCCACGCCGCCGGCGGATACTCCAGGCCCACCATCTCGTCGAGCCCGGGCGGCAGAAGCGAGGGGTCAAGCCACTCTCGCCATTCGGAGGAGCGGCCCTCCTCGATGCCGGCGACCCGGATCTCGTCGATGTAGCGCATGCCGACCCTCGCGACGCCATCGGGCTGCAGGAGCTCGGAAGCCGCGCTGAAGACGCGCTCCAGGACAGCGCGGAAGTCGAGGTAGTGCCGGTAGTTGGTGGTCTCAACGGTCAGGCTCGAGTCGGTGAGCGCGACCGCCAGCGTGCGGTCGCGCAGCGTGAACCGGGGCAGGGCCGTCTGTTGACCGGTCTGGCCGCCAGGCGCTCCGGGCCCGAACGCGACCTCGATCTGCTGGACCCTGTGCGACTCGATCACCCAATCGTCGCCGAGGAGATCGCGGAAGGACCGCTGCAGGGGCAGCGGCAGCGCACGGTCGCTGGGCGCCTCCGGAAACCGGACTTCTACCGCCACCAACGCGAGCGGGGCATTCGGGTAGACCTCATGCGTGTCGGCCATCGCGCTCCC